>Ga0209541_10000403_pt1 | contig 84371 bp, 114 predicted proteins | sample RifCSPlowO2_01_FD_184027 | JGI IMG/M metagenome (GOLD analysis project Ga0209541, IMG submission 184027) | Groundwater microbial communities from Rifle, Colorado - Rifle CSP2_plank lowO2_0.1 (SPAdes) (version 2) | ecosystem: Environmental > Aquatic > Deep subsurface > Groundwater | place... | reverse complement strand
TTAATTAGGCGCGGGAAATCTACACCTTTCAAGGTGGGGATGAGAGCGCCCCAAACTATTTTTAGTAAAAAGATTATAAAAAAGTGAACAAGATTGTTGTTCACTGAAGAAATTCATAGTGATAACTTTCTTGTTCTAAATAAACCTTTCGCGAGCGCGACAACGCGCTTGCGTGGAGAAAAATGCAAGAGAAACTAGTGTTTAGCGAGAGCTATGAAAGATTCGAGGACAAATATGAAAGGGGGAATCACAGCGTCGGCATTTCGATGTGGGAGTTCGAGTTCTGCCCGAAGTGCAGGTACAAGATTTTCCGAAAGTGGAAATATCGAAAGCTTGCAGAGGCTTGTCTCCGACGAGCAGCGTCGGAACATAAGATAAAATGGATTGAGCTGAACGTGCAGCCAGACCACGTTCAGGGCACGGCGACGATTCCGTTCACGATGGCGCCGTCGATGGCGCTGCAACTTTTGAAAGGAAGGTCGTCGTATCTTTTTTTTCGGAATCACGAAAAAATAAGATTTCGATATCCGAAAGGACATCTTTGGGCGAGGGGAAAATTTGGGGCGACGCTTGGCTTCATCACAGTTGAAGCCGCGAACAACTATGTGAGAAATCAGGACAGGCATCATGGAACTGTTTGGGTGATGGAAGACTGATGTTTTGCCGTCGTGGGAAGCCGCACTCCGCCGAAGGCGGATTTGACTCCGTAGAGTCAAACCTTTAGGGTGCGGAGGATGTCACCTAATTCAACATGTTTCTGAAATGATAAGTGTTCTCGCTGTTTTGGCAACAATTGCAGGCATTATAATGTCTTTCGGATATTTTCCTCAAGCGATTAAGATAATAAAAAAGAAAAGTGCTAAGGAGATTTCCTTAACAACATATTTAATATTTTCTGTAGGCATTCTAATTTGGCTATTTTATGGAATAAGCATTAATGACTTTCCTTTAATCTTTGCAAATGTGCTAGCATTAATTGGCTGTGCACTCGTCCTCATCGCTTATTTTATTTATAGAAAATAATTTATACACTCCTTCTTTCTTTCTGACATGGAAATCTCTGTTTTGTTCGTCTTCCTTGCAGCAATAGCATTTGTCTTAGTTGTTTGGTTGACTTACAAACTCGCGGTTCTCAAATCAGACTTGAAATGGCAAAGGAATCTTGTTTCATTAAGAAAAGATATAGCCAATCAGCAAAGGGCAGGAATCAAAGGAAAAGTATCTGAAACATTCGCCCCATTCCTTGAAGGCTTTCCTTTCAAGCCAAGCGAATGCAAGTTTCTCGGCGACCCGATTGATTATGTAGTTTTCGAAGGCCTCGATGAACGTGACGTCAAAGGCGTCCATTTCGTTGAAGTCAAGGAAGGCACATCTCAGTTAAGCAAGCACCAAAAACAAATCAGAGATTTAATTGATGGCTTGGATTCCGCAGACATCACTTTCAAGGAATTTAGGTTTAAGAGCGACTAATTATTTTACAAACTCAACATTTTCCATTAACTCAAACTCTTTGTCTCCTGTCAAGAATTTCATGCTATGCATCTTAGCATAAGTATGTCCTATCGCATCCGCATAAGAAATATCTTGTTTTTTATGTTCTTTCCTAAATTTCATTGCTTCTTTCAGAACATCATCTTCAATTTCGCAGACACAATCTCTATATTTATCAAAGACGATGTTTGCTTTTTCCTCCCCGTGTTCGTTCAGAACAGAATAATATATTTCAGCAAGATTGTAAACTGTCATGTAAACATCATACTCCAGATAAGGGTTATATTTTTCATTTTTCTTAAGAATCTCAACGATTGCATAACTGTCAAAGACATATTCTATTTCTTCCATTTTTTCATTCTTTCTTTATCAGATTCACTCTCCCACCCTTTTCTCATTTCGTCTTTAATCTCTTGTCCTGATTTTTCCCATCCTTTCAGCAATCCAAAAAGCTCGCCTGCCTTCGGTCGCACATCTTTTACTTCAATAATTATCTCTTTATTCTCTTTAATTCTTTTTGCTTCAACAATCTCTTTAGGTAAAACTACTCCAAGAGAACTTCCCCATTTCTTAGCAGTAACCTTTATTTCCATGCACGTAGTTAGATTTAGTTATATTTAAACCTTTTCGCAATCCCAGAAGCAAATCCGCGATTTAATTGATTCTCTTGGTTCTGATGATATCACGTTCAAGGAATTTAGGTTTAAGAGCGAATAACTTTCAATTTTTCTCTTTGATTTCTATAATAAAAGAAACTTTTTTTGATACGTGTTGCCTCAATAATTTCTTTAGCAAGGGACGAAAGATTTCAAAATTTCATTTTGATACGAACAACTATTTAAAAAGAATAATTTAATAAAGCTCTTAGACAGTATTATCTAAGGAGGAAATAAATGGAATTACTTTATGAAGATTTAGCAAAGAAGAATGGTTCTCAGTTGTTTCATATAGAGAAAGATATAACAACCGAATCTATCCCCAATATGCAGATGGAGTTAAAAGAGATTTTTCAGCAGTTGGCAGAGGACTCGAGCTGGGTTTTTGAAGATTTAACGCAAAAAGATACATCCTATGCTACGCATGGATTTCATAAATATCCTGCTAAATTCATTCCTCAACTAGCAAGAAGATGTATAGAAGAAAACACAAATTCAAATGATGTTGTTTGTGACCCCTTTATGGGCTGTGGCACCACTTTAATTGAATCATTGATTTCTGGAAGAAAAGCAGTAGGGGTCGATATAAATCCTGTGGCTTATTTAATTTCTAAAGTTAAAACAACTCCTATAAATCCCAAAAAACTAAAAATCGAGATGGACAAAGTTCTCTCGGACTTAAATGTGTATTTTGAATCAAATAACAAACAAAAAACTTTATCAAACGTAGAAATTTTACCAAGAATACTTACTAATGAGCGAATTGACTATTGGTTTCCTAACAAAAAATTAAGAGAAGATTTAAGCATAATTTTAGGAAGGATAGATACTATTAAGGATAAGGATATTCGTGATTTTTGCTTATGTGCTTTTTCAAATATATTAAAAAATGCATCCATTTGGTTAATGAAAAGTATAAAGCCCACAAGAGATCTTAATAAAAAAATAGATTCTCCGATGAATTTATTCTCTCGACAAATTAAGAAGATGATTAGAGGAAATGAAACCTATTGGAATGTTCTACCGACTAATGTTAAGAGCAACTTAAAAAATTATTTGAACTTAAAAAAAGCAGACGCAAGAAATCTTCCAGCAGAGGATAATTCTTTAAGTTTGATTGTAACCTCTCCGCCCTATGTTACTTCTTACGAGTATGCTGACTTGCATCAACTAACGGCATTATGGTTTGGATATACTCAAAGCGTAGGGGAATTTAGAGAAGGATTTATTGGTTCTGTTCATAAAAAAGAGTTTGATCATAATGGAATAAAAAGTAAATTGGCAAAACAGGAAATAGAAGATTTAGGTAAAAAGTCAAAAAAAGAAGCCGAAGCGGTAAAAAATTACTTTTTTGAAATGCAACAGTGTTTTGAGGAAATGTATCGAGTTTTGAAACCGGAAGGAAGGGCTTGTATTGTTATTGGGAATACTGAATTAAGAAAGGTTCCTATGTTAAACGCAGAAGTTTTTGTTGAGATAATGCTTAATCTTGGTTTCAAGATGCATAAGATTATAAAACGAAGGATACCCTCAAAAGTATTGCCTCAAACCAGAGATTCAAAAACAGGCAGGTTTAGCGCAACAAGCAATTCGGATAGATTAGCTTATGCTTATGAGTATATTTTAATAATGGAAAAACTATGAAGAAATTAAAATGAAATTTGAAGATTTGCTAAAAATGTATGAAGAAAAGAAAAAGAAACATGGTGTTGATACTTATAAACATATTTCTGAACTTCTCAAAGAAGCAAAAGTTTTACATAAAAAAGATTGGCAGAAAAATCCAACAAAGAAGAATGACTACGAACAGTCATGGAAAGGTTTTAAGGGAAATGCTTTGGAAAAGTTAATATTGCATATTGTTGAAGAAGAAGTCAACTCATTAGGACTTAAAATTGTTAGCGGCAAAAAATTTGAGAGAACAGACTTAAAGAATTTGTCCTTAGAACTTAAACAAGTAAAGAAAAATCTTGCCATAGATTATGGTAACTTTGGTTTTCATCTTCCAGATGTGGACTTGGTGATTTATAATCCTCAAGATTGCAAGGTTTTAGCTGTTCTCTCCAGTAAATCAACGTTAAGAGAAAGAATTGCACAAACAGGATATTGGAATCTAAAAATAAAAAATGATGCACTTACAAAACATGTTAAAGTATTTTTTCTTACGCCAGATGAAGACGGAACTTTAACTACGAAAAATCCTGCAAAGAAGGGTAGAGCAATTGTAGAAGTGGATACTGACGGAAGTTATGTTTTAAGCGAAACTAAAATTGAAGAGAGCGACAAAGTAAAAATGTTTGACAAATTTATCGAAGATTTAAAAAAATTGTTGGTAATACCATGATTAAAAAACAAGGGGTGAGAAAAGAATGGGAGAAAGTCATTTCAGAGAGTATAAAAAACAAGCCAAATATTGAAGGGATTTATCCTCCAGAGGTTATAAGAAATAGAGAACTTCTTCTATTAGGGCAATTATTACTGGGAAAAATTGAAGCTGGAATAAACGTAAAGTTTCATGCGGAAATCTATAAAACTATAATGAAACATTATTTTCAACAAAAAAGATGTCTGAAAATATAGATTTACAATCAACGACTCTATGGGACTTTCCAAAACAGAGTTATGGCAGAAATCCTAAAGGAAATTGGAAATTTAATGGCGTTACTCCCGCAGGAGTTATTTATAACCTCTTAAAAAGATATACTAAAGAGGGCGATTTAATAGTTGACCCGATGTGTGGAAGTGGGACAACGATTGATGTTTGCAAAGAAGAGAATAGGAATGTAATCGGTTACGATATTTTTCCTACAAGGGAAGATATAGTCCAAAACGATTCTAGAAAGATTCCTTTAGAAAACAATTGTGTGGACATGGTTTTTATCGATTCCCCATATGGAAATAATGTCCATTATTCAGATAGCCCCAATTGCATTGGTAAAATTTCATGTGAAAAAGAAGAGTTTTATCAAGAACTCGAAAAAGTAGCAATAGAAATAAAGAGGATACTAAAAAAAGACAAGATTGTCGCTTGGGTTATAGGAGACCATTGGAGGAGTAATTCAGGATTTATTCCAGTCGGAATAAAGATATACTCGATGTTAGAGAAACAATTTAGACCAGTTGACATTGTCTGTTTAGTAAGGAGAAACCAATCATCGAACACGCCCCTATGGAAACAAAGAGCAATAACGAATAATTTCTATTTACGAGGGTTCAAGTATCTATTCATAATGAGAAAAGAATAATTCCTTACTACCCGATTCCTTTAAACCCCAACATTTTTCTATCACTCAGAACCATCCTTCCCTATCTTCTCCAAATCCACATCTCCAGAAAGTTTCAAAAACCCGCGTCTCCCTCAAGCCCTTCGTAAGCTCCACAAACCCCGTCCCCTTCAAACCCCCCTCATCATTCCAAAGAAATTTCTCCAATCCCACCCATAAAAAACCAAGTTGCCCGCCCAAGGAAATCCCACCATCCCGTAACATTTTTAAACCCCCAATCTCATCTCACCCCGTAAGAATCTAATCAGGAAAACAAGACTTTCAACCTTGAGTTCCAAAATAAACAGGGGGAGTTGCGCCCAAAACAAAATGGTAATAACACGAAATGTCAACAAGATCAAGACCACGAGCAGGAAGTTTACAATTCTGGCCTAGAAAGAGGGCTGCAAAAGTTCTTCCAAGCGCAAATTGGAGGCCAATTCATTCTACCAACGAGGGAGTTTTAGGATTCATCGCATACAAAGCAGGCATGGCTTCCGTGATGGTAAAAGACCTAACCGATAAGTCAATGACTCTAAACAAACAAATCGTCTTTCCTGTGACTGTTCTCGAAGTCCCTTCAATGAAAATTTACTCTGTAAGATTTTATAAAAATGGAAAAGTCTTAACGGAAATCGTTGTCTCAAATGATAAAGAACTAAAAAGAAAAGTCAAGCTCGGCAAAACTTTAGGCAATTTGGAAAAAGCCCCCAAAGATTATGATGATATAAGAGTCATCGCATTTTCTCTTCCAAAACAAACAAATATCAAAAAAACTCCCGACATGATTGAACTCGCAATTCAGTCAGAAAATAAACTGGAATTCGTAAAGAAACTAATTGGAAAAGAACTTTCTCTTTCTGATTTTTCAAAATCCGATTTGCTAGACGTTCGCGGTCTAACAATAGGCAAAGGCACTCAAGGCCCAATAAAAAGATTCGGCGCAACATTAAGGTTCCACAAATCAGAAAAGGGCCTTAGAAAAATCGGTTCCATAGGTCCATGGCATCCTGCAAGAGTCACATATCAAGTTCCAATGGCGGGTCAGATGGGTTATTTCTCAAGAGTCGTCTACAATCTCAATCTCGTTAACTCAGGAAAAATTTCTGATAAAGACATAAATCCAAGCTCGGGCTTCCCACATTACGGAAAAATCAAGACTTCTTACGTTCTATTAAGGGGTTCTGTTCCGGGCCCGGCAAAAAGACAAATTCTTCTAACTCCTTCTTATCGTCCAACTAAGATGCAGGCAAAAAAGAAATACGAATTTCTCGAGGTGTTACAATGACAGTAGCACTAATTATCCCATTACCAACTCGCTTGCCAATGACTGGAAGGCAGATAATAAAAAGATGTACTGCAGAGCAAACAGCTTTCCTTACGCCAGATAATGATATTACGGTTTTCGTAGGTAATTCTCCAGATGAAAGACAAATCTATTTAGCACGTAGAAATGCTGCTGGAACTCCCGAGCAAAGAGTTTATGATTCAGAAAAGGTAGGATTTAATTTCCAAGGCCGTATAATGCCTGGCGGCCATTGCTCCGCACCGATTTTTGGTTATGGTGTGAATAGAATATTTGAGGAGTTAGGATTATGAAAGCTCAACTCTATTCTTCAAAAGGCGAGAAGAAATCTCAAGTCGAATTGCCAAAAGTTTTCTCAGTCAGGGTTAGAGAAGACATTGTCAAGAAATATTACGAAGCAGACAAATTCATTCAGCCTTACTCGCCATTCATTACCGCAGGCCTTAGGCAAAGTGCTTCTGGAACAATCTCCCACCAAAGGCATGATTGGAAAGGACATTACGGAAAAGGTATTTCAAGAATTCCAAGAAAAACAATGTGGCGTCGGGGAACCCAGTTCTTTTGGGTTGGCGCAAACGTTCCGGGAGCAAGAGGCGGTCGTCAGTCTCATCCTCCAAAAGGCATAGGAAAAGAAAAGAAAATAAACCAGAAAGAAATCCAGATTGCAATAAATTCAGCAATAGCCGCAACAGCAAACAAAGAACTAGTCATAAAGAGATATTCAAGTTTAGATAAAATCGAGCACGTTCCGTTCATAATTGAATCACTTCCAGAAAAAACAAAATCTCTCAAGGAATTAATCCAAAATATCTTCGGAGAAACCTCAAACCTCGCTTTCAGAAACAGAGAACTCCGCGCCGGCAGAGGCTCGATGAGAGGAAGAAAATACAAATCAAACGCTGGCGTTTTAATCCTGACAGGAAACGAAGAAAAAGCAAAGTTCTCCGGCTTCGATATCAAGCCAGTCAGCGAAATCTCAATAGCAGACTTTTATCCTCTCGGCAGGCTGACAATCTACACCCAAAAAGCTCTCGATGAATTAAGCAAAGAAGGTAAAGAACAAAATAAAATTAAGGAGAGTAAAAAATGATTCTCAAGCCAGTAACTTCAGAAAAAGCAGTCAAGCTAATAGACATCGAAAACACATTAATCTTCGAAGTCGAAAAGAAAGAAAGAAAAGGAACAATAAAGGCAGAAGTTGAAAAAATATTCAAAGTCAAAGTGGAAAAAGTCAGAACTTTAATTCAAAACAACAAAAAAGTTGCATTCGTAAAACTCAAAAAGGAGAACCCCGCGATTGATGTCGCAACTAAGTTGGGGATGATTTAATGGGAAAGAGAATAATTTCACAAGCAAGAGGAAAGGGAAGCTTAACTTACAGAGTCAGAAAACAAGCATACAATAAAACAATTGGTTATCCTTCTTCAGACAAAAAAGGCGAGGCAGAAATAATCGCTTTAGTTCATTCCGCAGCTCATTCCGCCCCATTAATAAAAATTTCAATCAACGAGCAGACATTTTATAATCCGGCTTTCAATGGAGCGTATGTTGGCCAGAAGATATTCTTAAATGGTGAAGCCAAAGAAGGAAACATTCTTTCGGTTGGAAAAATTCCGCTCGGAACACAGGTATATAATCTTGAAAGAAATCCTGGCGATGGTGGAAAAATGATTCGGACAGCGGGCTCTTTCGCAACTCTCACAAAGAAACTTGAAAACAATTCTATATTAATCACAATGCCAAATAAAAAAACAATCACGCTCAATGAAAACTGCAGGGCTACAATAGGAAGAATCGCAGGCGACGGAAGAATACTCAAGCCTTTCGTCACAGCAGGAAAAATGCATTACAAGATGAAAGCCAAAAACAAATTATGGCCACGCACTTCCGCAGTCAAAGTCAACGCAGTCGACCATCCATTCGGCTCTGGCAGGGGCAAGAGAATCAAGCAAAAAATTGCTAAACGAAACGCTCCTGCAGGAAAGAGAGTCGGGCACGTAAGGCCGCGACAGACAGGATACCACGGATAAAATGGAACCAAGACAAATTTACATAACTGCTAGAGAAATATTTGACACTGACTCAATAGGATACTGTTGTATAGACGATGACGGAAAATTAATGGCGGGATATGGAAAATCTGAATTATTAATAGGCCAAATAAAAGCCTTAGTACAACGAGGATTTAAATTAGTAACCGACAGAACTCTGGACGGAAGGCCAAACACTATTCCGCAATCAACAAGAACAGTTTTCACAAGGGAAGGGTTACTTAATTAAAATGGCAGAACATGAAGAAGTACAGGTAAGAAAGAAAGAACAAAATTACCGGGGCAAATCTCTTGAAGAGCTTAAAGAACTCGACGTCAGGGAATCAGCAAAGTTCATGCCTTCCCGTTCAAGGCGTTCCGTCTTAAGAAACTTTGACGTAATCCAGAAGTTTGTAAAGCGCTGCGAAAAGAAACTCGAAAGAAACAAAAGAATCAGAACTCATTTAAGAGACATTATTATAGTTCCAAAGTTAGTCGGCATGACTATCGGAATCCACAACGGAAAAGCATTCCAGGAAATTACAACCACTGTTGAAATGATAGGCCACAGGCTCGGCGAGTTCGCAATGTCCAGAGGAAAAGTGAACCACGGAGCAGCAGGGCTCGGAGCAACTAAATCATCTCGCACTCAGAAGAAGTAAACATGGCAGAAGAAAATAAAATCAAACAAGAGAAGAAAGAAATGAAACCGATAGTTGCAAAACCTCTTCCGGTGGACAAGGAAAAAGCCAGAGAGATAGAAGCGCAAATGAAAAAAGAAAAGCAAGAGACCGAGCCGGATGAAGAAAAAGCTCAAGAAAAAACCCAAGAGAAGAAAGAATCAGAAAAACCAAAAGTCAAAGTAGAGCTGAAAAAGAAAGATGAAGCCATCGCTATGGGGGTTTCCCTTCCGATTTCAAAAAAACATTCAATGTACATCGGCAGTTTCATCAAAAATAAAAAAATTGATGACGCGATAGCAGATTTAGAAAAGGTCATTAAGCTAAAGAAAGCGGTTCCATACAAAGGAGAAATTCCTCACAGAAAAGGAAACATGGAACGAGGCCGTTATCCAGTCAACGCTGCAAAATATTTCATTAATTTATTGAAAGGACTGAAAGGCAATGTTATAACAAACCAGATGGAACTAGACGAAACAAGAATTTATCTTGTTTCTCCGTCCTGGGCAACTCGTCCGCAAAGGCGTGGCGGCGTGCGAGGAAAAAGAACAAACATCATAATCAAGGCGAAAGAATTTCATGAAATAAACAAAAAGACAAATAAGGAGAGCAAGAAATAATGGAAGAGAAAAAATTTGTAAGCTTCAAGAAAGATGAATTCAGAGTTAGAGAATACATAAAGAACGCCCTCGGCAAAGGAAGAATCAGCGCAGTAATAATAGAATACACTCCAGTCGGAGAAAAAATAAAAGTTTCAACTTCCAGGCCAGGTCTTGTGATTGGAAGAAAAGGAGAAAAGATTGATGAACTGACAAGAGTCTTGAAAAAAAGATTCAAGCTCGACAATCCCCACATAGAAATTGTTGAAATCATGCAGCCGCTTCTTGACGCGCAGTTAGTCGCAGACGAAATCGCGATAATGCTCGAAAGAAAAGGTTCTTTGAAATTCAAAGTCATCGCCTACAAGATGTTGCAGCAGATAATCAAGGCTGGCGCTCAAGGCACTGAAATCACTCTCGCTGGAAAGCTGCCGAGCGACAGAGCAAGAACTTGGCGATTCAGCCACGGCTATCTGAAAAAGACAGGCGAGCCTGCAAAACTTGTAGACCGAGCTCAGTCGCAGGCAACAACCATTGCTGGTGTCGTCGGAGTTTCAGTGGCAATCCTCCGCCCAGAAGTCGCCCTAAGCGACCAAATCAAAGTCGATGAAACACTAAGGCAGAAAATTAAAATGACTGTTGCTGAACTAGACACAGTTAAAGAAGAAATCAAAGAAATAAAAGAGACCAAGCCCAAAAAGAAAACAGTCAAAAAATCCATGCCAACAAAAAAATCGACTGAGAAAACCATGGAGGAAAAAGAATAATGCCCATCTTAAAAAATTCCGAAGTCAGAAAAATGAACGATAAAGAAATGGCAGACAAGCTGCAGGATTTGAAAATGGAATTAGTAAGAGCAAATGTTACAGCAAACAAGCCTCGTGCCAAGACCAAAGAACTTAAAAGGGCAATTTCAAGGATATTAACAATGATTAACTCGCAAAAACAATCAAAGTCACAAAGCAAACTCGGTTCCTCCCAAAAAAAGGAGCTGAAGAAATAAATGGATTCAAACGAATTCGGCTTACCAAGTGAAACCGATGTGTTTGAAGAAATCGCGAAAAGCGAACAGCAGATAAAAGTGACAACCCAGACGAGGAGATACGGGAAAAAAATAACACTCGTCGAGGGTTTTGACAAGCACGTGGATGTCAAGTCCGTGGCAAAGAGCCTGAAAGAAGGGCTCGCTTGCGGCGGAACAGCAAAGGACAACGTTGTAGAACTTCAAGGAGACCACAGGAAAAAGGTTAGGCCTATTCTTGTGAAACTCGGATTTGCCGAGGATTCCATAAGCGATTAATCTCAAACCAAGGTTAGATAAAATGGCAGAGAAGAAAGAAAAGAAACAGCCAGTAGCGGCTGTCCGCGAAGAGAACAGAAAAGAAAACAACTTCAGAGAAATAGTTAGAACTTTAGGAATTTCTGCAAGAGGAAGAGTTTTCCAAGGAAACGTAATAAGAAAATTTCACAAAAGAATAACAATTGAATTTGAACGCACAGTCAAGCTCCAAAAGTTCGAAAGATTCATGAAAAAAAGAACACGAATTCACGCAAGACTTCCTGACGAATTTGCAGACCAAATCAACATGGGAGACCTAATCAGAGTTCAGGAATGTCGCCCATTGAGCAAGCTAATTCACTTCATTGTCGTTGAAAAAGTCCGCGACGCAGACTCAGAAAATAACAACAGCAAAGACAAGGAAAAAGAAATTTTGGAGGAACTGAAATGATAAATCTTACAAAAGGAATCAGCATGGAATTGCTTGATGAAGAAGTGTTAGAATCTCTCAATAGAGTTACAACTCCGATAGGTTATAATAATATTTGTCCAAAGGCATATGAAAGTTGTCCACTCTCGATAAATCTGACCCAATTTGAGAGGATTTGTTCACGACAAGAAAGATACTCAACCTGTCCTATACTTTTTGTAAATGCTCGCGGAGGAAATGAATAATGGCAAACAAATCATCAATCATCTCGGGAAAAGCAATAAGCGCAAGAGCAACACGCGGTCTTAACATCGGAAGCATGGTAATAGCCAGCGACAACTCTGGAGCTCAGATTGTAAGAATCACCGGAGTCAAGCACGGAAAAGTTAGAAAGAAAAGACAGCAATACGCAAAGCTCGGCGACTGGGTAAAAGTCTCAGTAAGAAAAGGCAAGCCAGACATGAAAGGCCAGGTTTTTGACGCTGTTGTAATCCGCCAGAAAAAACCTTACAGAAGATTCACAGGAGAAAGAGTTTGTTTTGAAGACAACGCTGTCGCGTTGATGAAAGATGATAAAGGAAATCCAAAAGGCACTCAGATTAAAGGACCAGTAGCAAGGGAGGTTCAGGAGCGTTGGCCATCCGTGGCTAAGATAGCCCAATATGTTTTGTAACATGGCAAACACTAATGCACCCGAAATCAGAATTGATATTTCTGCAGGCAAGACGCCAGAAGAACATTATAAATGGAATATTGAAAGTGCTGCCCAAGCACTTTTGAGAAGACCAGATGAAATGGAAATAACTATGGCCGTATATCGATGTCATAGAAGCGCCCTCAAAAATAAAGGAATAAGCGAAGACCGATTAGTAAAAGGAGATGAAGAATTATTGGCAAGAGTTAATCAACTTGTCGATGAAACAAACCGGAGGGCTACTTATCCTAGCAATTAACATGAAATCCACATTCTCAACCGCTTGGCAATCCTCGAGCCAGCCTCGAAAGCAAAGAAAGTTTTCGGCAAACGCGCCGCTTCATCTTAAACATAAATTTTTAAGCGCGAATCTTTCAAAAGAATTGCGTAAGAAGTATGGCAAGAGAAGTCTTCCGATAAGGAAAGGCGACGAAGCGCTTGTCATGCGCGGTTCGTTCAGAAAGAAAAAAGCAAAAGTCTCAGTTGTCGATTTGAAAAGAACCCGCCTCGCTTTAGAAAGCATTCAAAGAGCAAAGAAAGACGGAACAAAAGTAAACGTCTGGTTCCACCCAAGCGCGCTCCAGATTCAAGTCTTAGCCTTGGACGACAAAAAAAGAATTGAAGCATTAGGGCGCGGAAAAACAAGCACAGATTCAAAATCTAATTCGGGAGATAAAAAAAATGCATCAGACAAGAGCACAGGTAAATAAAAAAATTCCAGTTCCAAGAAAGGGCACGCAATATGTAGCCAGGTCGCTCATGGACTTGGAGAATTCTGTTCCAGTTGTCATTGCCGTGAGAGATATGCTCAAGCTTGCAAAGACTGCAAAAGAAGTCAAGCACATGATAAAGCAAAAATCCTTAAAAATCAACGGCAAAGAAGTCAAGGATTACAGGGATTCTATCAGAATGTTTAATCTTTTTGAAGCAGACAAAACTTACATTCTTTCTTTAACCCCTCAAGGAAAATTTGTCCTTGAAGAAACCAAGCAGAAGGAAAGGCCCTGCAAAGTGATTGGCAAAAAAATTCTTGACGGCAAAAAAATCCAGATTAATTTTCACGATGGTTCAAACATTCTTTCAAGCGACAGCAAAATCAAAACCTATGACACGATTTATCTCGACACGGAAGGCAAAATCAAGAAGCATGTCGAGTTCAGCCACGGAAAAGACTGCATAATTACAAAGGGAAAGTTGCTTGGCCACAAAGGCAAAATTGAAAACATCGAAGAAGGCAAAGTCACAGTCAAAGTTAAAGAAAAAAATGTAGAAGTTAAACTCGAGAAAAACGGGGTAATTGTATTATGAACACATTCAATACTCTAATCAAAAAAGCAAGAGACCACCAGTCCACCTTAGATGTTTTAGCAGGAGTAGTAATTGCCGGAGCAGCTATGTCAATAATTATTCCGATAGCACTTAATCATTCTGAAGCCCATAAGCAAACTCTTCCGCCAACTACTCAGACAGCATTTTATCGGCCAACGTCTAATTATTCCGAATCACAACCAGTCATTTATGAAGGAGACAACAGAAGATGAACGAAAAAAACCCAATGCGAAAAATAAAACTTGAAAAGGTCGTGCTTAGTTGTGGTGCTACCGGCCCCGATTTGGAAAAAGCGAGAAAACTTCTTGAACTTCTTACCGGAAGAAAAGCTCAAATCACTCAATCCGGTCCAAGCACAAGAATTCCTAACTTCAACGTCAAGCCAGACATGCCCCTCGGCACATCAATCACATTAAGAAACCAGGAAGCAATTAAAATATTAAATCAATTATTGGGTGCAATTGACAACAGAATCAAGAAAAGGCAGATAGCAAAGAACGGATTTTCATTTGGCATTCACGAATATATTGAAATTCCCGGAGTCGAATACAAAAGGGAAATCGGAATCCGCGGATTGAATGTCACAGCTTCTTTTATTCGAGCAGGCGTCAGAGTAAAAAGGAAAAAAATAAAAGCTGGAAGAATGCCCCAAAGGCAGTATGTTAAGCCTGCAGAAATCATCGAATTCATGAAAGAAAATTTCAAAACGGAGATATACGGAAAATGATAACTGAAACAGCAACACAAACAATAGCACAACCGAAATTATCATCGGGAGTGAATTATTCATTAGCAAGAGACGGAGTGAGTGTAGTCATTGGAAGATATGTTGAAACTACTCCTGCAGGTAATTGTAGATTTGCATATACAACAACATCTGGCGCTGATGGAACGTTAAATATAAATTTCTGTACTGTTCCTGCTTCGGAGATTAGAGCTGTGCATATCAATCATACAGTCGAAATTTCAGGCGCGTCATTAAGAGAAGAATCCTGCCCTCTTGAAAAATTCGCGCAAGAGCATCCAGGTGTAGCGGCTCATTTCGTAATAAGGGAGAGAAAGAAAAATATTTTTCAAGAGCCTTATGAACATTCAAGAATTAACGGAGCACAAGCAATATGACAGCAAGCGATTGGAAAAAAATAACGAAGCAATTAAGAAGCAAGCCCGCAGTAATGCAAAAATTCCTGAGACACAACAAGCCAAAAGACAGAAAGCAGGGCGTCGCGGCACAAAAGTGCGAGCGCTGCGGTCGTTTCGGGGCACACTTAAACCAATACAACCTTCACATCTGCAGGCACTGCTTCAGAGAAATCGCAGAAGAAATAGGTTTCAAGAAATATAGTTAGGAGAAAAATGTCACAAGATACAGTCGCTGATACATTGAATAGGATGATGAACGCTTTGAGAGCAAGAAAGCCAGAGCTAACAGTAAAAACACATTCTAAATTCCTTCTGAGCGTTCTAGCAATAGCAAAACTCAAAGGTTATGTCGAATCATATCATATAGATTCAAACACCAAGCTCTTGAAAATTAAACTCGGCAAACTAAACGGCTGCAACGCGATAAAGCCAAGATTTATAGTAAAGAAAGATGATATAGAAAAATACACCAAAAGATACTTGCCCGCAAGAAATCTCGGCATCTTAATAATTTCAACATCGCAAGGCCTCGTTACCCATCAGACTGCTCTGGAAAAAAATCTCGGAGGAAGCTTAATTGCTTATTTCTTTTAACATGAAACATCATATATTAGAAAAACTTCCGGTTCCCGAAGGAATCTCCTGCGAATATTCTCATGGAATTCTGAAATGCACAGGCGGCTCAACAACATCAGAAAGAAAAATTTTAATTTCATCTACCGAAATCAAAGTTCACAACAACGAGATAATTCTCGAATGCAAGAAAGGAAACAAAAAAAACTTCACGAAAGTTATGTCTATGATTGCTCATATAAAAAACTTATTTGCCGGCCTGCAGAACGTCTTCGTCTACAAGCTTGAGTCTTGCAATGTTCATTTTCCCATGACTCTAAAACTTGAATCCGGAAAAGTTGTAATAAATAATTTCTTGGGGGAAAAAGTTCCAAGAGAAGCAAAAATTCTTCCAGGAGTAGAAGTCAAGATAAATGGCCCGCAAATCACAGTCTCATCAAATTATCGCGAAGCTGCAGGCCAGACTGCCGCCAATCTTGAAAAGGCAACAAAACTTCGTGGCAGAGACCGAAGAATTTTCCAGGACGGTATTTACATAACTGAAAAGCCGGCCAGAGTTGGGGAGGTTCGTCCTAATGTCAAATAAAACTTTCGTCAGAAGAAACATGAAGAGATTTTCCAAGCTCGGAAAGAACAGAAAGAAGCTTCAAAGATGGAAAAGGCCAAAGGGAAGAGACAACAAAATGAGGCTAAAGAGAAAGAGTTATCCTGCTACAGTTTCAGTTGGATACAGCTCGCCAAGAAAGGAACACGGAAGAATAAATGGCCAGATTCCAGTATTGGTTTACAACATCAAAGATTTAGGAAAACTTGGAAGCGATAACGTTGCCATTTTAGCAAAAGTCGGAGCAAAAAAGAAATTGGAAATAATCAAATTCGCAGAAGAAAAAAAGATAAAGATACTAAATGTTCGAAATGTTCAGGGAGATAAAAATGAAACTAGAAACTAAAAGAAACCTCGTTGCTCGCGCGTTAAAAGTCGGCAAGAATAGAATCATCTTTAACACAGCTCGTCTTAGCGAACTGAAAGAAGCAATCACAAAGCAGGACATACGCGATTTGAAAGAAGCCGGAGCAATTCACATAAAAGAAATACGGGGAAGAAAAACTCAGAAGAAAAGAAAAACAAGAAAGAGATTCGGTAGTTTTAGAAAGAAAGTCAGAGGCGGAAAAAGAAAATACGTCATAATAACCCGAAAGCTCAGGTCTTATCTGGCGTATCTAAAAAAGACCAAACAAATTCCAAAGGAAAACTATTTAACGCTTAGGAAAGAAATTCGGGCAAGCATGTTCAGAAGTTTAGCTCATATGAAAGAAAGAATCTTGCAATTCGGAACGCTCAAAATCAAGGGAGTAAAAAATGCCAAAAACACTAAGGCGAAGAAGACGAGAAAGAAAAACTGATTATAAGGCTAGATTCAGTCTCCTTAAATCAGAAAAACCAAGACTTGTAGTTAGAAAAACAAACAGGTATATTTTAGTTCAAATTATAGATTCGGACATAGCACAGGATAAAGTAATCGCTGAAACAAGTTCGAAAAACCTTTTATCAAAAGGCTGGCCAAAAGAAAAGCAAGGCTCTTTAAAGTCTCTTCCAGCAGCTTACCTTACAGGATTTCTATTGGTAAAAAGCCTGAAGACCAAAATCGGAGAAGTTATCTTAGATATTGGTTTGCAGAGAAATGTTCATGGCTCAAGACTTTATGCCGTCCTGAAAGGCGCTGTCGACGCAGGCCTGAAAGTTTCACATAATCCTGAAGCGCTTCCAGACATAAAAATGATAACCCGAAACGAAAAACTTAAATCAACTTTCGAAAAGGTAAAAGGAGCTTTGTAAATGGCAGAAAAAGAAACAAAAAACGAACCGAAGGATCTCATTGAAGCAGTTCCAGAAGAATTAGAAAAGATTGAGATAGAAGTAGTCGCAGAAAAAGAAGTAACGGAGGAAATTAAAAGATTGGATCGCCAAGACAGATCTCAAGACGCCGTTGCTTCCTGGGCTCCAAAAACAAGGCTTGGAAAACTGGTCAAAGAGGGAAAGGAAAAAGACATAGACAAAATACTCAAGTCTGGAAAAAAGATTCTTGAATCTGAAATAGTTGACAAGCTCTTGCCTTTAGAATCCGACTTGATAGCTATCGGCCAGGCAAAAGGAAAATTTGGCGGCGGTAAAAGAAGAGCTTGGAGACAGACTCAAAAGAAAACAAAAGAAGGAAACGTTCTGTCCTTCTCAGCAATGGCAGTCGTCGGCGATAAAGACGGCCACATAGGTTTAGGTTTTGGAAAAGCTTCTGAAACTCTTCCCGCAAGAGAAAAATCGTTAAGGAATGCAAAGTTAAATCTTTTGAAGGTAATGTTGGGTTTCGAATCTCCAGAAGAAGAAAAAGACAAGACCAAGCCCCACACAGTTCCATTCAAGGTCGAAGGCAAATGCGGAAGCGTTCGGATTGTTCTCTGGCCGGCGCCAAGAGGAACAGGTCTCGTCGCAGGCTCAGAAGTCAAAAAAATTCTTCATCTAGCTGGCGTAAAAGACGCTTACACTCGTGCGACAGGCCACACAAAAACAACCTTCAACGTCGCCAAGGCTTGCGTTAACGCTTTAGAAAAAACAACAAAGATGAGGTTGCAATGATAGTCGTAATAAGAATTGCCGGAAAAGTGAATTTATCAGGGGATATTAAAGAAACTTTAAACAGAATACACACTCATAGAAAATATTCAGCAGTCTTGCTTCCAGAATCTGAAAACACATTTAAGTTATTAATGAAGATTAGAAACTTCGTTTCCTACGGCAAAATCAATACCGAAACTCTTGCCAAACTTTTAGCCGAAAGAGGACAGCCAATTAAGGCGGGCGCAAAAATAGACGCAAAGAAAGTCATGTCTGAGTTAGAAAAGAAATCCCTCGGGGAATTAGGATTGAAACCTTTTTTCAGGCTTCATCCTCCTAGAAAAGGTATAGAATCAAAGAAGCACGCTGGAGAAACAGGCAAAGGCGTTCTCGGAGAAAATAAAAAAATAAATGAGCTAGTAGAGAGGATGTTATAAAATGAATTGGAAAGAATCTGACAGGGGAGTTTTTCTGGTGAACGTTTTAGGAATTGTATTCGATACGAAAACAAGAAAGATTTTGATTGGAAGAAGAGAAAATGATACTTACATTAAAAAATTAACATGGTGTTTTCCAGGAGGAAGGCCTAGCTATACTGATGAATTAGAAGACTATCTTAAAAGAGAAATAATGAAGAAAACAGGCCTCAAAGTAGAGAGTCTTGGGCCTGTCTTTGCAAAAACCTATCCAGAAAAGCGAGAGTTTTTAACGATTTATTATTTATGCGAGGTTATTGGCGGTAAGGAAAGGGCAGGAGAGAAATTTGTCGAGATAAGGTGGGTAAATCCAATAGAAATAGAGAAGTATTTCACGACCTCTTTTCATCCTAAGCTAAAAGAATATATTTTAAACCTAAAATGAAACTCAAAAGAAAAGAATCAGGAGAGTCAGAATAATGGCTGGAAAAGGAATTGTCTGGGAATGCGAATGCGGAAACATCGAGTACGGTGCATACCCTCCAGCAGAATGTTCTGAATGCGAAGCAGTCGACAGTTTTATCAAGGTCCCAGACGATGAAATTGAAGAGCGCGAAGCAGAAAACGTTCTGGCAAAAAGAACAGCCGAGGAGGAAAATTAAATGGTAAACAAAAAAAGGAAAAAAGTAACAAGGTTCAGAGGAACTCATACTCATGGCAGGGGCGCTAAGAAAAAAGCCCGTGGCTCGGGTAATCGTGGCGGAGTCGGTCGCGCAGGAAGCGGGAAGAAAGCAGACCAAAAAAAAGATTTAATCAACTTCCCACCAGGCAAAGATAAAACGCTGAGAAGAAAAAAGAAAATTAAATTAAAAGTCATCAACCTTTCTCAAATTTCCGAGAAGTTTGCGGGAAAAAAAGAAGTCGTTCTCAAAGGATTCAAAATCCTTGGTGAAGGAGAATTAAAAGAAAAAATTACTATAACTGCAGATGCCGCTTCAGAATCCGCAATAGGCAAAGTTAAAAAAGCCGGCGGAGATATAATGGTAAAAAAGGCGTAAACAATGGCCCTCTCGTTAAAAAGTATACTATACAACCTCCCCGAGGTTAGGCGACCAACTGAAAAAAAACTTAGTTTCAACGTTAAATTAAAATGGACGCTAATTATTCTGGCTGCGTTTTTCGTTTTAGCGAATATAGACCTTTATGGATTGTCCACTAACTCTCTCGGAAATTTAGAATTTCTGCAGGTCATACTCGCGTCTCAGTTCGGTACAATAATGAGTTTAGGCATCGGTCCGATAGTCACTTCCTCAATTATCTTGCAGCTTCTTGTCGGTTCAGGAATCTTGGGCATAGACACGAAAACCGAAGAAGGAAAGAGATATTTTCAAGGCCTTCAAAAAATAGGCGTTATTTTCTTCATAGTATTTGAATCTGTAATTTATGTGGCTATGGGTGGTTTGCAAGCTTCTCCTGCTCTTGCCTGGGGCGCGCAGATTCTTATCTTCCAATTAATCCTTGGCGGTCTTGCAGTTATGTTCATGGACGAAGTCGTGCAAAAATGGGGCTTCGGCTCAGGCGTCTCGCTCTTTATTGTGGCGGGCGTTGCATGGAGCTTGTTTAATGGCCTATTCCAATTCATTGACGCTGCCGGCGCAAATTGCCTCGCAGACTTCTCCGGCACTCCTTGTGTCGGAAACGTTTTAGTAATAATTCAATCAGTGATTAACGGCGCGCCAAGAGACGCCCTTTCTGCTATTGCAGCAATCATCGCGACAGCGTTAATCTTCTTCGGCGTTGTCTGGGCACAGGCATTGAAAGTTGAAATTCCTCTTTCTTATGAAAGAATAAGGGGTTACAGCGTCAAATGGCCTTTAGCTTTCTTCTATTCCAGCGTCATTCCTGTTATCTTGGTCGCGGCGCTTGCGGCAAATATTCAATTATTCGGAAACCTCCTGCAAAATTGGCTTGGCCATCCGACAATCCTCGGAGAATTTATAGATGGCCGTCCAATTTCAGGATTGTCTTTCTGGATAGGCAGCACAAATATTGTTGAAGCAGTAATCAGGGGAAGCTTCCAGACATCTTTCATCTGGCAGACATTAATTCATGTTTTGTTCTATATGGCCTTCGCGGCTTTATTTGCAATGTTCTGGGTTAAAACTTCAGGCATGGACGAAGCAAGCCAGGCTAAAAACATTCTTTCTTCCGGATTGCAAATTCCCGGCTTCAGAAAAGACCCAAGAGTTTTGGAATCAATCCTAAAAAGATACATCATGCCTTTGACAATCATGGGTGGCCTTGCCATCGGGTTCCTGGGTTCAATCGCAAACATCATAGGAGCAATGACGGGGGGAACTTCAATTCTTCTCGCGGTTATGATAATGTATCAGCTTTACACAAGCATTGCCCAGCAGCACGCAGTAGACATGCACCCCGCATTAAGAAAATTCATGGGATAATTCCCAAACTTTAAATAACCCGATTCATAATTTTAGTTAAGAGATGAAAAAATGAAATCTACGAACAAACTGCTTATTGTTATGGCGTTAAGCCTAGCCATAGCGTTTTACTGGGATAAACTTGCCTTTATCAAAAATCCAATACATGCAGCCTTCGACCCAAGCATAGGTGCGCTTCTCAACTGGAACGTGGATATCGGAATGGTTATTATCGCAGCAGTTATTGGTTTGATAATCATTCTTGTTCAAAAATATACGACCGATCAAAAAACTCTCAGAGAAATAAAGAAAGAACAAAAGCTTCTCCAGGAAGAAATAAAGAAATACAAAAACGACCAGCAAAAGTTTCTCGAGCTCAACAAAAAACAACTTGAACTTTGGCCTAAGACAATGGACATCACGCTCCGCCCGATAGTTTACACATCTGTTCCGATAATTTTGTTTTTCAGATGGTTCAACGACTACTTTGCAGCAAACCCTGTAAAAATATTTGGTTTCCTTGGCTGGATTTGGGCTTACTTAATCTTAAGCATAATTTTCACATCAATATTTAGAAAAGTTTTCAACGTCGCTTAAGCAGTGTTTTAATCTTAAAGTATATGTTATAACAAATACCTAACATCAAATTAAATTCTTCAGACGAATTCCTACTTTACATATTTCTTTAACTGTTCGCCTTGCAATCTTTCTAATTTTTCGTCTGCAATTTTGATATAACCAACTTCAAATCTGTTAAGGTCAAAATTTTTCTCAAGAATATCTTTGAAGACTTTCAAGCCAAACTTTATTCCTTCTTCAATCATAATGTCTTCTTTTAAATCCTTCCTCAGAATTTCTTTAATTTTTTCATCATTTTCTCCGATTGCATTCGCCTTGTAACCAAAATAATTTCCAGTTACGTCTGAAGTATACAAATGCGACTTTCCTTTGTTCACTCCGGCAAGCATCACTGAAATTCCAAATGGCCTTGCTCCGCCATATTGTGTAAATGCCTGTTGTTTGTCTGCAATCATTCTTATTATTGCCATCGGCTCGGCAGGACTGCCGTATGTGACTCTGTTTTGCTGCGCAACAACTTGTGCGCTGTCCATCAAAGTTCTTGCGTCAGCCAGCATGCCTGCAAAAGATGCCATCACGTGGTAATCTACTTCAAAAATCTTATGGGCCGATTCAGATGAAATTAATTTGTCTCTGATTCTTTTATCAGCGACTATTACAACTCCGTCTTTGCATACAATTCCTATGCTGGCGCTTCCAAGCCTTACAGTTTTCTCTGCATACTCAACCTGCAGGAGATGTCCATCTGGCGAAAACATAGTCGCGGCCCTATCGTAGCCCATTACCTGATGCTGCATTTCTGATGGCATATCCATTTTTCACCTAGAAAATATAACTCTACAATAACTCAACCGTTTTTAAGCTTTACTGAAACAGCATTACAATAATGTTTATTAACCAAAATAATTTTAACACGCTCATGGCTCTAGATGATGAGGTATGGCAGGAGATAATCGTTCCAGTAGTAGCAAACCAACTAGGTATTGAACCAGTAAAGGTAGAAAGAGGAAAATCTTTAGTTAATGATTATAATGCAGACAGTCTTGACATAGCAGAAACCGTTATGAATACCGAAGAGGCGGTGGAGAAAAGATATCATCTCGCAAAGTTTACAATACCCGATAGCATCGAACCAGAGCCAAGAAACCTTGGAGAGTTCTGTTCATACATTTCTAAGCGCATAGCCGACGAGCAAAGCAAGTAAGCAATAACAATGTTTATTAATTCTCGGATAATCAACTCATAAAATGTCAACAAACGGACTATTAAGACAACAAATTTTACAAGACCTGGCCAATGTACTTGACCTCGATCCAGAAGAAGACGGAACCGAAGACAGCAGATTAGATTCTTTGGATCTTTCAGACGATGAACTTCTCGAAGTAATCCGGGAAGTCGGGGACTCTTACAAAGCATCTCTTCCAGATAATTACACGCCGCCAGAATGTTTGTCCAAAGTTGTTACAGATATTTTAGATTACAGATGATTAACAATAATACTTAAAAACCTCTTCTCCTTACAAAGACACATGTCAAATGTAGAAGCAAGAATGAAAGTTAAGGGCAAGCATTATGAAATCTCTGTCGATTTGGACGAAGCGCTAAAAGTTAGAAACGGCCAGGGCGACGTGGCTTCCGCATTGCAGTCTGCTGAAGTTTATCACGACATCAAAAAAGCAACCCGCGTTTCAAAGGAAGACTTGCAGGATGCATTCGGTACAACCGACATTTATGAAATAGCAAAGCAGATAATGCAAAAAGGTGAAGTCCAAAAGACTCAGGAATTCCGCGATGAAGAAAGAGACAAGAAGGTTAAGCAAGTCATACAGTTAATAATTAAGAACGCCACAGACCAGCACGGCCGTCCATATACAGAAGACAGAATAAGAACCGCCATCGAAGACGCGCACTACAGCTTCGACTCTCGTCCCGCAGAAAGGCAGCTTCCGGATGTCATGTCCAAATTAAAAGAAATAATTCCTATTAAGATTGAAACAAAAAGAATCAAGCTTACAATTCCTGCCCAATACACAGGTCACACATACGGTCTAGTCCAGGAATACAAAGAAAGTGAGGAATGGCTCTCAAACGGAAACCTCCAGGTCGTCCTGGATATTCCGGCAGGCCTCCTCATGGATTTCTTCGACAAGCTCAATCATATAACTCACGGCTCAATTCAAAGCGAAGAACTCAAGAAGGTCGAGTAAGATTTCTTAGATTAATCTGCACAAATAAACAAATCGACAAATGTCTCAATCTTTCTGATTCTTCTTTTCAATAATCTCATCAATCTCTTTCCTGAGCTCTTCTATAAAAAAGACTTTTTTGTCAGCGTCTAAGATTTTATGTTTAGTCAGTTCATCAAATATTTCTTTCTTTTCCATAATTATTTGGAGCTGTCTTAAATCCCTCCCTTCACGATAATTGTTATACATTTCTCCAAATCCCCAGATGGCCAAAGGGATGCCTACAAGGTAGAAAATATTTGTATCTTCCCTTGGAATATTATTCACGCTACTAAAATACCACGCAGAACTCATTAAAACAAGCGCAATAAATGTAATTAAGAAATCATATCTAACATACCTTGGTATTTCTCCAAACCCATTCATTTTGAGATCCTATTTCAGTAAAAATCTTGAGAGGCTAATAATAATGGACAAAAGGATTGACAACGTCCCCATTACAACCAAAGGAGTCGTACCCATCCCAAAAATTATTAACATCGTTCCGACAAGAGCAAGAGCCACAATAAGGAAATCTCTGAATCCTCTCTTTTTCCCCATCAATCTTCTACGGGTTATTTGTTTTTAAAAGTATCTCCCATGTTTATTGCCTGCAAGCTATCGGGGTAACCTTATTTCTGAATAATATAAGAAAGACATAAATATTGTGGTGACCTGCTACAAAACGAGGAGAAAACGATATGAAATATAAATATGACCCCGAAACAGATGTACTAGTAATAACTCTCGGAGTCGAAACACCAGACTTCGGAGAGCAGAGAGAAAACATAATAACACATTACACAAAAGACGGCTTGCCAATAGAAATAGAAATCCTTGACGCCAGCCACACCGCAGTAAAAATCCTTGAGGCCATTACAAGGACGAAGAAGGTTGGTAAATAAAAGTAAATTCGGGAAATTGCGAGGAAGAGAAGGAATTTTAAGTGACAGAAAACAAAGCATTATGACCCCAAAGGCTATTTACGTTAATTATTTAAAATAGGGTTTGTTGTTTTTAGAATGCCTAAATTCTGTGAGGTTTGCGATACCCCTATAAGAACAGGAAGAAAATACTGTTGGCGACATAGAAATTCTGGGTATGGCTCTCCGGCTAATACGAATAAACCTAATGGGAAACTTACACTATATCTTCTTCTTGGAGCGATGGCCGTGATTTTTCTAATTGTTGCGATAAAGTTTATAGGGGCTATTGTTTTTTTAGCTTATAAAAACACGGAAGCAGTTGGTTTGTTATTATTCTCGCTATTACTCTGGGCGCTTATAATTGCAGGAGTAGTCTATGGTGTAAAATATACTTATGGAAAATTAAAAAGCAAAAAGGAAGGGGCGCTGTTTAAATGACTAAAATCTGCCAATATCCCGAATGTGATAGAAGAATAGTAACGGGAAGAAAGTATTGCTATGAACATAGGCATACGGCACAAGCAGAAGGAAGGCCACCATGGGAACGAATAGAAAAAGGATATGTAAGATATAAATTAGGATGGTTTTGGCTTTCCATTTATAGATATTTTTACTATTTAGGAATCTTTTTTGTAATTGCAGGATTATTATTTAATCCTCTGTTAGTTATCGCAGTTGCATTAATAGTTTTAAGAGTAATTGTAGCTTTTAGGATATACACGATAGAAAAAGAAATCGCAAATAGAAACCAAGATTACATGGAATGGACTAAAAAGTGTGCTGAGGTTCTTAGAGAAGAAAGAGAATTTAAAAGGTCGATATACTGAAGCCTCCGTTTGTTAAATGGCTTTTTCCATAATCTCCAAATCTTCCAAAACCTTTTTAAACCTCAATTTCTAGACTTTTCCGAAAGCAAGGAATAAATTACTATTATTCTGTTGTTTATTACAATTACAATGAGAAATGAGATTAATGAGGCACACGAAGCCGTTGAGGATTCAGGTTATAGTTCTGACGCTAAAAGAAAAATTGTTGTTCCTGGAGAAGTGATTGTTGAGGGCGAAGATTTCTTGCCAGGAGAAGGAACAAGAAGAGAAGGTTCTAAAATCGTCGCGAGCAAATTCGGTCTTGCAGAAGAAGCAGGCCGCGTTGTCAAATTAATTCCAATTTTCGGCGCGTTCATTCCAAGAAGAAACAACGTCATCATCGGAAGAGTTGTTGACTTGACATATTCTGGATGGTTAATTGATATTGACTCAGCATCATCTGCATTTTTGCCTATCGACGAATCTCCAAGATTCATAAACCGAAATGAAATGGACCAATTTCTCGCAATCGGTGACGTCATCTCAGCAAAAATCTGGACAGTCAAAGGAAAAAGCATCGACTTGACACTAAAAGGAAAAGGCCTGGGCAAACTAGAAGACGGTTTCATATTCAGAATAATTCCAAGCAGAGTTCCAAGAATAATTGGTAGAGAAGGTTCAATGGTAAATCTCATCAAAGAAAGAACTGGATGCCAGATTACTGTCGGACAAAACGGATGGATTTGGATAAAAGGCCCGTCAACCGACGCTGAAATCAAAGCGCGAAGAGCAGTTGAATTTGTCGCAGATAAAGTTCACATAAATGGTTTAACCGACAAAGTCGAATCTTGGTTTGAAGGGGAAGATGGAAGATGATAGATAGAAAAGTTAACCTACGCTTATTTGAAGAAGGAGAACAATTAGTTGATAGGGTTGGCTTGTGGGTTGGAAATTCTGATGCAGAAATAGGGGGGAAATCAACCTACGCCTACAGAACATCTCCAAAACATGAAGGTATTACGTTAAATACAGTATCAATAAATCAAACAGTAGAATCTGGTGATAGAATTCATATTTGTGGAGGATCTTTAATTTCTATTAGGCTTCAAGATCCAAAATATTGTGAATTAAAAGATGCATTAATTAATTGCGGAGGATGGCAATAATGACGTCAAAGAAATCAGATTTCAAAAGGCCTGATGGAAGAAGAGTTGATGAGTTAAGAAAAATAGTCGCGAAAGTCGGAGTCATTCCAAACGCGGACGGCTCAGCAATGTTCTCATTCGGCGACACTGTCGCAATCGCAGCAGTCTACGGTCCAAGGCAACTCCATCCCCAGCATATGCAGGACCCATCAACAGGAATCTTAAGATGCAACTACGATTTGTTAAGCTTCTCGGTTTACGATAGAAAAAAACCCGGCCCATCTCGTAGAAGTCAGGAAATTTCAAAAGTAACCGAATGGGCTTTGCTTCCTGCAATAGACCTAAGCGCCTTTCCAAATACAGTCGTAGATGTCCAGATTTACATTCTCCAAGCTGATGCTGGAACAAGAACAGCCGGAATAAATGCTGCTTCAATGGCCCTTGCTCACGCAGGAATTCCAATGAAAGATTTAATCTGTTCGGTAGCTCTCGGCAAAACAGACCAAACATTAATAGTTGACTTGACAAAAGAAGAAGAAGACTACCATGAAGGCGAAGGCGCGACAGACTTTGCAATCGCTAAATTAGCAAACCATGACGAATTCACCCTGATGCAAATGGACGGAAAAATTCAACCCGAAAAAGTAAAAGAACTTTTAGAAATGGCTAACAAAGCTTGTTCAGAAATCTGTGAAATTCAAACCAAAGCCCTGAAAGCCGTAGTGGAAAATTCCAGTGGCTCATTGGAGGAGAATCAAAATGAGTAGTATGGATGTATCAAACTTGACAAAAGAAACTCTAAGAAAGATGTTTTCAGAAGGAAAAAGGTTTGATGGGCGAGGCTTAATAGATTTTAGAGACATAAGCGTCGAGTATGGAGTTTCAAACAAGGCAGAAGGTTCCGCAAGAGTTAGAATAGGCAAGACCGAAGTCGTTGTCGGAGTAAAGCTTCAGACCGGAGCGCCTTATCCAGATTCTCAGGACAAAGGAAACTTAATGGTATCGGGAGACTTGTTGCCTTTAGCTTCCCCAAGATATGAATCTGGCCCTCCAGGATTTAACGCAGTCGAGTTGCCAAGATTAGTTGACAGAGCGATAAGGGGTTCTGACATGATAGAATTAAAAAAACTCTGCATAAAAGAAGGGGAATTAGTCTGGACAGTTATTATAGATGTTTATCCAATAAATGACGACGGTAATATGATTGACGCATCAAGCATCGGAGCTATCGCCGCGCTTCACAATACGTTAATGCCTGAAATTGATGAAAAAGGAAAAATAGACTATGAGAAGAAAACAAAAAACAAGCTTCCTCTTTCTAAGGAAACATTGCCCCTTTCTTTCAGCTTCTTCAAGCTTGGAGATTCGTTAATCTTAGACCCAACAAGAGAAGAGGAAGAAGCCTGCGACACAAGAATCACTTTCGGAATCTCGCAATGGAACGGGCAAATAATGTTAAACTCTTGTCAGAAAAAAGGAGAGCTCCCATTGACTCAGGCAGAAGTCGAAAAAATAATGGAAATCCTTCCCGAGAAGTTCGGAGAGATAAGCAAAAAGCTTAAAAACTTCCTATAAAATTCTTATAAATGGAAAACAAATTTACCAAGTATGAAACGGCCCGCATCATCGGAGCAAGAGCATTACAGATAGCAATGGACGCTCCCTTATTGGTCAAGCTAACCAAAGAAGAATTAAAAGAAATGAGATTCGACGCTTTGAGAATCGCAGAATACGAGCTCAATGAAGGAGTCTTGCCAATCACAATTCATCGGCCTTCTCCAAGAAAGAGCAAGGACAGATTGGGTGCAATAAAAGAAGAGCAGCTTTCAGATGAAGAGCTAATTGCAAAAGCCCAGGAAGTTGAAAAAGAAATAGTAGAAGACGCAAAAGAAATCGGTTTCGTGAATGAGGCTGACGCCGATGAAGAGCCTGTAGAAGCCGAAGACGATTCTTCTGAAGAGAAATAATTTTATACTTTGAATTTTGCTGATTTTAATGGAAAGAAATACTTATTTAACATCTTTACCAAAACAAGAAAGAACCGCTTTGGCTGAATTTCTGAAACTGTTATTTGCAGATAGACTAAGTCGGTTAGGCACATTCGGAGCATTGGCCGTCGGAACAACAACCTATCCTTACGAATATTGGTTAAAACTTGAAAGAGATTTAAGGGGTAAAGACCCGGAGAAATTAGATTTTGTTCAAAGAAGGGGAGAAGACATTGACATTCAACTCTGCAGCGAAAATTGTGGTTACGTTATCCCTGAACCAGAAATCAACGAAGCTGTTGCAGAAATTTTAGAGCAGAAAGGAATCAAATTTGAAAGGCAAGCCGATAGATGTACGTCAAGAGTTTCTTATTTGGGCGTGCCTCCAGAATATCGCGCACAACACGGCCAATCTGTACTCAGAATAAAAGACGTAAATTATGGGGCGCCAAATCTAAGAGCAGAATTTGAAGGAGCAAGGCCAATACACATAATTTATTCTTTTTCCGAATGTCTTGACCAAAAACTGCAGCGTGAAGAATCTCAAGGTCTCCCCCATGTTGTTTTATTCAGAAGAAACGCATATCAAGAATTCAGGCATGCAGTAGAACGTGTTAACAGACAAGGACTCTTGTTTAGTCCCTTATAATCCAAAACCCTTAAATCCTTTCCTCTCTTTATCTTTCCATGTTCCTAAAAGAAGTGCATGCTAGAAAAATTCTCGACTCAAGAAAAGAACCTACCATAGAAATATCCATCGGAAATATAAATGCTTCATCCCCCTCTGGAAAATCAAAAGGCAAATATGAAACTCCCCCATTTCACAGTTCTCTCGAATGGAACATAAAATTTCTCAACACTTCAACATTCAATTTAGAAATCCATGAGTTCCAAGACTTAAAGAAAGTGGAATCTTTCATAAAAAAGAAAGCAAAATTAAAAGACGCAAAACAATTCGGAGCTAACGCACTTTTCGCTCTCGAGTCAGCAATTCTTAAGGCACTTGCAAAAGAAGAAGGCATTGAATTATTTCAATTGCTCAATTTTAAACCAAAGAAATTTCCTATTCCTGTTGGCAATGTAATCGAAGGCGGTCTGCACGCCCACAAAGAAAATCATCCGGTTTTTCAAGAGTTTCTTCTTATCCCAAAAACAACTTCTCCAAAGATAAATTTTAAATCGCTAAAAGAAGCGCATGCAAAATTAAAATCAATTCTAAGCTCAAATAAAAAAACAGACGAAGGCGCCTGGGAAGTTTCAATAGACAACGAACAGGTCTTCGAACATCTTTCAAAATTCAAAAACTTTCGAATAGGAACAGACGTTGCGGCATCCTCTTTTTTCTGCAATGGAAACTACGAATATAAAAATAAAATTCTCGATAGAGAAACACAAATTTATTATACAAATTCTTTAATTAAAGACTTCAATATCTTTTATTGCGAGGACCCGTTGGATGAAGAAGACTTCAAAGGCTTCAGCAAGATTCATCGCTCAGATAGTCATCTCGTCGTTGGAGACGATTTAACCGTTACTCACATTGACCGTTTAAAAAAAGCAATCAAACTCAAATCAATAAATGCAATGATAATAAAGCCAAACCAAAACGGCTCTTTAATCGAGCTAGCAAAAATTTTCAAGCTCTGTAAAAAGCACAGCATAAAAACAATTCTGTCCCATCGTTCTGGAGAAACTTTAGACGACGCTCTCGCAGACTACGCCGTTGGCTTCCAGGCAGACTTCATAAAGTGCGGCGTCTCAACAAAATGGCGAGAAGCCAAGCTCAAGAGGCTGGTTGAGATTGAGAAGATAGTTAAGAAGATTTAATTATATTTTTTACTGCCATGATTTGGCGAACCAATTTATCTAGAATAAACTAAATCAACTAAGGTGCAATAAAACTTAAATAGTTAAGATTAAAATGATTACTGTGGGTGAAGAATTAAAATTATATAACGTGCGAATGGTTGTTCATGGTGGAAGTTGTGAACACACCATAGGAATAGATGAAGAAAGCGCATTATTAGAATATGTTCAGGACGTAAGAGCAAGAAAACCTTCCATTCAACGAACATACCTTCTTGATGCCTATGCTCATAACGAACTGCGTGTTGAAGAAGTTCGGGTTCCAAATGTTAAAGTTTCAGTTAAGCGTTCAGAACAAATGGCTTCTTCCAGATAGTTATTCTATCATTTTATCAATCCCAAAAAGTCTTTTAGTTCGAGCGTTAGCGAGACTTAATAGGACTTGCTGACAGTAAGTCTTAAAAACCCACAATTTCTCAAGCATTCATGCCCGTAAAGAAAAAATCTGAAGAATCTGAGAAGAAAACAATTAAGAAGAAGACTTCTAAGAAAGAAGCGGCAGAAGAAAAGGTTTCACTAACAGAAAAGGAAGACAAGTTAGCAAAGCTGAAAGCAAAGGCAGAAGCTCTCGCTGGAAAAATGGAAACAAAGGAAATCGATGTTTCCAAAGAAATGAAAAAAGAACAAAAGCCTGGCGCGCTTGCTCCAATTGAAGACTATTTGAAGAGTTCTATTCACCTTGGAACTAGAGCAATTACACCAGACATGAAACCTTATGTCTATAAGCGAAGAGCAGATTCATTGGCTGTTTTCAACACAGAACTTCTCGACGACAAACTCAAGGAAGCCGGAGAATACCTTGCAGGTTATGCGCCGGAAGAAATTGTCGTTGTATGTAAAAGAGAAGCCGGAGGAAAAGCAGTAGAATTATTTTCAGAAGTTACAGGTATAAAATCTTTCATAAAGAAATATCCTGCAGGAATTCTTACAAATCCAAATCTTGACGTCTTCATGGAGAAAGAATTATTGTTCATCTGCGACCCATGGACTGACAAGTCAGCGCTCGCCGACGCAAAAAGAATAAAGATGCCAGTCATGGCCATCTGCGACACGAACAACTACACAATGAACATTGACAAAGTCATTCCTGGAAACAACAAGTCAGCAAAGTCCCTCGGCTTCATTTTCTATCTTCTTGCAACAGTCTACGTGAAAAAAAGAAAAATGGATGTCAAGATTCCAGAAGTTTCTCAATGGGTAGAAAACTGGGACACGCTGACGCCGCCGAAATAAAATTGCGTAATTAAAAAATTCTAGCAAAGTTTAAATAAACTATTTCTTGTATTAAAATATGAATTATAAGCTTAAATATTATCTAACTTCTCTAGTTATTTCTTCCATTTTCTCAGTTTTCTTATTTTTCATACTTCCTAGTAGTTTTATATCTTCATTTTCAGGAGGTTTTTTCCCATTTGGCGACTTACTTGGGGGAGTGATATATTTATTTTTCTTATTTTTCATACTTCTAATTCTTGCAATTCTTTTTCCACTAATAGCTGCAATAAAAGCGCCCAAGGGAATTAAGCTAAGTGCTGCGTTCTGGTCTTTCTTAGGATTTCTTACGCCAATAGTTATAATTTATTTTGTTCTTCATTTAATATCCCAAATTAGTATCTCTAACTTTAAACAATCTGAAAAGCTAACAACGAGCCTTATCCAAGAAGCAATAGCCGAAAATAATCCTAAATATTGCGAAGACCTTTTTGACCATTGGAAAACTCAAAAATACGACGATAGAAATCATCAATCCCAAAACACAAAAGATAACTGTTATTTTTGGTTAGCTTATAAGACAAATAACTATTCATATTGTGCAGAAATTGGAAAGAATCTTGAATTAGATAAATATTCGGCTGATCCAACGATGGAATGTTGGACATTTGCAGCGATCAAAACTCATAATTTATCTTATTGCTATAACATAAGCACAAAATCATTAAACGCAGAAAATTCAATTGCTATTTCAAATTGTATAACTTCAATCGGCAAATTAACAAATAATTCTTCCAAGATTTATAACCCCGATTCGACTTTCTGTGCGGATCCAACCTGGCTTTGTGACAAATGCAAGACAATGAATACAAAACCAATTTATTGCGATTATGATTATAATTTCTATGTTGAACGGTGAGACCTCTTCATCCACAAATGAAAATCTCCACAACATTTATATACCAATTTTTTCTCAACAACTCAACACTATGTTAACTTTAATGAGTGCCTTAATGGTTTCCGTCGGAAAAGTTACGATTCACAATCATAATAGAATCCGACCAATTGCATATTAAGGTATGAGGTATGCAATCGTCGAGTAATAATTCTAAAGTCTAAAACTTTAATAACAATAAACGGAGGAGCAGAGCTGTTTGTCTGTCTCAGCGAGTCCTCGAGTTCCGAGAGGGATCGAGCGCACGACAGATCAAACATAATCACGTTAGGATCAAGATTCAGTATCTTCTTGCCGAAGTATGAGTCAGGAGAAATCCAGTTGATCCTGCTGGGGGCTGCTGCTATCTGGTTTGCAATTAGACATGCAAGTCTTTTTTGTTTCGCAAGAAATGAAGGGCGAACTGCTCAGTAACACGTAGCTAACCTGCCCTAACATTGGGGATAACGTCGGGAAACTGACCCTAATATCCAATAGGAGACGGTGACTGGAATGTCCTGTCTCTCAAGTTAGGATGGGGCTGCGGCTGATTAGCTTGTTGGCGGGGTAATAGCCCACCAAGGCGTCGATCAGTAAGGGCTCTTAGCGGAGAAGCCCTGAGAGGGAATCTGAGACACTATTCCCAGCCCTACGGGGTGCAGCAGTCGGGAAACTTCTGCAATACACGAAAGTGTGACAGAGCAAGCCAGAGTGCGTTTCTATAATTGAAACGCTTTTATGCGATGTAAAAAGTCGCATGAATAAGGACTGGGCAAGACTGGTGCCAGCCGCCGCGGTAATCCCAGCGGTCCAAGTAGCAGCCGCGTTTATTGGGTCTAAAACATCCGTAGCTTGCTTCGTAAGTCTCATGTGAAATCCGGCCTCTTAAGGGTCGGGCGTGCATGAGATACTGCGTTGCTAGAGACCGGGAGACGTGAAGAGTACAGTTTGGGTAGCGGTAAAATGCGTTGATCCTTACTAGACTAACGATAGCGAAGGCACTTCACGAGAACGGGTCTGACAGTGAGGGATGAAGGCTAGGGGCGCAAAGTGGATTAGATACCCATGTAGTCCTAGCAGTAAACACTGCACACTAAACATCGGTACCTCCTCGAGAGGTATCGGTGCTGTAGAGAAGTCGGAGAGTGTGCTACCTGGGAAGTATAGTCGCAAGACCGAAACTTAAAGGAATAGGCGGCGGGATACTACAACCAGTGACGCGTGCGGTTCAATTAGATTCTACACCGTGAACCTCACCAGGATCGACAGCAGAATGAAGGTCAGTCTGAAGGGCTTACCTGACACGCTGAGAGGAGATGCATGGCCAACGTCAGCCTGTGTCGTGAGATGATCTGTTAAATCAGTTAACAGGCGAGACCCGCGTGCATATTTGCACGAACAATATGCAGACCGCCCTCGTAAGGGGGAGGAAGGTGCGGGCTACGTTAGGTGAGTACATCCCAAATACCCTGGGCTACACGCGCGCGGCAATGCTGCATTCAAAGGGCCGCAACACCGAAAGGTGAAGCTAATCTCATAAACTGCAGCTTAGTTCAGATTGTGGCTTGCAACTCAGCCACATGACGCTGGAATTGGTAGTAATTGGTTTTTATCAGAGACCAGTGAATAAGTCAATGTCCCGTGCTCTCACCGAAATAAATGTGCTTGGCAGCTTTATTATCTAGGCAGTTAAAATCTGTCCCTCTTCTTGACTAGAAGAGTGTAGCAGAAGGCAGGCGTAAATATCTTGGTAACAAGAACGCTGAAGGGCCGAAAGCAAAATCCAGCCTCTACGTCGAGAGGCGTGCTCGTAAGAGTTAATTGTTAGCGATTCATGCATGGGTCGGTGACATGAAGAAGCTAACTAAAACGTTAATTGGATGGATGGAAAAGAAAATAAAGTGACCCAAGGAGATCCTAACTTTCAATAATTATTGAAAGAAGGAAGTCAGCTGATTTCATAGTAAACTAATTTTTAATTAAATTGGCGAAGGGAATCAACCGAAGTATAATAAAGTTTAAATAGTAAGAGATAAAGAAATTTCTATGATTAAAGAGCATTACGCTGTTTATGAGGATGGAAAAGGAATAGCAGTGTCTGATAGAATGGTCTTGGAAAATCCAAGACAATATATCACACAGATAACCCAAACTGAAGCAGAAAGAATAAGAAAGGCAGGTATAAGGGAAGCAATTCCAAATATCGACCTCGTCAGATTTGGGGATATAGTTCTTGAAACTCTTGTTTCTGTTTAATTCTTTAAAACATTTCGGGCTCGCCGTATACGGGAAAACCGTCCGTGCGGTGGGGAACCAAGTAACTCGCAAGAGTGAAAAAGGAAATGCCCGTCAAACCAACCGAGTTTAGCCTTGGCGAGGCCCGTTAGGGACGAACCTTCGTTAGACAAGGTAGGTTAAGTCGTCACAAGGTATCTGTAGGGGAACCTGCAGATGGATCACCTCCTAAAATTTTCGTAAGAAAATTTTTAAATTAAAATTCTGTTGTTGAAGATGACATTATAATTATTTCAATGAGATGCTTGCATACCCATTTCTCTAGCTCATCTGAAAGATGAGCGCTTTATCTGAAAAGATAAGCGCGAAAAGTATTTTTCAAAAAGAAATGAAAGTTAACATTTTTGTGTTTTCTAAATTAATAGCATAAAGAGTTTGTCTAAATTCAGGTTGCTTTTTACAAAAACTTCTTTTCCTTCTTTGTGCTTTGTAACCAATCCAAAATTTTCAAGTGAAGAACAATAATTAGAACACTTATTGAAAGCCAAATTTGCTTCTTTGGAAAGAATTGTTATACTCATTTCCTTATCTTGAGTCAACTCTACAATCTTAAATTTGCTTATGTTTGATAACTCACAAATCTTCTCAAAAATTTTCTGATTCTTTAAAGGTAGAGTTCTATGCATACACCAACTTTGGTAAGATTTATATAAGAATTTAGCAAACTAATATTGGTGTAATGTAAATAATTGATAAATAAAACATGAAGCAAAATAGCAAGAATAAATTAACTGAAAGCTATGGAGGAGAGTTTTTCCGTGAGAAAAAAGGAGCCACAATCAAGTCAGCTAAGGTAATTGCGCCCATTGTGTTAGACATTTTAAAGTCCAAAAGCATCGTTGATGTTGGCTGTGGCGAAGGAGAATTTCTAAAAGTCTTTAGCGAATTAGGAGTGAGAGATTTTATTGGAATAGACGGGCCTTGGGTGGATAAAACCCGATTAGAAATCCCCGAAAAGAATTTCAGGATGCACAATTTAGAAGAATCATTAAATCTCAATCGCAAATTTGACTTAGTTATTTCTTTAGAAGTTGCAGAACACCTCAGACCAGAAAAGTCGAAAATGTTTGTTAAACAACTTACAAAGCTGGGGGATAACATTTTATTTTCTGCGGCTATTCCATTCCAAGGGGGAACTAGCCATCTCAATGAGCAATGGCAAGATTATTGGGCGAATTTGTTTAAAAAAGAAGGGTATGTTCCAATGGATTATATAAGAAGCAAGATATGGAACAACCCTGAAGTGGCCTTCTGGTATTCTCAAAACATGCTCCTTTATGTCAAGAATAATAATAAATTCCAGCAAGCCGAATTTATCAACGTAGTGCATCCAAAACTTTACACGGCAAAGATGGAATTTTATAATAAAATGAAGAGACTCTTTCTCCCAGTCAAATGGTTTCTTTCTATTTTTCGGGCAAAATAGGAGATCAAATAAAATTTATTTTTTTCAAAAGAGAAATGGAAGTTAACATTTTTGTGTTTTCTAGAAGAATTTAAAATCAAAGAAATCCTGAACAAACAATGGAAGAGTCTCGTTTTTTATTTTTCAAGTTGATTGTATCAGTTGTCATGAGCTACATCTCCTACTTTTTTCTCACAGGCTTAATTTTTGGGACAGTTGCAGTATTCTTTGTGATACTAATTAACCTTGGCTTGCAAGATTTTTCTGTGCAGTTCTTTAGATTATTTTCATTCATTGTTCCTAAAACCACCGAAGAGAAATTTTCAATCAATTTTGGTGATATATTGAAGATATTTTCATTTATTGCACTAATTCCTACACTTGGTAAAATAATCTGGTCGAAATTTTCAAAAACACCTCCAAATAAAACAAGAGAAACTGCCAAAAGAAAGATTATCCTTCTTGTAGTTTTCATCACCGTTGTTTATGCGATAGCTTTCTTATCATTTATTCTTGGAAGCAAGTTCGAAGCGTCCAATGCAGCTCTTATGTACTTGATAATAGTCATATTTTTTATTGTAACACTACTATCTGGAATCTTTTATCTTCTTTTTTCCAGTTTAGAAAAATATCTGCTGGCTTTTTCTGACAACAATCTCGTAACCGGGTAGCGTCAAACAGCCAATCGCAAGCCTTAAATCCTCGCCCATAGTCTAATTATCATGGGAAAAGTTAAGAAAAAAATAATTTATCTTGCACTGCCACTTCTTTTCGCAGGATGCTTAGCAAACAGAGACGTGAATAAGCATTTTATTCCTGAAGCAAATCTAAGAGAATCTGGCTGGCCTTCCTGGACTTTCGCTTGCGGTCGCATTGACCAAGGTTACGCACTAGGCGTTTCATTTCAAAGAAGAAGACAAACCGAAATCTTCGGACTTTCATATTCCAACGGAAAAATTAAGCCAGAAAGCTTTTCTTACCACACAGATAAAGAAGGAAGAAACATTGCAGACTCCAGTTTAGAATTTTAATTCGATATGCAAAATCTTAAAACAATTTAACAAAACAAAAATCTGCCCCTACACAATTTTCATTTCTGAATCTATAAATTTTCCATTCAAGAAAGGAGTGGCTAGCTTATCAAAAATTTCCTTAGCAAATTTCTTCTTTGCTTTTGCATATTCAAATTTATTCTTGCCCCTTTTCACCTGAAACTCCTTAAATCGAATCTTTATTTCCTTTGTTAAACCAAGGATCATCTCTAAATCGTCATCGAATTCGTATTCCCTCCACTTGTGAGGTGCTTCAATACATACAGTAAATCTTACATGTCCATATTCCAAAGAAGAACTAACCTCTGCACCACCGAAATTAATGCTGTAGTAATCGTCATCGTTATGCAAAAATCTTCCCAACTTCGTAGATTTTCCAACCCCCTTCAGAAGTTTATATAACTCGCATTTGGACTTATAAATTTTGTTATACTTTTCTATTAATTTTTCATCAGGCTCATCTTTCATTTATTTTATCCTTCCTAATTCTTCCAGCAAAGCATATTTTTTCGGATTTGCTTTCCTAATACTACTAATCAATTTGATAACTTTATTTTTGTTATCGGAAAGTATAAGAGCTTTTTTCAAACATTCTACTGCACTCCTATACGAGTCTCTTCCAGCAGCATAGCTTATTACCTGTTTAGCTAATCTTTGATATAAGTCAGCAGATTCATTCGGATAATCTTTTTCGATCACAATTGCTGTCTTTTCAACAGCACGAGGATGTTCTTGACACATAAACATTGCAGTTTCATAAGCTTTCAAATATTCTTTTTCAAAAAGACAGAATTTAACTAAGGGGTACTTGTCACCATCTCTGTCGAGATAATCAATCAATTTTTCTTTCCATTCTACCCAAATATTTTTGGCAAGACAAAGCTGTTTCAATTTTTTTATTGATTCATATTCTGTAGGATTTTCTGTTACATAGTAAAAAAGATTTTCTATTGCTGGAATATCGTCTCCGACTTTCTCTAAAATCTTACTTTTTAATTTGAGTAGATCATTTTTTTTAAATTCTTCATCCCCATTCAGATTTTTGATTTGATTGTCGCATAGCCTGAGGGCTTCATCTAGATTGTTAAGTTCTATTAACTTCTCAATTAACTCTTCAGCTTGCCCATATGCCTTAGCCAAATGAATAAATTCATCATTCAAGTTAAATTTACTGTAAATCTCAAGAAGTAGATTGATTAGTGTATCTTTGTCATATTTATCTTTTGTAGAATCTATTCTACCACGAATTTTTGCTTCTGCAAAATCCAGATCGCTTTCGTCAATAAATTCTAAAATCGCATCGTAGAAATAGTCTTCAAGCCCATAATCGTTCTTAATGCCATAATTCAATATTGTTTCAACGAATTCTTCTCTTTTTTCTTTATTACTAGACAAGTCAGATTTTTTGAAAAGTTCAGAGTATAGCTTCACCCAACTTCCAATAAACTCTCCATAAAGGCCATCCGAATCATCAAAAGATTCAATTCCTTTAAGCAAAATCTTTATACACAATTCCATTTTCTTTATCATATCACTGCTAGAAACATCGTTTTTGCTTGCAAACTCTACCCCGCGCAGTATTCCTTTCAGTTCCTTTACAGCTGCCCTTGTTTCATGATAATCATGATAACCAAATGTCAACTTTTCAATCTCCTTTTGTAAATTAGATTTTCTTAAGTTAATTCTAGACGCAAACTTTGGTTCTTCTTTCAGAATAAATAATAAATATTCTATCAGCTCTTCTTTTGTTTTGCCTTCTAAGACTTCTTTAAACCTCGGCTCTTTTATTTTTTCGTTTATGGCAGCGTAAAGTACAGCAGCGCCGTGTTTACAGAATTCTCCTTCATATGGACAATCACAGCCTACTCGTATTGAGTTTTCTCCTATCTCTATTTCCGTCGTATAATCATCAGAACCCAAAACGGTTGCAGAAAACTTATTGCCTTCTTTTATCAAATTTGAGATACTTCTTTCTTTGTAATAATCATATCCCCTTTTTGCAATTTCCTTTCCAAACTTTCTTTTTATAAAAGAATCATTTATCTTCATAAAAATTCTCCAAGGTCTTCTGTTTGTTGTGCATTCTATTTTTCCATGCGGTAAGTTCTACCGTCCAGTTCTTTTTTGACATATTAATCCATTTCTTATATGAACTTTCTTCGTGCGCTTTGAAATCTTCTTTACTGCAATTATTCACTTTACAAAAATGATCGGTCAAAATATCTATAAAATTATTAGGCAGTTCACAAGAAGCAATTTTTACGTTTACTAATCCTAAATGTTTTATATAATGACATTTTTCACATAATGCTTGGAACCCCATAAGTTTTTGCATATCTCTTGTTTCATCGTAATTCCAAAGCTCATGGCAAAACAATTTCCCTTGTAATTTGCAGATTTCGCACTTATGGCCTGCCTTTTTGTAAACTTCTTTTCTTATGTTATTCCATTCATCTCTTGATAAACCGCTTCTCAAATTTCTATACCATGAGCTTTTTGGTACTAATTCAATCTCTAATTTCATTAAATTAATTATGCTTTATCATTAATAAAATTTTTCAATAAACTAAAAACTTAAAAACCACTCTTCTTTTCCCAACTAATCAGAATTACAATGGGCTCATAGTTCAATGGTAGGATACCTCACTTGCACTGAGGAGATTCGGGTTCGATTCCCGATGAGTCCATAGACGAATCGGGTTTACCCTCGAATGGCGCGTAGCGACGTTCGAATGTCTGAACTTCGTTCAGACTTGATGAGTCCATTTTGTTCCACAAAGTCCCATATACAACTCTTTAAACAAAATATTCAACCAATTTTAATGGTTACAAAAAGAAAAATTGTTTATCACGCAACTGGAAGAATTACTGCGAACGGTGTTGAACTGAGTAGAATTAAATGCGAATTAACACCTGGAGAAGCTAGGGCATTAGATGAAGCAATAGGAAATTCTTTCAATGGCAAGGTTGCCTCATTAAGATACTCGCCAGATTATTTTCCAATCGATGTCATAATTTATTCACGAGAAACCCCTCCACCCAAGCCGCGCACAGAAGTAAATCCAGACCTTTTCGCCTAGCAAACATTTTTTAAATCTCTCATTTTCTTTTAGTCATGAGTCTTATAAAAAATTTATTCATCTGGATTCTTAATTTTCTTCTAATTCTCTTTCTGTCCATATCTGTAATCTCTTTGTCATTCGCCACCACGATTAACGAGCGCACCCTCAACGCAACCGTTAATGAAAATATCGAGCCATTTGTCGGGGCAAAAGTCGACCAGTCCTTTACAGATTATACGGCAGAAAAAACAGAAGCAGCGCACAAATATGCATTAGAGGTTTGCAAAACAAACAATGTTTATGAAATAGCCAGCCAGGACGAGAACAAAATTTACATGAACTGCGACGAAGTCCGAAGCGCAACTCCCGAACAATTTCTTGTAAAAATGAAAGGCACGATAAAAGATTACGTCATGAATTTTATTTCGGAATCTCTAGAGGAATCAACAAAACCTCTAAAATATGTAACTCCTGCTATTTGGATTTCAATAATCATTTCATTCGTTCTAGTCATAGCAATTATTTTAATTTCTTGGGGATTTCCGTTCAGAACATTCGGCATGGTTGGCATAATCGTCGGCTCACCTTTCATAGCTTTGCTTATTTCAAAACCTTTCATTTTAGAAAAGGTTCAACACCAAATTCAGAATTCAATTCCTCCGGAAATTTTAACGCCTCTTTCCCAATCAACCGTCTTAGACGGAATAACTTCTTTAATCTCAACCTTCCTTCTCGTCATGGTTGCTGGCTTCGCAATTCTTTTTTCAATAGGTTTAATTCTTTTTTCCATTAGTTTACTTGTTAAGAAGAAAAATCTGCAAGTTCAACAGCCTTAACTTCCCAAAACGTTTAAATACCCTCGTTAATCTAACAATTTACTCTTCGGAGGAAACCAAAATCGTAAATCATAATGTCATAAATCATTTTCACTTATTTAGTGATAATGGTGTTTTACCGACGGTAGAATATCATGCAGAGGTTATATTCAATGAAGCAAGTAGGAAAGGCAATAGTTTCCACAATTAGGAATCGGAAGGAAAAAAACTAAATCAGTTTTTTATCAAGATTTTATTTTATTTAAGCTGTTAGATGGATAGCTTGGTTTGGATTGTGATGAAGGACGTGGCAAGCTGCGATAAGCCTTGGGGAGCTGCATGCGAGCTTTGAACCAAGGATCTCCGAATGCGAAAACGTGTTCTTTGAAAATCCCGAGAGGGAGACACACGCCGGGAATTGAAACATCTTAGTACCGGTAGGAAAAGAAATCAATAGAGATTCCCTGAATAGCAGCGAGCGAAACGGGAATAGGGCAAACCGAATCTGCTTTCGAAAGGAAGTTAGAGATGTGGTGGAGTTGAGCCTAAGTTGTCGAGGGGAAGTTGACTGGAACGTCACGCTTCAAAGGGTGATAGCCCCGTACTCGAAGACAATATGGCATGCTCCGACAGAGTAGGGCTTCCTAGAATGGATGTCTGAATACGGCAGGATTAACTGCCAACCCTAAATATTAATCCAAGTCCGATAGCGAACTTAGTACCGCGAGGGAAAGCTGAAAAGTACCCATAATAGGGGGTTAAAAGACTTGAAATCTATCAGTTACATATGGTTACGGCATTACGGTGTTGTAACGTACGTTTTGAAAAATGGGCCACGGAGTGTATCTATGTGGCGAGGTTAAATTGAAGCCATAGCGAAAGCGAGTCTGAAAGGGCGCTAGTCACATGGATACGACCCGAAGCCGGATGATCTATTCCTGAGCAGGTCGAAGTTTTTCGAAAGGAGAATGGAGGACCGAACCAGTGCTATGTGCATGTGCTTGGATGATTTGGGAATAGGGGTGAAAAGCCAATCTAATTCGGCAATGGCTGGTTCCTGTCGAAATATGCCGTAGTATAGTCTTACTGTGCTTGCCAGCGGGGTAAAGTACGGATAAGGTCCGCAGGATCGCAAGATTACGGGACTTCTTCCAACTCAGAACCTGTTGGCTGTATACAGTAGGAATGGGGGGCAGGGCGTAAGGTTCTGTTCCGAGACGCGAACAAGCGAGACTAAAGTTAAGGTCCCAAAAGATATGCTAAGTGTAACAAACTAAGTCTTAAACCTGAGACACTAGGGATGTAGGCCCAGAAGCAGCCATCATTCAAAGAAAGCGTAACAGCTCACCTATTGAGGTTTGAGGCGGGGAAAATGGACGGGGCTAAGCATATTACCGATACTTTAGAGGCACTCGAAAGAGTGTTCTGGTAGGCAGGCGTGGATTCTGCGCAGAAGTGTTCTCGAGAGAGTGCATGGAGCGGGATCCAACGAGAATCGTGGTGTAAGTAAGATCTAATTGCCCTGAGAACGGGCAACGCCGAAAGAGCAAGGTTTCCTTGGCACTATCGTTTAACCAAGGGTTAGTCGGCACCTAAGTCACACCTTAACTGGCTGTGGCGAATGGATTTCTGGTTAATATTCCAGAACTGTTGCAATTTTCCGCACATATCGCTTTCGGATAAGTAGAGGGGCGAGAGCTCCAATCAAGTAGAAAGGCGTTGAGCGTAATGCATAGATGCGCAAGAATGCTTGATGAATTTGCTGACTCCAGGAGCCCATGAAAAGTATGTGCTTTATGGATTGCAGCAGCCGTACCTAGAACCGACACAGGTGCTCTAGCTGAGAAGGCTAAGGCGTGTAAGGATAAACTGGTTAAGGGAACTCGGCATATTGGCCCCGTATCTTCGGTATAAGGGGTGTCTATAGACGTGTTTGATTCATTAAGCGCGTTCGTAGATCGCAGTAACAAGGACTGCCCGACTGTTTATCAAAAACGTAGCTGAGTGCAAATCCTAAAGGACTAGTATACTCAGTGAGACCTGCCCAGTTGCGGTGTGTCAAAGTTCAGTTCAATGGACCTAAGCCCCGTAAAACGGCGGGCCTAACTATGAGGCTCTTAAGGTTGAATAGTCAACTAAACTGCCTTACGGTATTCGTCGCAAGATGAGTAACGCTCTAAGTCACAAGTTAGGAAAAAAGAAATAAACAGTAACAATAATGTTGAAGTTAAAAGTTAAACCAATAGAGAAAATCGAGCTATATGCTGGAACATCCGGGAATCCGACGATACTCAATGATAAATAAAATAGCCGAAATTGATATTGCTCGCTTCGCTCGCTAATTATCCAAACTTAACTTTCAAAGTTAGTCGAGATAATTTTAGTTATGCGGAGCATCTTGTCAAAGACAGATGCGGAGCAAATTATTTAAGCAATTTATCGTTAGTAAAAATTCGTTCGGTGCGGACAATCAGCAGGGAAGATTTCTTGAAAAAGAAAAACCCTCAGAGACTTCATGCTCGAAATAATTTTAATTAATTATTAAGATAAAGTCCGATCTTCATAGCGATATGAAGTTAACAAAAATGAGCGTAATGCCTTGTCGTCTGAATGGCGACGTGCATGAATGGTTTAACGAGGTAGTCACTGTCCCTAGCCAGAACCTTCTGAACTCACTTTACCGGTGAACAAGCCGGTGACTCCTAGTGGGAAGCTGAGACCTTGTGGACCTTTACTGCAACTTGTTGTTGCGGTGTTTAGTGAAATGCATAGCATAGGTAGGAGCATCGATGTCTAGCTTAGGCGAAGACGGAGCGATCTTGTAATACTACCCATTCCGTTGAACATTGCTCACTCTCTTAGAGGGGACAGCATCAGGCGGGCAGTTTGGCTGGGGCGGCACCCTCCAGAAAAGATATCTGGAGGGCCCAAAGTTAAGCTCAGTTAGGTTGGAAATCTAACGTTGAGTGCAGAAGCAAAAGCTTAACTGACTGTGTTTCGCACAGCAAAGAACGCAGAGATGAAAGTCTGGTTCAGCGACCCCACGTGATCTTTTACTAGGATCCGTGTGTGACAGAAAAGGTACCCCAAGGATAATTGGCTGGTCGCGCCCGATAGTCCATATTGACGGCGCGGTTTGGTGCGTCGCTGTCGGCTCTTCCTATCCTGGTACTGCACAAGGTACCAAGGGTGTCGGAGTTCACGCATTAAAAGGGATCGTTAGCTGGGTTAAGAACGTCAAATAGCAGCGATTCTTTAGACGGCGCATAAAAATTACAGAGAAAAATAGCCAAGTTGTTAAGCTCATTTCATTCGCTTAATTATCATAACTTAATCTGAAAAGGTTGGTTAGATAATATTAAATCGAGCGGAGCGAGCAGATAATTTAGGCAATTTTTAAATTGTAAAACAAACATTACCAGAAAACACGGCGTTGCGTAAAAGTAATTTTACGAAAAATAAAATCGGCTCATATCGGTGAAACCTTCTTCCAATTAACTGTTTGGAAAGGTGGCAACCCCGAGGGAAGATGAAAATTATAAAATATTTTTTATCCCCGTAGAGACTTCGAATCCTTGATTAAAATCAAGGCGCATAATAAAAATAACCCAAAGCAGATTATGTGAAAAATCCGAGAACGTTAGAAATAATGTTAACACGCCGATCTCCTTTCGTAAAATAGCCAATATTATTGTAGCTCATTTCATTCGCTAAGTTATCATAACTTAACTTTCAAAAGTTGGTTAAATAATTTTAAGCGAGCGGAGCGAGCGTATGATAATTTAGGCAATTTACAAGAAAGGATGAAGGTATAGTCCACTCTTTATCGAAAGATAGAGGTCAAGTACGTGAGACAGTTTGTATGATATCTACTAGGAGTGCTGTTGTCTGAGTGGAACGACCCTTTAGTACGAGAGGAACGGGGGTTGGCTGCCTCTGGTGTACCGGTTGTTATGAGCAGGCCGGGTAGCTACGCAGTGAGCGGATAAGTTCTGAAAGCATCTAAGAACGAAGCCGTCCGCAAAACGAGACAACTAAGGCCGTCATAGAAGATGACGTTGATAGAGTTGGTGTGTAAGATTCAAGGCAACGAGAATTTAAGCACTCAACTACTAAAAGCCTTAATTAAAAATAAAATCGCTTCCAATTCCGGAGACGATTGCCTTTCGACTGACAATTTATTGGCGGTCGAATGAAAAGCTCTGCTTTTCTCTCCTACTTGCTTTATTTTGATTTTGCCGCAGCAAAAGTGGAATTATGAAATTGTTACGCAATCGCTTTATTTTGATTTTTATCTTTTCTAACAGATTTGAAGTCATCGCAAGATTTATATCAAATAAAAACTTAAATTCAATATGAATTTTAAACCAACTTGGTTGAAAACCCCTTTGTCCATTGTTTTGGGATTTATCCTCGGATTTTTACTTAATATGTTTTTAGCTAATTCATTTCCAGATTTATTTTTAATTAAAGCTAGCAATCAGTTTGAAGCGTTTTATTCCCTCAATCAATTGGCTTTTTGGACGGTCAATATTTTGACAATAATTTTAGTTTATACCATCTGGAGTTTATTCCAAAAGAAAAGATAATTTTAAATTTTACTCAAACTTCCTACTCGCATCAAACAACCCAACAATCTCAAATATCATCGCGATAGCTTTCAGAGCAACCAATCCAATCAAAGAGTATATTGCAATGGTTGCAGTGCCCATTATCGAATTTTCTCCGCTTAAGCCGGCGCTGGTGGTCGAAAATGCATTAAGTACGTTATAATCAAAAATTATAATCCCTGCCAGGAAGCCAAGTCCGCAAATGAATACTAAAATGTTAACTATTCCAGCGACATTCAAAAATCTAATTCCCCTTCCAGCTTTAGTCATTCCAATCGAACTAAGAATCATTCCTACAACATGCAACAGCAAGGCAACAACCCATAATATCGCTAAAATTAAGAACACAATCTTATATGAACCACCATCGTCAGTTCCACTGAAGAAATTAATCGCCTGTTCATAAACAAATAAGCCTGCGATGACAGCAAGCGCTAAATAAAGTACCCACGAAATTATGGAAAGCCACGAGCCCAGAACCAAGGCACCCTGGTTAGTTCTTTTCCCAGCGACGACAAATGAATATTTATAGATAGAGAAAACTAACACAAGCACGGTCGCTAAAATCAAAACAGTTAAATTGTTTTTTATCAAATTCATAAGAAACTCATTTGCCAAAAAATTAATGGCAACAAAAACAACGAGAACCAGCAAAGTTACGATTCCAAGTATTCCCCCTATTTTCATCCACTTTCCTTCGGTGCCATTTCTCACGTAACTTTTTTTTTCGCTCAGATCAACTTCTTTCTTTTGCTGAATTCCCTGCAATGGCTTTGTAACTATTTGAGTTTGATTAGATGGCTGTTGCATCGAAGTTTGCGGCTGATTAGAATATTTATCATCTTGCGATTTATCAAAGAGGTCAATCTTGTCCGAGACAACTACTTGCGGAACGTTCATCGCGCCAATCGCATCGTCAACATCTCTTTCCTGAAACCCGCCCTCCAAAAGCTTTCTTTTCAATAATTGTATAGAAAACCCTCTTCTCTTTCCTTCTTCCAGATATTTAACTATATCTTGATTCACCATCTTCTAAATATTAAAAGAATTCTCCTTTTTATAGTTTCTGTTCGGTAGTCAATCCAGCAGCGATATCAGCTTCGAAGAGGTTTGCCATGTTCGTCGATTCAGATAAATATTTAAACAATCTTCAATGACCCTATTCACCATGGTGTACTTTAAAGAATTCAAAAGATTCTTTCTCCTTAATCTGATTGGGGCTTTAATTATTTCTGCTGTAGTTGCCATAATTACTGTTCTTATTGGAGAGTTTAATCAGACAGCCATGAGGACGCTGTTCACTCTTTTGATGGTCATCGTTCATTCTCTAATCAGTCTAGCTTTCATATGGGACGACTCCAGGCAGGACACCTTCGAACGACTAACCTTCTTTACTAACGTCTTGTTTCTGATTATCGTTTTGAGTTTTATTACTTCCATTCTTGGAATATGGAAGTTAATTCCCACCCATACGGTCTGGAATTTATACCAAACCTACTTCGTCATCGGTTTCGCCTCGCTCCATTCCAATATTTTGTCTAAAGCATTGGATAAAGAAAACTATCTGGATGTAATGATATATCTTAACTATGTGTTTATAGGGCTTGTCGTATTAATGCTGCTGCCCGTAATTTACATAACCGATTCCCTCATGGTTATCGGAGAGCTTTATTATCGGATTCTAGGAGCCGTCGGAATTATTGATGGAACCTTGAGTATCTTAGTAATTATATTCTACAAACTTTACACGCACAAGCATCCCCAAGAGCAGAATGTCCTTGCCGGAGGAACACAAACAGGCAAAGCGCAAAGGAAAGGACTAAGCATCTGGGTTTGGATTTTGATAGTTTATTTACTAATTCAGGTCGTGTTGCCTCTAATAATATTGAGCGGGTTTTGGATTTTTTATAGGTGAAATGTTCTTGACTTTTCCAAAATCAAAAGCCTTAAAAACCTCAACAAATCAGTTCTATCGTGAGTCAGATAGCTGGCTTCGGAACGTGTCATTAAATTGACGAAGACTCTTATAAGTTTTCGTTCTGAGGAAGGTCCGGGCATCACAAGAAGCGATCGGTCGAAAGGCCGAGTGTCGCGAGGCACAGCTCTGGAACAGAAACGCCACCGCTTGCTCCGAGAAATGAACCATGCGGGAATCGAAGAAGAGCAAGACAGGATGAAACGGCCAACTTCGCTGATGCAACCGCCAAAGCCGCGGGCTTAGACAGATGCTAGCACGAATCGTTCGTCTCGCAAGAGAACGAGATTCGACAGAACCTGGCCTATTTCTGACTCACACTTTCAATCCATGAATAGAAGACAAACACAAGTACAGCGACACGTTGAATCTGCAGTAACAAACGGAAGAGGATATTTATCTAATGAAGAAAATCCAGTATGTTCAACGATAAGAAGAATAACTGGTGAAGCTGACGATTCTGAAATGATTCTGCGTGCAACTCTCGCGACAATGGAATACAGAACAGCAAGAACCGACAAAGAAAGAGGGCATTACAGGGAGTGTTGGATGCAATTATTATTAGATAGCACGCAAGTTAGTTTTTAATTTCTCGTTCGATTCCCGAAATGGGAAGAGAAAGCGAAATCCAAGATTTCTCATTCGAACGCAAACAAGTTTGCATCCGAGGGAATCGAACCCTTATGCGAACAGAGTGAGTATCGGGGTTAGATTCTCTATTCCCCCTTAAATCTTTTTGATGGGAAGAGAGGGAATCGAACCCCCGACACCACGAGCTTCAGTCGTGTGCTCTCCCACTGAGCTACCTTCCCTATGTAAAATCAACGTTCCGATTTTATATGAGTTCAATGAACGAACTCCTATGTAAAATCAACGTTCCGATTTTATATTTCCCTATGCAGGTTCAGAGAACCGAACACCATAAATCATCAAGAAACAAGCGGCTTTTAAACTTTTTGAGAATATCCTTTCAACTTCATATATCCTTAAAAACATCCTAAACAAATAATTTTCATGCCCAAAAGAGAACTTTCTAAAGAAGAGCCTAAAAAAATTGATGACTGGGATTTTTTAACAAAATATCAAATGCTCTCTCCCGAACTCAAACTGTTACATCAAATAGTTCTGCTTCGTTCAGATACGGACACAATTATTTACATCTTGCTTTCTTTCATTCCGTTGATTCTGGCTTTGAAATACAACCTCGCAATCGCATTCTTCAGCGTTACGATATTGCTTTATGGTTTTTACCGTCATCTTAGAAAAAGAGCCGACCTAAAACACCGGTTCGAACACGCAAGCACGTTTGGCGTGAAATAAAAAGTTTTATAAAAGACTCTTTCTTAAATCCACTATGGCAAAAGAGGTAAAGAAAGAAGAAAATTCTAAAGCCAACCATAATAGTTATGGTGTTGCGTCTGCGGTATTAGGCATCGTTGGACTCTTATCTCCAATTCCATTATACGGAATAATTTCTGGAATTATCGCTCTTGTCTTTGCTAACAAGCAAAATAAAGTTTGGAAAAACGGATGGAGCAAAGCCGGCAAAATTCTTGGAATCTTAGACATAATTTTGAATATCTTAACATGGATATTCTTTGCATGGTTAATGAAAAATCCAGAATATCTGTCTCAATACGGAGGACTCTATGGCTCTCAATAAATTTTCCCCAATGAAAAACAAAAAAGCAGCAATCGAGCTTTCAATCGGAACAGTCGTAATAATTGTTCTGGCAATGACCATGCTGATTATGGGGGTAGTTCTTGTTAGAAATATTTTTAGTGGCGCAACTAGCAGCGTAGATACTTTGAATGATAAAGTAAAGGGCGAGATAACGAGTTTGTTTTCGGAAGAAGGTTCAAAAATCGCGGTAAGGCTGGGTGCAGACAAATTAGCTAAGATTAAACAAGGAGACAAGGTAGGCATAGGAATTGGTGGAAAGACAGAACCGGCCCCGGGAGCTCCAACAGCAAGTGCTTCAACAAGAAGATTGACATTCGCTTTAGAGAAAACGAGTTCGGTAGAGTGCATAGGCCTATCTATTGAAGGTTTCCAGTTTAACCAAAATGGAAATAAGTGGACTACGCCATCATCATTTGATGACGAAGAGGGTCCAGACGGAATGAGTATTTTATTTTTTGAAGCAGCCGAAGATGCTCCGCCATGTACACAAAAATACAAAATTCATACTTACGACATGGATCACACAGGTTCTAATGAAATAGCCTCTGCTAGTTTCAGAGTTCAAATAATCAGCGGTGGAATTTTCTCGAATTAGTTAACCTTAAAAACTCCCCTCGTTTTTTCGTTCTATGGAAGATTATAAAAAATATCGTTGGTTTTACACTTTGTCTGGAAAGCTAGTAGTTGGCGGTAAATCCTCGACGCAAAACGATGAACTCTTGATAAAACTAAAAAAAACAAGAAAGAATTACATTGTCATGCACACTTCTTCTCCAGGAAGCCCATTTTCAGTCATTTTGTCAGACCCTTCTGAAGTATCTGAAAGAGACATCGAAGAAGCAACGGTTTTCACAGGTTGCTTTAGCAGAAAATGGCGTGAGCAAAACAAAAAAGCAAATGTTAACATTTTCTCACTTTCTGATTTATACAAATCCAAATCAATGAAATCCGGTACCTGGGGCGTCAAAGGAAAAGCTAAACAAATGACCGTTCAGTTAGAACTCGTCTTGGCAATTCAGGAAAAAATCTTGAGAGCAGTTCCGGAACTTTCAGTAAAAAACAAAAAAGACGTCCTTCTCAAAATCAAACCGGGAAAAATTGACAAAACAGAAATGCTTCCAAAGTTTCATGTTCTTCTGGACAAAAATTTCTCTCAAGAAGAACTATTGTCCGCGCTTCCGCCCGGAGGAATTTCAATTGTGAGCAAAAATGCCTAATCCAACACTATCAAAATTTCAAATCGGTAAGAACGGTCTCACAGAAGGAGTCTTACAATCCCTTTCCCAGGACTTAAAGTACCACAAGCAAGTTAGGGTATCAGTTCTCAAATCTGCGTGTCGAAACCGCGAAGAGCTCAGCAAGATGGCCGTCAAATTAAAAGAAAGCTTGCCAGTAAAAAATTATAGAATCTTGGGTTATACGATTATTTTAATTAAATAATCGTATATTATAAGGACAAGAAAGAAAAGTTTAAATAGAGATTCTTTAAGAAAATATCATGGCAAATAAAATACAAGTAATTTATGAAGGATGGAATCCAAATCAAGAAGGAGTTACACATGTAGCCATACGGACAGAGACTAATCCCCCTTATATTTGGAGAGCATATTTCAAAGGAGAAACAATACCAACATTAGGTGACGATATGTTAATCGCACCGATAAAAGCTGCCCGAAACGTTTTCGATTTTAAAGAAGGTAAGTTAGCAGAAGTTGTTGCAAAAGAAAGATAATCATCCAGTGAACTAATTTTCGTATACTACAATTGAACAACTAAATAACAATATTTATAAGGCAATCTTTTTACCTAGTTTCACGTTACTTCAAAATGGACATCAGAGAGATTCAATCAGAGAAATACAACAAAGCATTAGCCGAAGCATTGAAATCAATTAAAGAATTTGAAAAACCGGAATGGGTAGACTTTGTTAAAACATCAGTTCATAAAACTCGTTCAACTGTAGAAGAAGACTTCTGGTATAAGCGTTCTGCAAGCATTTTAAGACAAATTTATATCAAAGGAATAGTCGGTGTTGAAAGGCTTCGAACTAGATACGGCGGAAGAAAAGACAGAGGCCAAAGACCTCCAGAATTCAGGAAAGGCGCAGGAAAAATGATTCGGTTGAGTTTGCAGCAAGCGGAAAAAGCGGGCTTTGTTGAAAAAGTTAAAACTCCAAAGAAGTCTGGCAGGCAATTGACTGAAACAGGCAAGGCATTCTTAGAAAGTGTTGCATCAAGAGGAGGCAAATAAAATGCCGGAAACAACTCAGAAAAAAACAAAGCTTGCTGTCGCAACTCGAAGAACAAAATGGGCGCCATTTTGGGCAGTAATCAGAAAATTCGGCTCCGGTCATAGGTCTCACCCGAGCGCAATCACAAAACAAAGGCGCCACTGGAGGCGAACCAAACTAAAAATCCTTCCAAGAAAGGCAAAGAAGGAGCATCTAGGATAAAATGGCACAACAAGTAGCAAAATACAGAATTCAAGCAGCCTCAGACCAAGAAAGACAAAAGCTTAACGATAAATTAGGTTCGCGCCTTTTAACCGTAGCAAATATTGTGGCTGTAACAGACGCCTATAACTCTATAAGAAGTGAGTCTAGCCGCGTTTTTCATTTTCAAGATACCACATTAAATCATTATGGTTCAAGAGCAGATTATCAACTTGAAGTTTTCGGAACCGATGCTGCAAGAGACGCGGCAACCAAGACCATAGCTGAAGTAGCAGAACCTAAACTAGTCTTTGAGGAAGTAAGATAATGGCAGAAAAAACAGTTACAACAAAAGTTGAACTCGAAAGAGAATACATAATTCCATTAAGAAACGAATGGAGAAAAGGAGCGAACTACGAACGAGCTGGCAAGGCAATAAAGACAATTAAGAAATTTATCGCTAAGCACATGAAAGTTTCAGACAGAGACGTTTCTAAAGTCAAACTAGACCAATGGCTAAATCAGGAAGTCTGGTTCAAAGGAAAGAAAAAACCTCCAGCCAGAATAAAAGTCAGAGCAATTAAAGAATCAAATGGAATGGTAAGAGTCGAGCTCGCCGAACTTCCGGAATTTGTTAAGTTCGAAAAAGCAAAGAAAGAAAGACTAAACAAGCCTTCTGAAAAACCAAAAGTCGAAGAAAAGAAAGAAGAAGTTGAAAAAAAAGAAGAAAAAACAGAAGAACAAAAGAAAGACGAAAAAGAAAAAGAGCAATCCGTCGCAGATTTCAGAGAAAGAGAAGCCAAGCAAGAATCAAAATCACAGAAGCACCTGACAAAAGCCAAAGATCCGGGCTTCCACAGAATGGCTCTAAAGAAATAATTTATAACCTTCTTCTCTTTCAGATATCAATGAGATACAATAACATTAACATCATAGGTTCTAAAAAATTTCAAGAACAAACAGTAAAAGCCTTAGATTTAATCAAAGGGAAAAGTAAAAACGATTTCAACAAAATTAAAAAATACTTAAGGAAAATAAAATCTGCACAAATCTCGGGCATGATACTCGAGAAGGCCCAGTTCGATGTAAGCAATAAAAACGCTTTCAATTCATTGGAATGGTATGCAAGTGCGATAGTTCATGACATCCATCACTATTATTTGCACACAATAAAGAATCTGCCTTGGAGAAAAGGGAATATGGCAAAACACGAAACCTTATGTGTTGCAGAGCAGGTTAAATTTCTAAAGAAAATTAAAGCATCCAAAGAGCTGATAGATTATACAAAGAATACCTTAAAGACTAAATTCTGGTATGTAAAGAACAGGACATGGTAGAAAATATTATAACCTCTTCATCTAATTAACTTCATGGGTAAATTGCAATCTCTAAAAGCAGACCTTCACAAACTTTCAAATCCAGAAAAAGCAAAGCTCCTGCAAGGTTTTTTTAAAACAGGGAAAGGCCAATATGGCGAAGGCGACATCTTTCTTGGAGTTAAAGTTCCCGAATGCAGGGCAATAGCAAAGAAGCATTCCGATTTATCGCTTAATGAACTCGCAGAACTCCTGAAGTCAAAGATTCATGAAGAACGTCTTACAGCACTTTTATTGTTAGTTCATAATTATCAAAAAAATCCAAACAAGAAAATCGTAGACTTTTATCTCGCAAACACTCAGTTCATAAACAATTGGGACCTGGTCGACTTAACTGCGCCTAGAATTTTAGGAGACTATCTCCTCGACAAACCTAAGAACATTCTCTACAAACTTGCTCGTTCTGACAGCATCTGGGAAAAAAGAATTGCAATTATTTCGACTCTCGCATTTATAATTAACAATCAATTCGAAGATGCAATAAAGCTCTCAGAAATTCTGTTAACCGAAAAACACGACCTGCTCCATAAAGCAGTCGGCTGGACGTTAAGAGAAATCGGAAAGAAAAACCCCCAAGTTCTTGAGACATTCCTAATTCCGAATTACAAAAAAATGCCGAGAACAATGCTTCGTTACGCTATTGAGAAATTTCCCGAAGAAAAACGTCAGGCATATCTAAAAGGAAATCTTTAAATATAACTTAATGTTATACTTTTTATGGCAGCAATAACGAGGATTCGAGCATTGGGCGGTTCTTTGGCGGTGACCATACCGATAGAATTAGTCAGAGAAAAAAATCTTAAGGAAGATGAAATCGTAGAAATAGAAATAAAGAAACACAAGAAAGATTATTTTGGTGCATTAAGAGATCTAGGCAAATTCGCTCAAAAAGATAGAATGGAAGATCGAGAATGAATTATCTAATTGATTCCTCCCTTTGGATTGAATATCTTTCTGGCAGCCGCGCCGGAGAAGAGGTTAATAAAATTATTAATTCAGATGATGAAATATATTCGCTGGCTGTAATAATCTCTGAAGTAACAAGCAAAGTTAGGAGAAGCAAAAGTAATGTAGAATTAGCTTATGAATCAGTAATAAAGAATTCAAGAATATTTGATATTTCTCCAAAAATTGCCAAAGAAGCAGGTATTTTACATGCAACAATGAAAGATAAATATGGAAGTTTTCCTCTTGTGGATTCTTTAATTATCTGTTCAGCCCGAGCACTTAATGCAAAAATTCTTACAACAGATAATCATTTCAAATCTTTTAAGGAAGCAAGGATTTTGTGATAACGCTATGGCTCTCGAAAAACCAATCTCCGAATTAATCCAATTCTCTTTGATTAACTTAGACAAGCCAGCAGGCCCGACGAGCTTTCAAGTTTCGCAATTCGTAAAGTATGCGTTAAAAATTTCCAAGACATCCCACATGGGAACTCTCGACCCGCAAGTCACAGGAGTCTTGCCCATAACCCTAGGAAGAGCGTGCAAGCTATCCGATTACTTCATGCACAAAGACAAAAAATACGTCGGAATAATGCGCGTTCACGAAGACATTTCTCTTGAAAAATTAAAAAAAGAAATGTCCGCGTTTACTGGAAAAATTACCCAGCTTCCTCCGGTTCGCTCGCGGGTAAAACGAGACTTCCGCGAAAGAGAAGTCAAGCAGTTTGAAATTCTTGAAAAGCAAGGCAAAGATGTTTTATTCATTGCAAATGTTGAAGCCGGCACTTACATCCGAAAAATCTGCTCAGACCTCGGAGAAAAAATTGGCGGCGCGCACATGCTAGAGCTCCGCAGAGTTAAAGCATCAATCTTTACAGAAAACGACGACAATTTCGTCAACCTTTACGATTTTGAAAAAGCAGCTAAAGAATATTTAGAAGGCAACGAACTTCCATTAAGAGAAATTCTTGTTCCAGCCGAGCAAGCAATAAAGAAAGTTCTTCCAACAACACAACTTTCTGAAAAAGCAAATCTCAAGCAAATACTCACAGGAAAACCTCTCTTCAAAACTGACATAGATTCAATTCCCCAAGAAGAAACCTTTGCGTTATTCCAAGATGATAAATTTCTAGGCATATATCATAAAGTCGATGAAGGCGACATCATTGCAAAGGCAGAGTTTGTGTTTAATTAAAACAAAGAATCTTTTTCTTTAGTTAAAAAATTAATATATTCAATTTCTCCCAGTTTTTCACCCTTTCTGGCAAGGTAGATATCTTTGAAAGTATTATTTTCAAGTAAAATCCGACATTTCTCTTTTTCTTTCTTATCTAATATCCCCCTCATTTTTGATTCAACCCCAATAACATTATAATTATGAAATCTCTTCTTTTCAGTTGGGTCTACAACTGGTCGAAACGCAATAAAATCTGGAAAACCTGTTCCGATTCCAAGCACTTTTTTAAACGGATTGAACTTTCTTTTTGCTGGGATTGTTTTTCTGGTCTCGAGGTCAACATTTTTTGTCCATTTGTCAGTTATCCATCCTTTTTCTTCCAGGTCCTTTCTCACTTTCAACTCGAACCTCGCCCCCGCCGCCCTGCTCCTCTTCCCCATAACCGACTTTCCGTTCGCCTCTTTTTTCTCCTCGATTTTTGATTCTAAAATTTCAACTTTTGACATTTTATCCTTAGTAAAACAGCTCAGCTTTACCCAACGAACTTTTTATTTCTACATAAAGTAAAAAAGCACAAACTAAAATGATTGCTAAATTCAAAGTAAGCAATATCCAAATTAATTTTGACCTTGAGAAATCAATCTTTTTTATAAAAATTAATGAAGCTAAGGGTACAATGAAAATAAAAATTCCTGCAACAATCCACGCGACTTCCTCTAATAAGCCAACTTGCCTCTCAGCAAATACAAAATTATATGCTATAGGGATAGACAAAACTAAAGCCAAAACAGCCACAGCAATAAAAACCACTTTCCTCATCAACGGATCTGCCAAATCAGAATTATAAATCTTCCTAAAACCTACTTGCATACCTATTAATTATCCAGCCTATTGCGATAATAATCAAAATTACCGGAATCCAAGGAATATCCACATTCAAATAACCCAAATCTGAGAGCAGCCAACTTATCGCAACCACTAACAGGATAACCGCCAAGGTTGGAAATCTTCTTTTTTTCATATGTACAATAAAAACCAAAAAACAAAAACCTCTCTTTACAAATCCCTCGCTTGTATAGTGCGCCGACCGTTTGCTTTAGCCCTTTCGCCTGCTTGCATCACGCTCCAAACAATCATTTCATTTAATGCTTCAGCAAAATCTCCCGCGACGTTATGAGTCTTCGCGACATCCTTTACTCTGGACTTGACAATAAGCATTTCTTTTGCGGTGCCCTTTCCGGGATATACATCTTTTGCCTGAACGGTTCTTCTGCCATTCGCACTAGCGCGTCCAACAGCGAGGTTTACCTGTTCAACAGCCATTTTATCTAACGCATCAGCAAAATCCCCCGCAACGTTAAACTCTTTTGCAACTTCCTTTATCTTGCTTCTTACAATTAGCTCAGCCATTATTTCTCTTTACCTCCATTTTCTCTTTCTTAGCATCCAACGGTTTCATGAATGGAAATAAAATCACATCTCGGATAGAAGCGGAATCTGTGAGAAGCATTACCAGTCTGTCAACGCCAACTCCAATTCCCCCAGCCGGAGGCATTCCATGCTTCATTGCATTAACAAAATCTTCATCAAGTTCGTTCGCTTCTAAGTGCGCAAGGAACTTTCCAGATTTTTCACGCTCTTTGATTTGTTCTCTCAATCTCTTCTCCTGTTCAACCGGATTATTCAGCTCAGAATATGCATTGGCTAGTTCCATTCCATTGACAAATAATTCAAATCTCTCAACCTCTTCTTCATTTTTTCTATGTTCTTTTGTCAAAGGGCAGATTGATTTTGGATAATCTATAATAAACGTTGGCTGAATCAGATGCTCCTCAACTTTTTCATCAAACAAAAACTGAACCATTTCATCCTTTGTCCCGCTAAATCCAATCTTTTGCGTTTCTCTTTTCAAAGCACTAATATCACAAGGGTCTAAACCAGCATATTTCTTTATGGCTTCTTCAATTCTCATTACTTTAAACGGCGCCTTAAAGTCTATATCCTTTCCTTGATAACTTATCTTAGTGTTTCCATTCAGCTTTTTGGTAAGTGTTTCTAGCAATTGCTCAGTCATTTTCATTACATCGTTGTAATCCCAATAAGACGCGTACGCTTCCATCATAGTAAACTCTGGATTGTGGCTTCGGTCTATGCCTTCGTTCCTGAAATTCTTGCAAATCGTAAATACTCTTTCCATTCCTCCAACTAACAATTTCTTCAGATAAATCTCTGGAGAAATAGACATGTAAAGAGTCATGTTCAGCGCATTCAGCTTCGTAATAAATGGTTGTGCTTCAGCTCCGCCATAAAGTGGCTGCAACAAAGGGGTTTCTACTTCTCTAAACGCTTTGTCTTTCATAAACTCGCGTAAGATATCTAAGATTTTTTCGCGCTTTTCAAAAACTTCCTTTACATCAGGATTCATAATCAAATCAAGATATCTCTTTCTGTATCTTTCTTCCTTGTCCTGCAACCCATGCCACTTCTCAGGCAAAGGCAATATAGACTTAGACAACATTTCTAGTTTTTTTACCAAAACAGAAAGTTCCCCCCGCTTTGTTCTAAAAATCGTTCCTTCAACTCCCACAAAATCTCCGATATCAGTATATTTTTTATAAAACTCGACAATCTTTTTGTCTGTCTCTCCATCTTGCAATAACAACTGAATGTTTCCAGTATTATCTCTTAGTACTCCAAAAGCAATCTTTCCAAGGTCTCGCGATGACATCAGCCTTCCTGCAATCTTCACAGCATCTTTTTTCCTTTCTTCTGGCTTAAGTTTTTCATATTTCTTCTGCAGCTCTTTTGCATAGTTTTTTACATCGAATTTGTAAGGATAAGGGTTCACTCCAATTTTCTTAAGTTCATTCACTTTCTTCAATCTCTCGCTTACAATTTGTTCTTCTCGGCCCATATTCTTTATAGAAACAACGCGTTTATAAGCTTTATTTAGCCGATTCGCTCCAACCCTAAATTTTAAATAATACAGTTTCTTGTTTTTAAAATGGAGGAAATAATGAAAGAGGAGAAAGAAATTGACTCTGAGGAATCCGAAGAAGAATCAGATGAAGACGACCCTGATGAAGAAGACTCCGACGACCCCGATGAAGAAGTCGAAGAATCAGATGAAGAAGACTCCGAAAAAGTAAAAGACTCAGAAGAAAACAAATAGACAAATAATCGTCTATTTTCTTTATATTTTTACAACCTTAAAATCCTTGAAATCCTGAAACCTTTCTTCCTTTTCTTCAACCTTCCTGATTAGAGTATGTTGCGTTCCTCGTTTGCAGATAGCAGCCATCTCATCGACTTTGCTCTTGTCGCCCTCTAAAAAAATCTCCATTCTCCCGTCTTCCAATTTCCTCATATATCCTCTGACATCAAACCTTTTCGCATTCTCAAGTATGAACTGCTCAAAAAACATGCTCTGAACGCCCCCCGTCAAGGTCAACCTCGATGATTTCTTCATAAAAACAGTAAAAGCCCTCGCTTAATATAGTTTACTATACATAACTCATTTCTTCTTTCTTTTCCTTCTTCTCAGCAAGGCTTTCGTCTATCAACCTAAGATACGAAATTTCCTTCCACTCTTTGCCTAAAAGTTTTGCGCCCTGTTTGTCTATCTCCAGAGGAAGGCCCGCGAGGATTACGCTCTGCTCCGCGCCATCAATAATAGAAAAATTCGGGAGCTTGCATTTTATAATATCATGGACAGAATACTTTATCGGCCATTTCCTTATCTTGCTTTTGCCTCTTGAAAAGAATCCTTTGTAATGCTCCGCAGAAAAAGCACCAAGCATATTTGACAATGAGGCAATCATCCCAGTCTCCGGATGAGGTGCCAGTTTCGGCAATGAAATAACAAAACTTTCCAGCAAGAGCTTTGGGTAATAAATCTCATCAAATTTCAAGAATTCCATATTTTGAACGGTCTGAGTTTCTGTCTTGTTTAAATCAACAAGGCTTATGTCGTATCTTTCCGCAAGTTTGTCGTAACCTAAAACTTCGAACAGTTCCTGCGTGTTTTCTCCATCAGCTCCTTCGGCAATAAACACTTCTGCAACAGGATTCTTATTCTCCAGAACAAACTTCAGGACATTTTCAACAAATTCTCTTGGCGTAGATTCTTGCAGCTGACCGGATAGAAACGGCTTCAAGACAATCTTATCATACTTCTTCAGTTCTCTTTGCAGCTTCAGGATGCCAAGAAGCTCAGGAACAGTCTTTTCATAAGACTTAAACTTCATTGATGCGCCCTTTACTTCTGAAACCATCAGATTTCTCGGTTTAGAGAGTTTTTAATTATTATTATTCTTTAATAAGCTATTTAATCAGCACTAAGGCAGGCCAAACATCCTCTTAATTAACTGTTCCAGAATGGAATCGGTTGCCGGACTGAACTTTGGTTTTTCCTCACTGTTCCAGGATAAATCTTCTTCAGGGTTTTTCGGATTACAATCGCTTATGCCCATTCCATCTTTGTCAACTAATCTTACACATTTGCTATGGTCATAATTCCACCTGTAATAAAAATTGACTTCAGGTTCATCTTCACTCACTTCGGTGTTAATATTTTTCTCATCTTCCGCAATTTCCTGCTCCATGACTTCATCAGGAATTACAGAATTATTTTCAGCAGGAGACAAACTTACATTGTTCACCGAGGTATTATTAACCGTTTCATTTATATTGCAATTACCCGAAACGCAGTCGGTATTAACAGTTTCATTTGTCTGGTTAGTTTGGATTACCGTCGTCGGGCATTCAATTAAAACAACTTCATTCAAGTTCGTGCAATTTGTCATATCTTGTACCATTTCATTAGTGATGTTTTCAATGCGAATGTTCATTATTATTCCCCCATAAGGGCACTGCCAACATCTAGGTGAAGAGGTAATTATCTGATCGGCAATGCTGTTCCCACTATCGTTAGACTTTGCTTCTTTTCCACTCGGCGCCGGACTGCTCGGAAGCGAATACAAAGAAGTGTTTCCAGAATAAGTAGAAGTAACTATGATAATTCCCCCTTGAAGTTTTTGAATCGGTTCTTTGTTCAGAAATCCAGCTACCGCAAAAATCGCAACAGCCAAAATTATAAATACAAAAACTAAATACCACCACTTTTTCATTCATTAAACAAGGTTTTCATATTTTTAAAGTTTCTTAACTGGAGAGCTCTTTAATTTACAGTCATAAGTTATAGGCTGCTCGTAAACAGTAATTAATTTGCAGTAGTGTCTGGTTTATTATTAATTATCTTCATTATTATAACTTGCTTGGCTATTGTTTAACCGCTTTAAAGTTTTAAACAAGACTAAAACTAAAGTCGTCCTTCGGCTTCTCTTCTGTCAAGCTCATTATTCACAATCGCAATGGTCTGCGAGGCAAAATAAGTTCTCGGCCCGATTGAAACCGGAGTGTACAATTTTTTCAGCCTCTTCAGTTCCTTTCCAGGCAGGCCTTTGTGGTCACCAAGAATAAAAATCGGATTTTCTTTTATCTCAACTGTTCTAATGTCCTCTCCTTTCTGGTCAAGCGCATAAATATTTCTTCCTTCTTCGGCAAGGTCGTTCGCAAGTTCAAGAAAACCTTTTTTCTCAATCCAAAATCCGGGGAACACTTCATTCTTTTCTCCTTCTTTGTATTTGTACAACAACTTTTTTATCACCGCAGAAACATTCGTCTTCGCCAGATAAATTTTGTCAACTCCCGTCTGCCCTTCAGTAACAGGTTTTATTTCAATATGTCTCGGCGGCGTCGGAGGCCCGGCAAAGCACAGATGCAGCGTCGCATCTGTTCTAATAGCATGGCTCAAAAAGAAAGTCGAAATAACGGTATGAATCGCAATATCAATCCTTCCGGATTCTTGCAAATTTTCCTTAATATAATTTCCAGCCGTCGGTGCAGTTCTCGAATAATAAATAAATTCTCTCATTATCGTAAAGTGATAGCAAAGTTTAAAAACGTTTAGAAGTCTTATTTTTCTATGGGAAGAAGATTAACAACACTAGGCCTAACGGGATTAATGGCTGTAGCTCCAACAATGAACGGTTGCACAACTTTCGCTCCAGCATACGATTCTCAAGGAAGATACATTGGAGAAAGAAGAGTTGACGACCCAGGCAAGACTGTACAAGTCCTCGGAATGTTAAACGGGGGTCTTTTTGGATTAGCAATGCAGGGAATGGGAAGCCATGCATCTAGCGAGCAGCAAAGAAGGCAAAACGAGCAATACAGGTTGAATACTCAAAGGCAGATTGACCAAATGAATTCTCGCCCAAACGATGAAACCGTTTATCAGAATAATTCTGGACAGTCTTTAGGAAATGCATTTTTTGCTTGCAATCAATGGATTGATTCAAATAACAATGGGCTTGCAGAACCAACAGAAGTTACTGGAAGGAAATCTTCTTTCTCTGTTGGAGAAGATATTGAGTTCGTTTCAACGGTACTTAATTATCAAGGGGAACTTCTCCGCTTTCGGCTTTACTATTCAGATGGCTCTCAAATAACACTAGACCCAAATATCCAGACATCCAGCCCAATCAACGGCCCGTATTCACATGCAGTAAATATCGGCACATTGGAAGAGGGTTCTTATACGGGGTTCTGGCACGTAAGAGGCGTAATACTTAATTATACTCCAATCACTGTAACTCCCAGAACATTAGATACATCGGTTAAAACCCAGAAGGATAATCTTCATAAGGAAACCGCTGGAAAATAGACAACGGTTCTCATTGCTTGATATTATACAACTTTACATCTCGCTCGCTTTCGCAACAATCTGGCATTCATTCGGACTTGGCTGATTTCCTCGAAGGTCCTCGCACTTTATGTAATATGTGGCTGTCTTGCTCCATTCTACCGTGTGAACGTTTCTCTTTGTTGCATCTTCATAAAGCATTACAAGGCCATCTGCAAGATTGTAATCGCAATTCGTATTCGAGTAATAGCACTTCGCTTCTTCGCTTGTTATTACCTTCAGTGAATTTCCATCTTTGAAAACTCTCGTTACCAATGGGTCGGTTGTGTCTGTTGTAACTTTGAAGCTCGTGTTGCTTGTCGCAAGATTTCCTCCAGCATCAATGCACCTGAAGTAATAAGCCTGCTGTCCTGCGCTCAAGTCAAGAGTCTGGTTATGTATGTAACTATTTTCTGTATTATCCATTATGATAAATCTTCCATTCTCGCTGTTAGAGAACGAACATGCAGCCACCCCATTATTCGCGCCATGAGCAGTTTCAACTTCTAATGTTACAGGGATTACGTTCGTGCTTCCGGTAAATTCTCCAGTCGGTCCGGTCTTCGTGATTACTAATTCTTCAGTTCCTTTCAACAGCAGAGGATAGCTCGTTACCATAACATTCCCCGCAGTGTCCTCGCATCTGAAATAAAACCAGTTGTCCTGCCTGTTCACAACTCCAGTTAATTGAGAATTGCAAACATAATTCAAGTCAGCGTTAATCTGATAATTATCTGTTCCGCATTCCATTACGTTTTCCATATCGCTGTACACCTTGTCAAGTCTGCTCCACTTGCATTCGCTCGGCTCGTTTACATAAATTTCAATCGGCACAGCATCCACATCAAACTGCACAGGCATTCCAGATTCAATCGAGCTTCCTTCAATAGTTGGTTGCGTCGTGTCAGGACCTTTGTCAACACAGAAACTGAAAGCAACTGCCGCACTGTCTTCTCCATTTCCATTCGAGTCAATGCATCTCACCCACAACTTGAATGTTCCATCAACTCCTATCTCTGGAATCACATCCCCTTCTTGCTGAGTGTTCGGGACTTTCAATCTTTGTGTGTGTTCCTCAAGGAATAAGCCTGACTCCCCAAGCAAAAACTGCATTTCACTATACGTGTTCTTCGCGCTGTAATCAACTCTGCATTGAGCCGGCTCGTCCGTCTTCACGCCAAATTCAAGATTGCTGAAAGCGGGCAAACATGTATCACTTCCGGCGCTATCCTTAATCACAAAACCTCTGTTCGGCGGACTGATTTCAGCATCAGGATAATATTTTAATCCATCGGGGCTAAGCGCTTCATCCCAAGGAACCATATGCGGAGCTGAAGTATCTCCTTTGCTTTTCCAAAAACATTTCTCTTCCGTTGTTCCGGGGTTGGCAATCTCGCAAGCCTGTCCAAGGCTTCTGCATCTGTATTCCGAGCAAGGCAGCAATGGATTATTGTTGCAGTCATCACATCTCGAACCTCCAGTCGGCGGCTCCCACGCTTGGCACTCAAATCTCACTAATTCTTTCTTTTCTTTCTTGTAAGTCATAATGATTATGACAGCAGCAACTCCAATTCCTATAATCGCAGCCCCGAACGCAGTATTGTAAAACGCAAGCTGGGCTCCAGGATACGCAAGCACATAATTCGACCCATAAAGATACAAGCTCGAGCCAACAAATGCTCCAGCCCCGACGCCCAGTCCAATAGACTCTGCTTGTTTCTTAGTCTGCCCAAACATTCCTGCAACAAAATATGCAATTCCCCCAGCAATCGCCCCCCAAACCAATCCCGAGAATAATGCCCCACCAACCCCTGCCCCAAATGCTTTTCCCCCAAATATTGAACCCATTAAGTCCGCGCCTGCACCACCGCCCGCAGCAGGTCCACCAGTAAATGTTTGTAAAGTCGAACCAGCGCCACTCACAGACCCCCCACTTCCACCCATCACACCATTAGAAGCAAGAGTAGCAGTCATGCCATTTGGGACGGCCTGTCCAGCCTGAAGCACCACACCATTTGATAATGTTGCTGTACCGCTCTGCAAGACAGAACCCGGTCCAATTACTGAACCAGCAACTATTTGTGTTCCGGCAGGCACAACCGATGCGCCTCCAACAGTAGTGCCGATACTAAGAGGTCCATCAGGAGGAGCAACGCCGCCGGGCGCCCCACCAAAAGTCCCCGCACCTGCAGGAGTCAGCGTCGCAGGCGGAGGCGCAAGAGCATTTTGAGTAGGAAGGTTAGGATTAAAATTACCAACAAGTCCTCCGCCACCAGTTTGGACAGGCGGTCCTCCTCCCGTTTGTGCGCTAGCCGCAAATGCGTCAGACATAGCGTCAGCGTCCACTCTTCCCCCAATACTTTCGCTCAGCATAAACGCCACCGCAAAGCTCATGCTCACTAACAAAAACATTTCTCCAAACGCAATTAATTTTCTTTTTCCTTGTTTCATTTTATTTCAATACCTTCTTTCATCGCTTCTTTTACAATTGTCGCCTTCTTTTTCAATCTATTAAACTCCGCAATCGTGTAGCATAGAAAATCAACAGGATAATCATGCTCCCAGTAATCATAAAATCCTATGCCTCGCTCAAATGTTTTTTCCCCTTCAAATTCATCACTTACCACAATAATATCATAATCGCTCCATTCATGAGTCTTTCCTGTAGCTCTACTGCCAAATAAAATTACTTTTTTTACAGGTATCTTTTCAGATATTTTCTTCTTGAATTCTTTCACTATTTTCAAATCTTCTTTTTTAGCCATATGGTAATTTCCTCCGCTATGTTTAAAAAATTTTCAGCATCTGCCTGTTTGAATTTTTCGGCAGGAATTTCTCCTCCCAAAAGGCCATATCTTGATTCAATGTACGCTTTTGAAAGCCTTTCGCACTTTGATAAAAGTTCAATTGGCAATTTAGCTTTTCTTCCCAGAATAACTAAATCATGCATCTTGATTAGCTTATTTTCTTTCTTCATGATGAACGCTTTTAAAATTTTCTCAACGGCCTGCTGAGCCCAAAAACTCGAAGCATAGAAATCCTTGCTTGCTAGACTATTTCTCGCGGTCTTCAAGTCCGCTTCTGCTTGTTCAATCCATTTTTTTGTTTCATCTTTCATTTTACTTCTTCTTCAATTCCTCTTCAAAAATCTTATATCCTGCTTTTCTTCCGGATTGGCCGGCAATGTTAACTTTTGGCCCGCAATCTCCGATAGCCATGCACAATTGCACTCTCTTCAGCTGGTTTGCCTGGTCCAAGCATTCACAATTCTTTATGCACTTCCAATCTCCCCCAGTCAACCCTTTCTCGTAAGTTACCGGGCATACAGCATTCGCTTGCGAGCAAATTCCAGATGCTTCAGCATTATCTCCTTCTTCAGTTCCCCAGAATTTCAATCCAGGAGGAATCTTCGGAACGCACGCTCCAAGCTCTCTTTCTCCAGTCTTAATCTTCGCCAGTTCTCCTTTCGCCGCGCTCAAAGATGTTTTATCAATCGTGGAGCCGTTCGCAATTCCTCCCATTAATGTATATTCAATTCCATCCATCCAAATGCAATCTCTCCTGTCAGAGTTCTCGCAATCTAATTTCTTAAATATCGAAGTGCAGTCCTGCCATCTGTTTACTCTGCACGCCGCCTCGCTGTATCCTGCAACGTTATTCTCAATGCATTCTTCCTGCCTGAAATCTGCGCACGGTTCAACAATTACTTCTCCATGCGAACAGATGTATCTATAAAACTTGCTTCCAACAGGAACATCTCCTCCAAGAAAATTTGAATTTATCGGAACTTTTGACTTGACATTTCTCAGCGCCTCATCAAATAACTGCGTGAATGCATCCTGCGTCGTCTCCTGGAAAGTAAAATCCCTGTTCGTGTCAAATCCGCACCAGCTTTCCCCATGGAGCTTTGCCTCCCCATTAGTCATGTCCGAAGCAGGGCAATTCAAATCTATGCAGATATTATCGCCGTAAGTTGGCTTAGTTGTCTCAGAATTAGTTGCCGAGCAGAAACTTCCAAGAAGATAATTGCAATTTCCGCAAGTCTGCGAATTAATATTCGCGTCTCCCGCTCTGCACGCTTCTGCCTTATCAACCAAATAAGTCCAATAATTGTCGTCCCTTATTTTTGCAGCATCATAAACATTAGCAGGATTTCCGCATGTGTCTTTGAAATAAACTTCTTCTTTTCCTTCTATGCAAGTTGTATCCTCGCTCTTCCCGCAGTTCGTGTCAAGCTCGGGCGCGGAACACAGCATCTTCGGGCAGAACTTTATTTTATCATCTATAACTGTGCATCCATCGGGACTTTGCAATATTCCAGTGCTGTCCGTTTCGGTGCTCGTCTGAGATGTTGTGGTTCCTGATGTGCCTTCAGTTGTTGTAGCCGTTGCTGTGCTAGTTGTTGTAGCAGTCGTTGTCGTATCAGAAGTTGTTGTATCAGAAGTTGTTGTATCAGAAGTTGTTGTATCAGAAGTTGTTGTATCAGAAACAATATCGGCAGTGCATTGCGACCTTGTCGTCATCTTGCATGTCTGTTCAAACTCTTCTTCAAACACGCATGCTCCTCTTTCATCAGATTTCGCTGCAAGAATGCACTGCGCTTCGTTCTGAATATCTGGATTGTAATTTATATTAAGCCCGTAATAACTCGAAAGTCTCTTGCATCTAACAAGCGTTACAAATGACGCTTGGTCTCCAAGAATGCAGCACCCCAACCCGCAAGCAGCGGGCTTTTCAGAAGACCATATTCCTCCTTCTTCATTGCAAACCATTTTCGGAACATTATCTAAGCAAGTTCCTTCATCATCGTCATAGCAATATCCAGGGTCGCAAGGACCTGTTGACGAGCATGCGGTCGGCAGCGCGAATTCAGACTCGCTCGCGCACTCTTCTTCCAAAACATCCTGGCAATTCAACCCCGAGTTTGTCTTCTGGCAGCAAACAGTCACATCAGTTGTCCCAACTTTTTCTCCAGCATAAACAGCCCCAGAAAAAACAACAACTGTCATTAAAGTCAAGACTAACAAACCAATCCCAGAGCTGATTTTTTTGTTGTTTTTCATGTTAACTAATTATACCGCTCAATGAATTTAATATCACAAGAACCACAAAAACCACAGAAAAGATAAAAATAGATAATAACATGCCGAAGATAGCAAATAGCATTCCTTTCTTATTTTCATTTCTTTTAATTCTCACTAAAGCAATAATTCCAAATATTAGTGATAATAAAGCTGAAATTGGCGAGAATAAAATAACTCCTGACAGCATCCTAAAATTAATAAAAATACCTAAAACCAGAGCAATAGATATCAGTCCGAGCACAAAACTCGCAATCGCAAATCCATCGTATCTCTTTTCCTTATTTACCGTGTTTGTCTCTTTCATGTTGCTTTCAGTCCAAGTCCTCCGGGCCACGCCAAACTTCTTGACGCAAAAGTGAAAGTTTCAGAGGTTTTAACGTTTTTTATACTGTAGATTTTAGAGCCGTCCATCAACTTCATCTTCCTAAGCTGCAGCTCTGGATAGTACTGCATATAAATAGTAACTTCCGAGTCCCCATAAGTCGATTCAAAATCAATTATGCTCATTGCAGTCATCAGCAAAGTGTAGAGCTCGCTTGACTTAGCAAACCTAAATGTCTGAAACTCTTGGGTCGTTTCCTTCGTGAACGTCATAGGCGAATCAATTTGAACATCAATTCTTTTCGGCGCAATCGAAACCTCGACATCCGCGCTATTTCCTCCAGTAACTTGATATCCTCTGGTTTGATAGTAATCTTTCAATTCTCCAGCGCATTCTTCTGCTTTGCTCTTCAACAAATCTTGGAGTTCTTTTTCAACATGCGCAACCAAAAGCGGCTGCTGTACATAGCAGGGAACATAATATCTCGAAGTGTAACAAAGATATTTTATCGGAACGCTCCGATACTCAATATACCCTTCTGGATTGATGTAACCTCCTTGCTTTGAAATTAGCTCAAGTCCTCTGTCCAATTCAGGCTGAATGCACGTCCGCATATAATCGCTAGGTTCCGTATCTCCCGCAATTATCTCGCTTATTTTCGGATACAAAAAGTAGATTAGCACTCCGAAAACCACAATAACAATTGCCACAATAATGTAAGCAGTTATCTGCCCTCCTTTTTTCATTTCAGCCATGTTCATTGAAATGGAAATCGTGGGAACTTCTGTTCTCCTCTTTTTCATATTCTCCTTATGAGATATTTGTTTATAATTGTTTTTGTTGCTCAAAATTCACTTCCTTTAACTACAATGCTGCACTCGCCTGGCTCGTTTCCATGCTTATCTCTGCATTTAATGAAATATTCAACATCATAATCCAAGGAAGTTGTGTGAATCGCTCCGCTTCCATCCATTAAACTGCTTTCATCAGAGTTAAAGTTGCAATTTGCGTTCGTGTAACTGCATGTCGCGTCTTCTTTTGTTATAACCGTCAAGGTCCCCGACTCATCATAAACTCTTGTAATTTCAGGATAGACAGAATCTCTTTTGATAACTAATTTTGTCTTTTCACTCGCTTCATTGCTAGCCTTATCAACGCACAAAAATTCAAAATTATAAGTTCCAGGAGTTAATCTGCTAAATGTTTGTTTATGTGTTTCCCCCCCAGTTTCTTTGAAAAATTCACTTAATCCGTTATTAATTGAAAATGTGCAGCTTGCCGTTCCATCATAACCTCCTTCGGTTGTAATTTCCATATCTACTGAAGTCGCTGCATCTCCAGTTTCTATTGTTTCATTATCAGGTGAAACCGATGAAATCACCAACTTTTGTGCGCTCTCTACAATTGTTATTTTTGTGCCTTGCTCATTTACATTTCCTTTCAAGTCCTTTGCCTTAACGTAGTAATTGTTCGTTCCAGGATTTAGAGGCACATCAACAGAACAGACCTTTCCGCTGCATGTCATTGCATATTCTAATTCATCGTAAGGTGCGTCTGTAAATCCTAGCCGCGCCTCGCTGACATCTTCGTTAAACTCAACTCTTATTGTATAATTCTTAATTCCGTGTTTTAGCAGCCTTCCATCGTCACTGCTCACAACAACTGGCGGAGTCAAGTCAACAGGGTCAATGCAGAACTTCACGAAATTCTCTGCTCCGATATTTCCTCCTTCTTCCCCCGAACTGTAATCTCTGCATCTTATGTACATCGTAACGTCTTTCTTTTCATCTCCTTCAAAAGGAACTTCTGTCATGGAAAAGACATCCGAATGCTTTTTGGAAAGAAGGTTGTTTCCGAACTGAGTCATCTCGCTAAAGTTCTTGTCTTGCTCATACGAATATTTGCATTCGCCGTGCTCGTTAATTTCAAACCCGAATCCGAAAGATTCCATTTGATTTACACATTTTCCATCAGCATCTTTCTTTTCTATTTCAAAACTCGAGCTTGCCTTTCCCAGTTCCTCGTTAGCATATTCAAAACCATTTGTCAAAGCTTCTTTTGTAATATTAGTTATTATCGGCCCGCTTACGTCATTTCTTGGATTGTAAATGCATAAATTAGTTCCTTCTTCTCCCTGAACTCCTTCGCTTTCTCCTGCAAACTCGCAATCTTTCCCAAGGCTCTCGCATGAGTATCTACTGCAAGGCAATCCATCTTCCCCGCACTTATCGCATGATGTCTCGCTTCCTTTCGGCGGCTGCCATAACCCACATTCAAACACCGCTTCGACTGTTTTAATGTCCCCAACTCCCGCCATCCATTGCACGATTATGTCTGCGATGACGATTATCATGACAACAGGGCCCAATACTTTTATAGCCCCCATAAATGCTGGGTGTGCGGACGCAAAAGTATTCATTGCTATTTGTGAAGCCGTTGCTGTTCCTTGTCCAGCAGCCTGTGTGGCAACTGCTGATGCTGCAGAGCTAGCTGCCCAAGTCGTTCCAATCATTGCACCACCAATTGCTCCCCCAGCCCCATAAGCAATTGTTCCTCCAGTTCCAACACCTGCCCCAATTCCAGAAATTCCCACAAGGAGTAAGACAACTGCTGCTCCAATTGCTGCGCCCATTGATGCTGCTTGAAACGCAACAGCCGTTGGAGATACAGAAGTAGTGGTAGTCGTAGCTGGTTGAGTAGCAGCTACCCCACTTTTATCTACCAACCATGAGCCTTCTATTTGAACATAAGTTGGAGCGATCGTTCCAGCACCAGGGATTGTGGTTGTGGTTGTTGTAGTAAACGCTCCAGCTTTCATCGCAATACCCATACCAAGTGCAGTCGCTCCAGTAACCCCGCCCAATGCAAGCGAAGCAGTCATTGTGTCAGCAGGCTTGAAGCTTGGGGCTCCAGGTCCAACTCCCCCGCTTTCTTCTCCTTCATCTCCGCCTCCGCCAGAATCTCCGTCAGTAACTTCACCAAACAAACCCCCATAATCTGCGTCAATATATTTTCCTGGAATTGGCTTTGAATCATCAACTCCAAAAAGTATCGGTCTTGAAACTTCCCTCGGCTTTTTTTCCGGCTCTTCTTTTGGCATTCCGTCATAAGCGTTTATCTTGAATTTGTATCCAGAATTAAATGAAATTCCTCCCTCACCTTTGTAGTTTGCTTTCTTCCCGCAATCTCCTAAGCTCACGCAAATGTCCTGCGACTGTTGCGCAAGTTTTTGCGACGGATAAACATTAGTCCATTCTCCCTTCGCGCCTTTCGGAGGAGTCCCGTCTACGCAATTGCATCCCGCCTTGCATTCCCAATGCGCAGTAGCCGCGAAAGTAAACGCCGTGCTCTCATAAACCCAGACGCTCATGCATCTTTGGTTTCCAAAACCGCAGATACTCTGGTCTTCTCCTTCTGCGTCATGAGAATAAAATCCGGGAGGATATTTCGGCAAACAAAGTGGAAACTTATAATCTTTATCAACATTTACCGAATTTACATAGCAATCAGGATTCGACTCGCACCTAAACATTAAATTCGCTACCTTAAATTTTTCCAGCTGAGCTGGCCCAGCTAAAATCTTTCCGGCTTGTGGAAAAATATCTATGATTGGCTGAAACTGAGAAAGCAAATCGCTTAATGGACCTCCCCCGTTCTTATTATAATTCAGGCATTCGGCCCACATGTTCGGCCTGCACGAAGCAACTGAAAAATATTTCGATGAATCTTCTGTTTTATTCAATCTGCTTTCAGTACAAACTTCATTTCTATAATCTGCGCACGGCTCGGTAACAACTTCTCCTTCAACGCAGCTCTGCCTGAAATGTCTTCCCCCAGGTGCAGACATGCTATGCAATCCATTAAGATGAAAGTTGGTGAAGTAACCCAGCGCTCCTATCAGAGGAACATCTAAGGAAGTTCCGATAGCATTTTGATAAACACACCAAGTCTCTCCGTTTTCTCTTCGGGTTCCGTTTACATCGCATGCAAGGTCTTTGCATATTGCATCTCCTTCAGGATTTCCAGACAATTTCTTTTCATCAGTAATATTTCCACACAGGCTTCCAGTAAATCTGTTGCAATTCCCGCAGCTTTGCTGATGAGCCAGCCAATCGCTTGAAGTTCCGATTTTACAGCTGTCATTTTTATCAAGAATCAAACCTTCATTCCAGCTTTTGGATTTTTCCGAGTCAAAAATATTTTCTTTGTTTCCGCAAGAATCCATCCAATAAACTTCTTCAACTCCCTGAATACAGCCCACACTTTGCTGTTTTTCGCATTTAGTTTTCAAATCTGAATTCGAGCAAAGCATTCTTTCATGGAAATTCCCATTCATTGAATTGCATTCCTTTAAAGTTGTTCTCTTGCAATCTGACTTTTCAGAGCTGTTTACTGATTCAAAGACACAAGCTCCTTCAGCATCTCCAACACTCAAAAATATGCACGCCGGTTCGGAAGTTATGCTTGCATCAAACTTAGTTTCTGTCTCATAAACTTTAGCCAGCACATCGCATTGTTTCTCCGTTACAAATCTTGCTTCACTTCCAATCAAGCAGCATTTTTTCCGGCATTCTGGTATGTTCTCCAGTTCTCTTTCATCAAATGTTCCGTCGCCCTCATTGCATACTACTACAGGCGTTCTAGGACTGCATATTCCTTCTTCCTCGTCTATGCAAGTTCCAAGTTTGCATTCAGGAACTTCTTCCCTTTTTCCTTCAACGCATCCGCTCTTGCATAATGCATTGCATGAACTCGCAGGCATCTGTTGGCATCTGCTTCCATCAACAAGTTCAGCGCAAGTATTAATTTTATTTTTCTCATCGTTCATAAAATTCTGGATTGTGTTTACAATTTTCATCGGGTCAACAGCCGAAACAACATTGTTCCCAAATAAATTGCTTAAATCGTAAGGCGTTATAATCACAATGCTAATTACAAGAAAAATCTCAAACAAGACACTAAATTTTTTCATTCTTCTTTCCATTTAAACTCCTGCAGGCATTGCGCAGCTCCTTATCGCAATCATCATATATTCATTAGTCATCGTATCATTAATCGTGTAAATCTTTACTGGATACGACAGCTGGTGTCTGGATATTTTGTACCTTGGATAGTATAGCGAATACCCAGTCGATTCAAAATAACAATACGTTGCTTCTTGAGCGGCAATTTCTAAAGCTACCGTCGCAAGGCCATGCGCCCCGCTTGGAAATTCTGCGCGATACTCTTCCAGCGCATTCTCATCTCCGGTTTTAGTAATATATCTCGTGTTTCTGTTTATATCCAAAACTATTTTTTCAGGAACAACAGAAACTTCAAAGTCATAATCTTGCGAAAAAGTAAACTTCTCGCCCCTGTCTTCAATATATTCTTTTAGCTCGTTAAAACAAATATCAACTCTCGGTTTTAGATATTCTTTAAGTTCATCCTCCATTTCTCGTATCAAAAGGGGATGTTGGTTTATGCAAGGCTCGTAAAATCCCATATTCACGCATAGGTATTCCACTTCTTGAAAATTAAACAAAACAGTATTTTGTTTTTCCAGCAGCCCCCCGCGAGGCAGCATAATATCCTCTGCTTCACGAACAGAAGGTTCCATGCATCTGCCGATAAAAGAACCAACTTCAGTTCCGCTTCCAGAAACTTCAGTTGTGATTTCCTGCTGTAAAAAAAGAAACAAAACAATAACGCCCACAAGTATCAGCGCCCAAATAATCCAAATCGTAACCTGTCCTTTTACTTTAATATCCATAAAGTCACTCCTTTCTTTTTCATCCTTTCTAACTTGCCCTCGATAACAAGATCTTTAAGATGGCTCTCCGCGGTGTTCCATGAAACTTTCAAAAATCTCGCAACATCCGAGCTAGTGGCTACTTTTTCTTTCTTAACAAACTCAATTATTCTTTCTCTATGAGATTTCATAAGACAATTTATATTAATATTACTTTCAAATTAAATAGGAGATATTATTTAAACCTATCCAGAAATTCATATCTATTAGCTTCCAGAGAGAAATACAAAAGACCTAATCTTTCTTTTTATGGTGCTCGTAACCAAACCCTGCAGGCATTAGTACGCCATTAAATTCTAGGGCCGTTCTGTCTCTTTCTAAATGTGTAATGATTATATTGGGGCAATTTAATCCAAAAAGCAACTGAGGGCTGCCCATATTCTTAAATTCCACATTGCTAAATTTCGTGCCGTCTTCGTATGCCCAGTTGGCAGAGACATTTCCATGCACATTACCGAATGACGCAAAAACATAATCTCTGTTCGGGTCAGCATAAACACTTTTTGTCTCTCTGAAACCTCTCGGGCTTGAACCTGTTACAGTAACGCTGAATGTTTCGCCGCTAATTTCTGGGTCGTATGCCAGAACAAATGATGTTTGGTTGTTCGGAACTTCTTTAGTTACTCTCAATAAAAGTTCTACATTTCCCCTATATGGCGGAGAGTTTTCCATTGTGTCTTTATACATCTGCATTGCTAAGTTAGTCATAAGGCTATTTGCTCCACGTAGTGCAAGACTGCCTGGACTAATATCAAAGCTTCTACATCCGCCCCCACATTCAATTGCCAACGCCCCGGCTAAAACAGCTCTCAATCCCGAATTTAGTCGTTGATTCATAAAAGAAGCATTAAATAACCATTAATAAACATTTCCAATAATGGTTAAATATCCGCTTGCTTTTCAGAAATGATGCAAAAAGGTCTGACACAAATCTTCTATGGCAACGGCAAAGGCAAAACAACTGCCGCATTAGGTACAGCGTTAAGGGCTTGCGGCTCCGGTTTTAAAGTTCATCTAGTTCAATTCATGAAAAACGGAGCTTCATCTTTAGAAGAGCAAATCCCCGGAGAAATAATCTCTTTAAATAAATTAGACAACTTTTCCTACAAGAGATTTGGGACAGGCGATTGGCTCCTTAAGGATGGAGATAAGACAAAGCACATAAATAAAGCAGAAGAGGCATTTCAATATCTTCAAGGCTCGTTAAACGGAAATTATGACATGATAATCGCAGATGAAATACTTTATGCGGTCCAGCTTGGCCTTATCCCAGAAAAAGAGATTATTGGACTGATAAAAAACAAACCCCGAGAAAAAGAATTAATCCTTACAGGTTCTCATAAGCCGTTTCCAGACATCTTTGAATTAGCTGACCTAGTTACAGAAGTAAAAAAAATTAAGCATCCGTATGATAAAGGAATTCTTGCAAGAAAAGGAATCGAATATTAAGCAGAAAAAGTTTTTTCTTTAATTTCTTTCTTCCCGTCAACATCAATGTATCTTTTTATAGCGCCCTTTCTAATCGCTCTTTCTCTCATTTCCTCAGGCGTTTTGAAATCTTTAGGAATTTCAATGTCCTTAATTTCTACAATATGTTTTATTTTTATCAATTGAAACTCCGGATAGTCAAAAAATAAATCGTCAATAATTGATTTGTCGGAAGTTTTCAATGTACAAAAGTCTGCCTTAGGTCCTTCGTCCTCATCATCTTTTGTTTTGGTTCCTGGCTTCCCGCTTTTCGGCGCTTTAGCCTTAATCTTTAGTTCATAATTCCCTGCTGAAAAAGACAACGCGTAAAAAGCCCGGGGATATTTGTTCACCAACTCCAAAATTTTCTCTGAAGATGTAGAGCAATTCAGAACCAGCTGTTTGATGCCCATGTATCTTTTAACGTTCTCGATTTCAAACTTACAGTCCCCCTCCAAATCTAATGTAGAAACAATAATTCCCCTAATGTTCAAATCGCCTTTATAGTTTTCTAAAATTTTCTTTACAAAAAAGTTAGCAAACTCGCTGCTGGTCTTAATCTGCCACTTGCCTGTTTGTTTTTTCCCTTCGATGACATACCTGTTGTCAAAAACGCCCCTCGAGAATTTTACAAATTCTGCATGAACGTCATTGTCAGCATTATCAAAAAATATCTTATGAATAACCGATTCCATCCCTTGAATTTGTATGCTTAGTTTATAAATTTTTTCTGCGGCATTAATAAACCAACAGCCGAATCTTTTATATACATAAAAATACTTTTCTTAGCATGGTTATTACAGAAAAAGACATAAAGAAGATTTCGCTGATTGCCTTTTTAGCCTTGCTGGTGATTCTTACTTATTTAATAATAAAGCCCGTTTTGTTTTCAGTTCTGGCTGGGCTTATTCTCGCTTATATTTTTCTTCCCGTGCACAAGTTTTTAGTAAGGCTGGTTAAGAGCAAAACTCTTTCCGCCGTTATTGTGAGCCTCATTTTGCTGGTAATAATTGTAGTGCCTCTTTGGTATCTTCTGCCATTGATTTCGAAGCAGGTTTTTGAGTTGTTCAAAATTTCCCAAGAATTAAATCTCACCCCGATAATAAAAACTATTTTTCCAACAGCGTCTGAACAGTTTATCAGCCAGATAGACCTTGCTGCAAAAAGTGGGTTTAGCCAAGTTACTTCTTCCATAGTCAGTTCTACGGTTAACCTCTTAGTTAACTTCGTAACTATTTCTCTTCATCTTCTTCTTACAGCTTTCGTTTTCTTCTTCTCTCTAAGAGATGAAGACAAACTGAGAAATTTCGCATCAGGCCTTCTGCCTCTAGGAAAGAATCAAGAAAAGCAGTTCGTTAAACAATTCAAAGACATAACTCAAAGCATTCTTTATGGCCAGGTGGTTGCTGGTTTAATACAGGGCGTATTAGCCGCATTCGCCCTATATATCTTCGGTATACCCAATGCATTCATCCTTAGTATTTTCGCGATTGTTCTTAGCGTAATTCCAGTAATAGGTCCGGGCTTTGTGTACGTTCCGGTAACTATCTACATGGTAATAAACGGAAACCCCTTGCTGGCTGTTGGATATTTCTTATTCAACGTGATAATAGTCTCTCCAATTGAAAACGTTTTCAGGGCCCATTTCGTTTCGAGAAAAACAAATCTCTCTCAAGCAATAATCTTAATAGGCATGGTTGGCGGGCTCTTTCTTTTTAACATTATCGGATTAATACTTGGTCCGTTGATTCTCGCTTATTTGATAACTTTCTTAAAAGCTTACAAAGAAAACACATTGTCTACTTTCTTTGATTCATCTTGAATTTATTTTTGTAGCCACAGTTCCCACAACTGATTGTTCTGTAAACTTTACCAATTCGCGTCCTGCCTTTTAGTTTAGATAAACAATTCTTGCAAAACAATTTTTTATTGTCGCCTAATCGAATCTTAAACTTCATTGCAAGTCTTTTAATTTTCTTGACTTCTTCCGCCGTAAAATTTTCTTTTTCAAAAAAAGAATCAATTTTCTCTTTTGCTTGCGTTCTTGATAGATTTACCTTCATCCAAGAATTAATGCCCAAAACTTTAAATACCCTCTGACTTCTTTAACCTTGAACACGGCCATAGTCGCTAGGAAACACCTGTTCCCATTCCGAACACAGAAGTTAAGCTGACGACGTCTGCTGCGTTAGTCTCCGTCAAGAGGCGAAACTCGGATGCTGTGTTCTTTATTTTCTAAACATTTATTAACGAGAGTTGCCCTTTAGAAATATGAAAAATAGTCTAAAAATATTATTAATTACATTAGCCTTTATCATTGTTTTCTCTTTAGTATATTTCTTTTTTATTCACCGAAGCATATATCAAATATGTCCCTTCAGAAATAGGATTTGTTTAACAATGAATGAATTAATGTGCAATCCTCAAACTGGAGAAGAAAAAGACGTGGCTGTGGGATGCAACTGCGGTATCGACGCAGAAGTCCTAAAAAAAGCAGGCTGGGTTAATTGCATAGAGTTATATCCCCGAGAGGTATAATTAATAATTTTCCGGTTTGCTCAAGCCTCTGCAAAGCAATCTCTGCATCTGCAGATTCAGCCATTTCTATTGCAGAATTCCTTCTTGCCCAAAGCGCCAAGGTAAAAATAGTCTCATGTCTCACAATTGGAGACGGATAAGTCATTAAGCCTCGGCATAAGGCAGGAAACAGAGAGAGAAGAATGGATAAGCTTCCCATCCGAATAATCTTTAAGTCAATTATCTTAAAAAAATGACAAAACTTTAATACTGTGAGAATTCTTACTTTTCAGTCCTAATAAGATTTATCAGCCCTGAGCAGTATTGCAAAGGGAAATCTCCTAGAAGAACCGATAGGGTTCTTGTAGATGCGGGTGTGCCGGAGCGGTCAAACGGGACAGGCTTAGGACCTGTTAGCTTAGTGCTTACTTAGGTTCGAATCCTAACACCCGCATTACGGGACCGCAAGTCCTGTCAAATCCGTAGGATTTGTGGTTGCTGGGTTCGCTCGGCCGATAATTTAGCGGTCGAACCGAAGGTGTAAGACCCGCAGGATGTCTTGGCTAATCCTAACACCCGCATTAGATAATACTCCTTTCAATATTTTCGGAACTTGCAGATTTGGCTTAGAATTTATTAATGATATCTCTGACGTTTTTTCTTAACTGCAAAATATATCCCAGTTATAACTCCAGCCATTACTATCGCTCCAAGGATTACAAAGAAGATAGTACCAAAACCTTCAGTGATTTCTGTTGGAGCAGCATTTTCTCCGGACCCTGGAGATGTTTCTGAAGAATCCCCACCCTCGTCAGAACCATCAGATTCAGCTGCGTCCTGCACTCCTGCTTCTTCTTTGGCAGTTGTAGCAGCAGCACCGCCTCCTCCTCCGCTTCCTCCACTGCCGCCAGTCCCACCAGTTCCGCCAGGCGCTGCTGAAGTTTTATACGTGGAAAACTCGCAGTCAGGAATATTCCATACGCAATTTGCTGCGTCTATTGGAGCACCACCCGCAGCACTGGTTCTATCAGCGCAATTCGCTCCGCTATCGTCACAATGATAAAGTGCATTGCAGGTTGCTCCGCTCGCAACAGGAATCTTCATTCTGCATGCCTCGGGGTGAAGGTTGTTTACTATTTTGTCTCTTGTCTCTGAACTCAGGCCAACATAGCTTCCAGTCAAGCTATGTATCATGTCTCCGGCAGTGCTTATCGTCCTAACCTTATCATTCAACCCGCTCTTTGTCAAACTCGCATTCAAAAATTCTATATATGTGCTTCCATCGCTCTTGTAAAGTTTTACATTAACTTTTCTTCCGGCAGTATAGTTTGTCTTCATTCCCGCGTTCGGCCCGCAAACTTCTCCTTGCACATGCTCATAAGTCCCATCTCTGTTCACGTCATAGGCAACCTTCCATCCTGTAGGAGGCTTTATTCTCGTTACAAAGTTGCAATAAGAGCATTTCGATTCAGATATTGGCAATTTAAAGTTCGAACACTTGCTTATCGAACACTTTCCGGAAGAGTCGCAAACTTTTAGCTTATAATTATACGTTGAACCCGCTACCAAAGGCCAATTTAGTGAAATATTTGTATTGCTCGCATTATAAATCACCGCAGTGTGCCACATCTTATAATCTCTTATGTTCGCGCTTAAAAGTCCGACATCATAAATTAAATTAGTCCTGTTCAAACATTGACTGTCTCCATCTCCATACAATTCCAAGGTTCCATTAGTTGGTTTGTTTGTGTCGTACATAATCAATGCGGCGTCAGGATACTCTTCAATCATAACCCCGGTTACAAGTGGAGCAGACGTATCGCTGTAACTTGCAGCATTTACTCCAAGACCGGCGCATTTGCTGGAATATTCGCAATCCCAATCATTGCAATCCGCATTACCATCGCCATCATCGTCAATTGTATTGAAACAGTCTTCTCCTTGTACAAATCCTTTTTTCAAAATATCTTCGAATTTAGCACTGTCCGCGCCATACGCAAATGCGCTGGAGATATCAAAGTCAACCGAGCCAGGAGTTGTCCATCCAGGTCCTGCACTATCCGTAGGAGTGCTGACATTTCCGGTATTTCCAATCGTTGTAACATAAACTCTCATATCTGCTGCTGAATCATACAATGTAGGGAATTTTCCTAAATCATCCTTCTTCACAGCAATCATTGGCCCTCCAACATCCGAACACATCTTCGTTTTCCATGCGCTTAATTTGATATCTGCTGCTTTCCAATCAGAGTCTTCACACTTATATGCATTAAACGTTTCTACCGCCTTGCTTGTATTCGTATTCCATTGTGAAGAATACTTAAATCTAAATTCATATCCAACAGCTGAAGAATTATGGCTCAAGGCACATCCGCCTGTTCTGCTCCCATCTGTATCTAAATAGACAAGAGCAACAACTGTTTCATTTCCGCTGCCTGTTCTTTCTATCCCAAAAGTCGTTCCTCCACCGCTCCCTCCGCCTCCCCCAGCCATTCCCATAACAAAGCTTGATAACTTTTCTTTATTGCAAATAGAAGCATTGCTAAAATCATAAACGCCCATCCCAAATCCATAACTATCACCCATATCTTTCATTCCAAATCCGCAAATGTCAACGCTCGCCTGCATTCCCGCTTCTCCGCATGTATCCTGTCCTAAAGGCGCAGGAGCCCCGGATTCCATATCGTTAAACATATCATTCATGCCTGCAGGATTGCACCATCCAGTTGAATACTTGCATTTTCCAACGTAAGTCTCATTTGTACAAGAGTCAGAATCTAATGAGAAGCACTTAGGTTCACATCCGCCCCAAGAATTATTTGTACAGAACTGGCTTTGTCCGCATAATGTCGCATTGCTTTGCAAACTTTGATTCTGCCAGCACTGGTCCATTAAATTTGTGCAGAAACTTCCCATGCTATCGTTCTTAAACCAGCAGCCATTTGTCGCATTGCATCCTGCTTCAACAGAATTATATCCCCAGCAATCAGCCGCCCAATTAACTTCACAAGTAGGATTAAGATTAGTAGACCACCCGCAACTAATGTTTATTATTGACTTATTTGTGCACAGTGTCTGATTTATATCATACTTATAACACTCAGACCCCATCGCACCTCCCCCCCCACCACCGCCGCTTGCGCCACTCCCGCTTGAAAATCCTCCCCCTTTTGGATCGCACCATCCGGAATTCTTCCATTTGCACCCCGTCGTAGCTTGACAATTGGTTTGATTATTCATAGTAGTTGTGTTTGAACAAGAAGCCATTGCACTTTCTTCGCACCATCCAGATTCCTGTTTCCAAACACAACCCAAAGAACTGTCGCAAGTTCCCGCAGTATTAAGACTTCCATTCCAGCACATAGACTGGCATGAGCCTCCTTCACCACTTCCCCAACTTTGCCAATAGCATCTTCCGCTTAAAGCAGAATTACAGGTTGTATTCGTATAACTCCAGCACTTATCTGCCTTATTCATGCACCACCCGCCGCCTTGAGGGGGAACGTCCCAGATACAATTATTGTCTGCGCCGCATGTAGAACTGTCCATATTTAGCCAGCAATTTGCACTCCAATTTACCTCGCAACGAGGCTGAGAATAAGAATCTGTTTTCCACGAACATCCGGAAACAGCATTGCATTCACTGGATGAACCGCCAGAAGAATATTTCCAGCAATCCTTTGGTTTGAAATCGTTATGCTCGCACCACCCGCCATTATTCGTGCACCAATCAGTTCCATTTCCTGTTCCGGAACACCATGAATCAATAGTCCAGTTACAACCAGAAGCATTAGCAGTCATGCAGGCAGGTTGCCCCTTGCCCATGCAAACTTCCGCAACGCTCCAATCTCTTTCGCAAAATGCATTTCCCGTTCCATTACTCCATTGGCATGTCTGAACCCTGGAATAGTATTGATAAGTCACATTTGTAAGGTTTCCAGCTCCTCCCTCCGAGACCATAAATGTGTTATTAGCAAAAGTAATAGTCTGAGCATTCAGATTAACAGAATAATTTCCATTAATATTTGTTCCGCTAGCGTTGTATATAAAAATTGAACCGTTAATCCATCCCGTGCCAAGATTTGACAGGGTAAATGTTTTGCTTGTATTGATTTGATTTCCAGCCAGTCTAGCAAGAGATATATTTAATATTTGATTTGCACTGACAATACCGCCACAACTATCTTCATTAGAATTATATTTCCAGCACTGGCTTCCTTTGAAATCGCACCAGCTTCCCCAGTTATCGGTTACCCACTCGCATGTACTATTATGTTCATCACAGCTTGCGCTCGTTGCCCATCCAAAACAATCTCCTGAAACAAAGCCGCAGAAAGAGTCAGCATAACAGCTTGGGTCAGAACAATCAATTAAGTTATCATCGGTATTATCAATTCCATCCCAGCAGATTTCAACATCTTCTCCAATATTTGCAACACAGCTTCCTGTTGTTGTTGAACCTTGCCACTTGCAGCTTCCTGTTTGATTTGAGATGCCGGTTCTTCCAAGATTCGAACAATCTGTCTGCGTATTGCATTTATCGCAGGAATCTTCGCAGGTTTTTTCTCCCTTGTTTACGCAATTTCCTCCAGTTGCTGTCGAATTATCATTCATCCATTTACATCCGCCCCCATCAGAATTTGCTTTGCTTAATGTACAATAATAACTTGGTTTTTTCGTAGTGTCATTATTGTTTGGGTCTCCCTTGAAACTGCAATCTCCACAACTACTGTCACAATTACTGGCTAGCCCTTTCTTATATTGGTTTTTTGCTTTGCAATATCCAATTCCATTAGGTGCATTGGTGTCTGCTGTAAAGTCACAAATCCCAGATTTACTTCCAATACATGCTGATGCCGCATTCGTCGCATTGACAGAACTTCCACCACCATCCTTTGTTTCGCAGGCAAAACAGGCCTTGTCGCAATTATCTTCTTCATCAAATTTATATTCGCATCTCCCTGTCGGAACAGAGATATTGCCTTCACAATAATTTTCAGTTACCCACTTTCCGCCTGCCGCCTCGCAATTCTTTTTATTATTTATTTTTGATAAACTCTGGCTTTCATTTCCGAAAACATCACTTGCTTTGAAACTGCACCTCGCAGTCGAATTATCCCACATGCAAGGCATATACCACGGACTTCCCGCAATCTGTTCGCATAACGCTTGATTTTCAAAAGAACTATAATCTTCGCAGAAACTTGCTCCAGCAGGCGGCGTCTCCATCTGATCTCTGCATGTAGACGAAAGCTGATTCTGCGCGCAAGTTCCATTCTGCCACGAACAACAACTGGATAAAGCAGGAATACTATTGCAAAGGCTTGAATCATTAATATAACTGCAATTCAAGCCGTCTAGGCTAATATTCCCGCCATAAGCATCGCTTAATTCGACACAGCCATCATTACTAGAATTACATCCCAAAACACTATTGCAATCCGTAGAATTCATATCAAAAATATAACACCCGGGATTCCAGTCATTCAGAATGCTTGTATTGGTTCCTCCTCCACCGCCCCCAAAACTTCCAGGAGTGCTGCAGCTTCCTCCTGCGCTTGGATTATTCCAATCAGTATACTGCCACCAGCAATAATACGTATCCATGCAGGCTCTTTCCGTAGTAAAATTAGAGCACGAAACAGAAGCCATATTTTTATAGCACCATCCATTTGTTTGATTTTCCGAAGGATTTCCACTCCAACTGCAAGGCAATCCATAAGTATTGCTTTCGCATCCGCTTTGGTTCCCGCCATTCATAGAATCCCATGACCAGCAATTAACTTCATTGCACCATCCAGAACTGACATAAGTCTTCCATAAACAACTCGGCTTGTTTTGGCAAGTTGATTGAGTATTATAACTCCAGCAATCCTGTTTCATGCAATAACTTCCGCCCCACGAGCAGCTCAAATTCGCAGTATTATTTACACAAGCAGTCGCGTTTGTAAAATCCCAACTGTAACAATCTACATCCTGGCAGGAATTGTATTTCCATTGGCAGCTCAGCCCACTCGTCAAAGCAGGATTTGCGCAGGTAGTTTCATTAGAATATTTCCAGCAGCCATTTTGTTCACAATAATTATTACTGCTCCATGTGCAATTTCTGCCATTCCAGTCTTTGGCGGCGTTGCAAGTTGTGTTGGTGCCATAACTCCAACAGCCTTTTTCAGAGCATGATCCCCAATCGCATCCAGTCGCATTCAAACAAGAGGATTGGTTTGCGTTTTGCGCGCAATTTACAGAAGTGCCTCCGCCAGAACCGCTCGAATAGCACATCGAGCCCCAGTCACAACTTAATCCGGCAGAATTATTCACACAAGAACCTTCATTCGTTCCGGATAAACTCCAGCAAGATAATTTTTCACATCCGTAACTCGTTCCTCCCCCCTGCCAAGTGCAATTTTTTCCAGGCACATTCGTAGAAGTGCATTCGCTCTGTGAATTCAAGCTCCAGCAATTCAATTCCTGGCACCAACTTCCCCAAGGGTCGCTTTTCCAGATGCATCCATTTGCAGCAGTGCACTGCCCAGTTGCATTCGAAGTGTACAGCCAGCAAGTCTCTGCAGACGCAAAACCGGCAAATAGCAAACCAAGCGCTAAGAAAATCAAAGAATAGATAACCAATCTCAAGCGTTTATGATATCTCATCACCATCTTGTAAACAATGTTTACAAGAAACAGAAGCTTTGTCCCTATATAAACCTTTAGAAAACAAAATTATTTTCATAATCGGCTTCTCTTTAACAAATTTTTAATTAACTTTAAAACAATCTCTCCTTTCCAATAGAAAAACTAAAATACCAGTTCTTCTATTCTTATATCATCCACTAATAATATTGTGACATCCTCCGCACCCTAAAGGTTTGACTCTGCGGAGTCAAATCTGCCTGCGGGCGGAGTGCGGCTTCCCACGACGGCAAAACATCAGTCTTCCATCACCCAAACAGTTCCATGATGCCTGTCCTGATTTCTCACATAGTTGTTCGCGGCT
>Ga0209541_10000401_pt1 | contig 84493 bp, 105 predicted proteins | sample RifCSPlowO2_01_FD_184027 | JGI IMG/M metagenome (GOLD analysis project Ga0209541, IMG submission 184027) | Groundwater microbial communities from Rifle, Colorado - Rifle CSP2_plank lowO2_0.1 (SPAdes) (version 2) | ecosystem: Environmental > Aquatic > Deep subsurface > Groundwater | place... | reverse complement strand
ACAGCGTTTACAGCTAGGACTACTCGGGTATCTAATCCGTTTTGCTCCCCTAGCTTTCGTTCCTCACTGTCGGACCCGTACTGGATAGGTGCCTTCGCCATAGATAGTCTTTCAAGGATTATAGCATTTTACCGCTTCCCAAGAAATACTCCTATCCCCTTCCGGTCCCTAGCTTAGTAGTTTCTCTTGCACGCCGTGAAGTTAAGCCCCACGATTTCACAAAAGACTTGCTAAACTGGCTACGAACGCTTTAGGCCAAATAAATGTGATCACCACTTGTGACGCCGGTGTTACCGCGGCTGCTGGCACCGGTCTTGCCCATCACTTATTCGCCGAGCTATTTACACTCGGCAAAAGCCTGCTTAAAGCAAGCACTTGGGTTCCCCTTATCACACTTTCGTGCATTGTAAAGGTTTCCTAGCTGCTGCACCCCTTAGGGCTAGGACCAGTATCTCAGTGTCCTTCTCAGGGCTAGAACTCTCATTCCCCTTACGGATTTTAGGTTTGGTGGGCCTTTACCCCGCCAACAGCCTAATCCGCCGCCGACTCACCCTTAGACGCCAAAGCTTTTTAAAAAAGTGCATTCCAGCATCAATTTTTTATCAGGTATTAGCCTCAGTTTCCCAAGATTATCCCTGATCTAAGGACAGATTATCGACGTGTTACTGAGCCTTTCGCCAAGCTCTTGCGAGCTTAGACTTGCATGCCTTAGTGGAATCCCAATAGCAGTAATCTCCCGCAGGATCAACGGGAACTAAAATTAGCACACACATTTAATCTTACTTATGACTCATGCTTAAAAGTCCTTCAAGCAATCATTCAAAAAAGTTGAATATGATTTTGTAAAAATTTAGAAAAGATATCACTTATTTTCTATCTTCTCAATCAAAAATTGAATTTAACTAATATTTAAATCTTTTCTTTATGCATTCCTCTTTCTTTTCTCTTTTTTCATTCTTTTTCTTTGCCACTTCCATCTCATCTGACCTTTTTTTTTCCATCTTCTTGAACTCCTTTTCATGATTATTAAAATAAAAATCCTATTTATAAACTTTTCTTAATTCTTTGTTAGGAATATTTATATAGAAGAAAATAAAATTAAAATTATGAATTTTAACAAAAAAATCTTGTTTGTAATCACATTAATTTCATTGTTGATATTAACAGGATGTTCTAAAGATACGGACTTAATGCCTTCTTCTGATTCAAGTTTATAAGGCATTTCATCTTCTTTAACACTGCATCCGCTGATTATTAAAATACCAATTAAAAATCCTAAAATTAAAAATCTTAACCTCATTTTACTGGTAGAAATATAATTTGAATGTTTTTAAAGGCTTTGTTTAATTATTGAATATTTATTTTAATCCTTCCTTCTCTTTTTTTTTCAAACTTTAAACTATCAGACAGAATGCAGTATCTCTTTCCCGCTTCCGGATGCTTATCACCCAATAATTTTCCGTCATTAAAGATATGTCCAAGATGTTCTCCACATTTCTTGCACAAAACCTCTGTCCTTATCATCATATGGAATAATCAGGTTTTTTCCTTATTCCATTTTTCATTGATTTTCTAAAGCTCGGCCACATTGTTCGCGAATTAAATTTAGCTTCTGAAGAAAATAATTTATTCCCGCATTTATTGCATTTGTACATTCCTTTTTCCCAAAAATCTTTGTATTTTTCCATTATCCAAACACTCTAAAAACTAATATTAAATAATATAAAGGGATAACCAATAAGATTATACCAACGAGCAAATTTATTATTCTTTTATATTTGATTAAAAAGTTAATTATTGAAAGCATTCATAACGGTTTGGCGTTAATGAATTGTTTGATAAATAAACTAAGTTATGAGCTAAAGAACTGAAAGACACTGCTTTAGCCCAATGCTTGTTTTCTGCTGCCATTATTTGCTAATTTTTAGGATGTTCCTGTTTTTATAATTTGCTGTTAAAGGAGCTTAACCTTTAAATTATCAAAGCCTTCGACCAAATCTTCATCTAAAATATAGCCTAAATTTTTTAGTTTTTTCTTAGCTTCTTCCTTATCATTTGCTTTTATTTCTACTTCTTTAAATAAACTGCTTTTTTCCTCATCTTGAACAACTTCAATTTCCAAATTTTCTGATTTTATTAAAATATTATCCCCATAATCCTCTTCTAAAGTAAATCCCAAGCCTTCTAGAAAAAATTTCTTTGCTTTCTGTATATCTGATACATAAACTGTTTCTGCCATAAAAATCCTTAAAACTTCCTCCTCAAAACTACTATGCTTTGATCCCTAACTTCTTCAAAATGCCTTTCTTTCGGTAGAAAATCTTTCCAGTCTCCAACAAAAACTTTAAGATTGTATTTTGCTGCTAAATTTTCTATTTTATAAGGAGAATGGTAATATTTTGTTGTTTCAGCGCCCTCTAAATATCCTGCTTCTGGATTTCCGGATTCTTTAAAGAATTTTACTGTATAAGTATCTCCTTCTGTTAAAGTTCTAGTTTCATCTTCTGGAAATTCCTTGCCATGATATAAAAATCTGGCATTTGTTGAGATACTTTTTAATTTCGGAGATAAGGAGTCAATTGTGGATATTAAACTGCCTTTTAATTTTTTTGACATTATCTTAATTAATTGGTCTAAATCTTGGATATGGTTTATAACATACTTCATGATTGCAATGACTAATTTATTATCTGGAAGCCCTTCAAGATAGTCTATGCTATGATATCACTTTGAACAAAACTAATAACTTTTTTCCTATCTTCATATTTTTCGTTAGAAATATATTTCTCTGCTAACTTTAACATTATTGGAGAGGTATCGACCCAATCAATGTGTCATTGAGTTTTTAGCAAATGCCTAAATAATGCATGATACCTATCCTGATGTGCTCCTCCTCCAAGCTCAGCTGCATAAATAGGATCTTTTAATCTTTCAGCTTCATACATAATTGTCCTGTCTAATAGCATAGCAACACGGAAATTTTTTTCATTTTGCTCAAGTTCTGCAAAAGAGGCAGCTATTTCTTCATTAAAGTACATTTTTAGATCTTTAGTTTCTGCCATTTTAAGATTAAAAGATGCTCCGACCGGGATTCGAACCCGGGTTTGCGGATCGAAAATCCGCAGTGAATAGTCTCAATCTTATTTCTAAGACTGATTTGACCGGACTACACTATCGGAGCATCAAAGAAAGTAACATTATATATATTTTTAAAGTTAACTAAAATAAAATGAGCCCGCCGAGATTTGAACTCAGGACCTCCGGCTAACTTAGCTTCATTGGTTTAGTTCATTATCCCAATGATGGTCATATAAGACCGGCGCTCCACCAGACTAAGCTACGGGCTCATAGAAGAATTTCAATCAAAACCTTATTTAAACATTTCTAATATAACAGTAGTTCCGAAGGTGCTTGATTCTGGCAACCAAAAATATTTAAATTAAACAGATCCACTCTTAAAATATGGAGCTTTGGTTTTTAAATCTATTGCGGAAAATAGGGCTAACTTTGATAGTTCCACTTATAGGGCCAATATCATTAATGGTAGCTGGATGGTTAGTTGAAAAACATTATACATCAAGAATTGCTGTATTTACAAATTCTATGGCTCTTGTAGAAGTTTATAGAAATCTGAATAATGTCCCAGAGTTATTGGCTTTATTTGTTAATATAGCTCCTTTTGTTGGTATCATATTTGCATGGTCATACTATACAAGAAAAAAGTTTTCTGAGAATACTTACAAGTTAGCAAGAGTATATTCAACAGTAATAACTGCTTTAGTGATATTGTATGGTCTAATCTATTTAACATAGCTCTCGCTAGGTCAGGTAATTCCTTCTGTTTTCAATGAATAAAGTAAAGTTCCAAATAACTTAGCTGTTATCAAAGGCTTCTCAGGAATACTACCAAAAATAAGTCCTATGATGATATTAGCTAAAATCCATAAGTTGTATAAGCATACAGAAAACATAAAGTAAAATAATCTAATTATGTAATTCTTACTAGTAGTTCTTGCTTTAAAATCTCCTTTTACTCTGTAAGATGTTTCAACACCCCAACGATTACTATACCATCTAAATAAGTAAGCTGCTAATTGCTCAGGAATATTTATATTAGTGGCAAACAAGCATTTCTTTCCTTCTCTGCTATCAACTATTATTAAATTAAAAGTAGCTATGTCTCTTGTATCGTGATGTTCCATCTTATATTTAATAACTTTAGAGAAAACTCCAGAGTATTTGTCTAAATATGTTTTGATATTCTTTCTTTTTATAGCTGGCATTAACCATTTTATTTTAAGGCTGTTAAGCAATTTTATTAAAGAAGCGCTAAAAAATCCTCTGTCTAAGTAAACACGATTAATTCCTATTTTGCTTTTGGCACAATTAATAAGCTTTTCAACCACTTCTTCTTTTGTTGTGAATTTATGCATTGGTAAAGCTAATAGAGTAAATCTTTGTCCTGCTACAACAATGTTGATAGTAGCAAATCTAAAGCAATGAGTAGTTCCTTTTTGTGGTTTGGTTTCTACAACCATAAAATCATTTTTATCACCATAATAAAGCTGATCTGTTAAGTCTGTAGCAACATCAAATTTCCTTCTTTTTAGTAATTTATTCTCTTTTTTAGCAATTTCAAATATCTTTTCAAATACATTATAGAATATTTTTTCTATTTCTTCTATATCTTCAAATTTATTTAAGTGGTATAATATAGTATCTGCTGAAGGAGCTTTAGAATTTTGTAATTTATAAGTTTTAAATCCATTTTCTGTAAAGTCTTTAGTCATAGCTACGTGAGTTAACATATCTAATAACTCTATAGTTGAATATTTAGCATTATAATTTATTTTTAATTTTAAGAAAGGATATATTGTTTTCTTAACATATCTGCATAATCCTATTAATTTTTTATTTCGTATAAATTCAAATGAATTTTCTTGTTTTTTAATTTCTGTAATATTAAATTTATTTTGTAGTTCGCTAATTATAGTATTTAATTTGCCTTCTATTTCTTGGTTTATTCTTGTTTTTATCCAATGATTAAAAGTTCTTCTTTTTGGAGATTTAAGATTAAATTTATTTAGAATTTCTATGATTTTAGTCTGCGATTTAATTTTTATTATTTTCATTAAAATAAATGTATTAAGCATTAATTTTGGAGAATTTCTTGAATGCCAATCATCTTTATATCTTTTAGAAATTAAATTTTCTATTTCTTTTAAATCATAAAAATCTATAATTTTAACTAGTTTAAAGACGAGCTTTTCTTGCTCTAAATTCGATAGTTTTTTATAGCTCCAAGAATTCTTACTCTTGGAACTAGACTTGCTTAGCGGCATATTTGGTTCCTGGGTAGGGGCTCTGCCCCTATCTACTTATTATTATTCTTTACTTATTGGCTCTAACGTAACTTTATAGTGTTCATTCTTCCTTATCTTGAATAATTTGACTAATTTTTTAGGAATATTAAATACATAGGCTCCACTAATCTCCCAAACTCTAGCTATAAATTCAATCTTCATTTTACTTATGTAATACATATGTAATACTTATATATAAATATTTGTATTGTAAAGAATATAGATTATTAAAAAATACTTTTACTATTTACATAACATCTTTTTAATGCTCCTTCAGAAGGTTTTATTTCTACATCTCTACTATCGATTAAACATACTGGAACTATTTTTGTATTGGTTTGTTGTACAGCTGGACCTGCCATAAAATTTATTTTTTGTATTGATCCAGTAAGATCTGCTTTGTTAATCTTAGAATAATTTGTTTCATAATAGTGTAAGTTTTCATTAAATGGACTTTCCTTTACTAATTCATGATTAGTAGATACTAAGTTATCAGTATAAATTCTAATTTTACATTCCATTTCATTAAATATAGATTCTTCTAATTTTAGTTTAATTTCTTCGATATAAAATCCACCATTATTGCATTGATAACCTAAATTTTCAACATAAACTTTTGGATATCTTACTTCTATTGATGTCGAAGAAGAATATTGCCCTCCAATAATTTCCCATAAAAAATGTTTTATTTTTAGAAGAAATTTACCTGCATCTTCTAAATTAGAATTAACTGTTATAGTATATGGTCCTTCATTAATAGATAAACTCATTGGTATCTCTAATCTAGTTTCATTCCCAACAATTATTTTTTCATTTGGTGTTGTTTCAAATAACTTTGATTCTATTGTTACATACTTTTCTTTTCCTGCTAAAGTTGTATCACTAGGATTCAATTTAATATTTAATTTTAATATTTCCCCAACAAAACATATTGTTCCTCCAATACAAGGTTGTAAACTAACACTTAAATCAACTGGTTCTTGCCGTGTTATTGGAACTATTATTACAATTGCTAAAATAATTAATAACAACCTTTTATTCATCTCAAACTCTCCTCAATTATCTTTCTCTCTTCTTTGGTTATATTGTATAAATCATAGACCATATCATCAATCTCCTTATCTGTCTTTTCTATGTCTTCTTCAATTTCAGTTAAATTATTATAAGTTTTACCATCAATTTTCCATAAGTCGTTAGTTTCATGTTCAAACTCTTTCATAACCTGTTTTATTCTATCCAAATTCATTTTTATATTAACAACATAAACTGGAATTGGTATTTTCCTTATAACTTCTAGAATAATTCCAGAACCAAAACTTCCTCTTTTCTCATTAACATATTTTTTAAAAGAATAGAATAAGAATTTTCTTAAAGTTTCATTTTTAATTGTTAATTCAATTGTTTTAATATTTTTAAACTCTTTATTTTGTACTGAACTTATATTTGTTGTATAAATTATTAATTTATCCTTCTCTTCTTTTACATCCATATCTACTATTTTGGCTTCTGTTTTATTTGCAAAAGCTAATGTTTCTTTAGAAAAATCGTATAAATCGCTATTTCTCCAGTAATGTTCAAATTTACAGGCTTTTTCATCTGAGATTGTTTGGTTATTTATAGCGTCATTAAACTCTTTTAATATTTGGAAATGATTTTTCTTAAGATCTAATATGTTGTTTACTTCCTTTATTATTTTATCATAATATTTATTATCCTTCTTTTTGATAGGTAGTTGGATGATATTCTTAATAGGAATTTTTGGAAATAACCGTTTAACAGATATAAATTTTGTATTTAAGTAAAATGATAGTAGTTTTGAATTCATTATACCTAATAAATATTTTAAATCGTAAGACTTATCTTTTAACCATAAATCATATACATCACATACATTGTAGAATTTATCTTCATCATATGTCGCCATTAGTCTATGACCTATTCTTCTTAAAATTATTTTCTCAACTTCATAAATTGATTTATCCTTGTATATCTTTGTGTTATTATCATCGAAAATCACATATTTATTTTCAAAGTTCAGCCAATATCTCCCAAAACATCTTCCAGCAACAATTTTCTTATAATTTTCATTTATTTTGGAGTCTTTAATTTTTTTGCTTTCATATCCAAATTCAATTCCTCTTGCAATATCAATAATATTATCTAAATCGGTAACTTCACTCCCCTCTATTTTTTTAATAACATTTATTTTGTCTTTCGTTAAATAAATATTAAACAATTTCTGGGGATTCTGTTCAAAATATTTTTGTTTAAATATTTTTGATGAAGAGTCGTCAATCTTTTCTGGTGCTTTGTTAAGTATTAAACAATGAATAGTATTTTTCTCTTTCTCTTCTCTATTCAAAGTTTTTTTAAGTATTATTATACAGGAATCAACTGCAGCATCTTCAAATACATTAGATTTTAAATCAACTATGGATAGGACACAAGTATTACTCAAAATGTATTTTCTTATAGCTTCATATCTAACATTTGTTAATATATTACTAGGAATGATAAATCCAAAATAACAATTTTCTTTAAGTAAATTTAATGCTTTTTCTATGAATAATATATAACTCTCGATTTCTATATCTCCTGCCGTAAACTCATGTTTGAGAAATTGTTTTTCTTTTTCATTAAATTTGGCACCGTAAGGAGGATTTCCAATTACTACATCAAATCCTTGTTCTTCTTTAGAAGTATCAGGATCAAAAACTTCTGTAAATTCTACTTCCCAATTAAATGGATAAACTAAATCTAAATTTTCAAAATATTTTTTTAGATTTTCATTTATAGGAATATTAGTTTTTTCTTTAAATTCTTTTAATTTAGATTCCATCTCTTCAAGTTCGTCTTTTTCTCTTTTACCTAATTCTTTACCATAATATTCTTTTATCCTATCCCTTAATTTAGTAATTTCTTTCAATTCATTTTTATATTTAGCTAATTCTTCTTTACTTTCAATACCGCTAATTAAAGAATTGCCGTGCAAAATATTCTTGCTTAATTTTTCTAATTTTTTATCTTTCTCTAAAGCTCTTAACCATAAATTAATTGAACAAACTTGTGTAGACAAATAATTTAAATCAACACCATGTAAATTTTCTTTTAATATCTTATGATTATAATCTATAATTTTTCCATTTTCTATATAATTATTTATATTATTTACGCCATTTTTCCTTACCTTTTCCATTTGTTGATCATTATATCTTACATAATAATCTTTTAAATAATCAAAAGCTCTAATCAAAAAAGAACCACTACCGCATGCAGGATCTAAAATTTTAATCTTAGAAACTTCTTCAGGAGTTTTGCCTTCTAATAACTTACCTAAAGTATTTTTAACAATGTAATCCACTATAAATTTAGGAGTATAATATTGCCCCAATTTTTTTCTTTCGGTAAAATCAGAACTTAATTTGGTCCTTTTTTTACCCCTTATTTCCTCTTCAACAGATAATAAGGTTCCTAAGTAAATTTCATAGATTCTACCAATAACATCTGCATCAATTTCTTCAAAATTAAAATCTCCTAGAAGACCCATTATATTTTCTATAGTATTATTATCATAAGGTAAAGTATCATAAGGATTAAGTTCAAAAAGACCGCCATTATAAAGACCTTCTGCCTGTTCACAAGCATCTTTAAAAAGCTTCATAATATTTTGAAGTTTGTCTGTACTCCAAGTCTCTTTCCATTCTCTAACAAATTGTTTTGTTAATTTTGGTCTAACAAACCCCTTATCTTCAATAATTCTGATAAATAATATTTTATTAATAATATTAGAAGATGCTTCTAAAATAAACTTGCTTAATCTTTCTTCTTCAGGCATTTCGTAAAACTTGGGAAAAGTTTCTGGAGCATCAGAAATAGATTTGTTTATTAATTTATCAACTACATATTTCATATCTCTCTTATTTTCATTATAATCTTTTACCATAGAATCAACTAGAATTTTTTTACAATAAAGCAATGAGTTTACAGCCTTTTTATCAATCTTTAATCTTTCATCATCTTTTAGAAATTGATCTAAATCTCCCTTTTGAAAATTGCCTTTTTCTAAACTCCAAAATTTAAGGAATTTATCCAAGAATTCTTCTATTTTAAGGACAAATACTAATTTTCTATCAAAAGAAACACCTTGATAATGAACATAATAAACTCTCCATTCTTTACCATTAGTTAAAATACAATAATCAATCTTAGTATTCATATGTTTATTTAAATCAAAAGCGTAGTTGATTAACTGTTCAACATAAGTTCTACGCATTCCATGAACTATATCAAAGCCAGTTTCTAAGTCTTTATCAAAAGATTTAGCTTCTAAAAGAATTTTAACTTCACCATTTATTTTTAGAGCATAATCTGCACTTCCAGAACTTCTTTTATTTTTAATATAAAATTCAGCATCTACTTCGTCTTTATTTTCTGTATCCCAATTAAGAACATTTAATATTGGTTCTATAAAATTCATTTTAGTATTCGGTTCATTATAATCTTTTTCTCTTGGTTTTATCTCTTTTTCATACTTTTCTTGTAACTCTCTTAATCTCTTTTTTACAAGTTCCATATTATAGCCCGGTAATTCTTGTTGCATTATATAATCCTCGCTAAAGCTGCACTGACTAAGCTTATTTTAGTATTAAGTTTAAATTGATTGTCTATCTCAGATAATCTTCTTTCTTTTAAATTAAAATAATTTGTAAGCTCTTCATACTGTTTATCTTGTAGTTCCAACAATTTTTCTCTATATTTATCTCTTTCTTTTCTGTGCTCTTCTATCATTTCAACATATTTAGCATTTTTAGCTTTCTCCATCTTTTCTTGGTATAATCTCCTTTTATCTTCTTGCTTTTTCTTTAAATCAGCTATAATCCCGTCATAGAACTTCTCAATTATATGCTTTTCCTTATCCAAAACAGCTTTGAGTTTCTCATTAATTTTATTAACATCACTTTCAATATCTTTTTTTAACTGTTCTAGGCATTTACTATAGCATTCTTGGACAATTTCAGGATCTAATTCGATATCTTCTGCTTCTTCAAAATCTTTATTCTCTAATTCCTTAAGCAATTTATCATCAAATTTTTTATTTTTTAAATCAATTAAATAATTAATAAGTTTCTCTTTTTTATCTACAGATTCAAAAGTAACCCTAAAATTAAACTCCAAACCTTCAAACTTATTCCTGCCTTTATATTGTTTTATTATAGTTAATCCTCTTTTTTCACAACTTTCTAATATTTTATTTAACAAGGCAGAACCAACAGCAATAAAATCAATGTCTGGATTTTTCTCGGCTATTTCTCTATCAAAAGTTATATTTAATATGGTTTCACAATTTAATTTTTCAGAAAGCCTTTTAGGAACTTGAATAGTTATTTGTTTCTTGCTTTCTAATACTTTAGCATTATTTGCTTCAAAATAATCCATTACAAAACCTTTAAGCTGATTCATTTTTCTCTCCATATTTATAAATTGGTGTTAAATCAAAATTCTCAAAAACCTTACCATCAAACTTCTTTACTTTTTCATATACATTCTTTCCTTTATCCACATCTATTGCTAATTTTCCGAACATATCTTTCATTTCAGTTTTATCTTTAGATTTTACAATAATTTCCATAATAGTTTTTTCAAAACTTGCAGGTGTTCCAACAACATTACTCAATATAGTATCTAACTCACCAATAACAACCTCAAATAATTTTATTTTTTTATAAAGCAATTCTAAAATATACTCTTCTATTGTTCCTTTAGATGAAAAATTAATGATTAAAACATCATGCTCCTGCTTTAATCTGTGAATTCTTCCTATTCTTTGCTCTATTTTCATAGGATTCCAAGGCAAATCATAATTCACCATTATATGACTAAATTGCAGATTTCTACCTTCTCCACCAGCCTCAGTGGATATCATAATTTGGGCATTACCCCTAAAATCTTCAACAGCTTTATCTTTTTCAGCCCAGTTCATAGAACCATTAAAAATAGTACATTTATAACCGGCTTTTGTCAATAAATTAAATATATAATCTTGTGTTTTTCTAAAACTAGTAAATATCAATATTTTTTCATTTTTTAAATATTTATCAACATATTTTAAAAGCTCATTCCCCTTTGTATTTTCTTTTATAGAATCTGCTTGTTTATATAATCTTTTCAGCCAATCAACATCAAATTTAACTTTTTTAAGTTCTTTTTCTAATTCAATTACCCCTTCTTCATATTCTCCTTCTTCAAGTTTATACTCTTTTTTTTCAGTTTGACTTTCAATCATTTTCTTTAGAGTATGAGAAATAGCAAATGTACTGCTAGTAGCAACTCTTTGTAAAATCATCAGAATTAAAGCAACACCAGCAGAATAATGAGCTCTAATAAATCTCTCTAATTCATTATACAAATCCATTTCTTCTTTAGAAAGCTCAAAAGCAATTGGATCTGGAACTATTCTTTCTGGAAATTTAATATTAACATCTTTTCTTCTATTCCTAATCATTACTTCTTTCAGTAAGTTCTGTAATTCTCCTTGATTTTTGGCAGTTCTTAAATCTACCATAAATTTGTTATTAAATTGATTCATTGTCCCAAGTAATCCAGGTTTTAGCAAAGAAAACATATTGTATAATTCTTTCAAGTTATTCTGCATCGGAGTAGCAGTAAGCATAAAGAAATATTTTTTTGGTATTTTCTCTACAAATTGGTAATTTATAGTTTCATCATTCTTTAGCTTGTGCGCTTCATCAATAATTATTAAATCCCAGTTAATTTCTTTTATTATAGAAGCATTTTTCGGCTGTTTTGCAGTATCAATAGATGCAATTATTTTATCTTCTCTAGACCAGAAATCATTAGTCCTGAACTCATCACTTCTAACAAAATTTTCATTAAATTTAACTTTTAGCTCTTCTTGCCATTGTGTTGTTAAAGAAGCTGGAACCAATATTAAAATTTTTTTAATTAAGCCTCTACAGGTTAACTCTTTTAAAATAATCCCCACTTCTATAGTCTTTCCCAGACCAACTTCATCAGCCAACAATGCACTTAATTTTAATTTGTTAATAATAGTATAAGCTGTATCAATTTGGTGCGGAAATAAAGTAACTTTTACATTATCCAATGCAATTAATTTCTCAAAATTGTCAATTAAAGATATTTCAGTTGCCCTTTTGTGTAAATCGTAAAAGATTTTATTATCAAATATTCCGTTTTGTAAATTATAAAGAACAAATTTACTTCTTGAGTCAATTTTTATTCCATCGAAATCGGAATAAATATGGATTTCACTTTCTGGAGTTGTTACTATAACTGGTTTTTCAATCTTCTCAATTTTTTCAGGAGCTTTAGTTAATGTAGCTAAAAAATCCTTAACTTCTTTTGTAGCTAATAAATCATCTTCATTATATTCACAACTCCATTTCAAATATTTTGGATCTTTTTCTTTTAGCCATAAATCATACCAATACATGCTTTGAGCAGCATCAGCTTTCTCTCCTCTCCATTTAAATCCAAGATATTTAGCCAATGGTTTTAGAGAATAAGAATAAATTGGCAAAACAACAGATTTGGTTACTGTAGGATAAAGATCTATTATATTATTGAAAATTTTTTCATATTGCTCAGGCTTTATTCCATATTTCTTAGATAGTTTATTTAACGCTCTCCTTTCATAATTAGCATAATGGTAAATTACAAAATCTTCTTTGGAGTCTAAGAATTTAAGAAATTGTTTCCATATCTTTTTTTCATCTTCTGGTTTTTTGGCAACAAATTGTTTTACTTTCTGTTCATTATTCTCAACTATTAATAAACCAATTAAATATTCTACATCAATTTCATCTCCACTTTCTAAATCCAAATAAATTTCAGTTTTCTTTTCTGGAAATATCGGCTCTTCTAGGATTATTTCTTCTTTTTCTTTTAATGATTTAGCTTGTAACTTCCATTTTTCAGCTGTTTTTGTTCCAATTCCTTTAACCTTTGTTAATTTTTCATTAGTGGCTTGTAGAACATCATTAACTGTTTTAATCCCTTCTTTTACTAACTTAAACTTTGCAGACTTTCCTAAACCGGCAATCAAAGATACTTCATCATTTTTCTCGCATAATTCTAAACAATGATTCTTCCAAGGGCACATAGGACAGAAGGGTATTAAAGTCGGGCTAGGCTCTTTTCCTGCTAAGGTTTCTCGCATTGAATTTAACCCCTTTTCTAATAATGGTAGATATTCAGAAACCTTATATTTTTCTTTTCTTTTATCACCAAGTATCAAATATGCATATTTTGGAATGTAACCTTGTATCTTTCCAAGTAAATAAGAATAAAATATAATCTGCATAACGTGTTCGGGTCTTGGATTTATTGCTAACTTAATATCAGAAACAACATAGTGATAATTTCCAAATATACTTTTATGAGTGTTATCCTTTTCCAGTAAATCTGGTATTCCCAATAAATCTTCTTTGAGATAGAATAAAATTGGGTTATGGATTAACTTACTGCCTTCAGACATAATTTTAAGGCTCTCTTCAAAACCTTGTTCTAGAGTTTCAAAAACAACTGGTTGTAGATCATATTGAGAGCACACATCATCTTCGTGAATTTTACCATCTTCTATTTTCTTTAACAAGAATTCATGAGTTGGAAGCTTTTTTTCTTGTGGACCATGATAATCAAGATAAAGCTTTGTTGGGCATAAAGTAAATGTTCCTAATCTAGTTCCAACTATTGTATACTCTGTTCTTTCTTTTCCAGCCATGCATTTATCATATACTTGTTTGATTTCCATTATTTTTTCTTATGTGTTTTTTATTAATCCCTATTTTGCCCGCCCGGGATAGTTTCTTCGTATGGTTAATCAAGTGTTCACTACTTTATCAAACATCTTAAAATCATAAATTTCTTCTAATATTTTTTGGTATAAAGTCTGTCTCTCTCCAATATCTTTTTTCCTGAAATGCTCGTGTGGTTTGAATTGTAAACCCGATTCTCCCTTATATTTCAAGAAGTCTGGAGATCTTTCATAGCACTGCGGACTTAATGTTTTTGCTAATAGATTCTGACCAAAATAATGTGGAAGTTTTTGTTCATATGGCAAAGCTCCATAGCTCTGATTGAATCCTTCTGGCAAGAGAATTAATGCGCCTATCTTATTTCGGTATTCTTCAAATTCGTCTCTTTGTTCAAACTCCTCTTTATGGTCTTCAAATTTATCAGACCATATATGTTCCACTTGGAACGGTTTACCTATGTCTCTGCTTATATAATCTGCAAATTTGCTTTGGGTCTTACTTCTTTCCTCAATATGTGCTGTTATTCTTGCAAGCAAAAATTGAATAAATCTCTTGTTTTGTCCATGCATTCCAAGGTTTTTGACACCGTTTAAATTCTCATCAATCTGCGCTGCTTTCTGTTTTAAGATTTGCGCTAGTTCATTTATATTTTTATCTCTGATTTCCTTAACAAGAGAATACATTGTATAGCGTATAGAACTATGCGAATAATTCCTATAATTCACTGACCTGAATACTACAAAAATCTCCAAGTATTTTGAGACCAAGGCAAGTTTTTTTCTTATTGTTTCTGAATCATCTTGTAATGTTATTGGCGCCATGAGTAGTGGATAAAATATAGATGATGCCAATCCTCTTTCATAGATATAGAAAATACTTTCCAGCTCTTTACTGAATTTAAGTGATGCTTCGCTAATCTTCATATAAACATTTGCATAAAATCCCATCTTTTTCATTACAAAATTAAAGAAATCCTGGCCATTTGTTAAGGTAACCTTTTCTTTATTGTCTCTAACCCATTGATGAAACCTTGTTCCGATTTTTTCAAAATCTTCATTAGCAGCACCCTTTCTTCCTGGCCTAATAGTTTCTGCATACTTTGCCCTTAACCAAGCTTTGAAAAATTCCAAATCCTCTTCATTTGAGATCTTCTTAAGATCAAGTATTTTCGTCTTCCAAAATTCATTTAATTTTTGTTTTTGATTATAATCTATTAAATTTGAAAGAATATACCCCTTTAGCATTTCGGTAGAAGTCAAATTCAAACCTCTGTCATTCATTGTTTCAAAAATCGTGTAACCGTCCTCATCAGAATAGGTTATTATCTCAACAAAAATTACATTATCCATAAGCCAGTCAATGAAATAAGGCAAAGCCTTACCGCTTAACTCTTCTGGGAATAATTCTTCAATATCCTTATACCTTTCCAATGTATTTTGGACTGATTCTCCTTTACCGAAAGCATCGTATTCTTCTCCATTGTATAAAGCATCAATACATTCTTTTCTGTCAGGTACTTGTAAGTTAAATGATTTTTCAGCATATTTTTCAGAAAAAATGAGATCCTTTACAGAAATCTTATCCTCTCTATTTTTCTGTAGATTATTTAAGTAAATAAGCAGGAGTGTTATTGAAGTTAATCGCTGCTGACCGTCAATTATTGACCGTCCATCTTTCTTTAAACTCAAGACTATTGGTCCAAGATAATACCGCTCGTAGTTTTGGACATCTTTTCTTTCATGAGATTCTTTGAAGTTTGTAAAGAATTTAGTTGTGAGGTCATCTATTAACTGCTCTATTTGTTTCTTCTGCCATCTATACTCTCTTTGGAAGAAATCAACAACATACTTGACCTTATCTAAAACTTCTCTTACAGTTTTATCATCAGCATGGATTTCATTCATTTTAATTCTTTTGAACCCTCCTATGTCTTATCTTTGGAAGTTTATCCCAATTATAGCTCTTACAGTTTGGGCATACCTTTGGTTTTATTTCTAATCTAGAAGGCCATACATATCTGCAATGCAGACACTTCAGTATCAAAAGTTTTCTCATATAGACTCCCTTAACTACAACGGAATAAGTAGCAGTCATATTTAAATATATATGCTTTTTATAAGAAATAGAACTGATTGCCTATTTAGACACTTTCGGAACTACTGTATAATAAAAAAAATAATCTACACCCATATAAAGCAAAAATGGGCTTGCAATTAAAGCCAGTAATATTTCATAATCATTAACTATTATAAAAATCCCCATCAAAGCCAAAATTACTATAACATTTATCCTGGCAGATAGTCTATGCTTGTGGTATAAATAAAATTTCTTTCTTTTTATGCTCATCAATATGCCTATGATGACCTCCCCAATAGCATAAAGAACAATTATTGTTAATGCAAATAAACTTAAACCTCTGATTATTAAGGCTATTAAAATTAAAAATATTAAGACTCTGTCAGCAAAGCCGTCCCAAAAATAGCTGAATTCGATATTGTGCTTATGCTCTTTGACCAATAAGCCATCAACAAAATCAGTTGAAGCTGCTATTAAGAATAATATGCCTGCCAGTAAATTATTTCCAATTAATATTAGATAAAATATCAATGGAGTTAACAAGATTCTTATCAATCCTAATATTCCATGGAATGTCAGAATCTCTTTCATTACACTAACCCAAAAGCTTTTATTTAATAACCTTTTGCTTTAAAAAATGATAATAGGACTAGTAGGCAAGCCAAGTAGTGGAAAATCAACTTTCTTCAAAGCATCAACTTTAGCAGAAGTTGAAATAGCTCCTTATCCATTCACAACAATAGAGAAGAATGAGGGTGTTGGGTTTGTTAAGATAGATTGTGTTGAAAAGGAATTTAACGTTAAATGCAACCCAAGATTTGGTTATTGCTTAAATTCCAAAAGATTTGTTCCTGTTAAATTGATTGATGTAGCTGGACTAGTTCCAGGAGCTCATGAAGGCAAAGGATTAGGATCTAAATTTTTAAATGATTTAAATGAAGCAGATGCCTTAATCCATGTTATAGACATTTCAGGATCAACAAATGAAAGAGGAGAACAGGTTCCTGCCTTGTCTTATTATCCTGGAAATGACATTAAATTTCTGGAAAATGAATTAGACCAGTGGTACTTATCAATAATAAAAAAAGTATGGGAAAAAGACGCTAAAAAAATACAGCAGGCTAAAGTAAAGGTCTCTGAAGCTTTGTTTAAGCAGTTGTCTGGATTAAAAGTTACGGAAGAAATGACTGAAAATGCAGTAAAAGAGCTTCCTGCTGAAATAATCAAATGGAATGAAGATGACTTATTGAAATTATCTTCTATATTAAGGATAAAGTCAAAACCTATGATAATAGCTGCTAACAAGATAGATGTTCCTGGAAGCAGTGGTAATTTAGAAAAAATAAAAAAAGAATTTCCAGATTATTTGATCATCCCATGCTCAGCAGAGTCTGAATTGGCTTTAAAAGAAGCAGCAAAAAAAAATCTAATTGAATATATCCCTGGAGAAAATAATTTTAAGATTACCGGAAATCTGGATGAAAGGCAGAAGAAGGCTCTGGATTTTATAAAGGAAAATGTTTTGGACAAGTTTAACTCTGCTGGAATCCAGGACTGCTTGAATAATGCAGTATTTAATATCTTAAAGTATATTGCAATTTTTCCAGGAGGACTCTCTAAGCTTTCTGATTCTGAAGGAAGGGTATTGCCTGATGTTTTTTTACTTCCTAATGATTCAACTGCATTGGACTTTGCCTATAAAATTCATTCTGACATTGGAGATAAGTTTGTAAAGGCCATTGATGTTAAGAAGAGATTAGCAATTGGAAAAGACCATAAACTTAAAAACAGGGATGTTATCGAAATAAAGACAAGCTAAAATGGCAATCACTGAAGTTGTAAGAAAAGAATGGAGAAATAAAGCTATAAGAAGGAATGAGTTAGCTGAAACTTATTTTATAAAAGAGGATTATTTTCATGGTCTGAAAATTTTTGTTGATGCTTTAAATTATGCTGTTTCAAGCGAAGATTCTGATTTACCTATAAGAATAGAAAAAAACTTTCGATATCATTTATTTAGATTATGTGAAATTGAATGGGACAAATTAAAAAGGAGAGGCCAGAAAATAACAGATGAGAATAAGGTGGTTTTGCTTTCAGAGTACACTCCTTGGTTTGTAGGTTTTAGTATTTTCTTAGAAGAGATAATATCTTAAAGAAAAGGTTAATAAACCTCTAAATCCTTAAATTTTCTAATGGAACTTCATTTAATTAAGAAGCCAGAAAATGTTACTATAATAACTGGTTTTCCAAGTACAAGTCTTGTTGGAACAATAGCAACTAAGTTTTTATTAGATAAATTAGATACAGAAACTATCGGCCATATTGATTCTGAAGAGTTAATTCCTGTTATAGCTATCCATAAAGGGCAGGTTATAAGGCCTTTAGGAATTTTTTACAGCAAGCAGTATAATCTGGTTATTGTCCAGGCTTTAAGCGGAGTTATGGGTTTGGAATGGCAGGTTGCTAAAATTATTGAGAAGCTGTCCAGTGAGTTAAAAGCCAAGGAAATAATTAATATTGAGAGCACAGCAGGATTTGATGGTGAAATCTCTGCTTATTATTATACCAGAAACAAGGAAAGAAGAAAGCAGTTTGAAAAAATTAAATTAGAAGAGATGAAAGAAGGGATTATTATGGGTCCTACTGGAGCATTGTTATTAAGCGAAAATAAAATTCCTATGTCTACAATATTTGCAAAGACTCACTCTAATCTTCCTGATTATGAAGCAGCTGCTAAAATCGTAGAAGTTCTTGACAGGCTATTGGGAATGAAAATAGACTATAAGCCATTGATTGAGAAAGCCAAGAAGTTTGAGTCAGAATTAAAAAACCTGATTGAGCAGGCAAGCAAAAAACAAAAGCAAAGACCTTCTGAATTAAGTTATTTAGGTTAGTAAAGTAACTTTGCATATTCTGGAAAATCTTTTCCTAATTCATAATGGACCAAGTTTTCTGACATTATCGCTTCTTCTTCTGAGTTCACCATAATCCTGTTCCAGATATGGTATAATTCATGCAATGCTAGGGCAATTATAAAATCATCTTTTTCATTAAAATGCCTGATTATTTCCGGGCAAAAGCAGACTTCAACATTATCTCCCTTAAAGCAGCTTAATGCAGGGCTAAAATCAATGTCTTCTTTATGGTGTTTGATTATCGGGGATTTTAACAATAAGTCCTCAAACTCATCTCTCTCTAAAACCTTAAACTTTGGCTCATCTATCTTATGGGGAAATAAATGAAAGGCTTTTCTTGCTAAAGCAATAATCCTCTTTTCCATAAAACAAAAATATTTTTAAAGGAATAAAAAGGTTTCTGTTTAAAATGACAGTATGTTTAGGCATTGAAAGCACTGCTCATACGTTTGCAGCAGCTATTGTAACATCTAAAAACAAGATATTATCAGATGTAAGAGCTAATTACACAACTGACAAAGGGGGAATAATCCCTCATGAAGCAGCAAAGCATCATAAAAATGTTTACAAAAAAATAATAAGCAAAGCAATAGAAGATGCCAAAATAAAGTCTTCTGATATAAATCTAATAGCATATTCAAGAGGTCCTGGGCTGTCTCCATCATTGCATGTTGGCTTAAATGCTGTAAAAGAACTGGCAGATGACTTAAGTATTCCAATAACTGGCGTTAACCATTCAATATCTCATTTAACAGTTGCAAAATTATTCTTTGATGTTAAAAATCCAATCTATGTTTATGTTTCAGGACCAAATACCCAGATACTTTCATTAGAAGGTAATAGATTCAGAGTTTTGGGAGAATGTTTAAGCATTGGGCTTGGAAATGCGCTGGATAAATTTGCAAGAGCAATTGAATTAGGTTTTCCAGGAGGGCCAAAAATAGAGCAATTAGCTTTAAACGGGAAATACGTAGAACTTCCCTATGTTGTTAAAGGAATGGATTTGGAATTATCAGGAATAATAACAAAAGCAACTGACTTGTACAAAAAAGGGATTTCAAAAGAGGACTTATGCTATTCTCTTCAGGAAACAATGTTTGCCATGCTTACAGAAGTTTCAGAAAGAGCACTTGCCCATACACAGAAAAATGAATTGGTTTTAGTTGGAGGAGTTGCTGCAAACAAAAGACTATGCAGTATGCTGGATATAATGTGCAGAGAAAGAGACTCTAAGTTTTATGCTGTTCCATTAAAATACTCTGGAGATCAGGCTGTGCAGATTGCTTTTCAGGGATTGCTTCAGTTTAAGGCAGGAAATACAATTGCAAAGGAAAAACTAGACATAGACCCGATGTGGAGGACAGATCAGGTAGAAATTGATTTTCTTTAATTACCTTTTATCATTATTATGAGAATTATACTCTTCTTTAAAATGAGCATAAAGTAAAGCAGCTATATCCAATTTATATTCCAGGTTTTTTTCTGAAGTATTAAACAAATTTATTTCCTCATAAACAAAAGATACACATAAACTTCTATCAAATTCCATTTTACGTGATATCTCTGCCTCAACTTGCTCTAAAAATTTGTACTCTTCTACATTACCTAAAATATCAAATCTTGGTGGAGTAAAAAACCTCCTTCGTCTTATATTCTTATTTTTTAAGTCTTCAACTAAAACTTTGTAAAGATAAAATTTATTTTTAGATGGGATGATAAAAATAACTTTTCCTGTTTTTGGCTCATTCATATAACACAATTCAATATATCCTAGATCATCCTTATCTATTTTGCCTTTCATTTTTAACTTGTTTTAACATACAAATTACCTGCATAATCCTCGATTAAGGAATTTATTTCATCGCTATGCTTGCCAATAGCATCTAATAACCTAGAAGAGCCTTTTAATAAACCGCTTAATTGCTTTTTTGCTTCTTCAAAATCTGAGCTTAAATAAATGTTGCTGGTCTTTTTTTCTTTTTCTTCATTGCCTGTTGTTATCTGAAAAACAGGAAATTCTACTTTGACCAAAGGAGTTTTAATTATGTAATTCATTTCAAAGTCTTCATTTTCTTCATTTTCTATTTTCCTAAAATATTCAAGAACTCTGCTTCTATTTAAGAAATAATACTTTGGTTTATCGCCGTCAAGATAGTATCCTATTAAAATATTTTCCTTATCAGGAAAAAAAAGAGAAATCTCTTGCCTATCTTTGTAAATTTTATCAATCCATCTATATAATTGATCTCTTTCTGTAATTTCGTTATCATTTAAATAGCTTAGAACAGATGAATTATCTTCAGTTAAAATTAATCCGTTATTTTTCCAAGATGATGTATTAAAGGGAGGTTCTTCTTCAACACCAGTAAGTTTAGCCCTAAAAATCTCTATTCTAGACTCAATATTATCAACTTTTCTGATTAAGTTTAAAGAATTTACTCTGCCAGATTCTTTTTCCAAATACTCTTCTGTAACTTTTCCTAAAGAATCCAGTACATTTTCTAAGATAACAATTCCTGACTTCAAGTAATTACCCCTTTAAAAAATATAAAATCAAAACTTATATAGTTTTCCCTACTCTAACCATTATTTTCACTAACACTTACAAGCTTTGTTACTGGCTTCGGAGGAGGAGGCAGTAATCTTGGCTTAGCTATCTCTTTTTGAACAACATGTATTTTCTCCTTGAAAATTTCTTTATGAGCATCTAATTCTGAAGCTTTTATGCATGCAAACCAAAGTCTTCTCATAAAAACAGCATTCTTGTCTTCTTTCTTGTCTAATATTTTTTTAGCTTCCTCTAAGTCTTCCCTTGCTTGCCTTAATCTTTCATCCAGGATAAACTCAATACCCATCTTAGTACCCTGGCGGAGGGCCCATAGATTGCTGAGGCTGCTGTATCTGAGGCATTGAAGGCTGCGTCCTTTCCTTGACATACTTTTCTAAAAGAATTAATCCCCTTGCTATAGTCCTGTTTTGGTTCAACAAATCATCCAGTCTTTTTATTAAAGGCCTTAAATTTTCATCTTTGACTTCTACATCATTGATATGCTTTGCAGCTTCTTTAAAAGTATTTAATAAATCTCCCTGCTGCCTTGCCAGATCATGCATAGCTACAGTAGCATCAACTAGTTTTTTCTGCAATTCAACGCTAATCTCAATCAGAACATCTATTTTGTCTTTCTTAGCCTCTTTTTTTGGCTTAATCACCTTATTTTTTGCAGCCATTTTATAAGAATACTCTGTATTATATTATTTATAAAGGTTTCTAACCTTTGAGGATTTTATTCAGATAAATCTTGCTTCCTTTAATTTCTATTATGTCTCTTCTTTTTAAATTGCTCAAAACAGAAGCCATCTGTGATTTAGTAAAATCCAATTTATTTATTATTTTATTTTCTGTCAATCCGTCTTTTTCAAGCAGAGCATTTATCACCATGTTTTCCTCTGTTGTTGATAATCTCATTATGCTTACTAAAACATCTGAAAGATTGCTGGTTTTGTTTCCTATTAAAGAGATGTTTTGAAATGCCTTGTCTACCAGGCTTTTTGGCCATCCTGTATTGTATAATTTATCTTTGATATGGCTTACAGGCTGGTCTTTGCTTAAATAATTTGCAATATAATTCCTTAATTGGTTTATATCAGGAACATCATAAACCTCTGTAAATAATAATCTCTTTAATACAGGATGCGTATTTAAAAAGACTAAAATGAATGTTTTCTTCATTTTATAGGAATAGTAAACAAAACTTAATGCCAGGACATAAAGCAATGGCAATACAAAAATTAGAGGGACAGCATTTGTCCCTTCAAATCTAGTGTTCAGATAAAGCAGCAGTCCTATAATTATCATGATAGTAAAAAATAATGTTAAAAAAACAGTCGGCTTGCTTTTTCCTTTCAAAAATACAACCAATATTATTAAGGTTAAGACTAAAAAAATCAAAATCAGGTTTTGATTATATTTTGGCTCTAATTTTAACGTTTTAATTCCTGGCCTATTATCTATGACACTCTTAAATACTGTCTGCTCAGTTTCTTTTTCTTCTACCTTAGCTTCTTTTGCAATTTCCTTTTCATCTGTCTTTGTTTCTTCAGGAGTTGTATAATCACATTCCTGAGTTATATTTGGCCTATTGTTAGTTGTTCCGCATTTATTTTTATCATTACATGTCTTTGTCTGTATTCCATGTATAGGGCATTCGCTCCATTCAGAGCAATCCCAGTCTTCTTCACAAAAACATTTTCCATTTATACAATCTCCAATGCAGTCATTGTTATCAATGCAGGTCTTTCCAGAAATGCAGGTGCTTCCGCATATTCCTCCGCAGTCAATGTCACTTTCCCCTTGATCTTTAATTTTATTGTCACAAGTATCAATATAAGCGCACTCCTGAGTTAACTGAGGAACATTGTCGTATGTTTTTCTGCCTTGTATTTTACAATCATTCTTGTCTATGCATGTCCTTGACCTGATTCCTGTATTAGGGCAGGATATTGTTTCCCAGTCAGGGCAAACCCAGTCTTCTACACAATCATATTCACTGCATGCAATGCTGCAGCAGGTTTTATCAGAGCTTATTAATAAATTTCCCTCGCAAATTTGATTACTAACACATTTAAATCCCCTCAACTCACTGCATGATTTGCTGCATATTTCTGTTAAAGGCGGTTTTTTCAAAACAGTTCCGCAATTGTTTATATCCTTGCATATTCTTGTTCTTTCTCCACCAGAGCATTCTGAAAACTCTTCACAAATCCATGCTTCCCTGCATTCTCCACCGCAAGACTGAGATGTTAATGGCTTATTTAATTGAGTTCCGCATTGGTTATTGTCTATGCATTCTCTTGTCTGTTTTCCGTCTTTGCAGATACTCCATGCAGAACATTTCCAGTCTTCATTGCAGCTTTGGCACCTCTCACCGCAGCAGACATTAATATCAGAAGATGCTATTACTTTGCTGCATGATTCTCCTTTATCGCATAAAAATCCAGATTGCTTATCACAGCTGCAGTCAGGGTCTCCATTAACACAATTAGTTTTGCATAATCCGTCAAATCCGCATGTAGATTCCTTAATGCAGACAGAACTGCAGCATAATCCTGCTTCCTTAGCTAAAATTGGGTTTTCACATTCCTCACTCTTTCCACATAAAAATCCGTTTTGCTCCCTGCACAAACAGTCAGGGTCTCCATAAATGCAGTTAGGCTTGCATAATCCATCTTCTGAGCATTGTGCTTGTTCTATTACTAAGGATTTACATGCAGAGTCTGCTCCATCTATTAATCCGTTGCAGTCATTGTCTTTTCCATCATCGCAGAATGAGGATTCATCTCTGTTGTAATCTCCGCATGAGCATCCGCAGCTGCTGCAGTCTAATTTATCTGTAACAAGGCAGAATCCAAAGAAAGATATTCTTTTAACTAAAACATCTTCATCGCATATATTCTTGCAGCTCTGGGCAGAAACATTGGTTATGGTAAATAAAAGTATTACTAATAAAAACAGCAAAAACCACCTCTTTTTCATAATTTAGTTTAATCTAAGTTTGTATTTAAAGGTTTTTAAACAAAAGATTTAAAAGTTTATTTATATTACTATTAATATGTCAATTAGAAAGATTTTAGCTGCAAGCCTATTAGGGCTAACTTTAACTGGATGTGATTCTGATAAAGAGGAAAATCTTAATTACCAAATTATAGAGCCCAAGAATAAAGATCAAAAACATTCGGAAGAGGAGCTCAAAGAAATTTATACTTTCGCAAGGAATAAACTAAATGTCTGGGATCTTGATGCAAAAAATATAATAAATTTTAACAGGCACTTCCAATTAAGAGAGAACCATGATTGGGATATCGCATGGAATGGTGGTGATGAAATAATAGCAAATCATGTTTATGGAAAAATAGAAAGTGAGGTTGGAACGCTGCAATTATCTGGAGGAGGGTATATATTTGATTTAGGCAAAGGGGATTTATCCACAATTTCCTATATAAGCAAAGTAGGGAGGGCAGATAAGTTTAGATCAGTTAAAGTTGAAGTTGGACATGTTTATGGCATTAAAAGCGGTGCTCAAGGCATACTACATGAAAAAGAAAGGTATTTCCTGCTAAAAGTAATTGATAAGCCTTTAGATGAAACTATCCTTATGAGATTTAAATTCCAAGAAGTATTAGCCAGTGAAGAAATGATTGATTATTTTTCCAAAATAATTAATGATAAATGGATACCTCAAGGCATACCAAAAAACTGGAGAACTGACAAAAACCTAGAGCTTAAATTTGAAGTTTTTAGAGGTTATGGAATTATTAAGTATAAGGAAGCAACTATACTTCTAGGCACTTACAAGCCTTGATAATATAAAATGGATAACTATCTAGCATTTAGAGTTGATTATACATAGGCTTGTGTAGGCGCAGGCTGTAAGATTTAACTTGTTAGAAAATGAATAAATACCTTTCTCATCTTTTGTCTCAGAAGCCAGTAGGGCTCTGGTGCAATCCTAAGTTTTAAGTAGAATAGAGGCATAGCCTCCTTTATGCTGCAAAGCTAAAAGGAGTGTGATGCTACGCCCCAAAAGAATGAGTATGAGAACTATATAAAATTTGTTTCTGAAGCATTATTATTAGCTAAGAGGATACCAAGATACTTCAGCAAATATTCTAAGCGCATATATTGTAATCATCAGAAGATTGTAATCTACGTGCTTATGCAAGACATGAAGGCATTGATAATAAAATTGAACAGCATTTATTTACATTTGAAGATAAATATATTGTAGAGATACATCCTCCTGGAACAAGATTAGATGATTTTGGAGTTTTCCAGTCTAAAGGAAGATTGGCTGTTGCCTATACAATATGCAAGGATGAATGTGAAACATTAAAAGATTTCTACTATAATAAAATGAAAAGACCAGAAGAATTTCCTCAGGAGTATCTAGTTAAAATTCTCTTTACAGAAGAAGAACAAAGTAAAGAATGGTTATTAATCAGCTTCAAGCATCATAACAAAGACAGATTAAATTCTAAAAGAGAGGGTTATTTTAATAGATTAAAGAAAGCAAGTAATGAATAGATTTTAATCCCTAACAGCCTTTTGCAATCTTTTATAAACATTCTTTCTGTGATCTACCATTACTATTTGCAACATTTCTCTAGAAGTGTCAATCCTGATAATCACTCTGTAATCTCCGCACCGCAGTTTATACAAGGTATGGCCAGCCAATCTTTCAATAAATCTTATAGGATCCTTTTTAATTTTTTTAAGTTTTTTAAGTATTCTCTCACAGTCTTTCTTTTCTAAAGAATCCAGGTCTTTCTCAGCTGTAGAGGAGATTTCTATATTGAAATTATTCAAATTTTATTCCTCTTTTTTTAGCATAGCTCTCCAGGCTTATTATTCTACCGGTCTTAATATCTCTTAAACCCGCTTCTATTTTCTTAATTGCAGTTTCTGTTAGCTCCCCTTCTTCTAAATTATCTATAAGCTTATTTAGAATTTCATCATAACTTTCCTTTGAGAAAGCTTTGAAATACTTTAATCTGTTTAAGGTTTTTTCTTTTAATTGGATTGTTGTTGTTTCCATAGTTATATACTTGTTATAACAATTATATAAATCTTTTTATTTGTTTGTCTCAGAATCAAGGTAAAAAAACCAGAAGGTTTATAAGTAAGGATATTCTTACTATTCCGATAAGTAAACAAAATGATAAAAACAATAAGAGTATCTGAAAAAGGGCAGATAGCAATTCCTCTGCAAATGAGAGAAACTTTAGGAATTGAACGAGGAGATGATTTAGTACTTATACAAATAAAAGATAAAATTTTATTAGAGAAATCTCAAAAGATGGAAGAGAAAATAAAAGATGATTTTAAAGATGTTCTGAAGTTTAGCGAAAGATCCTTAAAAGAGGTTTGGGATAATAAATCAGATGATGTTTGGAATCAATATTTAAAGAAGTAAAATGCAAATAAATCAAAAAGAGGTAGTTTTGTTGCCATATCCTTTCTCTAATTTTGAAGGGATGAAAGTTAGACCTGCTTTAGTTGTGTCTAATGAATCTTTTAATAAAAAATCTGCTGATTGTATTATGGTGCCTTTGACAACAGTAGTTAAAGATGAGCCTTACTCTATTATTCTTAATGATGAGGATATGGATTCTGGAAAACTTGTGAAGCAAAGCAGAATAAGGGCTGATAAGATTTTTTCTGTTGAGAAAAGTTTAGTAACCATGAAAATTGGAGTAATTAAAGATAAAAAATTTGAGAAAGTTAAAACAGAGATTTTCAAGATGTTTTGAATGCTTGTCCATTTACCCTTTTTAACTTATAAAATGTATAAATACCTTTCCTCAAATTTGTCTCAGGATTAAGTAGTAACATTTATATACTCTAGTATATAGTTAATTATAGGTGTTAGTATGGGGATTAGAAATTTACTATATTCAGGAGGATTAGCACTAGCTTTAGCTATACCTGCTTATGCACAAGATAATGAAACTAAACAAGAAACTCCTCAAACTGAGGTTAAAATAAACGACGAATTAGCAAAATTAGTTGATTCTTTAATTCCTGAAGAGGCTTATAAAGAAATTTATGATCTTAGATTTGATAAAGATGAAAAATCTATTCAAAAATATCAGAAAATAGCAGAGGATTTGGACGCAAAATTGGATAAAATAGAAAATTACAAAGATGATTTCAATAATTTAACAAAAGAACAAAAAAGAAAATTATCTGATTTTTATCTTGTAGAAGGCAGAGCTTATAGCAATATAGCTATTAGACTAAGAAACCAAGAAGAAAAAAAGATACCATTTTATGATTTAGCACAAGAGTCTGCTGAAACGGCAATTAAAGTTGATGAAAGTAATCATATCGCACATAATTTTTTAGGGACAATTTATTCAGGAAAAGGTATGGAAAATGAGGCAATCCAAAAATATAAGGATGCAATTAAAATAAAAGAAGATTATGCAATAGCTCGTCAAAATTTAGGTTATTTACTTTATAAAAAAAAGGAATATAAAGATGCTATTAAACATCTTGATATAGCTATAGAATTAGACCCTCCATCAGACCCAAAGTATCTTACTATAGCTCAAATCTATAAGAATAGGTGTTTAAAGGCTATTGAAGATAAAGATAAGTAAAGTTTATATAATGTATTCTTAAACATATTTAATAAAAAGGTGATAATTTGCAAATTAAGTATTTAGTAAAAACAATTTTTATAAATTTATTGATATTATTAATAATTAATGCTATTTCTGCGGAAGATATTGATCCCAACACCATACCCAATCTATCACCAGATGAGTTATGTAAATTAGATCCTAACATTATAGTAAAAAATTTTAATTTACTGACCCCTGAACAAAAAGAATGTCTGGTATCCAATCAAATAGGTGCTGTTGCAGAAGCTAATCCAACATCTTTAGGAGACTTAAGACAGTACAATCCTGATTCAATTAATAATATGATGAGAATAAAGAGAGGAGGAATATGGGACCATGTTTCTTATCAAGGAGCAACTTTAAATAAAGATGGTACCATAAGTGGAGGAGAAATAAAAGACAAACAAGGTAATATTATAAAAAATTCTCAAAATTTAGATAAAGAAGGAGATTTTATATTAGGGTCTTTTGAATTTCTGGCAAAAGCAGCAACAGAATTAATAACATACAGTAATGTAGATGGAACTAAAATAAAGTTCAACATTCCTCAAGGTGCTTCATTAACAATGATTAACAATGACAACTCTTTTGAAACAACATCATCTCCAGGTGTTGAATCTGAAATAATCTCAAAATGCCCGGGTCCATTAATTTACTCTGCTTTAGAGCAGGACTCAAGGCTGTCAATAACAAAAAACCTAAACTCAATATATGAATTCTCTTATGGCGCTTTAGAGTTTGATGCAAACGGGAAAAAGCAATTGCTAAGGACAGAAAGGACTTCAAAAGCAGAGATTGATCCATGTCAAGGTTTTGTATGTATAACATTAGCTCCAGAAGCAAAGTTTGACAATGAAGAACAATTAGACTCTTTCTATTTGGAAAACCCTGAAACTGGAAAAGATTACACTTTCTGCTTAGAAAAAAAAGAAGGTGATGGCTATAAAACCTTAAACCAATTCACTCTAAACGGAATTATAAACTTCATGAATTATGAAAAATCAAAGCTATACACAGGAACTGACCCTGATACAACAGCAACCTTCACAATTCAGGATGGAGTAGCAAGAAATTTCAAAGTTGAAAACAAAAAAGATTCTTTAGTTTCATACACATTCCCATCAGAGTCATTCACAATTCAGGAAGAAAAAGAAAGGTATGTAATACATGAGCCTCTTTTAACAATAGACTACACTTTAGATTCCTATTCATCAATAACATTTTTCAACACTCCAGACATGTGGGTAGATAAAAAAATCCTTTACCAAACCGCGCAAAAAAATTCAAAAGTAATATTTTTGCCTTTTGCACATCCTGAAATATTCATTTACTTATCAAAAAGAAACTCAGAACAGTATAAAACATATCTAAAATGAAAAAAGGACAAATCACAATATTCATAACGATTGGCATAGTTTTATTCATAACATTTTTAATAGTTTTCTTTGTAAGGTCTGATTTAATCAAAAAAGGAATTAATATAGGAGAGAAGGTAGACCCAAATTTAGTTCCATTAAAAAAGCAGGTTGATGAATGCTTAAGGTTAACTTCTGAAGATGGAGCTAATCTTTTAGGAGCGCAAGGAGGCCATATTTTTCTTAGGCCAGGAACTTATCTAGATACAGAGTATTCTGACATTTCCATATTATATACTGCTAACAAGCCTATAAAATTAGATAAGATAAGATTGGAGCAAGAATTTAATGATTATATGAAGGATGCTTTGTTAATCTGCCTGGATGATTTCAAAAATTTAAAAAATTCAGGAATGGACATAAAGTATGGAACTCCAAAATTCAATACAAAAATAAATGAGAAGAATGTAGAAGTAAATCTTAACTTTAATGTTGTCTTAACAAAGCAGGGGAAAGCCTACAAATTAAACACTTTCCTTTACACACTTCCAATAAAATTAGGATTTTTAATAGATGCTGTTAATAATATACTAGAAGGACAGGTTGGAAAAAGATCAAGAGCTTCAATCTTGTCGCAGTATGATATAAATACAACAACATTTTATTATGAAGACCACTTGATTTATGCCTTGGATGACAATGATTATGACTTCATATTTGCAGTAAGATAAATTCTAATAACCCTTTCAAAGGATTTTCCTTGCTTCTTCTGGCTTTATTATTTTTATTCCTTGATAGTCTTTGATTCTTAATAAATGTTTGTCATATGTGATAACATAATTTGACTTTGATTCCAGAGCACATTCAATAACGATGTTGTCATCAGGGTCTTCTTTTACAACATCAGCTTTTATTTTCGATTCAATCAGGATTATGAAGCTTAGAATTTTTTTAATAATTTTATCAGCTTCTTCTTTACTATATTTAAAATCTCTCTGAAGCACTTCGCTGAATTCACCAAGAATTTCTTTAGTTGTAAAAACTTCAGCATTTATCTCTATCAATTTTATCAATAATTTATGAGCAACGCTGTTGTTCCATTGGGTAGCTGAAACCAAGAAATTCGTGTCTGCTGTGATTTTCATTTTTTTCTTGATTGTCTGGATTTATGGACTAATTCAGGAACATCACTTTCTTTTATACCCAGTTTCTCTGCTCTTTTTCTTCCTTCTCTTGCTATTCTTTCTAAATCCTTGATAAGCTCTTCCTTGCTTGGAGTAATAATTTTTTTAAGGATTATTGTGTCCTTGCTTCCTACAACAGCAAAAACTGTCCCTTCAGCTGCATGAGCTTCTTCTCTGATTTCCTGAGGGATTACTATCTGGCCTTTTGATGACATTTTTACAGTTTCAAGAGTCATTTTTTCTTACCTCCATTTTTCTTATTTTCTTACTATAAGAAAAACTTATTTAAATACTTTTCTGTTCCTGATTTTTATCAAAAGAAATTTTGGGTTGTTAAAAATAAGAAAGTATATTTTGATTATGACTTCATATTTGCAGTAAGATAGAAAAATTTATATATTCTATAGCTATAGCTATATCTATGGTAACAACAATTCAAGTGCAGGAAACCACTAAACAGGTCTTGGATAATTTAAAAAATAAAGAAAGAGCAAAATCCTATGATGTAATTATTCGGCACTTACTAAAGGAGCATGTAGAAGTTTCCGATATGTTTGGTTTTACAAAGAAAAAACCATTAAAATTTAGCAGAAAGGACGAGCTGAAGTTCAATGAAATATGACTATGTTTTAGACAGTTATGCTTGGGCAGAATTATTTGATGGCACTGAAAAAGGGAAAAAAGTTAAAGGAATAACTGATAAAGGAAGTATTGGCACATCAGTTATTACACTAGCTGAATTCTCCGACAAGTGTGCAAGAGATGGAAGAGATTTAGAGCCATTTTTAAGATTTATTCAGGCAAAAGCCTCTATTTTACCATTGGACTTAGAGATAGCAATAAAGGCTGGAAAACTAAAAAAGGAATTAAGAAAAGTATCAAATAATATTAGCCTTGCAGATGCCATTCATTTCCAAACAGCAAAGTTAAACAAAGCTGTATTTGTCACAGGAGATAGGGACTTTAAAAATGTTAAAGATATTTTATTTTTGGAATAAATCTATAAGTTAATTGCAACAATGGACCAGACAAAACTAAACACAGTAAAAGTAATAATATCTTATGTTACAATGCAGTAAGATAGAAAAATTTATATATCAATAGATACTTATATTATATCAGATGATACAAAGATGATTAACAAATTAAAGATTTCAAAAACAGAATTGATTGAAAAAGAAGATCATAATACTAAGAGATATCCTAATCTAAACACTGTATTGATGGTAGAAGATTTTCTTAAAAAAAACAGAGATATGCCTATGAAAATAAGCGATATAAGGAAAGGGCTGCCAAAGCAGGTCATGCATCAAACATTAAAGCTTATTTTAGAGTATCTGTGGAGAAGCGGAAAAATAATCTATGGCTCTAAAGGAATTCAGTGGATTTATGAAGAACCAGAGCATATAAAAAAGTTTGCAAAAGACACTTTGGAAGTGTAATAATGTTTCTCGAAAAATCAGTTATTATAAAGCTAAAAGGCAAGGCTAAAGAAAGTTATGAAAAACTTAAAGAAAGAAATGACAAAGAAGCTAAGTCTATATTAAATTCATTCGAAAGAGTAAAAGAAATTCTAAAAAAAGATCCTCAATATGGAGATCCAATTAAAAAGAATCTAATTCCTTTAACATTTGAAAGAGAGGGAGTTAAAAACCTTTATAGGGTGGAATTATCTAATTACTGGAGAATGCTCTACACCTTAAAAGGTAGTGAAGTTGAGATATTATTGTTTATATTAAGCATATCAGACCATAAAGATTATGATAAACTTTTTGGTTACAGGAAAAGATAATGGACCAGACAAAATTAAACACAGTAAAAGTCTTGATTGCCTATATAGTCTTAATAGCATTTTATTCTTTTATTATAAAAATTACAAGACCTTGGTTTGAGAATATTTCTCCGTTGGTTTATATTTCAATAGCAATCTTGCTTGGACTGGCTATCTTTCTCTTAGTTCCTTTTCTAATCTTTCAATTTCGAGGGAAGGAATAATACTTGAATCGTTGAACATATGTGAAAAAAACTGGGCTCTTTCCTCTCCCATCTTAAGCCATCTTGAAGGTGTATCAAACAATCTCTCGGCAAATTTTGTGCATAGATCTTTCATGTATTCATTTCCGGATATCTCAAAAAATCCTCTTGCTAAAGACAGGCTTCTGATGAACATTAAATAATCATTATTTCTAAGATATCCAAAACTTCTTCCATAAACATCAGAAGCTAAAGCATTTAACTCTAAATCCATCTTACATTTCAGGCATTCCGCCCATTCCTGGATGTGGCATAGGCATATTTCCTTTGTCAAGATTTCCAGCTGCTATAACATCATCTATCCTTAGAATTAAATTTGCAACTTCAGAAGCTGACTTAACAGCCTGAGTTTTGATCTTTAATGGCTCTATAACTCCGGTTTCCCAGCAGTCAACAACATTTCCTGAAAAAACATCTAAGCCAGCCCATTTGTTTCCTTTATCATGCGCTGCTTTTAAATTTGTTATCATATCAATTGGATCTAATCCTGCATTTTCTGCCAATGTCCTTGGTATAATTTCAATAGAATCTGCAAAAGCAAGTACTGCTAACTGCTCTCTTCCGCTTAAGCTGTTGGAATATTCTCTTAATTCCTTTGCTAATTGAATTTCAGTAGAGCCGCCGCCAGCAACAACTTTTCCATTTCTCAGGACAGCAGCTACATCTCCAAGAGCGTCTTTAACTGCCCTTTCAACTTCATCAACAACGTGTGATGTTCCTCCCCTTACAAATAAGGTTACAGCTTTTGGATTATTGCAGTCTCTTACATAAGTATATTCATCATCGCCAATCTTTATTTCTTCTACTAATCCAGCCTGCCCTAAATCTTCCTTGCCAACGTCATCTAAATTGCTGATTGATCTTGCATTAGTCGCCCTTGCCAGTTTATCCATATCAGATTTTTTTACTCTTCTTGCTGCGTAAATCTTGTTTTTAGCTAAAAAATGCTGCGCTAGATCATCAATGCCTTTTTGGCAGAAAATTACATTAGCTCCTGACTTAACAACCTTATCAACCATATTTCTTATCATCTTCTCTTCCTGGTCAACAAAGCTCTGCAATTGGTCAGGATTAGTTATCTGTATTTTAGCGTCTGTTTCTGTATCTTTTATTTCCAAAGCGCCGTCAAACAATAAGATTTTGGCATTCTTGACTTCCCTTGGCATTCCGCTGTGGACTTTTTCCTTGTCCAAAACAACGCCTTCTATAAGTTCAGAATCTGAAACTCCTCCGCCGACTTTTTTCTCTACCTTGACATTATCCAGATCAATGACCAATTTACCGTCAAATTTATCTCCAACAGAGGAGACTGCCTTAACAATTAAATCAGCTAGGACTTCTTTATGGGCTTCTGCCCCTTTTCCAGTCATTGCTGTCATTGAAACTTTTCTTAAGCTGTCTAAATCATTATCCTTTAAATCTTCAGCCATAGCATTTAGAATTTCCTGGGACTTTTCAGCAGCTAACCTGTAGCCTTTTGCAATAACAGTAGGATGAACGTCCTGATCTAATAATCTTTCTGCATTCTTTAATAATTCTCCTGCAAATATAACAGCTGTAGTTGTTCCATCTCCGACTTCAGCTTCCTGTGTTTTTGCAACTTCCACTATCATTTTAGCAGCAGGATGCTCTATCTGCATTTCCTCAAGAATTGTAACTCCATCATTTGTAACTGTAATGTCACCCATAGAATCAACTAACATCTTGTCCATTCCTTTTGGGCCTAATGTAGTTCTTACTGTCTCTGCCACTAATTTAGCAGCCATAATATTGTTTCTTTGCGCATCTCTTCCTAAAGTCCTTTGATATCCTTCAGGTAAGATAAATATAGGTTGCTGATTTGCCATTTTATTTTATTAACACCAAATATCCCCAGAATGATTAAAAATACTGGTTTTTGGTTTATAAGTCTTTCTATTTAAAATTTTTAAGTAGTAATTATTTTATGAAATTATTAAAGCACCCTCCAATAGCAGAAGGCATATTTAAAAACAAAAGTGTTTTATATTCAATAAAAGAGGTTTAATTAATGGCAAAAGAGGTTCCTTTAGAAAAAAAAATTATAACTCAAGAAGCTGTTTTTGACTTCTCCAAACTTTACAAAGACATGAAAGAATGGTTTGACAAGAGGCAGTATGTTTTCCATGAAACAGCGCATGAGCAGAAAGAAGAGGCTGCAGGGACAAAATTAGAAATTCAATGGGGAGCAGAGAGGGAAATTACTAATTACTTTAAGTTTAAAATAAAAATAATGATTTTTGGCATTGAAATGGAAAAGCTCCAAACAGAAGAAGGGAATATTGTCTATCAGGGAAATATAAAAATCATCATTGATGGAACTTTAATAATGGATTATAAAGACAAGTTCAAAGACAGCAAATTTCTGGAATTAATACAAAAAGTCTATAATGACACTTTAATAAAAAAGAAAATAGAATTGTATATAATAAAGTTAAGCAAAGAAACAGAGGAAATAAGAGAGCTGATAAAAGAGCATCTTCAGCTTTACTAAAATGAAAGAGTTTGACATAGTTCCGACATTAAAAATAAAGAGAAAGGGAGTTTTTGATTTAGAAGGGCTTTACTTAATGGTTAGAGGATGGCTGGACATAAACGGCCTTTTCAACAACTTAAAAGAGACAGAGTATACAGAAAGGACTATGCCCTTCGGAAAAGAATTGGAAGTAAACTGGGATACATATTATGATGTCAGCTCTTATGTAAAATTCAAAATAAAAATCTCTTTTATGGCGGTCGGCTTGTCAAAAGTTGAGATACAAAAAGGCCACAAAAAAATTCCAAGGGATAAGGGAAGCATAGAAGTAAAATTAGAGGGAAAAGTAATTTATGATCCAGATGACAAGTATAAGAAAAACATATTCACATTTCCATTCATACTGCCTTATGAAATAAAAATGAAAAAGAGATTGGATGCTTACAAGCTTGAATTGTACAAAAGGATTTATGCTTTGCACAAAGAAATTAAATTATACTTAGACATGCATGAGTTCTAATTATTCTTCCCAGACATATAATTTCAGTATTCTAAACTTGTTCTCTTCTCCAACATATAATGTGTCTATATAAATGGTCTTTGAAGGCAATGAAGGAAGGGGGCAGTCAGCAGACCTGCAAAATTGAATTATATATTCATATCCTTGAGGCAGATTATTTGAGACAACAGGCTGTAATATTCCGCTATCCTCATTCAAAACTCCCTGCCTTAAAGTGTCATTGTTTGATATTGTCTTAAAAATAAATTTTTGGGAATTCTTGACAATTTTTGGAGTGATTTCCCCAAAGCCTATATTTGCGATTCCAAAAGAAAAAATAAATATCAAGACTATTACAATAGCAATTACAGCTTCCAAAGTTTTTATGTATCCTTTTTTTACCATACTCTATAGCTGATTGTTACTTCTGTCAGATCTCCTTTTTTGCTTACAATAAATTCTTTGCTTTGTTCGGCAAATACATTGGCTCTTTGATCAGGGTCTTTTCCAATTAATTTTGCCTCATCAATAAATATTGCGAAATCCCTTCCAGGAGGTATTTTCCAAGATCCCCTTAAAGCTTCATAATCGCTGTTTTTCAGCAAAGTTAAAAGTTCCTTTGAGATTCCAATTTTGTTTTCAGGAACACCAAACTTTGCTATGTTGCCACATTCAGCAGGGCTTATGCTTAAACTGCTTGCAAGTTCTTTTTTTCTATCTAGATTATGCAGATAAATAATATGATTTCTTGTTTCTGATGTAATATAAGATGAAGTATCATTCATAGTTTTCCATCCATTTCCAAAAGAAGCAGTTACAGTAAAAGGTTTTGTACAGCTATTAACAAATAAAGGAAGCTTTTTAACTGTCCAAAATGTTGCATCTTCAAAATTTTCCTGCATAACATCAGCTAACTCTTCACCAGTATACAAATTTATTGAAAATGGCTTGAGAAAAGCAAAAATAGACAATACTGCAAGTAAAAAAATTCCCATGCTTATTGCCCAGTCAAGATGATTCGCTCCTTTTTTCATATCCCACCTTTAACAGTTGTGATTATAAGCAGGGCTACAACAACCAAGGCCAGTGAATGCTTAACGCCATATTTTATTGAGCCTTCTGAAAACTTTCCTATCATCAATCCTGAAAAAAATCCTTGTATAAGTATCATAGCCAGAAATATCCTATCCAGATTAAGGTCTCCTCCTTTCTGCAGGCTTATCCCTCCAAATCCACCTCCAACTAAGCCTCCTGAAAATTCAAGCAAGGTGGGAAATAGCTTCAGCTGCATTACAAGCATAATTCCTATAAAAACAAAGAATATTATATAACCTTGTACTATTTGGGAGAATGTAGATGATTTTCTTTCCTCGCTTACTCTTTTAACCTGGACAACAGAATCTGAAACAGCGACCAAAACATCCTCAACATCTCCTCCGCTTTCCTCTGCCTCTATTATTATAGCAATAGACCTTTTAATAACTTTATTTTGGGTGTCATTTGCAAATATCAGCAATGCTTCATGTATTGGTATTCCCAGTCTTATCTGGCTGCTTAATTTCTCTACATAAGGAGATAAAGGTCCGTAATCCTTGTCAGAAATATTAAGTATAGCAGAAGGTATTGAAATTCCTCCTTTTACAGTCTCAACTAAGCTTCTTATAAACTCAAGAAAATACTCCTCTATCTGCTTCTGCCTTTTATTTTCCCTGAAAAAATCAAACCAGAACTGGCTTGTTATGATGAATAAGCTTAAAACTAGAATAGAAAAAAACCACCTTGTTTTTAAAAAAAGAGACAAATCTATGATTAAAAGAAGCAGTCCTAAAGTGATTCCAATCAGATATTCTAATTTAAATTTTATTTTCATTTAGCCCTCTGGCTGCATTAGGTTGACAAAAAACAAAAATGCAATATTAAGCAATGGCAGCAATGCATAAGTTCCTATATTTGCTATTGTGCTTATTTTTACTCCAAACAAAGTTCCTCCTAAAACATTGATTATTGCCAAAGCTACTAAAAAGAGCAATGGCGCTGCTATCAGCAATCCAGTATAAAGATCTGAATAAATAGCCAGGCCCTGCACATATTTTTTCCTTTCCAGCCTGTAAGTATTCATAGTATCATCAGCTTTGCCTTTTAAATAGTCTTTAAGATCACCGCCGCTTTCAACAGTGGCGACCATTCCATTAAGCATTTCCTTAAAGCTCTCGCTTGGAGTTGTAAGAGCAACTGCTTTCAATGCAGTTGTAAGGTCGTAGCCGAATAAGTTTACATAATTCATTATCTTCTTTATTTCAGTTCCTATCTCTTTATATTCTCCAGTCTCCAGTATTAATTTAAAAACACTTATTGGATTTGCTCCGCTTCCGGCAACAGCGCTCATTGTCAAAACAACAAAAGGAAGCTCATTTTTTATTTTTCTTGACCTGCCGCTGATTAGCATTGAAGGATAATAGTATGCTCCAAAAGATGCAAGAATCATTATGAATATTCCAAAAAGCAACGCTCTTATTATTCCGCCAAATATTCCGTAATTAAGGAAAAAAATTATTCCAAGCAAAGTTCCAAAAATAAATCCAAGGCATGTTAATAATAGTATTATGCTTACATAAGTTCTTGAAAATGTCTTTATTCCGCTTAATCTTAGATTATTAAATAATTTCTTAAACCATTCAGGATGTTTTTTTATTAATGAATATGAAATGTTTTTAAAAAAATAGTTTGCTGTCTTGCCAACATAGCTTATTTTATAGGTTGTATACCCTTTTTTTATTACTTCCTCAATGTCCTCTGCTTTCTTCTTTCTTTTTTTTATAAACCTTTTAATATCTTCATCTTTTATATTTAATTTCTCCAAATATTTTTTTCTTTCTTTCTTACTTAAAGAATCCATTTTAGAGTATTCCGAATCTTGTTAGTGCTTTTTCAGGATTTCTGTAATATTGGTTTATAATTTCCTGGACTGATGCATAATCAAATATCTTTTGCTCATACATTTTTTTCAGCAATAAAAGTTTGTTTCTATATTCTTGGTTTAATTTTTCATTTGTCAGTCCATGATATGCAATTATCTTGTTGAAAACATTGCTTCTTGCAACAAATTTTATATTGTCCTGCAGAGGATCCCATCTGAATGGAGTGTTTAATCTTGAAATTCCTCCTTGTCCTACCCCCAAAACTTCGCTAACTTCCCTTACTCTTCTTACAGTCTTTCCTTTTATTTTTGTCTGTGTTATAATTACAACTGCATCTAAGGATTCTATTAAAGATGGGCTTAAATTTATTGGAGGGGTTTCTAATCTTCTTATCATAGTATTTACATCTTCCGCATGCATAGTTGACATTGTTGGGTGTCCTGAAGCAGCTCCCTGGAATAAAACATTTGCCTCTTCTCCTCTGACCTCTCCGACAATAACATAATCTGGCCTTTGCCTAAAGCTTTCTTTCAGCAGAGTAAACAAGGAAACTTCACCATGTCTTTCCCCAGTTATTGCGGCAATTCCAAATCCTGCCCTTGCAACGCTTGGCAGCCAGTTTTCATGAACCAGATTCAATTCCGAAGTATTATGGACAATTATATTATTGCAGATAAATTTCTCATATCCAAGTATGCTCAAATCATATACATCAACTTTTTTTAATTTTAATTTTTTAATCTTCTTAACCTTATCCCAAAGAATGTCTGAATGCGATAGATCATTAAATTCTGACCCTTTTGGGGCGATTCTTTGTAAGAAATCCCTCCCAATGTTAAAATACCCTTTTAAATAGTTCTGCTGCAGTCTTACCAATTTGTTTAATTCATATATTTTATTTAGGCTAAGAGGGATAACATCAGAACTTGCATGGTGTGCTTTTTTAGTTAATTTTGATAGCTTAAAATTTTTTCTTTTTTGCAAAAACCCTATACTTTTAAACAAATCAATATTTTTACTATCAGATATTCTTAAACAAATACATTTATCTTTTTTATTTCTTAAAGAAGCTCTGCTGATTATACCCAGCCTCAAAAAAATGGTTTGTATGTCTTCTATCAGAGAGCTACTTTGGGAAGAGCAGGATATCTCATATTTTGCAACACTTCCATCAGCACTAAAATATCCTCTTAAAAGATGTTTTAACTGATCATTGGATAAGTTAAATAGGCTATCAGGAATTTTTTTTGTTTTTGAATAGCCCGTTAGACCAACAAAATAACGCATGAATTTGTATAAAATAGTGCTGTGAATTCTTATTGAACATCCTTTATCACTCATTAAAGAATAATTAAGATTGTATCTATTGGCAATTTTTTTTATTATTTCCCTGCATTCTTCATCTAAATTTGATATTATAACAACATTTTTATTTTTGTAATCATAACAGCCATCACCCAACCACAAACCGAAAAACTCCAGCAATCCCTTGTCTAATGATAGCAACACAGGAAGCGAAGACCTATTTTTGCTTTTTATGCTCAATTTTTTAAGTTCTTCCTGACTAAACTTAATATTTACTTTGTTTAATTGATTTATTTTAATAATCTTGTGTTCTTTCCACCATTGATATGTTGATTTAGAAACTCCAAAATGTTTGTATTTATATGTGTTGAATATCTTACTAAGAGGTTCCCCAGTTAAATAGTCTTTATTAAAAACAGAAAGATTATCCATAAGATTAATTTTTAGTATAAAATTTCCATCTATAGGAAGTTTTCTAGGCACAGCTATAAAAGACTTTTTTTCTTCTAAATTTTTTGGTTTTACTTCTTTTAATCCATTATCGGATAAAGTAAACAAAGAATGGTCTTCTGTAACTTTTATTTTACGCCCTGTTGAAGTTGCAATCTCATAGATTGGTTTTTTAACTCTATGTTTGATATATGAGCTTGGTATAATAAATTTTAAGATTCCATTTTCATCAACAGTTAGAACTTCAGCTTCCGAATCTTTATATTTGCTATAGAATTCTTTTATAGGGATATTTTTCATTTCATTTTTTAACTTCATAATTATTCGAGAGTCTCCAGCAACACTGTCTTCAATAGATACAATCCTTGCCTGGGGAGGAATAAAGAAAGCTAATGCGTTTAATAAACTCGTCTTTCCTGTCCCCGTTCCTCCAATAACCATAACATTACTTTCATATTCTATTAAAGTCCAAAGATATGCCATTAATTCAGGAGAGCATGTTCCAAATGAAATTAAATGTATTGGTGTCCATGGCTCTTGAGTAAACTTTCTCACTGTAAAAGTAGGCCCTTTTGTAGATATCTCCTGAGTATAAGTTGCATTAACTCTGCTTTTATCAGGTAATCTTCCATCTAAAACAGGATTTGCATAGCTGATGTATTTTCCGCATTTTTGGGCTAACTTTTCAACAAAGCTTGCTAAAACTTTATTGTCAGGATAGATGATGTTTGTCCTTAAATTTCTGTATTTTCTATGGACAATATACAAAGGGCTTTGGCTTCCGTTGCATTCAATGTCTTCAATATAATAATCATGCATCAAAGGCTCTATTTCATTCAGCCCGACAAAATCCCTATAAATATAATACATTAATTTAACTAAAATTTCATCGCTAATTTTAATGTCCAATTCATTTAAAAGAACTCTAACATTTCTTTCCAGATATTCTATAATCTGCTCTTCCTGTTTAACACCAATAAAGCTTATGTTAATAAGTTCTTTAATTCCATCTTCCAAAACTTTCAGGACTTTTTTTTCATTTTCATTCAAGACAGGCTCTTCCAGTTCATAGACAACTTCATCATGATTTTTATCCCAGTAAACATGCACATAAGCATAAGGCTCTAACAAAGGATATCTTACATCAAGCTGTGTAAAATCAGTTACACTAGGTATCTGAGGGATTTTCTGCTTTAAGTCTATTGTAAAAATAGGCTTATAAGTCTCTTCAACTACAACTTTTTTAACAGAAATCTTTTTAGTCTCTTTTTTTTCTTCCAGAGCCAAGTTTACACCTCTATAAAACAAATAAAACTAGTTTTATCCTTATAAACCTTTCTTATCTAGAACTAATGTATAAGACCATGACATATGTTAACACTGCGGATGATCCTAAGAAGAAGTAAGGTTTTTTATTCTGAATCTTTAAGGCTCTTATCCGAATCTGCTTAGAATGGTATCATTATTGCAGTTTCTTTTCTATATCACTGCCTGGATCTTTTTTAGCTTGTTCTATTATCTGTTTCAGACTGCTTATTCTTGTTTCAATTTCAGGTGTCTTTGAAATCTTTGCAATCTCGTAGAAATTAGCAACAAAGTATTCTAACTGCTCGCTTTCGCTTTTATCCATTGCAATTGCTTTAGTCCTCTGCTCCAAAGCACTAAAGATTCTTCCATAATCAATATCAGGATTAAATGCCCAAAACTTTGTCCAGCTTGAGGCATCCTGGAAATCATAAATCCTTTCGATCAGCTTGCTTACAGGATTTCTCCTTTGCTGGTTCTCAACAGCAGCATATACTCCGTTTTCATCAAGCCTGCTTGTTTCAACAAAATGAAGAACTGCAGTACCTGCCAAAAGCACGTTTCCAAAACCAAGCGCAATTCCTTTCCAAAACTTTGTCTTTTTCTCGCTTGCAGCTGTTTGTTCATAAAGTTCATCCAGCTTTTTAGGAGAAGGCATTTGCGGCCCTCCTTTTGCTTTGCCTATCCCGCTGTAGGATTTTAATATGTCGTCTACCATTCTAAATTATAAAATGTACCTAATATATAAATATTCCTACAAAGTATAGTCAACTTAAGTGCCAAAGCTTAAATCTCTTCGTTCTTTAAAAAGTCTCGAACGGCAGCTAAGGTTTCACCATGATTTTGCTAGTTTATTCTAGCTAGGGACATATATCCTGGCCCAGCACACCTATCTTGAAGTAATCACTATTTTAGGCAGTTTTCCAGGCACACTTTCATTATTTAATATGATCAAATCCCTTCTTCCAACTATGGTTGCTTCTTTGCTGAAAATATCAGCTATATTTCCATATTCCAATTTTAAAGAGACATCATAAGTTTCTTTTCCTATTTCCTTTTGAAGCAACTGTAAATTCCCTATATTTATTGTTACGCCTGGCTCTGAGACTAAAGCTTTAGTTTCTATGTTCCATATTATACTGTCATTTATTTCATTAATTGCCATTCTTCCTCTTCCAATTTCCATAGAAAAAACCCTCTGGCTTCCTGCACCTTCTCCAATGATAGTTCTTATTACTTTGTCCAATTCCAGCATAACTTGCCTTGTCTGGGTGATTGTGTTTTCATCCTTAGCTTTATTTATCAAAGGAGTGCTTGCTGCCAATATTATTCCAAGTACAACAATGCTTATTCCGATGTACAAGACAGCAGATATCCAAATTTCTCCTTTTTTCATATTAAAAAATAAAAATTAGGGTGCTGGCGCACACTCCTTAAGTTCAATTTCTTCACTAATATCGCCACATATAACTTCCTGCCCTTCATCTGAAAATGTCGGCCTTAATAATTCCAGTTTAGTTGCTACACTCCCTACACTTTGAGAATCAAATTCCTGTGTGTAGGATTTTATTCCTAAAGCAACCAAACCCAATTCTAATTCTCTGACATCAATCTGATCATCTTCCAATCCTGTAAATCTCAAACTTACCTTATTTATTGTTGCTTCACCTTTATTTTCTAATGTGAAAGTAACGCTGTTTCCCTGATAACATGCTTTTTTTACTTCAAAAGATATTAAATTAGTCTGCAGGCATGCTAACTGGCTTTGCGCTTTTTCCCCAGTCTCTTCTGTCAGGCTTTGGGTAAATGCCTTCCCCCATGTAAAGATTACTAAAGCCAATGCAATAGTAAATCCAATAACTAATACTGTTGCAATCAACGGGCTTATTCCTTTTTTCATTTTATCCTCCTTAACAGCCTTGAGTTATAAAAACCTCAACAGCTTTTTCCTGGCACAAGCTTATCTTGCCATTAATGCTTAATTTTGGAACTATAAATGCGCTTACTGGAACAGCCAATGTCTGTGTCTGCACATCAACACTTCCAACTTCAAGTCCTTTTATTAACTGATTAACATCTGTAACTTCTGACTGGTCTCCTGCATCATTCTCCAGTCTTATTACAAATCCTCTGACATCATTGCCTTTTCTGTTTTCTATAATGAAATGCACTCCAGAGCTGTCAACGCATGCTTTTTCAATTCCAAGCTCTACTGCAGTAGAGCATACAACTTCTGCTTCCACAATCTCTCCTGTTTTCCCTACCCTCTCTTCTGTGAAAGTCTGAACCCAGACAAAAATTATAACAGCTAATGCAATAGTAAACCCAATTAAAAGAACAGTAGCAATCAACGGGCTTATACCTCTTTTTTTCATCAACATCCTCCGACAAACCATTGAGTTTCTTCCTGGCTCAACTCTGCTTTTTTATCAGCACATCCAGTTTCTTCCCTTATAGGAACCGCCTGAAGTTTTATTATTGCTTTGTTCTCTATAGGAACAACAGCTTCTATACTATTATCAGGCAAGAGATTATTATTAAAACTTACTATTTCATTTCCTAAAGTATTATCGCTGTAAAATATTCTTACTTGAATTTTATTTATTGCCAAAAATCCTCTATTGTTTATTTTTAATTTTATATTCCTGCTTGCCTTATTGCATTCTAATGGCTCTGCATTAATAATAATCTTATCGCAGGTAGATCCTCCTTCTACATACTCAATTAAGCTTTCTTTAGTTGTTTCTGCACTTTCTTTTAAAAAATTTCCAACAATCAAAGCCAAGCTGACTGTTAGGCCTATAATAAGAATCCATGCTATTAATGGAGAAACACCTTTCTTCATGCTGCACCATCTTTCTTATCTCTTGTCTGGAATACTTGAATTTGATCTCCTTCTGTCCTTCTTGCAACAGCATTCAGTTCAACTGTATCTCCGACAATGAAATAATATTGGGCGCCATCTACATCTAGAATAATTTGGTCTCCTTGCTTAGCATTAACCTCTCCCTTAAATTTCTCTTTAAGAACTTGGTCGAACAAATCAGGAAATTCAGTCTGTATCTGCCTGTAAGTGTAACCCTGCCCTATCTTAGCTCCTCCTAATTCTATAGTCCCTAATTCATATTCTGCTTCTGGGCTTGTCAGGACTTCTCTCTCTCCGCTTTGAGCCTCAATAATAACTCTGGAATTTAGGAAATTCTCTATTACAGCATCTTCCTGATTTGTAAAAACATATACAAGACCAAATTGTGGGTCTCTTGTTTTTGCATATTGGTAAACAAACTCAGTAGTTGCCTGGCTTAATATATCAGAGATATTTTCCCTTTTAGCGCCAATTAAGGAATTTATCAGCTTGTTAGACTCAATAAAATAATTCTCCCCTATAGCTTCTATATCAGTAGCAAGCTCCTCCTGAATAAAAATATTTGTCCTGGAAACAACCAAGAATACGACAATGCCAATAATTAGTGCAACTAGAATATAAATCTGCCCTCTTTTTTTCATAGCAAAAAAGTTGTTTTATTGATTTATATATGTTTTTATCCGAAATACTCTTTCTCTCCAGGCATTTTTTCTTCTTTTTTCCAGCTGTCTTTCATTATTTTTAAGAACTTAAGAAGATCATTTTTTAATGACTGCCATTCCTTAAATACCTCTTTTATAAAATCAGCGTCCTTGCCCTCATCTTCCTCAACATCCAGTAATATGTAGCTCCTGTCTATAAACATCAGCCTTTTAAGGATATTTGTGCATTCATCCATATCATACTCTGAAAAAAACTTGCTTTCATACAAACTTGCCATATTAGCGCTATTTGGATATAAAATACTTTCAAGGATCTTGATGAAAAAATCAACTTTGTCGTAAATCCTGCCTCTTATTCTTCTCAGAAGAAAACCATCATGCTCAATTTCTGCTATATCGAATTCCCTGTCCAAATCTTTAAAACTAGGAAGATTGTATCTCTTCTTTAATACTTCATATTCCTTTTTTAAGTCAAAATCTTCGTCTTGCATTTTTTATTTGTTAAGAATCAAATTTATATGTTTTGTGGTATGGACAATTGGTTATTATTCAAGCATTTTAAGAGCAAATTCTCCAATTCTGTCTATAGCATATGTTCTTTTTATTATTGCATCATAAGATCTCATGACCAGCCTTGCATATGAAAATGCATTTCCATGGATTTTCTCTAAAGATGCTGCCTGATTCAACACATCATATGCCATTTTATACATCCTGCTTTCCCGTCTTGCAAAAAGTGCTCCTTTTTTCTCATACTCTTCTGCAGTCTTTTCAAAAGTTTCTCCTGCTCTTAAGAGTAAATTAATAGCAGTCCTAAATTCATTTTTAGATTCAGCAATATCTGCTTCTTTTTTAAAATTATCTGCTCTCTCTAAAAGTTCATCCAAATTTTCATTTGCCATAATTTAACAAAGGAATTTTAGATTATAAGTTTTTGGTTTAAAAAAATTAAGCCCCTGGTGAGAATTGAACTCACGACCTTTACCTCTTTAGATATATTACCAAGGTAATGCTCTAACCAACTGAGCTACAGGAGCGTATGAAAATAAAATGTGGAGGACAGGATTTGAACCTGCGAACGGACTAACCGACAGGATCTTAAGTCCTGCGCATTTGACCAGGCTTTGCTACCTCCACATTAAAACAGTCTTTGTAATAAATATTTTATAAAGCTTTGCTTCATAAATTTTAAATACCCAATAATTTTAATCTCTATATGAAAACCCTATCATTAAAGCAGCCATACGCAGAGCTAATACTGCAGGGCAAAAAGAGAATAGAATTAAGAAAGTGGAATACTAAATTCAGAGGGGATTTTCTGATACATGCTTCAAAAAATCCATATAAAGATGCTATGAAGAAATTTAATTTTACTGATCTGCTATTAGGGTGCATTGTCGGCAAAGCTACCTTAACGGATGTAAAAAAATACAAAAGTGAGAAAGAGCATAAAAATGACAGAAATCTGCATCTGTCTTCAAGCAAATTCGGAAATTACGGCTTTGTTCTCAAAAATGCAAGAAGAATAAAAAATATCCCATGCAAAGGCAGTCTTGGATTCTGGAACTTCAAAAAGAAATAATTAAATATGAAGAGGATTAGAGTTTTTTATAAAGAAGAATTTTTGTTACTAAATCATTGTTGTCAAATGCTTCATCCAGCCTTCCTCTTCCAGTGGTATCTGCAATTTCTTGTAGTTGAAATATAGAATCTTTTCCTACACCTTTATTAATTGCGTCCTCTATGCTTCTTTGCGTTAGCTTAAAGCCTTCTTTTCTAAGTAGTTGATACCAATCATATTTTATTCTATAAACAGGATTATTCACTTTCTCAAGAATATTTCCAGCAGGATAATTAGGCCTAATACGTGTGCCAAAAGATCTGTCTCTATAATCACCAATACCTACTTTAAAATTAGGATTTATTTTATAAGTTGACGTTCTCCCTGAAATTATTCCTATAGTTACCATTTTTCATCACTGCAAAAACTAATTTTCTATAAATTAATCCTTTAAAAAGTTTTCTTTAAGCCCCAAGCAGGACTTGAACCTGCAATCTCCACTTTACGAAAGTGGTGCATTGCCATTATGCTACTGGAGCACAAAAGAATCAGCTTAATCTTTCCTTTAAATCTTTATACTTTTTCTGGCAAGCCATGCATACAGCCTTAGGTTTTCCGTCAACCTTAACATAAGTTCCTTTTATTTTATTCAAAAAAGTTTCTTCTATCTTCTCTTTACATGCATCGCACTTAACCATAAAAAATTTAGAAAAAGCTATCTATATAAAACTTTACTCTAATGCTGTTTATTCCAGGCTTTCGTAATTGCCGCACTCTCTGCAGTAGACTCTTGTTTCATTAACTAAGATTTCTCTGCTTCCGCATTCGATACACAATTGCTTATCAGCCATAACCAACCCCATTTCCATTTTTTTCTAAGCACCTCCTTATTATACCTAAGTGTTGTATTTTAGTTAATCATTACTGACAAAAAAAGTACAACACTCTGACATCTCTAGAAAGTCTTAAATATCAATAAATAACTATAGGAAGATGGTTCTCAAAAATGATACTACACAAAAAATAAAAAGATTTGTATATGAGCAGCCAAGAACAGTCCAGGAAATTTCTAATTTCATAAAGAAAAACTGGAGAACAGCAGACAGGTATGTTGAGCAGATAAGCAGGGAAGATGGTTCAATTTTAACCAAAACGTTCAGGGGTGGAACTAGAGGTGCTTTAAAAATTGTTTTTTGGAATAATTCTGAAAAAGTATACTCATCAAGATTTCAGGAAAAACTTTTAGAGAGAATATTAAATTCCAGAAACAAAGAGGATTTTTCTCCGTTTGACATTTATCAGTATGTCGAAGATAAAAAAAGAAATGCTTTTGCAGAAAAACAGGAATATGAAGCAAAAAAAGTAAGGCAGGATTTATTCAATCTATTCAGGGATGCAAAAAAACAGATTTTTATTTTTTCTGGTAATCTATCATGGGCAAATTTAAAGCAGAACAAAGAAACAATAGCTGATGTGCTTGAGGAGCTGGCAAAGAAAAAAATAGATATAAATATATTAACAAATGTTGATGCAACTAGCTTGGAAAATACAGAGAAGGTTTTGGCAATAAATGAAAGGATAGGCAGGGAAGCTATAAAAGTAAGGCATGCCCAGCAGCCTTTAAGGGCATTTATAGTTGATGATAAATTAGCAAGATTTAAAGAAGTAAAAAATCCTGAATTAAACAGAAAGGGGGAGATGAAAAAAACTACCTTTATATTCTATGAAATATTTGACAAAGAATGGATTTTATGGCTGCAGAAAGTTTTCTGGCATATATTTCATCCAGCAATATTAGCAGAAAAAAGGCTGGATGATTTAAGATCCATCCACAGATTAAAATGAGAATTGGCGGACAAGCAGTAATTGAAGGAGTATTAATGCGCTCTACAAATTATACTGCAATAGCTACAGCAAAAAACAATAAAATAAAAGTAAAGATAACCAAGAATAATCCTTTCATTAAAAAATATGAAAAGACCCTTTTTATCAGAGGCATAGTCTACTTAATTGATATGCTTGTTGTAGGAATCAGGGCATTAAGCTATTCAACAAAAGAATTTACTGGAGAAGAGGAAAAAATTTCAGACTGGGGTATTTTTTTGAGTATTCTGCTTGCATTTCTTTTTTCTATAGGATTGTTCATAATAGCGCCTTTTTATCTTGCAAAATTATTTCTGCCAAACGGATTTTTATTCAATTTAATAGATGGCTTGTTCAGAATAGTAATTTTTATTATTTATATAGTGGTAATAGGCAAATTTGCAGATATAAAAAGAGTTTTCCAGTATCATGGAGCAGAGCACAAAACAATAGCTTGTTATGAGAATAAAAAATCCTTGAATTTAAAAAATATAAAAAAATTTTCTACATTACACCCAAGATGCGGAACAAGCTTCTTGATTATAGTCTTGATATTAAGCATACTGATTTTCTCATTTATTTTATCAGAATCTACCTTAATAAAAATAAGCTCCAGAATAATCTTAATTCCTGTAATTGCTTCATTGTCTTATGAGGTTTTGAGGATAGCAGACAAGTATAAAAATTTCTTTTTGTTTAAAATTTTGATTTATCCTGGATTATTATTGCAGAAGATAACCACAAAAGAGCCTGACAACAGCCAGATAAAAGTAGCCTTAAAATCTCTTGATGTCTTGCTAAAAAAAGAGAAGAATGGGTAAAATGACTAAAAAAGTTGCAGCAATAGTTGAAAGAAACAAATGCCATCCTGACAAATGCCAGCATGAATGCATTAAATATGATCCTATAAACAGGTCTGGCAAAGGGGAAGGCTTTCATATAGGACCTCATGGAAAAGCAGAGATTTTTGATGAAGTTGTTTCTGAAATCCACAGGATATCTGCCAACAAATGCCCTTTTGAAGCAATTCATATTGTAAAGCTTCCGCAAAAATTAGAAAATCCTCTTCATAAATACGGGCAGAACGCTTTTGAGTTATATTCCTTGCCTTTGATTAAAGAAAATACAATTGTAGGGATAATAGGAAGGAACGGTATAGGCAAATCTACTGCCTTAAACATTCTTTCTGGAAATTTAAAGCCTAATTTAGGAAATTTCAAAGGAGAATCTGAAGAAGAGAATATTCTAAATTATTTTGCAAAAACCCACCTGAAGGATTATTTCAGGAAATTATTTGATAAAAAAATAAAAGTCGCTTACAAGCCTCAAAGAGTAGAGTTGATACCTTCAATGTATAAAGGCAGTGTTATCAATTTACTGGAAAAACATGATGATAAAAAGCTTGCTGATGAATTATTGAAAGAATTGGATTTAAGTGAAATAAAAAACCATGATATCTCAAAAATCTCTGGAGGCGAACTTCAAAGGGTAGCAATAATTGCTTCACTAATAAAAGATTCAGATGTGATTTATTTGGATGAGCCAGCCTCTTTCCTTGACATAACTTACAGGATAAAAGTCGCTAAGTTGATAAGGGAATTTGCAAAAAATACATCGACTTTGGTAGTTGAGCATGACTTGGCAACTTTAGACTACATTTCTGATGAGATTCAAATAGCTTACGGAGAGCATGCATGTTATGGTGTATTTTCACAGTCAAAAGGAGTAAGAAGAGGGATAAATGAATACTTAGACGGCTATCTGCCTGATGAGAATATAAGATTCAGAGATTATAAAATTGATTTCTCAATACCTCAGATACAAGCTTTGAAATCTGAAGTTTTAGCTTCTTTTCCTGGATTCGAAAAGTCTTATGAAAAATTCAGATTAAAAGTGAATGAAGCTGAATTTAAAAAATCCCAGGTATTGGCAGTAATGGGTTCAAATGGATTAGGAAAAACTACTTTTTTAAAAATATTAGCAGGAATAGAAAGTCCGGATAACACAAAGATAGAGCCTTTGTCAATTTCTTACAAACCGCAATACATAGAAGTTATTGATGGCACAATAGAAGAGCATTTGAGAAAAGTATCTGGAAGCTTGTTTGATTCAGGATGGTACCAGCAGAATATCTTAGAAAAATTAAATCTAAAGCCAATAATGAAAAATGAAATAAATTTCTTGTCTGGAGGAGAGCTTCAAAAATTTTACGTTGCATTAACATTATCAAGGGATTCTAAAATAATGGCTTTTGATGAGCCTTCTGCTTTTATAGATACAGAAGACAGATTAAAAGTAGCAGAAGTGATAAAAGAATTTACTCAGAAAAAAGAAGTCTCTACTGTTGTTGTAGATCATGACATCCAATTCATAGATTATATTGCTGATTCAATGCTGGTTTTTGAAGGAATCCCATCAAAGGAGGGTAATGTCTATGGGCCTTTGACAAAAAAAGATGGCATGAATAAAGTTCTAAAAAATTTGGGCATTACTTATAGAAAAGACAAAACTACTTTCAGACCTAGAATAAACAAGCCGCAATCCCAGGTAGATGAGCAGCAAAAAAAGAATGAGGAATACTATTTGGTCAGTTAAAACTTTTAATCATAAATTTTGTTTATATACCCCTTCATCTTATAGTAGAAACAGTTTACAGAGGGAAAAAATTTACTACTTCTGAATGTTCTGAAAAAGATTTTCCGTTCTGCAAAATATAATTTCCAAATTGAATTTGTTTATAAACAAGCTTTACTACCAAAACTTAAAAGAGGTGCAAAATTGTACGGTGTGGATTGGAAAGAGTTTAAGGCTAACAAGCAATTAAATCAGTTTATTGATGAGCAAAAAGATGATTCTGAGGAAGAAGGGGAAACTTTTTAAATCTTTTTTTCTTATATTATTCTTATGGACGGCTTTATAGAAATCACTACAAAAGATAGAATACCAAATGGCCAGGGAAGAATGTTTGAGGTAAAAGGCATCCCTATAGCAATATTCAACATTGATGGAGAATTTTATGCAATAAATAACACATGCCCTCACAGGGCTGGCAATTTATCAGAAGGTTATCTTTCTGGATCTATTGTAACATGCCCGTTGCATGCATGGGAGTTTGATGTTAAATCCGGAAATTCTCCGGCAGGAAATAATATAAAAGTAGCTTCTTACAAAGTAAAAATAGAAGGAGATAAGATTTTAGTTTCTTTATAAAATGGGGATTTTAACATACAGTCTGCCAAGAAATTCTGATGTTGTAACAGATATTATTGACCATATTCCCAAAAATTGGGGAGGAATGGAAGGTTTTTTTGTCTCGCCAAGAGAAGTTTACGGATTAGGGAATAGAAAATTTTTAGACTTATCTGATATTATTGCTGTAAGACCAATTTCAGATTTATTGGAAGATTGTGAAGAAAACAGAAGAAAGGAATCACTAAATGGGCAGGGATATTTTGATGCTGTAAGGATTAACAGAGAATTTGAGGATAACATCAAAGAAACCAGGCTTTTAAGAAAGTACATTAAAGCTTGTTTAGAACAAAATTATATCGGCTATTTTTATCTTTATAATGCTTTCCTGCCGAAAAAGTTTTTAACTGCAGAGAAAGTTCTTAAATTTTCAAATAGGATATATGACAGAAAAGTTCAGCTTAAATTCCGAAGCAAAGAGGATATTTTAGGCTTCAACAGAGAAGATAATATTGAAGATATAAAGGATATAATGGATTTAAAAAAATATTTCAATGAACTGAAATTAAAAAAAATTAACTAATGAAAGCAATAAAGCATGTTAATGTGGAAAAAGGAATGAAAATTAATGATTTAATTAAAGAATTTTCCAATTCCAATGTAATGCAGGCTGGTAAATTAGCTAAAGCGGTTGATATTCTGGAAAAGATGATTAAGGACAAAGACTGCAAGGTGTTTTTCGGCCAGGCAGGTGCGTTAGTTCCTGGTGGAATGAAAAATTTGATTCTTGACTTGATAAGAAACAAATGGGTAGATATTTTTGTTACAACAGGGGCAACCTTAACTCATGACTTAATTGAAGCTTTAGGCTATGAGCATTACCAAGGAGATGAAAATGCTGATGATGAGGAGCTGAATAAAAAAGGGCTGTATAGGATGTACAACAGCTATATGGACAACAGAGCCTATCAAAAAATTGAGGATTTTATTAAAGAAAATTTTGATGAATTGAGCAAAGCAAAAAAAATAAATGATTTTTTAAAAATCTTAGGAAGCAAAGTTAAACATAAGGATTCAATTTTGAGAGCCTGTTATGAAAACAATATCCCCATATTTTGTCCTGCTTTAAGTGATTCTGGATTAGGATTGATGGTATGGGGGCAGCTAACACAAGGCAAGGAAGTTTCTGTAGGAGCATTTGATGATCTAAAAGACATTTTGGACATAGCTTGGACAAGCAAAAAATCAGGTGTTTTTTATTTGGGAGGCGGAGTTCCTAAAAATTATATTCAGCAGGCAATGCAGTTCAGCAAGGAAGCTGCTTATGGAGTTCAAGTAACAATGGACAAGGCTGAATTTGGAGGAAGCTCTGGCGCTTCATTAAAAGAAGGAATAAGCTGGGGAAAGATGCAGAGCCATGCGGATTTTGTTGATGTCAAAGTTGACTCTACTATTGCTTTACCATTAATTATTGCCAGCTTAAAAGAAAGATTACTATAAAAATAGTCTAGCAGAAGAAATAGTTATTAAAAATCTCATTGTGAATCCTGCTGTTTTTATCTTTTAGTAATTTAATAAAGAAAATAAAAAAATTATTTCTTGGAATTTTTAGATAAGCCATTCCATACCATTTCATACATATCCTGCATTGCAGATGTAAAGTATGGAGTATTTACCCAGACTCCCAAGTCATAACTTGGATGAACTTCATCATCATCCAAAACCATGAACAATAGTTCCTTGCCGTCAATCAAAGCAAACCTTGCCTTGATATTCTTTAAATTCCTTATCTCTGCTATCTTGCTTAAGTCTTTTGCAGCTTCCTGGCTTTCCTTGTTTATTGGGGCAGCTATTTTAATTTTAACTCCTTTTTTAGCAGCTTTTTCCAATTCAGGCTTCAAAGCATCTACTTTTCTTGCCAATCCCTTAGAAGTCGTCATTAAATGGATGCTTTTTTGAGCATTCTTGATCATTGTCTCCATATGAACATAAAGATTCTGCCTTCCCCTTAACGCTCCGCTTAAATCACTAGGCTCTATATACTGTATTCCTTGAGTGTGAAGAAGATTCAATTCCTTTAAAACATCAGTCCCTCTTAGATTATCTAACTTCTTGACATCGTCATCTGCATCTACTCTGATTAATTTCTTTACTCTTTCTACAACTTCAAGAGGCTCAACAGCAGTATATTTTATAGGCTTGCCTAACTTCATAACAACAAAGCCTTTTTTTTCTAAGCTTTCCAGAACATCGTATGCTCTTGATCTAGGAACATCGCCAATGTCGCTTAGTTCGCCTGCTGTGCTAACCCCTCTTGACAACAACGCAGTCCATATTCGGACTTCATATAAATTTAGATGAAAATATTGCCTTAGTTTATTTAAAAACTCCTCTTTTACAATCATTTATCGCACCTTCCCCGCATGTTTTTCCAGTCTATTAAAAGGAGTCAACACAAAAACCTATGTCAATTATAAACCACCCCTCTTAAGATACTACTGGATACTAATCATAACCTATATATAAATGTTATTATTGTTTAGTTTATATATCCATATCCCTATTTTAGAGTTTTAATTTTTCTTTTTTTTCTTGTTCTCATTAATCTTCTTTTTAATTTTACTGCTTAGCTCTTTTAAGATTTTATTTTCTACTTCAAGATTTCCCCATCTTTCAAAATAAACAATTTTATTAAGGTCAACTTTTAAAGAAGCTCTTGCTTTTTTATCGCTGTATCCCAAAGTTATTATTACTTCTGGATTCGTATCTTCAGGAATTCTAAGCTCTCTTTTCAGCGCCTTGCTCTCAAATGTGTCTACCCAACAGGTGCCTACTCCAAGAGAATTTGCCCTTATCAGCATGTTTTGGACAGCAGCAGAAATAGTCTGCATTGCATACTTATCAGCTCTTTTTCCGTAATATGATTTTAAAGCAGTCTTGTTGCTGCAGACAACCAAAACAGCAGGAGCTTGAGATATCCAGCTTTGCTTCATAGCTAATCTTGCTATTTTATTCTTTACCCTTTCATCCTTAACAACAATAACTCTCCATAACTGGATATTGCCTGCAGAAGGGGCATATCTTCCGGCATCAATAATTTCTTCTATAGTGCTTAATCCAATGTCTTTATCTTTATACTCTCTGACACTTCTTCTTGTTATGATAGCTTCCCTTGCATCCATAAGATAAATAAAACAATTAGAATATAAAAAGGTTTTGTAATTAAACTTTTACATGTTGTCTAATTTTAGTGCTTATTCTTTCAAGTTCTGATTCTATTCTGCTTCTCATAAGCTCTTCTGCATCAGTTATTTGGTCTTCTATGTCTATAAATTTTTCTTCTTCTCCTGAGATTCTAACAATGACATTTTCCCGCTTATCCAAAATGTATGTTATGGTTGTGTTATTAAATACCCATTCTTGGTAATTGTCAAGACCTATAGAAACTTTTTTAAATTGAAAAATTTGAGAGATTGTCCTATCAAAACTTTTTGGCCTGTAAGGAAATCTTCCAGAAATACCTTGATAAAATATTTTTTCCATGTCAATTTTTTAAATCAGATATTTATAAAGCTTGCTATCAATAATTTTTTAAACTCTTGTATCCCTAAATAAGTATGCTTTATAAACAACTGGCAGAAGTGTATTCTGAATTAGAATCAACTTCAAAAAGATTAAAGAAAACTTATATAATAGCTAATTTTTTAAAAAATGTTTCTGAGAAAGATATTGAACATATAACATATTTAATACAAGGCTTGATATTTCCTTTGTGGGAAGAGAAAAAAATTGGATTCTCAACACAATTAATGAAGAAAGCAATAGCATCTTCAACAGGATCATCATTAAAAGAAGTAGAAGGATTATGGAAAAAGACAGGCGATTTGGGATTAGTTGCAGAAGATTTAAGCAGACAAAGGAAACAAAAAACTTTATTCTCAAAAGAATTAACAACAAAAAAAGTGTTTGATAATTTAAGGACTTTAGCAACTTTAGAAGGTATTGGAACAGTAAATAAAAAAATTTCCTTAGTGTCTGAACTATTAACATCAGCTTCTCCCATTGAGGCAAAGTACATAACAAGAACTGTATTGGAACAATTAAGAATTGGGGTAGCAGAAGGGACTTTAAGGGATTCCATTGTATGGTGCTATTTTCCTAAGCTGGAAAAGATTTCAAACAAAGAGTATGACAAATTAAAAAATGGTAAGAAGTTAAAAGTAAATTCTTTGGAAGAGATAAAAGATTATGAAAATTATGAATTAATAGAAACAGAAGATGAGAAAAATGCAAGGGAAATTTATAATTTTTTTATCAAAAAAGTCCAGAAAGCTTATGATCTATGCAATGATTTTTCTTTAGTAACAAAAACTTTGGTTGAAAAAGGAATTAAAGGACTAGATGGTATAAAAATTAAAGTTCATACTCCAATCCAGGTTATGCTGCCAATTAGAGTTGAAAATTTGGAAGAATCTTTCAAAGACTTAGGAGGGAAAATACAGATAGAACAAAAATTTGATGGATTTAGGGTTGAAGTGCATTATGATGGTAAAAAATTCTCTTTATTCACAAGAAGATTAGAGAATGTTACAACTCAATTCTCAGAATTAATCCCAATATTAAAAAAGCATGTCTCGGGAAAAAACTATATTCTCGATACAGAGGTAGTCGGCTATGACCCAAAAACTAAAAAATACCTGCCTTTCCAGAATATTTCTCAAAGAATAAAGAGAAAATATGATATTGATGAAATTGCAAAGAAAATTCCAGTTGAAATAAATGTTTTTGACATTGTTTATTATAATGATAAAAGCCTGATGAATCTTCCTCTAAATGAAAGAAGGAAAATTCTGGAAAAGGCTGTTAAGGATTCAAAATTAAAAATCGCAAAATCCCCCTATATAATAGCTTCTTCATTAAAAGAGGCTGAAAAGTTCTATAAAGAATGTCTAAAATCAGGACTAGAAGGCATTGTAATCAAAAAAATTGATTCAAGATACAGGCCAGGAAGATATGTTAGTGGATGGCAGAAATTAAAGCCAGTTTTAGAAACTCTGGATTTAGTGATAATCAAGTCTGAATGGGGGGAAGGCAAGAGATCTGACTGGTTGTCTTCTTATACAGTAGCATGCCAAAAAGATGGCAAATTTTTAGAAGTTGGAAAAGTCTCTACTGGATTAAAGGAAAAGAAAGAAGAAGGATTAAGCTTTGAGCAATTAACTAAAATGTTAAGGCCTTTGGTAAAATCAACGAAAGGAAAGGAAGTTACTGTTAAGCCTTCTATTATAATAGAGGTTGCTTTTGAAGAAATACAAAAATCTCCAAAGTATGATTCTGGTTTTGGCTTGAGATTTCCAGTTATCAAAAGGATAAGATTTGACAAGGGTTTAGAAGATGTTTCTGATTTGGATTTAGTCAAGAAAATTTATGAATCGCAAAAAGGAAAGAAATAATTATCTTTTTAAGTTTCTTTGTGTTCTATATAAGATTAAATAATTCTTTAATTTAATAGATATTTACGATTTCAAAAGTATATAATAAAAAAGAAAGAAGAATGGCTAATGCCCTAAGGCATTAGCACAAACCACCACATCAATGAAGGGCACGTTGAATTTTGGGGGGGTGTTAGTTAAAATTAGCAAGTGCCCTCATGATAATTAAAGCAGATCAATGCCCAAGTCTCTGCTCATTACCTGAGCTTCACGGCTTGGTTTTGTTGGATCTGTCTTACCCAGGATGTATGGTGAGTTTACGCCTGCAACAATTGTCATCACTCTTAATCTTCCCTTCATGGAGTCATCAACTCTGGCTCCCCAGATTACATTTGCATCTGGATCCAAGCCTTCTGTTATTAATTCACCAATCTTGCTTACCTCATCCAAAGTTAAGTCTGGTCCGCCTGCTACATGAATTAATGCACCAGTTGCACCTTCATAACTTACATCCAACAAAGGATTGTTCATTGCTCTTCTTACAGCTTCCTCTACTCTGGAATCTTGCCTGTCAGATTCTCCAACACCGACAGCACATACTCCACCGGACTTCATAATTGCCCTTACATCTGCATAATCTAAGTTAACCAATGATGGAATTGCTATAGTCTCTACTATTCCTTTTATCATTGTAGAAATCAATTCATTAGCTACTGCAAATGCCTGTCCAATAGGCAAATTTCCTGCAATGTTGACTAATCTATTGTTATCTATTACAATTACGCTATCACAAACTTGTCTTAGTTGCTGTAATCCAAACTCTGCCTTGTCTATTCTTGCTCTTTCAATGTCAAAAGGCATTGTTACAGTTCCGATTACAATTGCTCCTATTTCTTTTGCAACTTGTGCTATAATTGGAGTTGCACCTGTAGCAGTTCCTCCTCCTAATCCACCGCATACAAATACCATGTCTGCTGCTCTAAGAGTCTCTTTTAACTCTGTCATACTTTCTTTTGCAGCATCTCTGGCAACATTAGGAAATCCTCCTGCTCCCAGTCCTTTAGTTAAATCTCTTCCGATTAGAATTTTTTTGTCTGCTTCATGAACATCTAAATGTTGTTGATCAGTATTAACGGCTATGATTTCAGCACCCTGAATACCTTTCTTGTATAGCCATGTTGTGGCATTTCCTCCACCACCGCCTACACCAACTACTTTTATATTTGCCTGACCTACTTGGAAGTTAACTTGTTTTGTTTCTTCCTGCCTTTTCAACGCATCTTGGATGATAAACTCCATTTTTTTATTTTTTCCCCCTTTTCAGGTTTTTTTTTGAATATTGAGTCTCCATTAGCTCTACCAAAAGATTTATATATTAGTAAAGCTACATCTTTTTAGAAAGAGTTTTAATTTGCCCAAAAACTTTAAAGCTCTTAAAGTCCAAAAGTCTAACTAAGAACGCCCAATTCAATGTTAGATTCAACACAACTTAAGTTTTTGACGCCCAATCAAAAACGACAAGTTTTTACTTTATTTCTCTACAACAGATTAATATTTAAATATTATTGAAGTTTAAGATATATTTTCCAAAATTTATTTTCAAGAATATAATAAATATTTTCTTCTTTTAATAAAAAATTAATTTTAAATTCTGTTTCACAAGATTTTTATATCCGGCAATTACTTGAATTTTATGTCAAAAGAAGGTGATATAGTAGAAGTAATAAAATCAGATAATAGCAAGATAAAAGGAATTCTGATGCATTCCCATTCTAAAGATTCTAATGTAGTAAAGTTATCTTCCGGTTATAATCTAGCTATTAATAAAAACAAAATAAAAAATATTACAATTTTAAAAAAACTTTCCAAAAATAAAAAAGAAAAGATAAAAATCAAGCATAAAAAAGGATTAAAAACTGTTGCAGTTTTGCATACAGGAGGGACAATTGCTTCAGAAGTTGATTATGAAACTGGTGCTGTAACGCCAAGATTCTCTCCTGAAGAACTAATTGAAATGTTTCCTGAAATAGAGGAGATTATTAATGTTAAATCAAGGCTAATTGCAAATATTTCTTCTGAAGACATGAACTTCTCTCATTATAATTTACTAGCAAAAGAGATTGAAAAGGAAGTTAAGGAAAAAGTTGATGGCATTATAATAACTCACGGCACAGATACAATGCATTATACTTCTGCTGCTTTATCATTTATCCTTGAGAATTTAGACATCCCAGTTGTTTTAGTAGGCTCACAAAGGTCTTCTGACAGGGGCTCAACAGACGCGAAAATAAATTTAATTTCTGCAGCTAGGTTTATTGCTGAAACAGATTTTTCAGAAGTCACAATCTGCATGCATGAAAATATGGAAGACAAAACATGCTTAATTTTTCCTGCATGTAAAGTCAGAAAGATGCACACTTCAAGAAGAGATGCTTTCAAGACAGTTAATGTAAAGCCGTGGGCAAGAGTTCATTACAAAGACAGAGTTGAAATCTTAGACAGCAGATTCAGGAAAAAGGAGAATAGAAAATTAAAATTAAATTTATTCAAGGAAAATTTGAAGGTTGGATTTCTAAAGGCCCACCCAAATATGAAAGCTGATGAAATCAGGATGTATTCAAATTTTGACGGTTTGGTTTTAGAAGGATATGGAATGGCAGGAAATCTCCCTATAAACAAAACAGACAAATTAACTGCAGAAAATGAAATGATATTAAATGAATTGAAGAAATTGGCTTCAAAAATTCCTGTTTTAGCAGTTTCTCAGACAATATTTGGAAAGATAAACATGAATGTTTACTCTACTGGAAGATTAATGCAGGAAATTGGAATTTTGGGAAATTTATTGGATATGACTCCAGAAACAGCTTTTATTAAATTAGCTTGGTTATTAAGCAATCATCCAACACAAGTAAAAGAACTTCTATCCCATAATTTAAGGGGAGAACTATCAATAAGATTAAATGAAACTGATTTTATAGAATAAAATGAATTTTAATAAGAATTTAAAAGATTATGCAAGGAGTATTATTCCAATATACACAAAAGAATTAATTGATTTGGTTAAGATTCCAAGCATAAGCCATGGAAATAAAAACAAAAAAGATCTTCTAAATATCCTAAAGAAAATATCAAAAACAACAAAAAAATACGGCTTTAAAACAAAAATAATAGAGACAAAAGGGAACCCAGTTTTTGTGGGAATTTTAGAAACAGGAAAGAAAAAGCCATGGCTGACAATATACAATCATTTGGATGTCCAGCCTGCAAAGGAAAAAGAATGGAAAACAAATCCTTTTAAGCCAATTGTAAAACAAGGAAAAGTAATAGGCAGGGGTACAACAGATGACAAAGGACCTGCTTTAACAATCATCCATGCTATAAACTTTCTAAAAAAATACAATTATGAAATGCCAAACATACAATTAATTTATGAAACAGAAGAAGAAATTGGCAGCCCTAATTTTGGCTCTTTTCTTAAAAAAAATAAGCTAAAAACTCCTGACTCAATTTTAATTTCAGATACTTTGTTTCAGGGAAAAAATCCATCTTTAACATACAGATTGAGAGGGATTCAGGTTTTAGAATTAGAACTAGAAACCGGCAAAAAAGAGCTTCATTCAGGTGTTTTGGGAAATGCAGTAAAAAACCCTTTAAACATTTTAATTGATGCTTTGTCAAAATGTGTGGATGAAAAAAGGAATGTGTTGATACCAGGATTTTATGATAATGTTAAAAAGATAAAAGGAAGAGAATTAAAGGAATTAAAAAACGTTGCAAAAAGATTCAGCCTAAAAAAATTTAAAGATGATACTAAAGCTGAATTATATGAAGAAAATCCTCTGAAATTATTATTCAACATCTGGTATAAGCCAAGTTTTGAAATTCACGGCTTTGAAGGCATCCAGTATGAGCCCAATGTTATCAAGACTTCTATTCCGAATAAAGTTAAGGCTAAAGTTACTATTAGATTAGTTCCTGGACAAAAACCAAAAGAAATAGTTAAAAAACTGCAAAAACATGTTAAAAAAATTCATCCAAAAATCAAAGTTATTACTCTGGATAGTGTAGAGGCAAGTGTAACAGATATTAATAATAAATTTATGGTTAAGGCAAAAGAAGCCTGTAAGTATGGATTTAACTTAGAGCCGTTATTTGTTGCAACAGGAGGGACAATTGGATCTGTTCATCATTTTCAGAAAGCTTACAAAAAGCCAATAATACTAATAGCCCAAAGCTTATTGTCAGATGGCTATCATGCCCCAAATGAGTATTTTTCATTAAAACAGGCTGAAAAAGGTATAAAAACAATGGCAAAATACATTAATAGCATAGCTGATTTTGATTAAACTCTGACTTCCAGTTCTTTTAGTCTTTCTTTTAATCCTTTTATAATTGTCTGACCTAAATAAATATATTCTTTTTTCAAATGAGAAGAGTTTTTTAATACATTCTCAATTCCTTTAATCTCTGCTTCTATAGCTCCAGGGACTTCCCACAGATCCTTGCACACTTTTTCTGCTACTTTATATTCCTTGCTTGCCATAATATGGCTATGTTTAAATAATATATAAGCTTTATTAAACTATGATATAGATAAAAATATTATTTTATAATTATTACCGCATAACCTGATCCATGTTCATAAACGTTGACATTATATTTACGGAATAATTTTTTAATTTCCTCTGGTGGAAAAAATATACAGCCTTTTTTCCTCTCAAAGAGTTCTGCCATACGTCCTAAAAACCATTTATTGGGATTTAAGTCTATAATAATAATTTTCCTGTTTTTCTTCACAACTCTTATCATCTCTTTAGATACCTTTTCGTATAAATTTATTTTATTTTTTTCTGAACCTTCGCTGAAATGATGAAAAGAAGCTACACAATAAACTAAATCAAATGTATTATTCCCATAAGGTATTTTGTCTGCTTTTCCAAGCTTTTTAACAATTCTTTTATCCCTGACCAAATCCAACATTTCTTTTGAAGGATCTAAAATAACTGTCTTATAGCCATTCTTAGCAAAAAATTCGGCAATTCTTCCTTCTCCGCCACCCAAATCAAGAACCTTGCCTTTTTCCAGATTAAGAATGCTTCTTAAAGCTTTATAGGTTTTTCCAGATCTTCCAAATATCCTTAAAAAAATAGAATGCATCCTGGCACTAATTTTATTCATCCTTAAATTTATATACTAAAGCTATATAAATCATATGGTGATTTCAATAAAAGAATTCTTAAACAAAATCAAATGGTCTAATGAGTTTGACAAGGAAAATATTACCAGGAAATACTGAAGAATTCCCAGAGGATAAAAGAAAAGCTTTCAGAGAGCGAGGAGATTGTAAAACGGCTCAACAAACTCAAAATAGAGGAAGAAAAAGAGTTTGAGAACTGGTGCGCCCAGCTTGAGGACATAGAAAGAAAACTGAACTATCTCGACAGGGTAATTTTTGAAGAGGGAGGGATGGCGAGATGAACGGAAGAGCGGAGATGCCTGTTTTTGTAAAGATTGGGGAGTACAAGGACATTATGGACATTCTTCATCTCACCACCGCGGACGTGTCGGAGTGGTCAAACTAAACATTGTTTGGCAGGATAGGTGCTAAACATCTAAACTCAAGTTATTTGAGTGATGAGGCTTCACAAAGGCCGATGAAATGCTCTATGGGCCATCTGTTGGCTTAGTGCCTACGCAGGTTCAAATCCTGCCGTCCGCATTTTATATTAGAAAATTATATAAACCGGGAATGATTTTCCTTTACCATGGCATTAAGCACATTAACAGTAACATTAATTGTTCTTGGGGCCATAGTTTTGTTTATCATACTCCTTTTCAATGCGCTGATAAGGCTCAAGAACCAGATAGAAAACTCATGGGCGCAGATAGATGTCCAGCTTAAGAGAAGGGCTGACCTTATCCCGAATCTTGTAAATTCCGTAAAAGGATACATGAAGCATGAAAAAGGAGTTCTTGAATCTGTGACAAAAGCAAGAACCTCTTTCCTTAATGCAGGGGCTGACATGGGCAAGAAAGCAAAGTCATCCGACATGCTCAGCAATGCACTGAAATCATTGTTTGCAGTAAGCGAGAACTACCCCAAACTGCAGGCGTCGCAGAATTTCCTACAGTTGCAGGAGGAGATTACAGGAACAGAAAACAAAATATCCTATGCAAGGCAGCATTACAATGACATGGTGATGCATTTCAATACCAAACTGCAGACATTCCCAAACAACACGATTGCAGGAATGCTTCACTTTACAAAAAAACAGATGTTTGAAGCAGAAGCTTCTGAGAGGAAAAACATAAAAGTTGAGTTCTGATGATAATAGCCTTTGATGAGGTTAGAAACAATAAGATTAAGTCTGTCATTCTTATTTCATTTTTTATAATTCTTATAGGTTTTTTTGGGGCTGTGCTGGGGCTTTATTATGGTAGCATTTATTTTGGATTGATATTCTCAATCATTGCAGGAATAATCTACACATTGCTTGTCTTTAACGCCGGCTCCAATATGATTCTTTCAATGAGCGGAGCCAAGCCTGTGACCAAGCAGGAATATCCTCATTTATACCATACTGTTGAAGGTCTAGCAGTTGCTGCCGGCCTGCCAAAACCAAAATGCTACATTATTGAGGACAGCGCATTAAATGCTTTTGCAACAGGAAAAGACCCGAAGCATGCATCAATTACAGTAACAACAGGATTATTGAGCAAGCTAAAAAGACAGGAATTGGAAGGGGTAATCGGCCATGAGATGAGCCACATAAAGAACTACGACATCCGCTTCATGATGCTTGTTACTGTGCTTATCGGTGTTGTTACCTTTATGAGTGATTTCCTGCTGAGGTCTTTCCTCTGGGGTGGCCATGGTAGAAGAAGGGACAGCGGCTCTATCGGAATAATTTTAATTTTGATTGGGATAGTATTGGCAATACTCTCACCGCTGATAGGATATATGATAAGAGCTGCAATCAGCAGGAAAAGGGAGTTTGCAGCAGATGCCAGCGGGGCTGTACTGACAAGATATCCTCCTGGTTTAGCTGATGCACTCGAAAAAATAAGCGGGGATCCGGACCCATTGGTTGACAAGGCAAACAAGGCAACCGCGCATTTGTTTATCTCGACACCCTTCAGGAAGAAACACGGCATCAGCCATATATTCGCAACCCACCCTCCGATTCATGAAAGAATAAAGAGACTCAGGGCGATGTAGACAAATAGATTTTTATATAATCGCTTTTCTATAATGCTTATAACTCTGAAAATCTGCGCAGTAAGCGGCCACAGTGAAATAGGCAGGAATACGACTGCTGTGAAAGTTGACGATGAAGTTGTAATTCTCGACATGGGCCTGCACCTTCCAAACTATATCAAGTACACCGAAGAAGGCATGGAGGAAGTTGTGAAGGCAAGCAATAATGCTTTGAGGAAAGTCAATGCCATTCCTAATGATAAGATTATAAAAGACAGGTTAGAAAAAAAGCTAAAGCCTTTAAAGCTTAAGGAAATAAAGATAGAAGGAAACTTTTTAATACATGAAGAATCTGAAATACCTTTACGTAGGATAAAAGAAGTAAAAGAAAGAGGTAAAATAATATGGAGAAGGTCAATTACGAAAAATTAGGTTTTAAGTGTGGTATTGAAATCCATCAACAAATTGAAAGCCACAAATTATTCTGCAAATGCCCTTCTCTAGTAAATGATCCTAATGAAGAAAAAATAACTATTCAGAGATATTTAAGAGCTCCGGCAGGAGAAACAGGGCATATTGATATAGCAGCATTGCATGAATTAAAAAAAGGAAAATACTTTGTTTATGAAGCAAAACCAACTTCTAGCTGCCAAGTTGAGTTAGATGAATCACCGCCAGAAGAAATAAATCATGATGCATTAGAAACATCTTTGCAGGTAGCTTTAATTTTAAATTGTGATTTAGTAGATGAAGTAATATTTATGAGAAAAACAGTAATTGATGGCAGCAATACCTCTGGATTCCAAAGAACAGCTTTAATCGGATTAAATGGTTATGTAAATACATCAAAAGGAAAGGTAAAAGTAGAAACAGTCTGTTTAGAAGAAGAATCAGCTAAAAAAATAAATGAGGATGAAAAATCAGCAAATTATAGCTTAGACAGACTTGGTGTTCCTTTAATAGAAATTGCAACAGATGCTTCAATAAAAGACCCGGAGCATTGCAAAGAAGTTGCTTCTTACTTAGGGATGGTTTTGAGGTCAACTGGAAAAGTTAAGAGAGGTTTAGGCACTATAAGGCAGGATGTTAATTTATCAATAAAAGGCTCTTCAAGAGTTGAATTAAAGGGTTTTCAGGATTTAAGATCAATACCAAAAGTAATTGAAAATGAAGTTAAAAGATTAACAAGATTAAAAGACCATAAGCCTGAAGTGAGAAAAGTAGAGCCGAATTTTATGTCTATATTTTTAAGACCAATGCCTGGTTCATCAAGGATGTATCCTGAAACTGATATAAAGGAGATTTCAATAACAAAAGATTTACTGGCAAAAATTTCTATTCCTGAATTAATAGATGAGAAAGCATTAAAATTAGAAAAAGAATATAATTTAAATTCTTATTTGGCGAGAGAGTTGATAAAATCTAATGTTAATTTTGATTTATACAAAACAAAGTTTGAAAAATTACTGCCTTCTTTAATAGCTTCAATACTTGTAGAAATTCCAAAGGAAATAAAAACCAGGTTTAATCTTGATTATAAATTTAAGGAATCTGATTTTGATTTTGTTTTAAGTGCATTAAATCATGGAAGAATCCCAAAAGACTCTGCTTTGGAAATATTAACAGAGATAGCAAAAGGAAAAAGACCAAATTTAGACAAATACACATCTGTTGATGAAAAAGAGCTTGAAAATTATATCAAAGAACTGGTAAAGAAAAACAAAGAACTTTCTATAAATGCATTAATGGGTATGGTAATGAAACACTATAAAGGCTCTGTAGAAGGCAGTTTAGCTATGAAAATATTAAAAAAATATCATAAATGAAAAACTTCCCCTTCAGACATTCAACATTGTCAGAAAGAAAAGAATTTTATGAAAAAGAATTTTCTGTTAGCAAAATTAAAAAATGGTTTAAGTCAAATAATCTTCCTTTGCCCCAGTTATGCGCATTAGACCCTGGAAGTGAAACCAAGATTATTCTGGATAAAAAGTTAAAAAATAACTTGCTTTACTTCTCATTTAATCAATTGCCTAGAAAGATAAAGCAGTATATTCCAGAGGATGTTTATTATGATAGAAATATTTACAAAGATTATAAAAAAATCCTAAAAACGCTCAAATTTAATAATTACATTTCTCAAGAATTGGCATTTGATGTAGATGCAGATAATATAATATGTGATCATCCTAAAAATAAAAGTGTCTGCAAAAAATGCCTGAATAAAATTTACAAAGCTGCATTAAAAATGAAAGGGGAAATTAATGATTTGGGATTTAAAAAAATAGAGATTGTTTATTCTGGAAGAGGATTCCATGTTCATGTTATGGACAAAAAAGCTTCTTTATTATCTGTAAAGGAAAGAAGTTCATTAAATAAAAAATTTAAAAAATTTCCTATTGATCCTTGGGTTTCAAGAGGATATATAAGGCTGATAAGAATGCCCTACTCTTTAAATTCGTTAGTATCAAGAAAAACAATGCCAATAAAAACAAAAAAATTTAGTTCAAAAACAGGAGTCCCTAAGTTTCTGAAGAATTAAGCTCTTCTGCTTTTCTTTCCGTAATAGCTTCTTTTTTTCTTAGAAGCGCTTCTTGAAGTTCTTGCTCTTGAAGATACTCTCTTTGAAGCTTTCTTTCTTTTTGCAGCCATAGCAACACCTCTTTTGTTTTTATTTAATTAGATTCTAAAGTATATAAAATTTGCGTTAAGCAATATTTAAATATAAAAGAATATTAATAATAAGAATGAGCAAAAAAGAAGAGTCAATTCAAAATTTAATTCTGAATTATTTAAAGAGAAATAAAAATAAGAAAGTAATAGCAATAAGAATAGGCTATAGAACATTTTATGCTACAGGAAAAAGTCTTTCAGAAAAAATAGCTAAAATTCAGGAGCTTTTTAAAAATGAAAATATCTCAAAGGGGGATAAGATAATTATTTTTGGAAAGAATTCAATAGAATGGATATCTGTTTATTTTGCTTCAATTTTGTCAGGGACTATAATAATTCCATTGGATTTATTAACAGACCATTCTTTACTAAAAAAAATTCAGAAACAGGTTAATGCAAAAGCCATCTTTCAGGACTCTAATTTAGTAAGATTAAAGCCTGTTAAAAAATTTTATCTTGATAATCTTGATGATAGTCTAAGATTACTTAAAAATGAGGCAATATACTCTGAGAATATACTTGATGATGACATTTTGGAAATAATTTACACTTCTGGCTCAACAGGAGATCCAAAAGGAGTTGTCTTAACAAATAAAAATATAACCTCTGGATTAAATTCTGCTAGATCTTCAGTAAAGTTAAATTTTAAACTGAAAATTCTTAATCTTCTTCCATTAAGCCATATTCTTTCCCAGATCTATGGCTTATTTCTTTTGATGCATTCAAACAATCAGATTTATTTCATGGATTCTATAAAATCAAAAAAAATAATTTCATTTATAAGAAATAAAAAAATTAACGGGGCTATTTTAGTTCCAGGAATTTTAAGGGCTTTAAAAAAAGATCTTGAAAATAAATCATTTATCTCAAACTTAGGACTGCAATTCAGATTTTTTGGAGTCGGAGGATCTTTTTTAGACAATGAATTAGAAAAATGGTTCAGAAGACATCTTATTTTAGTAATTCAGGGATATGGATTAACAGAAACTTCATCTGTCCTAACTACAAATACTCTATTTTCCCAAAAAGTGGGAAGTGTTGGTAAGATAGCAAAAGATGTGGATGTTAAAATTTCAGAAGATGGAGAAATTTTAGTAAAAGGTAATAATGTAACATCCTGTTATTATAAAGATTCTGAAAAAACAAAAGATTCATTTGAAGGACAATGGTTTAAAACAGGTGATTTGGGATATTTAAAGGATAATTATATTTATCTCAAAGGGAGGAAAAAAGATATTATCATAACAGGCACAGGCCTTAATGTTTATCCTTCCGATATAGAAAAAGTTTTAAACAAATTTCCGGAAGTAAAAGAAAGCTGTGTTCTGGAAAAAAACGATAAAATACATGCTGTATTAATATTAAAGAAAAAAACTGATTTAAACAAACTGGTAAAAGGGGCAAATTCCATGCTTCTTGCACACCAAAAAATTTCATCTTATTCTTTATGGCATGAAAATAATTTTCCTAAAACAAATACTGGAAAGATAAAAAAATTCATTGTTTCCGAAGAATTGGAAAAAATAAAAGCAAGATCATATTTTTATAAAGAAGAATTGCATAAAATAATAAATAATGTTCTGAATCCTTCCAATAAGATTAAAGAAAACTCAAAGCTTTCTGACTTAGGTATGGATTCTTTGAGAAGAATAGAGCTTATTTCTGAAATAGAAGATGAATTTGGGATTGGATTAAATGAAGCTGATATAAACCAGTATACAAAAGTTTCTGATCTAAGAAAATTAATGGCAAAAGAAAAGTTAGAGGAAATAAAGTTCAAAAAATGGCAGTTAAATCCTTTAGTAAGAATTTTTGGAAACATATTAAGAGTAATTATTTCATATCCTTTAGTCTTTAGCTTTGCAAAAGTCTCATATGAAGGCCTTGAAAATCTTAAAGATTTAAAGTATCCGGTAATATTTGCAAGCAATCACCAAAGTGCATGGGATCCTGTTGTAATAATAAAGTCTATAAAAACTAGAACTGCGATTCCCACACATCCAATGATTTTCGGAATAGGAGTTAAAAAGCATAAATTAAAAAGAAAAATTAGGGGTTTTTTAGCATCTTTAGCCTTTAATGCCTATCCTTTTGGAGAAAAAATAGGAACAGAAAAAAGCTTAGAGTTTACAGCAGAGATGATAGATGATAATTACAGTATTTTAATATTTCCCGAAGGCAGAAGGACAAATGACGGAAAAATAAAGCCTTTTATGCAGGGAATAGGATATCTTGCTTTAGCCATGAACTTGCCGATAATTCCAGTAAAGATTTCGGGCTTATTTGATATTCTTCCGATAAATAAAACAATGCCAAAAAAAGGCAAGGTTATTGTAAAGTTTGGAAAGCCAATAAATCAGGATAAATTAAAAAACATTTCTTATATTAAAGCGACTAAATTAATTGAAAAAAAGGTTAAAGAACTATGAAAATAAGAATAGGATGCGATATAGTAAAAATCAGCAGATTTGATAATATCAAGAAGAAAACTCTGGAAAGAATATTCCACAAAAATGAAATTAAAAAATCAAAAATGAATCCAGAAACTCTTGCAGGGATTTTTGCTGCAAAGGAAAGCTGCAAAAAAGTCTTTAATGATATTAATTGGCATGATATAGAAATTAAGAAGAAAAGAAATGGCAAACCTTTGCTTATCTTAGGAAAAGACAAAGGCGTAGCAAGTTCTGACTTAAGCATTAGTCATGATGGAGATTATGCTATAGCCAGTGTGGTTTTTTTAATTCGTGAGGTTCAATAATGGCTACTTCAATATGGATTATTTTAAGAATAATTCTTTTTATCATAGGATTTATTTTATTTTTATCATCATTCCAATTTTTTTTAAGTATCCATCCTCCCAAGCATTCCGATAAAGATATTCCCTCAAATTATGGCTTAAAATATGATAATATATCTTTTATGACATCTGACGGAATAAAGATAAAGGCTTGGTTGATTACCTCTAAGAAGGCCAGTGGAACTGTAATAATCGGTCATGGATATCCTTTTAATAAAGGGAACATACTGCATGTTGCAAAATTTCTTTATCCTGATTATAATCTCGTTTTTTATGATCACAGGTATTTTGGTGAAAGCTCTGGATTTATAACTACTGTTGGCTTTAAGGAAGTAAAAGATATAGAGGCCACTATAAAATTTGTAAAGGAAAGATTTGGTAAAAAAGAGCCTATCGCACTATATGGATTTTCTCTTAGTGCATCAGCAATGATCATGTCTAAGGCAGATGTCAATGCAATTATAGCTGATTCATCATATGCTGATTTGAGTAGAATGATAGAGCACACATATTCAATATTTGGTTTTTTAAAATATCCTTTCGTTAAAACTACGGAACTTTATTCTATAATATTTTTAAATATCCATCCTAAAGAAGTTTCTCCAGCTTTGGCTATTAAAGACACTAATGTACCTTTGTTTGTTATTCATGGAGAAAAAGATAGCCAAATTCCGGTTGAAAATGCATATGCATTAAAAGAAAGCAATCCTAATATAGAACTTTGGATAGCGAATGGTAGTGATCACGGTCAAGCTTATGCCCTTTACAAAGATGAATATACTAGTAGAATTAAATCATTTTTGGAAAAACATATGAAATGAAATCGTTAAAAAAACAAATATTTGGCTGGAGCATGTATGATTTTGCCAATACCATCTTCTCTGCCTTGTTTATTACTGTTTATTTTCCTTTGTTTGTAGTTCTTAATGGAGGCACTTCTTTTTATGTAGGACTAACAATGTCTATATCTATGTTGTTGGCAGGATTGCTAGTTCCTTTTTTAGGGGCAATTGCGGATATTACTCAAAGAAAGAAGCTTTTGCTGTTTATTTTTACATTATTATCCTGCATATTTACACTATTTACCGGACTTTTTGACTTAACTTTGATTTTAATATTAGGCTTACTTGCAAATTTCTTTTATCATGCAAGTTTGGATGTTTATGACTCTTTGCTTGTTGATATCTCAAGTAAAAAAAATATTGGGTGGATATCTGGAATAGGAACTGCTGTTGGTTATTTAGGGACTATATTAAGCGTTGCAATAGCTTATATTGTCGGATTAATTTATGGTTTTGAAACTACGCAGGGAATAAGAATAATATTTTTATTAGTAGCAATATTATTTTTTAGTATTTCTCTAATTACCTTTTTTTATGTTAAAATAACTTCAAAGGTTAAAATCAAAAAAGAGCATTTTTCTGAAGCTTTTAAAAGAGTAATTTTTACAATTAAGAATATCAAACAATTTAAGCATATAGGGATATTTTTATTAGCTTCATTTTTATATATGGATGCGGCTAATACCTCAATAATCTTTTTATTCTTATATGGCAGGGACCAATTAGGCTTAAGCCTAGTTCAGTTTCTTCCCCTTTATGTCTTGATGGCTATAGCTGCTTTTATTGGTTCTTTGATTTTTGGAAAAATAACAGATAAAGTTGGCCATAAGAAAACATTAACTATGGTTTTATTTTTATGGGTTTTAGTTATTTTGAATTTATATATAAAAACAACATATACAACATTCATAATTACAGGCATTTTCGGAGGAGCTTTATTGGGAGGCATATGGACAATTACAAGGCCTATCCTGGTTGAATTATCGCCAAAGGCTAAAATAGCAGAATTATTTGGATATCAGGGATTAACTGAAAAATTTTCAGGCGTAATAGGACCGGCATTATTTGGCTATGTAGCTACTTTCATTGATTTTAGACAGGCTCTTTTGGTTGTCATTGGCTTATTCTTAGCAGGAGCATTAGTTCTTTCATTTGTTAAGAAAAATAAGGAAAAGTATTTAAATAAAGATTTAGGATAAAATAAAAAAGTGATGCATTAGAAGAGACTAAGATGAAAAACCTTAATATTTTTTTGTATACTGCGATTGTTGTTGTTCTTTTAATTGCAGCTGTTTTAATACAGGAAAAAAGAATGGAATTGGAAGCAAAGGAAATATGTCAAAAAAATAACCTGAGCTATCAAAGCAAAATAAAAGAAAACTCTTTTCAATTAAAAGCTGCTTTATGCAAATCAGGATGCAATAATGATTTCTGCAAGGTTAGCTTTTACCAGATTAAACCATAACTTTTTTATTTCTTATCCCTGAATAAAGCAAGATTACTAGTAGAATAGATGCCATAAAAAATCCGAAGTATGCTATTAAATTAGCCCTTCCAGAATTTAATACCAAACCAGAGCCGATAATCAAAGCAGCAGTAATGACGCCCAAAACAATCTTATTGCTGCTTCTTCCAACTTCCCTTTCAAGCTCAGCAACATCCTTATGCTCTAACTGTAGCTTTAGCTGCCCTTCTTTTAATCTTTCTAGAATCTCTGATGTATGCTTTGGAAGTTTACTGAAATCTTTTCTTAAGTTAAGTAAATCCAGTAAAGTTCCCTTAAATAATTTTAATGGGCTTATTCTTTTTTTGATAAGATGCTCTACATAAGGTCTTGACTCTTCAATAAGATTAAACTTAGGATCTAATTCCCTTCCCAATCCCTCTGCTGTTATCATGCCTTTGCTTAATAACACTAGATCAACAGGAATCTTTGCTCCGTATTTAACTCCAAGATTCATAACACTATACAAAAGTCTTCCTGGATTTATATCTTCTAATCTCCTGTCATAATACTCACCAAGATAATCAATCAGGTCTTCCCTGAACTCATGGTTATCAACTTCCCTGCTTATTATTCCTATGCTGGCAAACCCATTTACAATCCCTTCCATGTCTTTTCTTATCAAAGCTATGAACAAATCAGTCAGATTTTCTCTTGTTTCCTCATCTAACTTTCCAACTATCCCAAAATCCAAAAAAGCAATTCTGTCAGACCTTAAAACTAGAATATTTGCAGGATGAGGGTCTGCATGAAAAAAGCCAAATTCAAAAACCTGTTTAAAAAAGCTGTTCACTATTGTCTTTGCTATCTTCCCCCTGTCAAACTGCCCCTTAATCTCTCCTATTTTCATGCCTTCGATAAAGCTCATAGTCAAAACTCTTTTTGAGCTGTAATCCCAGTAAACTTTAGGAACCCTTACTGCAAAATCATCTTTAAAATTTCTATAAAATCTTGAGATATGCCTTCCTTCAACAGTATAATCCAATTCTTCTTTTGTATATCTCTCAAATTCCCTGATGATTTCCTTGAGATTTATATTTTTCAGCTTTTCACTATGTGCAGAAAATAGTTCTTCTAAATGGTACATTATGTCAATATCGTCCCTTATCATCTCTTTTATGTCTGGCCTTTGAACTTTAACAGCTACTCTTTCTCCATTTTTCAGAATAGCCTCGTGAACCTGTCCAATAGAGGCAGATGCTATGGGAATTTCTTTAAAAGATGTAAATATTTCATTAAATTCCTGCTTAAGGTCTTTTTTTATTATTTCTTTTACCTTGTCAAATGAAAAACTAGCAATATCATCTCTTAATTTTCTAAATTCCTTGCAATATTCTTCATTAATTAAATCTGGTCTTAAGCTTAACAATTGTCCAAGTTTAACGAAAGTAGGTCCTAATTCCTCAAAAGCTTTTCTTAATCTGACGCTGTCACTTTGCTTCATAGTCAGAATTTTATCAGCAAATCTCTGTCTTCCCATATATGGCAGATAAGAATGCAGTTTTAAGTCCTCAAAAAAGTGGCCAAATCCATATTTTGTAAAAACAGTGACTATCTTCCTTATTCTGTTAGCGTCTCTGAAGCCCTGAACAATCCCCATAAATATGTTTAAGATACTTAATTTATATATTTATCTTTTTGAACTTTTTGAACAGAAAACTTATAAAACCCTGATTTCACCCTTATCTTATGATTGACAGAAAGCATTTTGAGGCTTTAAAAAAAGAGCTCAAACAATTTGGAATAAAAAGAGAACATGCGATAAGAGATTCTAGGGAAGTAATCAACCTTTCCAAGCAGATTATCCATTATATCCATAGAAATGAGTTCAAAAGAACAAATGCATTAATAAGCAAAATAAAAAATAAAGTTAAGAAAATTCCTAAACATGCTTTAGATACAGACATAAACAGAGTCGCCTTACAAGAATATGTTGAGGCAATGGCATACCATCATTTTGTCAAGTATAAAAAATTAATTTCAAAGTCAAAATTAAAAGTGGATGCAGAGTCTTATTTATTGGGATTGGCTGATTTGTCAGGAGAACTAGTAAGAAGGGCAGGAGCTGAAATAATAAGAAAAAACTACAAGGAAGCTGAAAGAATCAAGAAATTTGTAAACCTTCTTTACGGAGAATTTCTTGGGCTTGACCTAAGAGGCTCTGATCTAAGAAAAAAGTCAGATGCTTTAAGGTGGAATCTTAAAAAATTAGAAGAGACTATGCTGGATTTTACAAGAGCAATAAGAGGAAGATAAAATGTTAAGGACTCATAATTGCGGTGAATTAACTAAAAAAGACAAAGGAAAAGAAGTAATTTTATCAGGTTGGCTGCATTCTTCAAGAGTTCAAAAAAAATTCAGTTTTATTGATTTAAGAGATAGATATGGAGTGACACAATTATTCTTAGATGAAAAATTTAATGACCAAATTTCAAAATTAGGAAAAGAATCTGTTATACAGGCTAAAGGTATTGTTCAGGTAAAACCTGCTCCAAATCCAAAATTAAAAACTGGAGAAATAGAAGTTAAGGTTTCTTCTATAGAAGTTCTGAATGAATCAGATGAGTTGCCTTTGGATTTGTCTGGAGAGATTGAATCAACAGAAGAAACAAGATTGAAGTACAGATATCTGGATTTAAGAACAGAAAAGATGAAGAATAATATAATAACAAGGTATAAAATTACAAAATCAATAAGGGATTCTCTTCACAAACAGGATTTTTTAGAGATAGAAACTCCTATGCTGGCAAAGTCAACTCCAGAAGGTGCAAGGGATTATTTAGTTCCTTCGAGAGTTAATCCAAAAAAATTCTTTGCCCTTCCACAGTCGCCCCAGATATTTAAGCAGTTATTGATGGTTTCCGGATTTGACAGATACTTTCAGATAGTAAGATGCTTCAGGGATGAGGATTTAAGAGCTGACAGGCAGCCAGAATTCACTCAATTGGACATGGAGATGAGTTTTGTTGGAGAAGAAGATGTTTATTTTGCAATAGAACAGTTAATGAAAGATATCTGGAAAGATGTTTTGAACATTAATATAAAAATCCCATTCCAAAGAATGACTTATGAAGAAGCTATAAAAAAACATAAAACTGACAAGCCAGATTTGAGAAAAAACAAAGATGAATATGCATTTTTGTGGGTTACAGATTTTCCATTGTTGGATTTTAATGAAGAAGAAAAGAGATATGTTGCAATGCACCATCCATTTACAAGCCCAAAATTAGAAGATGTTAAATTGCTTGACAAAAATCCTGAAAAGGCAAGGGCAAGAGCCTATGATTTAGTATTAAATGGAGAGGAAATTGGCGGCGGTTCGATAAGGATCCATAAAAAAGAATTGCAGGAAAAAATATTCAATGCTATTAAGATGACTAAAAAAGAGGCTGAAGATAAGTTCGGGTTTTTGATGAATGCTTTTAAATATGGAGCCCCTCCTCATGGAGGCATTGCATTAGGCTTGGATAGGATAGCAGCAATAGTGACTGGAAACAGCAATATAAGGGAAGTTATAGCTTTTCCAAAAAACCAGGATGCAAAGGACTTGATGATGGGTTCTCCATCTGAAGTTGATAAAAGTCAATTAAAGGAATTAGGAATAAAGTTTGAAAAATGAAATTTATATCAATACAGGAAGCATTGGATAAAAAAGAAGGAAAGGTTTCTCTAAGAGGATGGGTTTACAGGGAAAGAAAGCAGAAAGAGATGGCTTTCATAGTCATGAGAGATTCCTCAAACATAATTCAGTGCGTAGTGAAGGAAGACAAAGTTAGCAAAAAAGAATGGGAAGACGCAAACAAGATTCTTATTGAATCATCATTAGAAATAGAAGGAACTTTAAAAGAGGATAAGAGAGCCCCAACAGGCTATGAATTACAAGTTTCTAAATTGAATGTTATTCATTTTGCAGAAAAATTTCCAATCTCAAAAGACCATTCTCCGGAATTTTTGCTTGATGTAAGGCATCTGTCATTAAGATCAAGAAAATTAACCAATGTTTTAAAAGTGAGATCAACAGTTTTTAAAGCAATACATGATTACTTCAGGTCATTTGGATATTATGAGTATCATTCTCCCTGCTTCACTCCAAATGCAGCAGAAGGAGGCTCAACTCTGTTCAAAGTGGATTATTTTGGCAAGCCGATTTATCTTACTCAAACCTGGCAGTTATATGCAGAAGCAGGAATTTTTGCTTTGGAAAAAATATATACAATAGCGCCTTCATTCAGGTCAGAAAAATCAAAAACATCAAGGCATCTAACAGAATATTGGCATGCCGAAGTTGAGACTGCATGGCAGCATTTTCCTGAACTATTAGATCTGGCAGAAGGATTAATAAAATATATAGTAAAAACAGTACTAAAAGAAAACAAAAAAGAATTAGATATATTAGGAAGGGATACAAAAAAACTAGAGCCTATAGTAAAGGAAAAATTTCCAAGAATAACTTACAAAGAAGCTTTGAAAATCCTTGAGCAAAAGGCGAAAATAAAAATTCCATACGGAAAGGACTTAAGGACAGTAGAAGAAGATGCTTTGTCAAAACTTTATAATACTCCTGTTTTTGTAACGCATTATCCAAAGATAATAAAGGCTTTTTACATGAAAGAGGATGATAAAGATAAAGGTGCAGTTTTAGGCTCAGACTTAATAGCGACAGAAGGTTATGGGGAAATTATTGGGGCAAGTGAAAGAGAAACAGATATTAAAGAGCTGGAAAAGAAACTAAAAGCTCAGGGTGAGGACCCAAAAAAGTATGGATGGTATTTGGATACAAGAAGGTATGGAAGTGTTCCTCATGCCGGATTTGGATTAGGTGTAGAAAGAGTGATTGCATGGGTTTGCGGCTTGGATAATATTAAGGATGCTATTCCATTCCCAAGAACAATGTTAAGGTATCAGCCTTAATTCTTAAACTTAAACAAAGTGTCTTTTTTCTTGTTTATTAAGTATATTACCAGCAAGAATATTAAAACTATTGTAGCAAATCCAAATTTCGACTTTGTGTCAAAATAAATCCATGTTGCAAAGAAAGTTGTTATTATTGATCCTAAGAATATTCCGGCAACAATGCTTCCTTCTAAAGGAATAAATATTACAAAAAGCAGTGCAATTAAATTGAACAGGGTAATTGTAAAATATTTCCAGGACTCATAAGCCTGCTTGTCATCTTCAAATTTTTCCCTTTCGTCTTTTTCATCTTCAGCGCATTTCTGAACTTCAGTCTCATTATATTCAGGAGATAGTCTGGGTCCATAGCATTTGCTTTCATAATATGAATGATCTCCAGTATATTTGGGAAAGAAAACATTTGCTCCCATAAAAACCATAGGAATGTAAAGCAATAATACAACCAAGCTGAAAACAATTTTAGTCCAATTCATAATTTAAAGAGATTAGTTTCTGTTTAAATACTTTATTAAATAAAAAAATAAAAATCTACTCTTCTGACCTGTATGAAACAATGTTTACAGCTTCTTCAAAAGTAATCTTTGACCTTCCTCTTGTTTCAAGGTCTAATGCTCTTGTTGCGCCGTCAACTTCGCTTACTGACAATAATCTGTCTCCATTGTCTATAGCTCTTGCCAGATTAAATCCATCCTGGCTATGAACTCCCCTAAACTCAGGGCAGACAGAATTTACCAGATAAACAAGCCTTTCCATAGCTTTGTCAGCGCCTGATGCATATTCAAATTCCCAGCTGTGTCCAAAGTCTAATTGCTTCCTTTCAGAAGTTCTCCTTGAAGTTGGGTTTTCTTTTTCACCAGACCCTAAACAGCCTGTTAATCCCAAAGTTGCTGCCAAGCCCAAGCCAATTCCTACTTTTCTTAAGTAATTCATTTTAACCCCCATAGTTTAAAACCTGATTTTAAAGAAAAATAGCCATTTATAAGTTTTATTATTCTAAAGTAGTTATTTAAAAACCTCTCCAGTTTCCATGCTCCAGAAAAGTAAATCCAATTCGTCCATGTCAATGCTAACTTCCCTGCTGAAATCCTTAAATTTTTTTTCTATCTCAAAATATACCTTAGGGGTTAAAGTTTTTGGGAGTTCATTAATGACATTAGATTTATGCAAGTTCTTCAAAATATGCCTGTCCAATATTGCTAATCCCCTATATCCAATATTCCTGAGAAAATGACTGGATTCTTTTAATCCTAATCCCTTAACATTCTTGACCAACCATAATCTTAATTCCTCATTGTTTTTAATTTCATTTAGCTTTTTCTTAATCAGGGGAAATTTCTCTTTTGCCTCCATGAGGTATTTAGCTTTATTATTGTTAAATCTTACATTTACAATCAATTTAGCAGGATTAAATGCTTCTGCATTGTAAAAATCCCTTTCCTTTAAATTTTTGATGCATTTGTCAGCTGCTTTTGCGCTTGATTGCGGTGTTAACAAGCAGAAACAAAGCTCATAAAAAAGTTCTTCATCATTTCTGTCTTGCTTAAAATCGTTTAACCTGTCTTTTATTATATCTTTTTTTTCTTCATAATCTCTTTTAATATCATTAATCATACCAACACCCTGACTTTTAATCTTTCTATGCATATTCTTTCTTAGTTTATATGCATTTCCCCGCATAGCATAAGCTAACTAAAACAAGTAAAAAGAAAAATAGCTCTTAATAAAAACTTATTTTTTTGGTGCGTCGCATTCGGTAATTACACGACCTAATGTCTCCCACGCAGGGCGCCAAGAAAGCAAGCGAAATCAATAATGGCCCTGAAATCGGAATAGCTGTTGAAATCACACAGCCGCGAAGCCTGCCCAAGAAATTCCTTATCCGCATCCCTTAAAGTGCTTTGCACATAATCAGGCATAAGTACGAAAACGCATGGGGTTATTCCAGCTTCTACAAACATTTCCATGTTTAAACCGAAATTTTCTTCATCAGGACCATAAATTCTCTGAGCAGCCCTTCTTTGTTCAGAATTTAATTTATGAACAGCTTTAGGATCAACTTCAAAACGACCATATCGATAATCTTCAATCACGAGTCTTAATTCTTCCAAATCAATGACAACACTATCCTCATGCTCTAAAGACTTTTTAGCAGCTTCAGCGTCAAGAAAATAGTTTCCGTTAATTAATTGCCAGGAGGTTTTGTCAATATTTTGCAAAACTAAATTTTGTGGTCTACGAGTAATAGCCCATAAAGGCTTTCCTTTTTGGACAGTATAAAGTGCGCCATCAGCAGTATAAAGCTGTTGATGTCTTAATCCATCCTTGGTTCTTCGCTCAATCGTAATCTCATCTACATGCTGAAATGTGCCTAGCCCTAATTCTTTGTAATTCAATAAATTTCCAATAATGTTTTCTAATGCCATTTTAATCTCCTTTTCAATATGTTTGATACTTCATAGCTAATTTACTCATTTATAAAGCTTTCTATTTGTTACTACTTTAATAGAGTAATTAATCTATATCAATAATGTCTCCAACCTTAACATCATTATCTAAAGTAAAATTAGCATTAAAAGATTATAGTAAATTATACTATATGGATAAAATAATAGAAAGATTTAAAAACCTTTAAATCATCTGGAGTATAAACTAAAGTATGGATTATAATCAAAATACTATAGCAGTCTTGAGAAGATTATTCACAAAAAGAAGGATTGGCGGCAAACATACTGAAGAGAAAAATGTCTTAAGATGGTTAAAAAATTTATCTCCTGAAGATAAAAATTTAGCTTTAAAAGACTGGGATAAAGCAATAAAAGATGGTTTGGTGTTGAAGCAGAAGAAGACAAAGGAATGGCATGTAAGTTTAAACCCCAGAAGATTAAAAGATATTCATAATTTAATAAAATAATAAAAATGAAAAAAGAAACAGGAATATTTTGTGAAGTTTTTGGAGATAATCCTCAAAATAGAATACTGGAATTTTTTATATCCTTAAGAGAATTAGACCATAGCATAGGGGATATAGCCAGAGAATTAGACTTAAACAAAGCTACAGCATACAATGTTATGGGAAGGTTAATTAAAAGAAAAATAGTTTTGAAAAGCAGGGAAGTCAGCGGAGCACAGTTATATAAACTAAATACAGAACTGCCGGAAGTTAAAATCATGATAATTGCTTTTAATAAAGCTTTAGAAATTATCTTAAATGAAAATTCTGAAAAACAAAAAGTAAAACTTATATTATCTCAATAATATCCCCAACCTTAACATCATTCTCTAAAGTAAAATTAGCATTAACTTCTATGATGTTATAAGCTTCTATATCAGGATAGTAGATTTTGCAGTTATCAATACATCTAGGAACATTCCTTTCAATATGGACAATTTTATTCTCTTGATTCAGCCAGATAATATCAATTGGAAATTTAACATTCTTCATCCAGAATCCTCTTTTTTCAGGATAATCATAAACAAACAATAATCCTTTATTCTCTTCTAAAGAATCCCTGAACATCAGCCCTGTAGATTTTTCTTCTAAACTTTCCATTACTTCTAAATCAATGCATTTATCCTTAAAACAGGCTTTCTTTTCCATATGGTCGCACCCTGCAATGAATATAAGAAACAATAATATAAAAACCTTTTTCATACTACCTTGCAAATATCGCACTTCTTTAAAACCCTATCCTTTGCTATCAATAAAGCGCTGTCTCTTGGCTTGCATACTTTATTTAAAGCGTCTTCCAAGACTTTTCTTGTATTATTAACTACTTTTTCTTCAACCAGCTTAAACATTTTTTTCTCATCTCCACCGATATACTCAACATAGCTTGAAATTACTCCCCCTGCATTGGCAACAAAATCAGGAACAACTAAAATTCCTTTTTTATATAATAATTCCTCCACATCATAAGTAGTAGGAATATTGCTTCCTTCGACAATCATCTTATAATTAATGTCATCAACATCTCCTCCTTTTATAAGATCAGGAACTGCTGCTGTGATTAAAATATCTGCCTTGATTTTAAGAATATCTCTTGAAGGTTTTACATTTCCTGGTTTATAATTAGTTACTGTTCCTGTTTTCTTTTTAACCTGGTCTAATTTTTTAAAATTTAATCCTGTTTTATTATAGATTACTCCCCTTGAATCACTCACTGCTACAAGTTTGGCTCCAGCTTCTGACAAAAACTTTGCTGTATAAAATCCTACATTTCCAAAACCCTCAACAGCAACAGTTGCTTTTTCTAAATCTATTTTTGCATACTCAGAGGCAATTTTAGCAGCATGAAAAACTCCAAAGCCAGTGCTTCCTAATTCATGAGGTATGCCTCCCATTTTCTTAGGCTTTCCAGTGCAGCTTTTTTTGCTTCCGTTTGCTTTGGAATACCACTCCATTTCTCTTTCACTAGTATTAATATCAGGAGCTGCAACATACAAATCAGGGCTTACAATTTTTAATGCTTTTGAAAAGGCTTCGATTATCTCTTTTTTCTTTTCCAAACTCATGTTTTTAGGATCAGCAATAATTCCTGATTTAGCTCCGCCAAAAGGCAGGTCTGCCATAGCTGTTTTCCATGTCATTGCTCTTGCTAACCTGACAACCTCATCAAGAGAAACAGTAGGAGTCATTCTTATGCCTCCTTTTCCAGGACCCAAAGCGGAATTATCAATGACTAAAACTCCCCTCATTCCAACTTTGGGATTATAAACTTGAACTATTTTTTCAGGACCAAAAGCATCATACTCTACCATTATACCCTCCTCAAAATATTTAAAAAATAAAATTAAGACATAGAGTGAACTGAACATCCACTGTATGCACTCCATTTGCTCATCTTAGCTAATGCCAATAGAACAAAACCACCTAAATACCAAAGCATTATCTGCCAGTATGATGTTCCTGATTGTGTTGTTATACTAATCCACTGGGTTACAAATCCATTAACCAATACCCAGAAGCCAACTGCAAATAATATCAAAGCTAAAACACCAGTGCCCCAATTACAAGTACATTTGGCTCCGGACTTAACTATTTTTTTTGCAACCATTAAATCAACCTCCTTTTAATATTAGTAATATATTTATATGAAAGTTTATAAGTTTATTGGTATGCCTCAGATAAAGCCTGTAATGGCTATCTTAAAAAAAGAAGTTAGAAAATTCAGAGAGCCTATATTAACTAAGATTTCAAAGAAAAGAGATCCTTTTAAAGTATTGATTTCGTGTATTTTAAGCTTAAGGACAAAAGACAATGTGACTGGTTTGGCATCAAAAAGATTATTTTCCAAAGCAGATATCCCAAAAAAAATATTAAAATTAAAAACAAGGGAAATTGAAAAATTGATTTACCCTGTTGGATTTTACAAAACCAAAGCCAAAAATCTTAAGATATTATGCAGGCAATTATTAGATAATCATAAAGGAAAAGTTCCTCATTCTGAAGAAGATCTGCTAAAATTAAAGAACGTTGGCAGGAAAACAATGAACATTGTAAGGACATATGGATTTGACGATCCTGAGGGGCTTGCCATTGACATTCATTGTTTCAGAATACCAAACAGATTGGGATGGGTAAAAACAAAGACTCCTGAAGAAACTGAATTTGTATTAAGAAAAACATTGCCAAAAAAGTATTGGAGGGATTTCAACGATATTTTTGTCATATTTGGCCAGAACATTTGTGTTCCTGTATCTCCTTTCTGCTCTAAGTGCCCTATTAGCAAATACTGCCCAAAAATTGGGGTCAAAAGAAGTAGATAATTTTAAATTTCTTTTTGAGATTTTTGCTATTTCTGATATTTTCTATTAATAATTCAGATTGTCTTCTTTGAGTAATTCCCATTCGTGCTTGATTTTGGGAGTAATGAAAGCTACGTGGATTTTTTTATTCATCTTATAATTAAATCTTCTTTTATTAGTCTTTTTATTCTTTCAGGGTTGTATGTCCAAATAATGCAACCATCTTTATCGATGAATATTTTTCCAGAATTCTCCAAGTAGTCCAGTATTGTCTGGAAGGTTTGATACATCATTTTTTTAGGCAATTTTTTCCAAAGTTGATATTTGCCGCATTTTTGGCTATATTTTTGTATAATTTTTTCTACCATAATAACTGATTCTAATGTTGGACTATGCAAAATTGTTGTTTCTGCCATATTATATAAGTATATATAAGAACTAATATATAAGTATTTCTATTTTTTAGACTATATTCCTTAAGCAATTTAGTTTACTATCAGAGTCAAAAGAAGTAGATAAAATCATAAAAATTATTCAATTAGATTTAGCCTTTCCGCTCATTCTCAGCATATCTATATTTGTAAATACCTTAACTTTAGTCTGTTCTTTGAAATGAGAATCGTGAGCCCAAATACCCTCCGCCTTTGTTGCAATACAAGCTGCTAAATGAGGAATATCATCCTTATCGCTTATGTCATCTTTAAATGACTCAATAAATTGTTTAAATTCTGATTCAGGAATAACAGAAATTTTTTCAAAAAATAATGCAAGCAAAACAGCAAATTCTTCATCAGTTAATTTTGTTTTCTTCTTAATTTCCTCCTTATGTTTTTCTATTTCGCTAATAGTATGGTCTGGAGTTACGAACTCAAAGAAATCATCAAATAAAATTTCCCTGGTGGTTCCTTGCTTTGAAAGTGCTGCAATAATCCTGTTTGTATCTATTAGAATTTTCATCTAATTAAACCATATTTCTTTGCCATACTATGTTTAATTTTATGTCCGATTATTTCCGCATCCTCTTCAGTCAGCTGGCTCTTTGCAAGAAGTTTGTCCATAATCTCCAATTTTCTTGCTTTTTCCGATATAGCTTGTCTTGCTATCTCGCTCCATTTTATTTCCTTATGTTTCTTCATCACTTTGTGTAGGTCTTCTGGAACAGCTAAAGTCATATTAGTCATTTTCATTCACTTTACTTATTTATGTGTAATTACTTATTTATATATTTTTCTATATTTGGCTCTGGTGCAATCCTAAGTTTTAAGTAGAATAGAGGCATAGCCTCCTTTATGCTGCAAAGCTAAAAGGAGTGTGATGCTATGCCCCAAAAGAATGAGTATGAGAACTATATAAAATTTGTTTCTG
>Ga0209541_10000400_pt1 | contig 84654 bp, 96 predicted proteins | sample RifCSPlowO2_01_FD_184027 | JGI IMG/M metagenome (GOLD analysis project Ga0209541, IMG submission 184027) | Groundwater microbial communities from Rifle, Colorado - Rifle CSP2_plank lowO2_0.1 (SPAdes) (version 2) | ecosystem: Environmental > Aquatic > Deep subsurface > Groundwater | place... | reverse complement strand
TTTCTTTATTTTCTCTATCTCACTATCCCTTTCAGTTTTGGCAATTATTGATGCCGCGGAACAAACAATATTATCTGAATCCATTTTGTGTCCTACATGCAGTTCTATTCCAGTTTCTATCCTTTTCTTTAAATAATTCTTATAAGCATTAATATTAGTGCTAGGGCAATCAATATATGCTTTGTTGGGGTTTAGTTCATTTAATATCTTAATTGTATTATCTGCCTCTAACCAGTTAAGATTTGAGTTATCACTCTCAACAGCAGAATCTATTTGCTTTGGGGTTATCTTTATTATTTTAAACTGGACTATTTTCCTCAATTCTTTAGAAATATTCTCCCTTTGTATTGGTGTTAACAATTTAGAATCTTTTATACCTAAATATCTTAATCCAACTACATCAGACTCCCTGACAATTACCCCCGCGATAATGAGAGGCCCTATAACAGGTCCTTTTGGGAAGCCTAAAAGAGTTTAAGCTTTCTCCCCGCCTCATCAATACCACAAATTAAGGTCATATGCAAATCAACCGTTTATTATTTTCTTTTATTACCCAAAACTTATTTTTATTTCTTTCTACAAACTCTTAATTCTGCCAGAACTTAAAATTTTGTTTAGCAATTTTAAAAATTCCTTGGTATGCTCTAAAGGAATAGTAATAGAATGCTCGTGTTCCCATTCATCATCTACTTTCTTCTTTTTTTGTATTAACAAGTACCTTCCATATTCATTCTCTAAGATATCAAACCAAATAGTCCTATTATTGTAGTTTAATTTCTCAAAATCAAAGTGATGAATCCTGTGGTTAGGGTAATAAACTTGAGTTACTCCAAATTTCTTTAAATAGATTTCATTTTCTAAGGTCAGTACTTGCAGATGTTTTTCAATAGTTTTTCTAGATAGTTTCGTAGTACGAACTAACTCAGTAATTGTAAACCCTTTTGGATTTCCTTTCAAAGAGCTCAATATTTTATTATGCGCTATTTTTTCTTTTTCTGATGCCTTCATTTTAATTTATATTACTGAGTACCAAAATGTTTATATACCTATTATTACTAACATTAGTTACTAATAAAAGTTACAAATATCACTAAAAAGTTAAAATTAGAAAAACTAAGATTAAATTAAGTGTCAACCCGAAATATCTTATGTTCAAAAATCATCTAATAGAAACTAATAATCTCAAAAACTATGAACATACCCGTATAAATCAAAAGAATGCACGAATATATAAAACTTACGATTGCAAAGCTGGAGTTGAGCATCGGTAGGCTCGATAGTCTCAAAAACTATGAACATACCCGTGTTCTGTGGGTTCGAAATTCCATTACGGAACTCCCGCCTTCAGCGCAAATATTAAATGAAAGTAACATTCAGAAACAACTATCAAACTTGGAATTTATAAGATGGCCAAAATAATAAAAGTAAAGTGTAAAAATTGCCATAAAAAACTATTCATCGAAATTAAACTGAACTTTGGAGCTAGAAACGAGAATAATGGAGACTTGCTTGATTGTTTTTTAAATGAAGCTAATTTTCATTTCAACTGTCCTTTTTGTCAAGAAATTGGAGTTCTAAACACTTATTTTTTTACAGATAAGAAGCCTAAAATTAGTCAAATTACAGAAAACCCAAGTTATATAGGATAAAACATTAAAAATTTTTAACTGCTTCAATAAGAGTTTCTTTTGTTTTAACTTTCATTAACCTAACCCTTAACTCCTTACTTCCCTCAAATCCCTTGCAAAAATTCAAAGCAGTCAGCTTCAAATTTGAAAAATTTACAAAGTCATACCTCTCACATAATTCAACATAGTCTAAAAATAACTTTATTTTGTCTTCTTTCATAATCTCAATTTCTTTCTTATCATCTAAATAACAGTTAATCTGTTTAAATATCATAGGATTATTCATTGCTGCTCTTGCAATCATTACATAATCACATTTAGAATAGTCTAAAAGTTCCTTAGCTTTCTCGCCATTTACGACATCTCCATTTCCTATAACAGGAATGCTAACTGCCTCCTTAACTTGTTTTATTATCTCCCAATCCGCTTTTCCGAAATATCCCTGCTCTTTGGTCCTTCCATGGATTGCTATTGCTTTAACCCCAGATTCCTCCATAACCTTAACCAGTTCTAAAGCTTCTACTTTTTTAAATCCAGACCTCATCTTAACCGTAACTGGTTTTTCTAAACCTTTAGAAAGAGTTTTTATTATGTCTTTTATTCTATCTTTTTCTCTTAGTAAAGCACTTCCATACCCTTGGTTAACTATTTTCTTGCTTGGACATCCAAAATTTAAATCAATAACATCAAAATTTTTTTCTAATTTTTTAGCTGCTTTTAATAAAACTCTGGGATTTCTTCCAAATAATTGTAATCCTACTTCCTCTTCTTCTCTTGATCTTTCCGCTAATTTCAAAGTTTTTTCATTCCCTCTATTAATTGCAATAGCACTTAACTGCTCTGTATAAGTCATAGCTGCTCCGTATTTTTGGCATAATAACCTAAAAGGTAAAATAGAAATATCTGCCATGGGTGCTAATACTAATTTATTCTTTAACTTTGGAAATTCCATACCATACTGAAAACGGAACAGATTTAAACATTTCCTAATAATCCTTATTATGCAGCATTTAAAAGATTCATATAAATCAGAATTCAAAGCAGAAGCAGTAAAAGTAAATGACAAAGAAGTGATATTAATCATTACTTACTTCTATCCCACTAGTGGAGGCCAGCCAAATGATACAGGAACAATAACCAGAATTTCAGACAATAAAGAATTCAAAGTAATTGATGTAAAAAAAGAAAATAACCAGATTATTCATATTCTAGATAAAGAGGGATTAAAAGAAAATGATAAAGTAAAATGCAAAATAGACTGGGAAAGAAGATACAAATTAATGAGGATGCATACAACTGCCCATGTCATAAGCTCTATAATCCATAAAGAAACAGGTGCAATGATTACTGGAAATCAGTTAGACACAGAAAAATCAAGAATAGATTTCTCATTAGAAAAGTTTAACAAAGAAAATATAGAAAATTACATAAAGAAAGCTAATGAAGAAATAAAAAAAGACCATAAAATTACTATCTCAACAATCTCAAAAGAAGAAGCAGAGAAAATAAAAAATCTCTCAAAATTAGCAAAAGGCCTTCCTCCAAACCTAAAAGAGATTAGAATAGTCACAATAGGTAGTATAAATGAACAAGGAGATGGCGGAACTCACGTTAATTCAACAAAAGAAATAGGGGCAATAAAATTACTATCTATAGAGAACAAAGGCAAATCAAACAGAAGGTTATATTTCTCATTAGAATAAAAAAATTAATATACTCCAATATTTTCTCTTTAAAAGATGAAAAAGAATATTTACGCAGAACAAAGAGTCGGCATTTTTGTAGACATACAAAATCTATACTATTCTGCAAAGCACTTATATGATAAAAGAGTCAATTTTATGGCAGTTCTAAATGAAGCAGTTAATAACAGAAAGCTAATCAGAGCCGTAGCCTATGTAGTAAAAGCTGATGAATTAAAGGAAAACACCTTCTTTGAAGCATTAAGTAAAATGGGTTTTGACGTGAAGGCAAAAGAGCTTCAAATCTTCCCAGGGGGCATGAAAAAAGGTGATTGGGATGTAGGAATAGCTGTAGATGCCATTCAGATGTCTCCCAAACTTGATGTAGTGGTTTTAATATCTGGAGATGGAGACTATATCCCCTTAGTTGAATATCTAAAAGGCGCCCAAGGATGCAGAGTTGAAGTCCTAGCATTTGGAAGGTCTACCTCAACTAAACTAAAAGAATCAGTAGATGAATTTATAGACTTGGATAAAAACAAAAAATACCTCATAGGGTAATCCTTTTAAATGTTGCCTAACCTTGTTTTTCATGGAAGGGCCGGTAGTTTAGTGGCTATAACGTCGCCCTAATAAGTTAGAAATTCTAATTTATGGCGAGTACAAGGCGAAGGTCGCAGGTTCAAGTCCTGCCCGGCCCAGATATTCTCAAGAAACATTTTTATAGTAATAAAATCCCGCTAATTCCATGAAAAGAGGGATAATTCTAGTACTAACAATACTTCTAAATATAGAAATAGCAAATGCCCAGTCATTAAACCTGTTTGGAGCAGATGTTTCCATTCTTACCTTATTGCCAATAGGGCTCATATTTCTCGTATTACTATTCTTCTTAGGATTGTTCATAAAAGATACTTTAACTTCAAAAAAGAAAGAAGTTAAAAAAGAAAAAGAAGAGGTAAGAAAAGAAGAAAAACCAAAAGAAGAAAAAGAAGAGTCTGAAAAGAAAAACCAAAAAGAAATTCTAAAGATATTTTTCACAAAAATTAAAGATTTTGAATCAAAAATAAGCTCATTAACTCCCAAAGAGTCCCTCTCGCAATTAGATGCAATAGCCAAAGACTTTTTTAAGGAAAAATATTCAATAAACCAGGAGTTCAGCTTAGGTGAGTTAGATAGCTTAGTTAATATAACTAAAGAAGAAAAAAGAATATGCAATGAAGTAGAAGTATTGAAGTTTAGCGGAGGAGAAGAAGCAAAAACGGAAAAAGTAAAGAGATTGACAATAACATTATCAGAATTAATAAAAGAGTTATACTATAAAACAAGAGATAAAAAAGAAATACCAAGCAATTTAATGATCTTTGTAAAGATAAAAGATTTCTTTATTAATCATTTAAAGAAGAAAGAACAAACAGAAACAAAACAGGAAGTAAAAGAAGAAGTGCAATTAACTCAAAAAAAAATACCTCTAACTCCGATACCAGAAGAAGTTAAAGAAAAGAAAAGTTTCGAAATACAACCTCCAAAATTCTTCTATTATACTAAAAGATTAAAGATTCTAAGAGAACTAAATGACGGAATAAGAATAGCTAAAGAAAATAGTGAAGAAGCTAAGAAGATATATGGTAAATCCCTTATAGAGTACTACAAACTTCCTGTAACAGAAGAAGAAAAGATAACAAGTAAGCTTACTGAATTGTATAGTAAAATAAAAGACGATGAAATCCATAAAAAAGAAAGAATAAGTGAAAAAACAAAAGAAATCATCAAGATAAAAAAAGAAGACCACAAAAGAGATAGAGAAGCTAAGAAAATTCTTGATTCAGTGGAAAGATGGATCACAGAAATAAGTATAAAAGAAGAGATAAAAAATGAATATAAATCTATAATGCTTGGAATAAGAAAAAAAATAACAAATGCAGGACTGTCTGTAAAAAAATTTGAAGATAAGGAAATTATGAAACTATCTAAAATTATCCATGAAACAAACCTTGAATTAAATAAAAGTAAAGAAAGAATCATTGGATCAATAGAAAATAGCCCCAATAAGCTAAAATTATCAATAAAAAGCTTTGAAAGTAAAGAGCAGGAAAAAGTGCATAATTTAATAAAAAGACTTGAAAACATAAAAGAAATTAAAGAAAAAATAGAAAAAAAGAAATTAAGCATCCCTGTTCCTGACACAAAAGACATTGGAGAGAAACCTATAACAAAAGAAAGATGGTATACGAGAATTTTAAGTATAAACGGGTTCAATTTGCCAGAAGTAGGAAAACAGAAAGTAAAACACCCAACAGAAAGAGAGGTTTACCTGTTCAAACACAAAATTGAATTGCCTAAAAATGGAGAAGATGCTATAACCAACCATAGAAGAGTAACCCAAATTAACAAAGAAAGCATTAGTAAACTATCTAAAGGAGAAGAGAAAATAAGACAGAAACTCGATAAACTAGAAGAGCAAAAAGTAACACAAGCAGAAATTGAAAATTTAAAAATTAAATACAAAAATTATCAGACTAAAACACCAAGGTTTTATCATGAAAAATCAAAAATAGAAAAAGAAAGGATAAACCAATTAGAACGAGAAAGGGAAGAATTGAGAAATAAATTATCTTCTTTATATTAAGGTATTGTTCTATATCTCATGTTTAGCATTCCCCATGTGAATGTTAAGAAAAACAAAGCCAGTACTAAAAGTGGCATTGAAAGATCTCTGGAAACTAGCTTATTCTTAAAGTCTGCAATTTCAAAATAAGCTTTATTTATATCTTCATTTGTATATGCTTTATAATATTTGCCACCGGTAGAATCTGCAATCTGTTTTAAAGTATCCTCATCAACTGTTAGTAAAACATCAGAGCCATTGATTATTTCCCCTCCTTGTTCAGTCCCAACCCCTATAGTGTAAACAGACGCTAAGTTAAGAGTAGCATAAGTTACAGCCTCTTCTAAAGGCAGTCCAACATTTCCTCTACCATCAGTTAATAATATAATAGATCTTCCATTTTGTGAGGTTAATAATAAATTAGAACTGGTGGTAACAGCCTCTCCTAAATTAGTGCCCCCTCCTTTCCTTACATTTATGTTTTTTATTTTTTCTGATAAGCTAAAATAATCATCTGTTAAAGTGCTTTCAACAAAGGTTGCAGATGAGAAAGTAACTAGTCCAATTTTAGTATTCCCCCCTGTATAATTGAGAAAACTTAATGCAGCTTGTTTAGCAGCCTCAAGTCTGTTAGGTTCAAAATCATTAGCCGTCATGCTTACAGAAGTGTCTATAGCTAAAACAAAGTCAGAATCACTTGATTCTGTTTCAAAGACGAAAGTAGTCCCAGCAGCAGAGAATATTAAAAATATAAATGAAAACCCCATTAAAAAAAGTATCAGATAATTCTCAGATAATTGAATGTTTCCAGTTACCCTTTCTATAGCCTCAAAATTAGCAAAAGTTAAAGCTTTTTTTCTAAAGCCTTTGACTGTAACAAAATGGACTACTACAAGAAAGATTAAAGTAACTAGCAACCATAAATACTGTGGTCTTGCAAATATAATACTTACCATTATCTTCTTATCTTTAAAGCTCTGAGTTTAAATAATTTTACTATTGGTTTTACAAAAAACTCATCAGTGCTTATTATAGTAGAATCAGCTCCCGCATCAACAAAGGATTTTAATAGCTCTTCCTCCTGCCTTCTAGTTTCTTTTTCATACAAATCCTTAAGCAAAGACGGATCTATAACCACCCTTTTATGTGAATAAGGGTCTTTAATTAGTATCTCACCAACATAATCCCCAGGTAATGTCCTGTCCCTTGGATCCCTTATTATAATGCCAATCACATCAAACTTGCTTGTAATAATCTTTAAGTTACTCTTCCATCCTTCATCCATTCCAACAAAATCTGAGACTATTATTACAACAGTCCCCCTATTAAATGAAGTTAAAAGGAATTTTGAAAGCTCTGAAAACTTACCATTACCCCCGTATAATTCAGGATTAGTCAAGTTTCTGGAAATATCATAAAACTGACTTTTCTTCCTTGAAGGTACAATATTTTCAACAATAGTATCATTGTACATCACCAACCCCACATTATCTCCTACTTCCAAAATTGCATGTGCCAATGAAGCAACAAGCTCTGCTGCATATTCGTTTTTAAGTTTCTCAGTAGAACCAAACAGCATACTTTCACTTACATCAAGAGCAAAAACCACATTAACATTTCTTTCCTCAACATATTCTTTAATTAAAATCCTATTAGCTTTTTTACTCGCTTTCCAGTCAATTAGTGAAGCATCATCAGTCGTAGAATAAGTCCTATAATCTTCAAACTCAATTCCTCTCCCCTTAAAAACACTTGAATACTGACCAATTAAGCCCGATTCAGCATGCTGTTTTGTGAGAACCTCTAATTTCCTTATTGCAGGCAGTAAATCTATAACTAGTTTCTTCTTTGCCATTTTAAGGCACCTTGACTTTCTCAAGAATCTCTTTTATAATGACATCAGAATTTACATTCTCTGCCTGCCCTTCATAATTCAATAAAATCCTATGTCTAAGGACATTGCGTGCAATCTCTTTTACATGCTCAGGCAAAACATAGGGGCTTTTTTTCAACAACGCCTGTGCTTTAGATGCAATAAATAATCCTATAGAAGCTCTTGGACTTGCACCATAGCCAATATATTTTCCTTTTTCAATTTTATAATTGCTGGAATTTCTTGTAGCATCAACAATATCCACTATATACTGTGCAATCTCCCTGCTCATATAAATTTTTTTAGTGTCCTGCTGCATTTCTATAATTTTTTGGGGATTTATAATTGCGTTTAATTCATAAGATTCAAAATGTCTAAGAGTCATGTTTCTGTTGAGAATCTCAATCTCATCCTGAGAAGTGGGATAATCCACAATTATTTTAAACAAAAATCTATCAACCTGAGCTTCTGGTAGAGTATAAACACCTCCTTGCTCTATAGGGTTTTGAGTAGCCATAACAAAAAAAGGAACAGGTAATTCATATGTTGTATCTCCTATAGTAACTTCCTTTTCCTGCATTGCTTCTAACAAAGCAGACTGTGTTTTAGGAGGGCTTCTGTTTATCTCATCAGCTAATAAAAAATTAGCAAAAACTGGTCCTTTGACAACTTTAAATTTTTTTGTTTTTTCTTCATAGATAGTTAAGCCTGTAACATCTGTTGGAAGCAAATCCGCTGTAAACTGGATTCTTGAAAAGTCTCCTCCTGTAACTTTGGACAAAGTTCTTACAATTAACGTCTTAGCAATACCTGGAACTCCTTCAACTAACACATGTCCATTACATAAAATAGCCATTAGCAGTCCATCAATAACATTCTGCTGTCCTACAACAGTTTTTGAAATTTCTTCTTTTACTTTTTCAAGAAGCTTAATATGTTCTTCTATTTTACTTTGAGTTAACTTACCAGAATGAGTTTTATTAAATTTATTTGCCTCTCTTTTTTTAAAATCTTTACTAATCTCCTTACTAGAAACTTTCTTTTTATGCCTTTTCATACTACTTAATAAAGAAAAAATATAGTATAAATAGTTTACTTATAACTCTACAATAACAAATCAGCTATATTTTCTTTTCCTGTAAAAATAATAAAGAATTGTTGTGATTGACAAGAAAGCCACAGATTCTATTACAAAAAGCCCGAAGTTAGCTTTAGCCTTTACAGATTTAAATGGAAAATTCAATTGAGCCTCATCTAAAGAGATCAGTTCTCTGCAACCATCAACAGTATTCTCAATAAGCTTATTTGCTTTCTCATAATTCTTATTATCTATAAGAGATCTTACCTCTGGTATTATCTCACTAAATTCCAAGCATTCGGGATTCCCTCTAAACAATTCATTCAAAAATTCTATCTGATCTAGTAAAGATTCTTTTTTGGAAAACTCTTTATCCTTCAAGTTTAAAAATAACTTAGTAGTATCTTTAAAATTGGGGCTAAATACTGTAGAGGTTATAACTACTTCATACTGGTCTGGTTCAGCGCCATTATTAGTAATGTCTAAGTAAGTTTGATAGGTCGCACCAATGGCTAATTGAGGAATGCTTGATCTCTCAAATCTTAAATCAAAAAAGTCATTATCTATGGATGCATCTAAAAATATATCCTTTAATGTAAAGCTCCCTGTATTTTTAAGTACAATTGGAATTCTGATAGTATCATTTTCAAAAAATTGTAGACTCTCTGGTTTTATAAGCTCAAGTGTAGCTATTTTAGTTCCTCCAGACCCTCCGCTAGAACTACCACCGCCACTAGTTATAGTCCCTCCTCCTGTAGGGGTTACTTGTTCTGAAATCATAAACACAGAGAAATTTGTAACATTTACAGTAAAAAGATTAGAATCTATGCTCAATGAACTTGTTGTAATCTGATTCCAAGTACAGGAAGACCGGCTTTCACATCTATAAAACTCCAAATCAGATTCAGAAGTAATTGTAGCCAAAATTGCAGTATAGTTATAGGTTAGGTTTACAGATGTATATCCAAAAGTGCTATTACAAAACAACTCAAACTGATCAATAGCCCTTGTAGTTGTAGGAACACTTACGCTCTCGCTTATATCAGTAAAGTTACATACACTTGCATTAGTCAAGACACTAATGTTAGAATTATAAAGAATTGTATCCATCCTTTTATTTGAATTTCTAAATAATATATCATAGACTCCAGCAGGAATGCTCCCAGTTATATTACTGCCAGAAAACTGAATATCCTTGCTGCAAACATCCATTATTTGTATAACATCTCCTCCCGCTGAAGTTAGATTAATTGAAGTAAGATTATTTACTGTAAAAGATTGAGTGTTTACAATTGCACTTGAACTAGGATAATTTATATCTCTAACCTCAAGTCTCATGCTAAAATTTCCTAAAATAGTAGTATTGAATGTATAATTATATCTGTATCCAAAATCAGTATTATTGAAATTTTTAAAGTTATTTGCTCTACTTTGCAAATCTAAAGAGGTTCCATTAGGGTAAGATACGCTAAGATTTACATAATCCACAAGTACATCAGATGTAAAATTGACACTAATATTCATATTTACACCCTGTTCTAATGTAGTAGGATAACCGCATAAAAATTGTGTACTCGGATTATTAATGTTACTTTCAGAGAAGCTTCTAGTAATTCTAAGCTTGTTATATGAAGTAACATTGATCGTATTTGATCCATTATGCCCGACTGCTACAACATCTATGGAAGTAGAATTAACATCAGGAATACTATATGTATAAGTATAATTAGTAATTGATGTGTTGGAGGTATTTAATGCAGTGTAAGTTGTATTTGCTCCATTGACCGTAAATATAAGATCAACTCCGCTTATTAAATCTCCATTCTGGACTTCATCAATCTGAATAACCTGGGTGCTTTTTGCAGTTATAATAGAATTATTATTTGGACTTGTCATATTAATTATCGCGTAATTAACATAGAACTCCCTTACAACACTAAAAGCAGAATTTCCCTCACTATCATTAGCCCTGACTCTCCAATAATATTTACCTATACTCAAATTATTGGACAATAAAGTGATGTTAGCATTATTTAATGTAATATTAACGGACAGATTGCCATTTTCAAATCCAGTACTGTTTCCTATCTGTAAAAAATAATTCATTGGATTTCCTTCAGAATCGCTGCCAGACCAGTTAAACCCGTTATTTGCATTAAACAGAAGCCTTGAATCATTATTAGGTAATATCAAGGTAGGAACATCAGGAACAGCAGTAGTTGTAAAAGTATCAAACCCAGTTATTTTTAAATCAGACCCTATAAAAAATATAAAAGTAACAAATAGAACTATAATAAAAGTGATAACATCCCATCTAATTTCACCGAATTTGCCTCTTTTCATTTAAATAAAGTATATAGTTCTGATTAATAAAATTATAGGTATTATCTCTTGCCCTTTCTAATCATTCTTCTCCTATAGTAAGTATAGGAAAGTATGGAAATAAATGCAAGTACTAAAAATTCTAATCCAAACAATAATATTTGGTTTGTGTCTAAACTACTTAGTTTTCTGAGGTCAAAAGCACTCTTTTCTTCGCTAGAAACAATACTCTTGCAACTCTGCAATGCAGCATCACTAAACTGTATTGCTTTCCCATAATCTGATACAGCAAATGACTCTCTGGCTCTATCAGCCAATTCATTAAACTCATTACATTCTGGATATTGGTTAAACAACCTAGACAAAAATTCAAGCTGCTGTCCTGCTATATTCTCTATATTCTCTAAGTAAGAAACTAGATCTATGAAAAATAAAGTGCTGTCCGTAACTGTAGTAGGCTTGCCAATAACAGCATTTATCTTTATTTCATGATCCCCCGGATCAGCAAGCTGGCTTGAAATAGTTAATAACAATTCTTGTTGTTCTGCAGGGGATAAACTAGCAATGTAATCCTTATCAAAACTTAATTTAAGCTTATCGCTGTCAGATTCAACATTCAATGTAATGTCCTCTAAAGTAAAATTTCCATTATTTTTTATTACAATCGGAGTAGTAATGCTGTCATTATTATAGAAAGTAACCTTGCCCGGCTGTAAAAGATCTATAATTATAGGCTCTTCCCCAACTTGAACACCACTCCCGCTAGAACTAATAATAGTTGTTGGCAGAGAAGGTAGTTGTACTAATGAAAGATCCTCACCCAACATGAATGTTGAGAAGTTTGTAAATGTTGTAGTAACATTATTCCCGCCTTCTTTTATAGCTGAAGTTAACAAGCTCCAGGTGCATGTGTTATTTACAAGATTATCGCATTTATACAACTTAAGAGCCCCTTCCGTTAATATGCTTGAAATTATTGAATCATAATTATATGTAAGGTTAACATTATTATAAATTAAGTTATTATTACAACTCAAAGTAAATTGATCAAGCGCTCTAAAATTGCTCGGTGCTGCAACAGTCTCATCTATATCAGTAAAGTTACATGCTTCAAATGAAGCAGAAGACAAATTGGTGTTGTACAATTCCACAATCTGTTTATTTCCTGTAGTAGACAAAACTAGATCATATCTGCCTTCAGGAAGAGTAGAACTTATACTGCTTCCAGAACTTAATACCTCACCACTACAGGTATCTTTAATTTTAATTGTACTTAACCCAGTTTGGGTCAAATTAAGGTTTGCATTAGCAGCTACAGTCAAATTCTTTTCTACCCCTACAGAACTGGAAGTCGGGAAGTTGATATCTCTTATCTCCCCTCTTAAAACATAAACACCAGTATTAGAACCAAAAGTGAAAGAGTAGTTATACTCATAACTATAATTATTGCTGCTATAACTTTCACTATTATTAGAAGAACTGCTTAGTGTTGTAACAGTTCCATTAGGGTATGTAAGATTAACATTCACATATCCAACCAAAACACCCAGATCTGCTCTTAGTGTGAAGTTAGCAACTGAATTAGGGGCATTTACTACTCTATTCCCGCAAAGATAATCTAATGATGCTGTTCTTACATTATTTATATTCTGTGTTATTCTAAATCTTGAAGTTGTGTTAGTACTTAAAGATCCATTATTCCCAATAGCTTTCAATGTAACATAAGTTGAGTTTACATTAGGTACACTGTAAGAGTAAGTATAATTAGTAGTTGCTTCTTGATTATTACTTATATTATTTGCAGTAACAGTCGTATTTACACCATCAACACTTATTACTAAGCTTACAGACTTGACCCAGTCCCCATTCAGAATTTCATCAATTGTTATTAATTTTGTAGTACCTCCAGAAACAATCTCATCATAGTAAGGTGAGGAAACATTGATAGCAGCATTTGCCAAAGTGAAAGTTCTCGAAGAAGTAAAACTTGTATAATTTCCAGACTGATCTGCTGCTCTTACTCTCCAATAATAAGCTCCACCAGCTTCATTGACAGCTGTAAAGCTATAATTTCCTGTTGAAGTACCAACTACGCCTAGAACAGTAACAGTAGTATTTATTGTTAAATTTCCATTTTCAAATAAACTTGTATTTGATATCTGGAATTGGTAGGTAATATTGTCTACATCTGTATCAGAAGAAGTCCAGCCAAATAAAGTGGAATTTCCATAGAACACATAGTCTCCATCTTGGGGATTCAAAAGAACAGGGGTGCTAGGTTGTCTATTTATAATTGTAAAGTTAGATAGATTGCCCCTCACAACATTATTGCTTGTGTCATTAACATACCATCTATATTGAACTGTTTGCCCGCTACTTAAATTTCCATAACCTATGAGATAAGAGTAAACATTCCCATTCTTAGATACTCTTCCAGTGCTATTTGTATAATTAACAAAGTTTCCGCCAAAATTTGACTCAAACCAAACCGTATTTAAAAATCCATCAGTTGCTGTAACATTCGCTGTAACATTATCCAAAGAGGTTATACTTACATTTGGACTATGGACTATATTCGATAAAGTTGGTGCAATTGAATCAATAACTGTGAAGGTTGAATTCGAAGTCCTATTAATATAATACACCCCCCCACATTGCCAGCTAACATTAACAGTAGTTAAACTGAAAGAGGTGGAATTCAAACTTCCAATATATAATTGATTTGAAGAGCCTAGACTTCCAGATACACTTCCTGCTGTAAAGTTACATGTAGCTCCAGATATAGCAGTATAGTTAGTCAAGTTATAAGCAGCAGTTAAGGTTATATTTTGACCATATTCAACACTGCCTACATCCTGTTGAGTATAAATAGTAGTGTTATAATAAACTTCTACAGAGCCATCATTTTCACTCGATATACCATCGCTGTTATTTGCAGTTATTGTATAATTAGCAACGCCCTTAGGATAAGTATAATTTACAGGAATAGTAATATTATAAATTCCTGAACCTGAGCTTAATGCTCCAGTTAAAGCAACTCCTCCATTTTTATTTACCTGCCAGATTTTTACTGTAACAGAAGTTATACCAACTACAGAAGAAATATTTGCTTTTAATGTTAAAGAGCCTCCTGTAATTAAAGGATTAGTAGCATTCACTGTATTGCTATTTTGGTCCAATTCCTGAACAGAATTAAATATTGGAATATCAAGACTGAAATTTATAACTGTAAATCTAAAAAAAGTATCTTCGCCAGAAGCGATTACTGCAGGCAATTCACTTCCCTCAGCTCTAAACCCTGTAAGAGAACCAGTATTATCGCCTGAAACTGCAATATCTCCTTCATCTATTCTTACGTCTAAGTTAGTTCCAGTTCCTGAAATTGCAATTGCAAACTGTACAGAAACTATAAAAAGAACCAGTACACTAAGTATAAAAAAAACCTTCTTTATCATCCTTTTTTTAATATCCCTCTTTTTCATGTACAATTTTACGTAATAATTAGTTCCAGAAATAAGTTATTACAATTTTTCATCAAAAATACCTATGATTTGGCATATTTAAATATTTTTATTTAGAATAAAGAAAATCTTTATATAGAAATCTAGCTAGTTAAAATATAAGGGGTGATAGTTTGAAAACCTATAAAAATTTCATAGATGGTAAATGGACTAGTTCTTGTTCAAAAAAAACGTTTTGTTCTTTGAATCCTGCTACAGAAAGACCAATTGGCAGTTTCCAAGACTCAAGTAAAGAAGATTTAGACTTAGCAGTAACTTCTGCAGAAGAAGCTCTTTCTTCATGGACAGATACTCCTGCTCCAAAGAGAGCTGAAATTTTATTTAAAATCGTGGAATTATTAAAAAAAGATAAAGAGAGGCTAGCAAAAATTGAAGTAATTGAAATGGGAAAAGTGTACAAAGAAGCAGCCGGAGACATCCAAGAAGCAATTGATATCTTTGAATATATGGCAGGAGAAGGAAGAAGGCTTTTCGGTCATACAACTCCATCTGAATTAAAAAATAAATTCAACGCAACAATAAGAATCCCTGTTGGGGTTGTCGGAATAATAACACCCTGGAATTTTCCAATCGCAATACCTAGCTGGAAATTAGCACCAGCATTAATCTGCGGCAATACCATAATATTCAAACCTTCATCATACACTCCTTTGTGCGGCATTGAATTAATAAAAATCTTAAACGAAGCAGGATTGCCAAAAGGAGTTGTAAACCTCCTAACAGGCTCAGGAGAAAGAATAGGAAACCCAATTATAAAACATCCAAAAATTAAAGGAATTTCTTTTACTGGATCAGTAGAGACTGGAAAATTTATAAGAAAAAATGCAGAATTAAAAAAAGTAGGTCTTGAACTTGGTGGAAAAAATGCAATTATAATCATGGAAGACGCCAATTTAGATTTAGCATTAGAGGGAGTATTATGGGGAGCTTTTGGGACAACAGGACAAAGATGTACTGCTGCTTCCCGTGTTATAATACATGAAAAAGTAGCAAAAACGTTTGAAAAAATGCTAGTAAATAAAACAAAGAAATTAAAACTAGGATCTGGAATCATGCATAATACTGATATTGGCCCATTAATCAACAAAAGTGCAGTAGAAAAAGTTGATTATTATGTTAATTTGGGAATAAACGAAGGAGCAAAATTATTATATGGAGGCAAGCCAGGAAAAATAAAAGGGTTTTTTTACTGTCCAACGATATTCTCAAATGTTAAACCAGACATGAGAATAGCCCAAGAAGAAATATTCGGCCCAGTAGTTTCTATAATTAAAATAAAAGATATAAATGAAGCAATAAATGTATGTAATAACATTAAATACGGCTTATCCTCCTCCATTTATACAGAAAACATGGCCTATGCATTCAAGGCAATTAACAAAATAGAAGCAGGGATCACATATGTAAACGCCTCTACAATTGGAGCTGAAATTCATCTTCCTTTTGGTGGAGTAAAAAAAACAGGATCTAGCAGAGAAGCAGGTTGGGCAGGTATAGAAGAATTTTCAGAAGAAAAAACAATTTATATTGATTATTCCGGAAAATTGCAAAAAGCCCAGGGGATAGAATGAGACCTTCAATAAGAACAAAATTACCCGGTCCTAAATCTTCTATAATAATTAATAAAATAAAAAAATTAAATATTGCTTACTCAAATCCATACCCTTATGTTCATAATAAAAAAGGAGAAGGCTGTTACTTCCAAGATGTAGATGGAAACGTATTTATAGATTTTGCATCACAGATCTGCTCTAATCCATTAGGATACAATAACCCAGAGATTAACGCAGTGATAAAAAAATATAAACAAAGCCCAATAAAATATGGAGGACAAGATTTTAATGTAAAAGAGCACTTAGATTTATTAGAGGAACTAATAACCATAACTCCTAAAGGGTTAAACAGAGCTTTTCTAGTAAATTCAGGAGCTGAAGCCGTTGAAAATTGTATAAAACTTGCGATGAGAAAACAAAAAAAAGCCAAGTTTGGAATTTCTTTCAGAGGAGATTTTCATGGAAGAACGATAGGTGCTCTCTCATATACTCATTCAAAACCAATACAGAAGCAAAATTTCTTTTCAGTGCAAAACAAAATTCTCCCATTCAATGAAACTGGGGGAGAAAATTTAATAAAAATAATAAATAAAAACGGCGCATCAAAGATTGCCTTTGTCTTAACAGAAGTTATTCAGGGAGAAGGGGGCTACAATATAGCTCCAGAAAAATTAGTAAAAAAAATAAGGAAAATAACAAACTCTTACAATATCCCACTCATAGTAGATGAAGTGCAATCAGGAATGGGCAGAACCGGAAAGTGGTGGGCTCACCAGCATTTTAATATTTCTCCTGATTTAATGTCCTCAGCAAAAGCATTGCAAGTTGGAGCAGCAGTCACAAGTAAAAAATTTAATGTAGAACCAGGTTCAATTTCTTCAACTTGGGGAGGAGGACATACCCTCGACTTAGCAATTGGTCTTAAAACAATCCAAATAATAAAAAAACATAATTTACTGAGTCATGTAACTAGACTAGGTTCTTATTTAAAAAAAGGTCTTAACAATTTAAATTTAGAAAACGTCCGTGGAAAAGGTCTAATGCTGGCTTTTGATTTAAAGGATAAAAATACAAGGAATAATCTAGTTATAGAGTCCTTAAATCAAGGATTAGTAATCTTGGGATGTGGTGAAAAAAGCATTAGAATAATCCCACCTTATATAATTTCAAGAAAAGAAATAGATAAAGCTCTGGAAATAATAGATACATCTAATAAAAAAGTGAATATACCTGGTTTTAGACATAGAGGAAAAATTTGCAGTTATATACAGTGTGGAGAATCTCACACATAAATTTATATAAAGAAAACCTATCTAAATAATATATGTCAGATGACCCAAGCTATGGAACAAGAAAATCAAAGAATGACAAAAGAGCTAAAAGAAGATATAGAGTTTACAAAAAAGGTGGAACAGGAAGAACAATGAACTAAAGAGGTGTTGAATATAGAATTATTAAAAAAGCTCGCTAATACATTTGGTCCCAGCGGAAATGAAATGTCTGTAAGGAAGATAATCCAAAAAGAAATAAAACCATACGTAGATGAGTGTAGGGTAAATAAATTAGGAAATTTAATCGCAAGGAAAAGAGGTAAAGGACATAAGGTTATGCTTGCTGCTCACATGGATGAAGTAGCTTTAATGGTTAAAAAAATAGACGACAATGGCTATATCAGAATTTCTCCTGTTGGTGGGATTGAACCAGTAACTCTTATAGGACAAGTTGCAAGAATATTAAAGCCAAATGGAACTGTTTTATGTACTGGAGTAATATCTTATGGAGAAGTTCATGAAGGAAGCGAAATAAAAGAGCTTCCGAAGATAGACTATTTCTATGTAGACACCGGTTTAACAAAAAAAGAATTAAAAGACAAAGGAGTAGAAATAGGGAGTTATGTCGTCCCAACACAACAATTTAATACTCTTGGCAATAAAGATATCATTACTGGCAAAGCCCTTGATGACAGAATCGGGTGTTATATGCTAGTTGAAGTTGCAAAATTAATAAAAAAAACTAATTTGGATATTTACTTTGTCTTTAGTGTTCAGGAAGAAATAGGTCTTTATGGCGCAAAAACATCTGTTTATGAAGTCAATCCTAATTGGGGGATTGCAGTAGATGTTACACTAGCTCTTGATTCTGACTTAAAGGGAAACTCTAATATTATCCTAGGTACAGGTCCATTTTTGACTGTAAAAGATTCTGAAATAATCGCCAGTCCTGTATTAGACGAACATATTAAGAATATAGCAAAGAAATATAAAATTCCATTAAATCTTGAAATTGCTGATTTCGGAACTACAGATGCAACGAATATGATGCTCCATGGGGGAGGGGTTCCATCCACAATTCTTGGTGTTGCAATAAGAAACATTCATACAACCGCAGGGATTGCAAGTATGAAAGATATCAGGAACTGCATTAAATTATTAAAACTGATTTTAGAAAACCCCCCAAAGATATAATTTAAAAAGTCTTATAAATTTTATAACATTCTTTCTTTTGGGTCTGTAGCATAATCTGGACAGTGTACCCGGCTTCAAAGATAATAGATTATCTATGTCTTAGCCAAGGACCGGATGATCGGGGTTCGAATCCTCGCAGGCCCATCATAAAAACCTTTAAATAAATACATAGTAAGATCAGAACATGACAAAAAAGTCTAAAGAAGGAATAACCTTCAAAAAAGAAGAAAATTTCTCAGAATGGTACTCTGAAATTGTTCAAAAAGCTGACCTAGCAGATATTAGATTCGGAATCCAAGGATTTATTGTTCATAAGCCATGGGGCTTTTTAATTCTAAGAAAAATCTATGAATATTTAGAAAAGGAAGTGGAATCGCAAAATCATTTGCCTTTTTTGTTTCCTATTGCTGTAAAAGAAAAAAACCTGAAAAAAGAAAAAGAACATGCCGGTTTTACTCCTGAAGTATTCTGGGTATCAGAAGCAGGAGATAAAAAAATAGAAGAAAGATTCGCATTAAGGCCAACAGGTGAAGCTCAAATTTATCCTGTTTATTCATTATGGTTCAGAAGCCATAAAGATCTTCCATTCAAGGGATATCAAAGTAGAATAACTGTATTTAGAAATGAAATGACTACTCGCCCATTTCTAAGGGGAAGAGAATTCATGTTTTTTGAGACTCATGATGTATTCAATACCCATGAAGAAGCTAAACAACAGATAGAAGATGATCTTGATACTTGTAAAAAAGTAATTTATGATAAAATAAAAATCCCTTTCTATTATTTTAAACGGCCAACCTGGGATAAATTCAAAGGAGCAGATGAAACATTTACTCCAGATACATTAATGCCCGATGGAAAAAGAAATCAATTAGCCTCAACTCATGATTTAGGGCACAACTTTGCAAAAGCTTATGATATAAAAGTAGTTGGAAAAGATGGGAAAGAAAATTATGTATGGCAGACTTGTTTCGGTCCTGGGATATGGAAAATAATGGCAGCACTGATTGGGATTCATGGGGATGACAAGGGATTAATACTCCCATTTGATATGGCTCCCTTGCAAATTGTAATCATACCTATAACCTTCGGAAAAAAAGATGATAAATTAATGAAAAAAGCAAAAGAGATGGAATCTAAAATAAAAAAAGAGGGATATAAGGTTAAAATGGATGAGAGAGATGAAAGTCCTGGTTTCAAATATCATCATTGGGAGCTTTTAGGAGTGCCATTAAGAATTGAGTTAGGCCAAAATGAAATGAAAGGAAATTCTTTGACACTATCGCTAAGAACAGAAGATAAAAAAAGAAAAATCAAGAACAAGGAATTAATGTCTTCAATAAAGAAACTTTCTTTAAAGTTGGATAAAGATATAAAAAATAAGGCAGATGATTATTTTAAAAATAATACAAAGAATGCATATTCCATAAAAGACCTAAAATCACTGATTGAAAAAAATAAAGGTTTTGTAAAGGTTCCATTTTGCTCAGTTGACAAAGATGGTGAAAAATGTGCAGATATCCTTAAATTCGAAACTGAAGGTGGAAGTGTTTGTGGAACACTCTATCCTAAAGAAGAAAAAGTAACATCTAATCAAAGATGCATAGTATGTAATAAAAAAGCCAACCACATAGTTTATGTTGCTAAAAGCTATTAAAAGTTAAATATTTTCATTACCCTTGCATACCATGGAATACCGGTAATCTCTATGTTTATAACCTCTCTTACAATATGTTCTTTGCCATTTATGTCTTTATACTTCACTTCAATATATGGATTCTTAAAATAGAAAAAATCCCCATCAAAAGGAACTAAAAAATCATTTCTAAACGCTAATTCATCCTTCATAAAGACTTTTTTACCCCCAACTTTAACCTCCACAGAATTAACTTTGCTGTTTGGGTCTAAAGAAAATTTAACTTCCCCATTATTTCTATAATCAACAGTTTTTGGGTATTCCAAGTCAACAACTCTTACATCAGCATCCGTTAGTATATTCACATTGAAGTAGCTTGACCTTGAAAGGTTATGATCAACCAAGCTTACAAAAGACTCTCCATTTTTCTGCTCTAGATTAAAGTCAAATTTAACAGTTTTTTCTTCAGATTTTAATAAGTCTATATCTTTGCAATCATCTTCAAAACATAGTTTTATACCTTTAAAGTCTGTATCATCTTTACTGATTAAATTACATACAACAACTCCTTTATCCTCATAAGTATAATAAACATCCTTTTCAGGATTGCATGACATTACAATTTTAATATTTCCTTCTTCTTCTTTTTTAATCTGCTCTATTCTTGCCAATGCTTCTTCTTTTGTATAAATATTATAGCTTTCTCCATAATTAAGGTTCACAGATCTTTTTATTCCGCCAGGCCCCTCAACTTCAAGTTCAGATTCATACACAAGATTTTTTTCTAGCTTTTCTGGAACGTATATATGGAAGAAAACAGTAGATATTTCATTAGGTTTCAACAAAATATCGACAGAGTTATCATCCACTACAGAAGGCCCCTTTGTCAAATACAAGGTAACAGGAAGGTAATAATTCTCATTATTTTTTAATGCTATTTTTAGTGGAACATAACTTCCCTCTCCGACATTATTTCTTAATAAATCCAAATCCATGTCAACATTATATTTTAATATATCTCCCTTGCTGATCACTCCAACTTCTATATCTACTTCTTTAGGTTTTACATCCACATTCCTTGATCTCCACATATAATTTATACTGGGGTCTCTTGGATCATTTCCTTCCTTCATTTTTACATGTGTAGAGTCAACATAGCCGAATTGTCCATAAGTCGGGTCAAATGCAACCCATCCCACTTCAGGAAAATAAACTTCTGCCCATGCATGATTTCCAAATCCACCAATAGCATTTGTGTAACTTGAACCAAGAGCAAATCTTGCAGGAATTCCTAAAGACCTCAGCATAGCAATAAACAAAGTAGTTAATTCATCACAAACACCTTCCCTATTTTCATATACCCATACAGAGTTCTGTGAAGCTTGTGCAGTCAGAGAGTCTAAGCTGTAATTAATATTCTCTTTCGTCCACTTACCTATTTTATAAGTTACAACATATAAATCATCTTCTCCTTCTGCAAGCTTCTTCGCTTGTGCTATAATTTTAGGGTTATCAGAATTAACTAAATCTGAAGGTTGTAGGTATTCCTGAAAATCAACCATATTATCTTGTATAGGAAACTTAATTTTTTTATTAATCTTATAAAAATTTGTAGAAACATCAACTCTGGAATCGACTCCAAAAGACATTTCTGGAGAGTATTCTTCCCATCTGTAAATTAAATTATCTCCCCTGCTTATTTCTGCAAGCGGAGAAGAAAGAAGCTCATCACTTATTACTGTTTGAAATCTGTCATTCCTTGGAAAAAAACTTAGCTCACTAGATAAATATTCAAACTGGTAGCTTCCAGGTTGTTTTATTATATCAACATTTCCCTGAACTTTAACATCAAGTTTTAAATCCTGATATTCATTTAATTCTTGTGCATTTACAATATCAAAAAGAACCAAAAATATTAGAAAAAAAATTATCCACCTCATTTTATCTGCTTTTCTATCCTGTTCTTAAACTTAATAAAATCTTGCTTTTTTATATGAAAGCCACATGCATGCTCATGTCCTCCTCCTTGACCGTCTAAACCTTCTAATGCTTTAGATAAAATTAGGGGAAGAGCAAAATCAGCAGATCTAATACTGCCCTTAAAATCATCTCCCTGCTCTCTTGCTATTAAAATAACTTTATCAGGATACCTATAAAGTAATTCATTCGACATTTCTCCTGTAAAACTGTATTTCTTGTGTGAATAAGTAAAAACAAGAAATTTACTATGATCATTTTCATTTATTGCTTTTTTTAATAATACCTCATAAATCTTGTTTATCTCCTCATATCTTCCATATATCTTTTTCCCCGCTTCAGTTTTTTTAGACAAAATCTCCCTTGGGTCTTTGATTTTCAATAAGTAATCTATATAAATATAAACCTCGTTCGTCCTTCCCTTAAGGATAAAAGAAAGAATCTTAATAAGCTTCCCAAATTCTGTATCAAACATTACTTCCGGGGGATTTTTTATTGGTTTCGAAGGCACTAAATCTTTGAATTTTTTCTTAAACACATTGTACAAAGATAAATGCCAATCCCCGATAATCCCTATCATAGCTATCCATAGATTCTCACCTGTTATTTTATAGCACCAGTAAGTAACAGGCCTATTATCTTTATCATCCCTAAGTCTGGGATTAAAGTAATTAACCCCCCCTTTAAAATTTTCAGGAGAATGATGGTCTATCCAAATCAAAGGAACATGGACTTTATCTATAAAATCTTCTGAAATCATAGGCTTATCAAGTACAATTATTAAATCAGGAGAATATTGCCTGACTTTTATGATGTAAGAATCATCAAGAACCGGAGAATTTTTTAGTATAATTCCTTTAATCTTTTTATACTTCTTTTCTAGTAATAAAAAACTACATAGACCATCTGCATCATCATCAAAAAAAACCAAAGGATTCTGACTTTTCTCAATCATTTCTCTGATTTCTTTTATCTTAATCATTTTTATAGTAATCATAAACAGCTTTCATTGCTCTTACTGCATTGCCAGGAAATTGAAAACACGAAATATTATTATCCTCCAGTCCTCTTCTTAGCTCTTCTGTGAAATTAGCTCCAGTATTCACAACAATAATCTTGGAGCTCTCTTGTTATTAAGCTTACTTATGATTTTAGATTAGTTCTTTCCTCTGTTTCTATGAGCTCTCAAACTAGGTCTTATTTTCTCTGTGCCCTTCCCTTTATGCCTCAATCCTCTGCTCTTCTTTGCCGCAGAAGTAAGACCCCTATAGACTCTTCCTTTATTTTCCTTTACCCATTTAGTAGGTTTATATTTACTTACTAACTCTCTGTCTAAAAGAATTACTTCATAAAATTTATACCTTCCATCCTGCCCGATATTATAAGAATTAAGAACCTCACAATTAGGATATTTTCTGTTTGCTCTCTCTTCAGCAATCCATTGGTAATTCTTCCCAACTATTTTCTTCCTTCTTTTATGTTTGCTTCTTCTACCCTTCTTAATCAAAGGCCTTTGCCTTTTTCCTCTCTTTACTCTGACTCTCACAATAACATATCCTTGTTTAGCTTTATAGCCCAAACCTCTTGCTCTATCTATCCTGGTAGGCCTTTCTATTCTTACTACTGCATTGCCTTCTCTCCATTCAATAAGTCTTTTCTGAACTAGATTACTCATAGAAGTCTTTGGTTTTTTCCATAAATTCCTAACATGGCTATAAAGATTCATGCTATTTTTATCAAAAATACATTTTAAAAGTCTTTCCTATTTCTCTGAAAACACCATATAAGCCAAAGTTGCTACTCCCGCTACTAAAAAGCTAACAACAAGATTGCCAGTTAACAGCACAAAAAGCAAAGTAACTACTTTTCCAAGTGTAAACCCAATCTCCCTGAAAACAATGTATTCCACTTTATTCCTCTTCATCATCTTGTTATAAAATATAGCACTAAAAGGAATGCTTGCAAAAATAAAAGATAGTCCAGAAGCAACTTCTATAATGAAAAGTTGAAAAAAATTAGAAGCAAACCATCTGATAGCCCAGGTTATTGAGTGTATTATCGCCCCAATGTCAAGCATCTTTTTATTATCCATCCTATCAGCAAGTTTCCCAACAAAAAAAGATGAAAATGCAGTTACAAGACCAGCACCAGTAGCCAATACCCCAAGGTCAAAATAAGTTCCAAGCATTATGAAAATAAACAAAGGCCAAAACACAGAAGCAGACATATACCTAGCGCCCAATCCTAAAAAAGTTATCATATCTCTTGCATATCTTTTCCTGTAAATGTTTTTGAAAGAAAATTTTACAGGTATATGATCATCTTCACTAGCCCATAAAGGAATTACACCAGTTACCAGTAAAATACTAGCAGTATAAAACAAAGTTGAAAATCCAATATAGCTTAATATAACCCCTCCAAAAAAAGGACCTAAAATCTCAGCTGTAATAACTAGAAAATACAAAAAACCGATTTCACTCCCCCTATTTTTTTTCTTTGTAACTTTAGCAAATTCTATATTAAAACCTGTCCAGAAAAGAGTGCCGGAAATAGCATACAAAATAGCGGGATAGATATAACTAATGTTATATGTTTTCATTAATAACATTACCCCTATAAAAGAAATTTCAAATGGAACACTTGCAATAATCATATGTTTTAATCCAAATCTTGATGCAAACTTAGCAACAACAGGAGTAAGAACTGCAAAAAGTATAGACCATATCAAAAAGAAATAAATTATTTGATTAAGGCTGTAATTAAGCTCTTTATACATGTAAACTGGAATAAATATCCCAACCATCGAAAGTGCCAGGGTTTTTAGAACAACAGAAAAATAAAGTTCAGATAATGAGTTTTGGTGTACATACCTCATAAAGCCCAGAGATTGATAGTGCATTATCTAATGAAATATGAATCAATATAAAAACTTTGTTCATTATCACTATAATATATATACTGCAGTGTCTACAGGGCGCCACAATAAAGTTTTTAAATACAGTTAATCACTACAAAATTAAGAAAATTGGGGGGTCATGCAAATGGACGTTGTAAAGGGGTTATTTAAGTTGTTGATTGGTATTATACTTGTGATTGCCACTCTATGGGTTTCAGTTACATACACAGGATGGGGGCAAGCAGCATTAAATTTGATACAAGGCTCAATTATCCTGATAGTGCTTTTAATAGGAATTGTAGTATTCATTATAGGATTAACAGATTTAAAAGCCTAATCTTCTAACTTTTTTTCTTATTTTTCCAATAAGTCCTTTTTTCTTTGGAGACTCTTCTTTTTCAGATATTGTGTTTTTTCTTAACTTCTTCTTTATTCCCTTCTTTTTTGGTTTTTTAACTTTCTTTTTAACTGGTTTTTCTTTTTTCTTTTTTGTTTTCTTCTTAGTTTTCTTTACAACGGCCTTCTTTCTTGGTTTTCTCTTAACTTTATTATCTTCCAGCAAATCTTCCTCAGTTTCTTCAATCTTATGTTCTTCTATAATTTTAATATCTTCATTTATCTTATCAATCCCTTTTTTTATGTCAGAAACGGGCACTTTCTTTTGTTCAACCAAAACTTTTTCACAGTCAATGCACTTAAATCCATGCTCCATCGCTTCTTCCAAAGAAAGCGTAACATGATTATCAGGACATTTATAAGAAGTTTTATCTTCAGAAAGTTGAGAGTTAAGTCTGTCTAAATTTTCCTTTTTTCTTTTGAGCAAAACTTCTTTGGCATATTTGGTACTAAAAGTCCAATAATATATATACCACCCTTTTTCTTTGTCTTTTTTTCTTATAGAAGAAACAAGATTATGTTCATGTAAAGAATATAAAATATTCCTAACTGCATTGATATTTAATTTAAGTTCTTCAGCCAGATCAAACTCACTGACATTTTTCTTGTTTAATAGCCCCCTATATACCTTTATTGCATCATCTTTTACAATTTCCTTAAGAAATTCTTCTATAACCGTATGAAATTCTCTCATAATTATAAAATACTACTGAAGAGATGTTTAAAAAGTTTTTTATATTGTATATTTCACCATTATTGAATGGGTAGAAAAGTTTTAATAAATATCGAATTCGTTATATCTAAAAAAAGAAGGGGTGTTACAAAAAATGGGGTTATTTTCTAACAAGAAACCTAGAACAGATATTCCAAAACCAGATACTTTTAATTTCGGCGCTCCCAGAGTGCCAAATTTGGAAAAGTTGCAATTTCCAGAGCCAAATTTTGAAAACAATAATAAGTTTAAAGCTTCCTTGTTAAATGATATGGGATCAATAAAACAGTCTTTATCTAAACCTTCTCAAAATATGGGAAACTACAATAGAGAAACTATGCCAAGTAGAGAGCCTATGAATTCTCCTCATAAAAAGAGTCTATTCATAAAAGTAGAGAAATACAAAGAAGCATTGCACAGTATTGAAAATATAAAATCAAAGATAAACGAAGCTGAAATGGCTTTGGCTGCTTTGGAAAGAACAAAGAGGCAAGAAGAAGCAGAATTGGAAAAGTGGAGAAGAGACATAGAAACAATTAAAAGAAAATTGCTTAATATTGATAGCGCATTATTCAAGGAATAAACCATGAAAGGTAAAAGAGTTAAAAAGATTAGCAGCGAAGACCCCATATTTGTAGAATTACAAAATCCAGCTTATATTAGAAGAGAAGTTTTATCTGGAGCTATTGAGTGTATAGATGTTCTAAAAAACTATGAAGTTTTCAAGGATTTAAGAGTACTAAAGGAAAATCAAACGCTAGAGGTAAAAAAAGTCATTTCAAGCCTAAAAAGAGACTATAATGATCTAAAGGTCTCAATGCCAAACACAGGTAAAAGAAGTGATATGAGTATGGAAGACCCTTTTTCTCATCATGAACATAAGCACATAGAAGTTAAACAGGAGCATAAACAGCAGAAAAAAGAAAAAATCGAAACAATACCTCCTGGAATAAAGAGGTTAGAAAGAGAACTTGAATTAATAAAAAATAAACTAAACACAATTTAGAAAGGTTTATATTTTTTCTTCTAAATTTTACTAGTATGAAAAAAAGTTTAATTTTAATATCATTTCTCCTTATAGTCTCAATTGTTTCAGCAGGAGAGATGATTACTATAGATTTTACAAAGACCCCAGTGGTAGTTGAAGAAATCAATGAAGGAGACGCATTAAGATTCACAATAAATGGAAAAACCCATGAACTCCTATTAAAAGAGGTTTATGAGTCAAAAAACTACATAAAAGCGGCATTGTTCGTAGAAGGTGCAGAAACTCCAGCCTATCTGTCTATCTATTACAATCAAAAGGTGTTAATAGATTTCTACAAAGATGGAACAAATGATTTGGCAATCGTGCTTGAATCCGTAAGCAATAATAAAGCAAGAATAATCCTAAGAATACTAGATGAAACAGGAAACCCTGTTTTAGAATCAACTAATGTGTCTAATGCAATAACTGGAAATGTTGTAGCAGATGAAGGAAGCTCTGTTGACGCAAAAACAGGATTACTTATAACCGGAGCCATAGTGATAATCGGATTTGTCATAGCTTTAATAATTATAAAAAAATAACTACTTTTTATACAAAATTTTGACAATTGAAAAAACAGCTAATAATCCAGTTACGGCTAATAAGAAGAAAGTTAAATTTTTAATAAACCCACTTTCTACTATGTTTTCCTCTTCTGTATTTTCTTCAACAAATCCACAACCTTCTATAAGGTTAAAAACGCAGTTATTCTCAAAGCAGAGATCAGTAGTGCAGGAATTATCGTCATTGCATTCAAAATCTTCATTACATTCAACTTCAGTCCCCTCTTCGATTAATGCGGCAGGAACAGAGCTTTCCACACAAACATCATTTATGCATTCATCTCCATCACAAACACAATCATTATTGCATCTGTATTCAATTTTAAATCTCGCATTCTTGTCATCAGAAACCCTATAGTCAATAAAAATCCCCTGCACTCTTTTATCCTTAGAGACTATAACTTTCTCATTATTAATGCACAAAATTGTACCATCATCTGAAGATCTTGCAAGAGTAATATTTTTCCCATCTAATAAGAAACTCTGTCCTACATCCAATGTGACGTCATTTATAGGAACAGCGCTGGATAATGGTATAAGTAAGATGCATGCTAAAAAAATTATCCAAATTTTCATAAAAGTATAAAATCAAAAAGGTTTAAAAAGGTATATAAAATAGCCCAATCCTAAGGATTAACTAAAGAGTTTAAGTTTCTTAATATGTTTCTTATTACTAAAACCTATCCTATCTTTCCATTTATTAAGTTGACTTTTACCATTTAGTTGAATTCTGACCTTTCCTTTACCAATATCATAAACTCCAAAATTAAATCCATGTGTATTAAGTATACTTATTATTTGCTTTTGCATGGGAGAAGGGCAAATTTTCATCTCTAACCTGGGATAAATTGCCCCATTGTTATTAGCAACAACTAAGGAACCGTCTGTATCAAAATATCCCCTAACTACATAAAGTTCAAGAGTGCTTGAGGCAAAAAAACGAGGAATCCTAGCCCTGTTCCATTTAGGGGAAAGTTGTAATCTAAGTTTAAAGACCAGTATAGAGATAATTTCTTTTTTAAAGATAAATAAATCTGCAGTATTTTCATTTTTTCTATACTTGAGTATAGGGTCAATGTTAAATAAATTAGAAATCGGGTTTCTTACGTAAAAAATGTACTCATAATCATTCTTGGAATTAAAAGAAATTTTAAGGCAGTTATTTGATTTAGGTTTAAATTCTTTTAGACTTATATAACACCTAAAATAATTCCTACCAACTCCGCCAATCTTCTATTCTTGTACATAGGGTATAAAAAGTATATTGTGATGGAAGAGACAGTTCAGAAAGCTTTAAAAACGTGTTTCTTGACATTCTTATCAGCGGGGTAGGACAGCTAGGAGTGTCCGTTGAAACATTAATTTTTGTTGCGGAAGGCTCATATCTTAGCTGAGGGAGACCCAAAGGTCGTCAGAGATAAAAAATTATCGACGAATTCAAATCTGACCCTCGCTATTTTTCCAATATTTACCATGCTAAAAAAAGAACAAGTTATAGAAGAACTAAAAAAAGTTGTAGACCCCGAACTAGGCATAGACATCTACACTCTGGGACTAATATACAATATTTCTATAGAAGATAAAAAAGTAAACATAAGAATGACTCTTACATCCCCCATGTGCCCTTATGGTCCACAGATAATAGAAGATGTAAAACGAAGGATTAATTCATTAGAAGGGGGAATAAAAGTAGAAACAGAAATTGTCTTTAATCCACCTTGGGAAATTCCAAAAGAAGTAAGATCCATTCTAGGTATCTAATTTTTCATGTATTTGCTAATTTCCTTTACAACATCCTTATTAAAAACATCTGGAATAATCATTTCAGCAGTTGGGTTCTTAACGACTTTAGCTAGTGCATGTGCAGCTTTTAGCTTCATTTCATCTGTTATATTTCTAATTTTATTATCCAAAGCTCCCCTGAATATTCCTGGAAATGCTAAAACATTATTTATCTGGTTCGGGAAATCACTCCTTCCTGTAGCAATAACCTTGGCCCCGCCTTTTTCAGCTTCATCAGGCATTATTTCAGGAGTAGGATTAGCCATTGCAAAAATTATAGAATTCTTATTCATAGTTCTTACATCTTTTGCAGTTAGTAAGTTAGGCGCACTTAACCCAATAAATACATCAGAATTTCTTAAAGCATCTTTTAATGTTCCATCTTTATTATTTTTATTAGTAATTTTAGCTAATTCTATTTTATGATCTGTTAAATCATTATTTTTACTGATAATTCCAGTCTTATCTACCATCAATATATCCTTAACTCCTTCTTTAAGAAGTAATTTAGCAACAGCAGTTCCAGCAGCTCCAGCTCCGTTAATTACAATTCTAAGCTCTTTTAGCTCCTTGTCAACAACCTTTGCAGCATTTATTAACCCAGCTAATACAACTACCGCAGTTCCGTGCTGATCATCATGCATAACAGGAATCTCCAATTCTTTTTTTAATCTTCTTTCAATTTCAAAACACCTTGGAGATGAAATATCTTCCAAGTTTATGCCTCCAAAAACAGGAGCAATATTTTTTACAACATTAATTATCTCCTCAGTATCCTGTGACTTAATACATATAGGAAAAGCATCTATGTTTGCAAATTCTTTAAACAAAACACATTTACCTTCCATTACCGGCAATGCAGCCTCTGCCCCTATATTCCCTAATCCCAGAACAGCGCTCCCATCAGAAATAACAGCAACAGTATTCTGTTTTATTGTATACTTATATACTTTAGAAATATCTTTATTTATTTCTTTGCATGGCTCTGCAACCCCAGGGGTATATGCAATACTCAAATCTTTTCTGTCTTTCAAAGGAACTTTTGAATTAACAGATAATTTTCCCTTATATTTTTCATGAAATTCTAATGGATCCATAGCCCTTTTTATTAGAGAGATTTTATAAAATTATCCATTAAAACTTATTTTTTTATCCTTACACTCATGCCAAACTGGATTTATATTCATCAATTATAGCAAATGCAACTTGTTTAGCAGCATCTGCTTGTAAAGCAAAGCCTAATCCTTCAGCTTCTCCAACTTTGAAATTATTAATCCCAACAATTTCCTGATTCAGATTAATTAAAGGACCTCCTGAATTTCCAGGATTTATAGGGACATCAGTTTGAGTATAAACACTCAATCCATTAGGTCCTTCCCTGTTAACAGCGCTTACTATGCCTTCAGTAACTGAAAAACTCAATCCATAGGGATTCCCTACAGCTATAACTTTCTCTCCAATATTAACATTTTTAGAATCAGTAAACTGAAGGAAGTTAAAGTTATTTCCATTAATCTTCAAAACAGCAACATCCATAGGAGAATTATACCCTATAAGCTGTGCAGAATAAACAGAACTATCTGACATAAATACTTGTATATTGCTGGTTCCAGAACTAACAACATGGTAATTAGTTATGATAAACCCATCTTGTGTAAGTAAAGCCCCGGAACCCAAAGATTGCCCGGCAACAATACCAACAACAGAAGGAAGAATATCATCTATAATTGCAGAGAAATCTTTAGATTTAATCTTAACATCTTTTAACTGCATATTCAAATCCTCTATCTGGCTTGCACTTGTCTTTTCTAAATCAGCTATTACATCAAGTATTTTAGTATCAGAATCTATCCTTTCTTTATTTACCTCAGTTATTCTGGTATCTACAGTAGAAACTCTGTCTCTTATTTCATTCATGCCTGAGTTCATCTCATTCCTTAAAGAAATAATAAAGAACTGTTGATATATCAAAAATCCTATTATTAAAATTTTAATAAAAATAATTACATGAAATTTATCAATTCTTTTTTTTAGCATTTACAGAAATTAAGAAGACTTATTTATAGCCTTTTCTATAGCTCTTTTATCAAACCCTATTATTGCTTCATCCCAATCATTATCTACAACAATAACCGGAACTCCTTGTTGCCCTGTCTTTTCAATCATTTTCATTGCCATGCCACTATCCTTTGTTAGATCATGCTCTGTATATTTGATTTTATTTTCTTTAAAGTACTCTTTAGTTTTCTTGCAGTAAGTGCAAGTAGGTGTTGTAAAAATCTCAATTTTCATTTTAAAAATAAAAAATAAAAAAGAGAGTTTATAACTCTGCTTCTATTGCTTGTTGGAATGCGCTAAATGGTTGAGCTCCAACTAATATCTTTCCATTGACAAAGAATGTTGGTGTTCCGCTAGCCCCATAGCTATCCGCATCACTCATGTCCTTGCTTACTTTGTCCTGATATTTTCCTGAACTCAAACACTCATCAAACTTCTCTATGTCCAAGCCTAATTCTCCTGCCCATGTACTAAATATTGTATTGCTTAACAATGCCTGGTTCTCAAATATCTTATCATGATATTCCCAGAACTTGCCCTGCTCATTAGCACATTCTGAAGCTTCCGCAGCTTTAAATGCCTGTGGATGAAGATTCACCAAAGGTAAATGTCTATAAGCTAGTTTAGCTTTTCCTGTTTTTATGTAGTTTTCCTCTATCTGAGGTAAAGTTTCAGTATAGAACCTCTCACAGAAAGGACATTGGAAATCACTAAACTCTACAATTACAATCTCTGCATTTTCTTCTCCCTTTACAGCTGCATTATCATATTTAACATCAACCGGTCCTGTAGGTGCACTAGGTATTTGTGCGCTTGGAGCTACAACTGCCCCTGTAGAACCACTATCTCCAATACCAAATCCATTTGTAAATAAAGATACAACAAATAAAACTCCAAAAATCCCTGTTAAAGCCTTCCAAATTGTAAGCTTACTAACAGTAAAAGAATCTTTTGCATTATTTTCTTCCATATTTTAACCCCCTTAAAAAAGTTATATATATGTTAATTTAAAAAGTTTTCCATTAATCCTGGGTCATAGAGCTTGCTGCTAAGTAAGAAAGAAAAGCAGGTAGTAAAGGTAGAACACAAGGACTCAGGAAAGATCCTAGCCCAGCTACAAATGCTGCTGTTAAAGATAATGTACTTCCTAAACCCTCCCCACTTCCCAATTTGACTAACAATTCAGTTAATACAGGAAAATTAGCAACCTTATTTAGTTTGCTTGTAAATACTAAAACACCAAGAACAATTAATAAAACTCCAAAAAAATAGTTAAAGTAATTTAACCATCTTCCTGTTTTATTAATTAATCTTGAAGCTCCCTCTGTGAAAGCTCCAACAACTAAAAAAGGAATGCCTAATCCCAAAGAATAAACTAACAACAGCCAAAAAGCACTTCCAGACTGTGTAACAGCTAAAGTTAAAATAGCTCCCAGAACCGCTCCAACACAAGGAGTCCATCCAACAGCAAAAGCAGCGCCAAACACAAAAGAAGTAATATAAGAATACTTGAATCTTTTCTTAACTTTAAGTTTGTGTTCTCTTTCTAAAAATGGAATTTTTATTAATTTTAACAGATATAACCCAAACAAGATTATAATAACTCCTCCAATATACCCCAACCATGTTTGAACTGTAAAAGAAATACTTGCTAAAACTCCCTGTAATAAAACTCCTACTAAAGAAAAAACCACTGAAAAACCCAATACAAAAAATATGCTATTGGTGAATATTCCTAATTGATTATTTTTTTCCATTTTAAAAAGAAATGAATTCTTAAAAGAGATTTTATTTAAATAGTTTTTCTTCAATAGTTTATATCCACACTTTCTTGGTGCATTCTATGATCACAACCACTTCCAGTCTTAACATCTAACTCTTTCTCAACTTTCTTAACTAATTTATTTTTAATTAAATATTCCTCAACCTCATCTCCGCTAACATCTGCCAACATTTTTCCATTAACTTCTACACAAGGCGATAAAGGCTGACCGCTTTTTTCTACCATCTCCTGATAGTTCTCCCGGCTGTTAATAACATCTTTATCCTCATACTCAAGACCATACTTATCCATTATAGCCCTAACTCCATTACTCCATCCGCAAGTTGGTTTCAAATAAGCAACAATTTTTACCATAAGTATACCATTAATTTATAGTTTATATAATTTTCCTTAATCAAATTGATGAGTTATATCCCTTATAATATTTATTACTATTTTCTCAAATATCACTAAAGCAATCAATGAAACAAGAATAAACACCCATTCATAAATTCCAAGGGGAACAGCATCAAAATAGGTTCTCAAAGGAGAATAAAGAACCGTTAACTGTAAAGCAATGCTTGTTAAGACTGCAATGACTAACCATTTATTGCTGAATATTTTAAGGTTATACTGGTTCCTTATCATATAAACTCTCCCCATCTCAAATATAACTAAAGAAGTGAAAACAATAGTCTGCGCTTTTGCAATATCAGGTAAACTTAATTTAAATAATATTAAACAAGCAGTACTTATTAAGATTCCAATAGCAGCAATACTCATCCACATATTTTCATCCACAATTTTTTCATCTGTATCTCTTGGCTTTCTCTTCATTATGTTTTCAGGGACATCATCAACGCCTAAAGCCAAAGCAGGTAGCCCATCCGTAACTAAGTTTATCCACAATATCTGTACTGCAGTCAAAGGAATAATAACTTTGTCTCCAACTCTTAACGCAAATATCATAGCTAAAAATAATATGAGCACTTCTCCAAAATTGCTGCTTAGTAAATAATTAACAAATTTCTTTATGTTATCATAAATGCTTCTTCCTTCTTCTACAGCCTTAACAATGCTCGAAAAATTATTATCTAAGAGTACCATATCACTTGAATCTTTTGCTACATCTGTTCCTGCCCCAACAGCCACACCAATATCGGCTTTTTTTAATGCAGGAGCATCATTAATTCCATCACCAGTCATAGCTACAATATCGCCATTAGATTTCAATGCTTTTAATATCCTGACTTTATGGCTCGGGTCAACTCTGGCAAAAATATCAGTATACATCACTTTATCTTTTAATTCTTCCTCAGTCATTCTTTCCAATTCCTTCCCAATTACAGTTTTATCCCCTATTCCTATTTTCTTTGCAATTGCCTGTGCAGTTAATCTATGATCTCCTGTAATCATCACAACTCTTATTCCTGCATTTTTGCACTTAAGTATGGATTCTTCTACATCCTCTCTCGGAGGATCAATCATTCCAACAACACCTGTGAATACTAAATCTGTTTTCTTGTCATCCCTTGAATAAGCAAAGGCAATAACTCTTAAAGCTCTTGAAGCCATATCTTTGTTAACTTCACTAATTTTTTTCTTATCCTCTAAACTCATTACTCTTATTTCATCATTTATTTGTATATACTTCGTTTTGCTCAATATTATTTCTACAGCTCCCTTAAAATTCCAGTATTTCTTGCCATTAGTTTCAGAATAAATTGCTGAGTATTTTTTCTCAGATGTAAAAGGATCTTCATTAAGTTTTTTGCTTTTAAAATTAAAGATTTGTTCACTTACAAACCCGGATAAAGCTAAATCTGTAGGATCTGTAAGTTTCTCAACCATATAACTTTCTAAACTATTGCTAAGATAGACATTCTCAGTTAATTTAGAAAGCCCTTCAGGGATATTTTTCTTATCAATAACAAATTTATTTCCATTAGTAAATGCCTCGACAACAGTCATCTTATTTTGTGTTAATGTTCCAGTCTTATCCGCGCATATAACTGTAGTGCTGCCTAATGTTTCAACAGAACTTAATCTCCTGATTAAAACATTATTTTTTAACATCTTCTTAACTCCAAAAGCAAGGCTTATAGTTACCACAGCAGGCAAACCTTCAGGTATTGCTGCAACAGCTATACTCATTGCAATCAAAATCATAGAACTAATTTCCTGTCCTCTGACTACACCAGAAAATAATATTATAACAGCAATAAGGACCACTGCAACACCTAATCTTCTTCCAAGCTTATTTAGTTTTTTCTGCAAAGGAGTTAACTCTTCCTCCTCTTGTATCATCTTAGCTATATTCCCTACCTCAGTATTCATTCCAGTGCTAACAACTACAGCTTTTCCCTTCCCATCAACTATAGTTGTTCCGGAAAAAACCATATTTCCCCTGTTCCCTATTTCTTCTTCCCCAGAAATAGAAGCAACTCTTTTGCTCACAGGAGTTGATTCTCCAGTTAACAAAGATTCATCAGTCTTTAATTCATAAGATTCAATCAGATAGCAGTCCGCAGAAACAAATCCTCCAGCTTCTAATATCATTACATCCCCTGGAACAATTAAACTGGTATCTATTTCTTTAACTTTATTATTCCTTATAACAAAACTTTTAGGTTGCGAAAACTGCTTTAATGTTTGTATTGATTTCTCAGCTTTATATTCCTGAAAAAAGCCTAACGTAGTGTTTAATATAATTATAGAGCCTATAACAATTGAGTCCAGATTTTCTCCTAAAAATAGAGATATAAAAAAAGCAGCCACTAAGATGTAAACCACAGAGCTATTTATCTGGGAAAATATAAGTTTAAGAACTTTAATCTTGTTTTCTCTCTTTAATTTATTCAGACCGAATTTTTTTAACCTTATTTCAGCCTCTCCATCGCCAAGACCATCTCTTTTTGTTTCAAATTTTTTTAGTATTTCTTCTTCTGAAAGATTATAAAAATCCATAATAAAATAAGTTATTTTTGGTATTTAACCTTTACCATATAGATTATGATTAAAAGAAAAAACAAAAAGATTGAAGTTAATAGTGTTCTTAAAAATAAATCATAGAATAAATCAAAAGTGTATAGCTTAGTTATATTCTCATCTGGATTAAAAAGCCACGTTCCATCTTCAAAAAATACCTCATGAAACCCGGTAAACAATGCATTAAACCCAAAATAACTTAATAAAACAAATAATAAGATAAAAGCAAATCCAATTACACCAGATTTTAAAAGAATATTATTCAACTCGGTTTTCTTTATAAAAGACAAGGAAAACAGTGAAATCAGCAAAAGAATATACCCCCCAGTAAATAATCTCCTTACATCTTTCAAATGTTCTTTTTCTTTCTCATTAAAAAAATTAGTGTTTAATTCTCCTCTAAAACTGAGATATTTAAAAACTTCAGTATTGACAGAATAGGCTTCTTCCCCAAAAGTTTCATAAGCCCCGTTTTCTTTAAACTTCTCATTATAAAAATTAGAATTAAAAATATTTACTAAAAAACTTAATAAAATAATCAATAAAACAAAAAAGAAAATCTTAAGCTGCTTCATTTGGCAAACTACATCCAGATTTTTCCGCTAAAATTTGAATATCTTGTCTCCCAGAAAGAACTTCATCTGCTATAACCCAATGAGGAACAGACCTTACACCTTCTGATATACATAAACTATTGAAATTTCCCAAAGGTCCGCACTCAACATATACTCCACTAGACTCTAAAAGCTTAGAAGACTCCGCAAAATCATTTTCTTGTTCCTGGCAGTGAGAGCATTGAAAAGAACCATAAAACTTAACATCTTTATCAGCTAAACATGCTACAAAATCATCAAGCTCTCCGGGTTTTTTTCCTTTTAAATAAGAAACAAATATCGCCCCTATAAATATGATTATAACCAAACTGATTATAACATATCTTGTATAATTTTTTTTAGGCTTATACTCCTCCTTTTTAACTTCACCATCAAAAGAGCTTATTTTCTGCCTTTCTAATGCTCTTCTCTCTTTTCTGTTCATAAAACTAAAAAATAAGTTTAGTATAAAAATTTATCTTTTAATTTTTTAGCCTTTTATCTTCTATGATTAAAAAGAAGTTAAGGTTCAATCCTTTTTATCTCCAATCCATCAAAATCCTTATCATAACTAATGAATTCTTCACAGTTGTGAATTAGTGCAATGATATAATGGACTAAGTCTAAAAATTTAAGTTTTTTATACTTCTCAGACCTCTTTAAAGCTTCAAAAACTATATTCTCATCAATATTTATAATTTCAAAATTAGCTTTCAATAAAGATTTTATTGAGTCTACTGCAATCCTTCTAGTTATTTGGTGCTCAATTATATTAAACGCCTCAATTAAAGCTAAACTGTCAGTCATACCTCCTTTCCTAATAAATTCTCTGCACCTATCTCTATTTTTATTCTCATAGAAAGCGTAAGCTATTATGTTACTATCTATAAAGTTCATCTAAACATACCCTCATTTAAAATATCCATCTGCTCAGCTGTAAGGTTATTTTTAGGTTTCAACTTAGTTGTTTTCTTAAACATTTCTTCTAAATCATTCATGTCAACTTCTCTAGAAGACCTTAAAAACAGCCCTTTATCTTTTTCAATAAATACAACCCTATCTCCCCCCATAAAGCCATATTTTTTTCTAAAGATTTCAGGTATTGTTACCTGTCCCCTTTCAGTTATTTTAGATATTTCAAATTTCATAGTAAGAATAATAAGAATTTTCTTATTTATAAAATTTTCTAAAGGATCAAGCTTCCTCAATATTATCTTTAACTCCAGATTAAGTTATTTAATTATCACTACAAGAAACAAAATATCTGAATATTTGTAGCTATAACTTATTTTATGGTAAAATTAGCACAAGAACTGTAAAAAGAAAGAAATAACACAGACCGGGGAAATTTTTATATATATTTATGCTTCCTCTACTTTAATACAATCAACAGGGCAGACTTCCTCAGCTTCTTTATTATTGCCTATATCTTTAACTATTTTATTCTTAGCTATAGCTTTAATTTCTCCCTTAAACTCTCCACTAGTCTCCTCTTTAACCTCAAAATTTTCAGGACAAGTAGCTTCACAAGCTCCACATCCTATACAAGTAGCTTTATCAACTTCAACTTTATATGGCATCTTAACCTCTTACCAGAACTATTGAACAATCTTTATCTTAGGCTTGCCACTATCTCTTAAATTTCTTAGTTCAAAATCTTTAATATTATTTTTTTTAGCCCATTCTTTTGCCTTTTCTTCAGACTTGAATGCCCTTGGTTTCGTTCTTTTGGCTCTCCTTATATGCTTTATATGAGTAGCTGTATATAATCTCCTTTTAGCCCTGGTATGTATTTTTTTCATACTACTCTACTTATTAGTATGGTTTTTAAAGCTTTTTATAGACTATATGTAAGGGAAAGAATTAATAATAATTGTTTTCATCAACCATGCGCATTTGAACATTATTAATGGAAGCTTTGTTTTGGAAGCTAACCGGCAGTTTCAACAATTTTGTTATATATTTTTTTTGGATATTTTCTAGCATAATTTATTAACTTTTTTTTGTTTATTCTTTTTTTAAATTCTTTTAATAAACCTTTATCTATTTTTTGCTTGAAATAAATTAAATCTATAAATGTTTTTTCTATATCTGAAACAGGAATATAAATATTTCCTTCTTTTGTATAATCGATGCCAAAGAAATACCTTGGAGAAATCCTATGTAGCATTACATTATTTTCATTTACACTTCTAATCCCCTGTCTTATTTTCCCTGTTGTTATAATGATAGGTATTGTTTCCTGTTCCCATAGATTGTGAATACTTAATGCTGATTGCAATCCTATATATGATGGCTTAAAACAGAATACTGATATGATAGGATCATCATTTATGGAATAATAGCCTCTTGTTACCCTTTTAATCTCTCCCTTGTTTATCATATTATTTATCATTAAATATATATATTTTTCATTTCCGTTTTGTTTTTGTATAAATCTCTTTAAGGAATTTATATCTACTATATTATTCTTTTTGAAGAAATTTCTTATATCCTGAATATACTTTACTTTACCCATCTTTCAATATAGTCCAACATATTTTTTGTTGTTGGCGTGACTCCCGTGATTATTATTGCTTTAAGATTTTGTTCATCTGTTGAGGGTTCAAATTTCTTAATAAAATCTTTTAATTTTTCTTTTATTTTTTTGTTTTCTTTAATATATCTTAACAAGAAAAAGAGGTCATATAAATCCCTTATTTTCTTTCTTTCTATGTAAGTATTTATTTTTTCTTCAACTAAATCATCGGGAGATAATGTAAAAATATTGATTAGATTTCCTTCTGAAGTTTCATATTCTTTTAGGAAAGGATTTTTTATTGCTTTGAATAAAGCTTCAAATCTCACAATGGATGTATTAAATTTTAATGTTGAATATAAAGAGTTTTCTTTTATCCTTTTTTTGCTGACTGAAAACCCATTTTTTTCTAAAGTTAAAAATAAGGCGTTTATTTTTTCTGTATCTTTTTTGATATACATATCTATATCTTCTGAGAACCTATTCCCTTCATAGCACCTCCAAATCGCTGTTCCACCATGAATCACCGCACTTGGAAAAAATTCATATATAGTTTCCACTATTAAATCTTGGGCATAAGCTATATCCTTGTGTATTTTTCTTTTAAGTTTTAATTGTATTGGTAACATATTGATTAACCTAAATTATATATATCTATAAGTTTGGTTTATTTATATACTTTTCTATTCTTTACTACATGCAGCGGAAAGAATTCAAAATAATTGTTTTCATCGAACCATATGCATTTGAATAGAGTTAATGGGAGCTTTATATGCCAGATTCTATTTCTTTGTTGAGATCTTCTATAGAGTACTCAGATTTGTAACCGTGTTCAACTAAGTACTGTTCCATCTCCCATATTGTTGTTTCCGCACGATGTGATGCTTCGGATAATGTTATTTTTCCCTCTTTGTATTTTTGAGCCATCTTATTTTTTATTAAATCCTTATATCCAATAAACACTAATTTCCTGATTATACTGCTTCTATCAGTTATCTCTTCCTTGCTCAAGCTTTCTATTTTCTTCAGAAAGTCTGTACTCAACCTTATTCCTATTGCTTGATTCATTTTTCAACCTCCAGGTTTATTTGATCCAGCACAACATTGGAAAACCAGCCAATTTTCCTTAGCCCTGAGATGCATTCTTCTACTTTTTTCTTATCTATCAATTTTTTCTTATAAAGTTTTATTATAATTGCAGGTGTTCCTATTATATTTATTTCCAGTAATAATTTCTTTTTTCTTACATTATCATCATCTGTGGCTATAACCTCCGCCTTTTCCTGCCAATAAAGTGCTATTGCTTCAGCTTCCCCTCCTTGTATATTGAATTGATTAGCTTTTTTGATAAGGCCTTTATTCTTTATCTTCCTGACACTTATCTTTTTTTCTTTGATTAAATTTATTATTATAGGAACTTCTGGAAATTTTCTTTCTTTTCCTTTAATAATCTCTTCGTACACTAATTCTGGAATAGCAGCTTCTTTAAAATAAACACAGCTTTTTTCTAATATTGATAATTTGGCCAAATGGATTAAAACCATGCTATCTTTTATTATCATTGTATTATATTGTGCACATTGTATTATTTAAGCTTTTCTATTCTTTACTACATGCAGCGGAAAGAATTCAAAATAATTGTTTTCATCAAACCATGCGCATTTGAACATTATTAATGGAAGCTTTGTTTTGGAAGCTAATGCTAAAGCATAGATTGTTAATTGATGAATTGGATTTTCTTTGTTAGCATTAGGCTTGTAATCTAGGATGTGGATTAAGTTGTTTCTTATTTGCAGAATATCTATATGTCCTGTTATTGGAGTTTTGAAGTCTTTTGAATTTAAATTAAAACTTCTTGAATTAAAATATAATAAATCATCATGAGTTAAATATATTGGTATTTCTGCTGCTATTGTTGTTGAATCATTAATTATAAAAAAATCCTGAACTGATTGATGCCTGTCTTTATTTGTTTTTGCCAAATTTAATGCTAGTTTTGTTAATCTGTTTGCCAAGTTTTGTTTACTTAAAGGATTAATGGTTAATGTTTTAAAATCTGTCTGTGATGCCCTGTCTGATTTTTCCTTTATTTCATGATTTGGCTTGAAAATATGATGCGGAAATTCTTTTGTTGAGATTTTTTCTAAATATAATTTTAATCTTTGGAATTTTTCGTTGTTGTTTGTTAAATAATTTAATTTGAAATTGTGAATTTGATATTTGTAATTTAAGTTGTTGTGGAGGAATTCGCAGCTTGAAATTAGCTCTTCTGGAGAAAATTGCACCTTTGCTTCTTTTTTTAACCTGTTGAAAGTTGTAATAGTTTTGAATTCGTTGATCCAGTTGGAGATTGTTTTTTGAGACGGTCTTGGAGTTGTTTTTAATAGTTTTTGTATTCTTGTTTGGGAATAACCAAGATTATACAAAGAAAGGGTCTTTAGAATTGTTTGGATAGGGTATGTTTTTTCCTTTAATGGCTGTTTGGTGAAAATGTTACTGCAGTTTTTGCATTTATATTGTTGAATAATCTGTTGCTGGTTTTTTCTTGTTCCCTTCTTTATTATTGTTCCAGAGTCACATTTAGGACAAATTATTTTTTCTTGCATTAACTTATCTTATTTTGAACATATTTTTTAAGAATTTATGTTGATTAATGTGTATTTTAGGTCATGAGAATTACTAGAATTTGGCAGGATTTTGGCTGAAAAGGCTTAATTTTATGGTTTCCGCTTAATCTCCAGGTAAAATTTTGTAGAAATTTTAGAGTTTCTTGCATTTTTTATTTGTGAATTAATCAAAATATTCTGTTGTTTACTCCAAACCTTGTCTGGATTTTTTTTAACAAAGTCTGCCCAATAGTCTACAAAATTTATTCTATCTTCTTTATTGGTTTTACCGGGTTTAAGTCTCATTTTCTATTAATTTTTTATACTTTCTTATTTTATCATAACTCAGCTTATCTTTAAATAGTTTCTCTAGATGTCTTGCATCTTCCATGTCCTTGTCCGATTTCAGGCAATATTTTTTGAAAGCAATTTGTCTTTCCAAAGAAGATATTTTTAAATCTTCTTTCCCAATTATCACCTTAATTCTGTCTTTGAAAGATTCTTTTTGTGACTTCTTTAAAGCGAATTTTACTTCCATATTTGGAATTGTTTCTTTGCTTTTTGCAAATCTCACTCCTAAGTTATTCTTTAGATAATCGTATATTTCTTTTTCATCTTCTGTGTTTAAACACCAAAAATTAGCTTTTTTTAATTCTTTGTATAACTTAATGAAAACTTCTTTATCTAATTCTTCTATAAAAATATCTATATCTTCTGTTGCTCTCGACCTCCCCAAAAGTATAGATACATATCCGCTAATTATAACATAATCTGAGTGTTTTTCTAATACTTTGATGAATTTTATCACAAATTTATCTAATTCATTTAATTCCTTATCTAGTTTTATAGTGTTGTTTATAAATTCCATTTCTTCCTTATTATCTATTTTTGAGTTATATAAATCTTTAGACATTTTAATCAATATATTGTTGGGAGACTATCTTAAATGATTTTAAATTTCTTAAATTAAAATTATAATTTGATAGTTAAGCTTTATAGGTGTTAAAACGTTTGATATATTTTAAAAAAACAAGATTTTAAAAAAATATTGAACAAAATAAGGGATTAAGTAATGAATATTACTGGGAAAAGTCATGGAAATTACTAGTAATTTGGATCATGAATATTACTAAGAATTTTGACTTGTTTGGGCTAGGAAGGCTAAAGAATGGGGTTTGGGGGGTTTAATTACTCCGATTAATAATCAAAAAGCTTCCAGAATTAATTATTATCTTATCCCCTGAACCATCAAGAATTAACTGGCTTATTGTTAAATTGCTGTTGTTCAAATAAATCTTAGCGCCTACTTTTACAGTTAGATTAGAGTAGCTTGAAACATTATTCAAAAAATGAATATTAGTATTATTTCCTGCAGTAGCGCATCCATATTTAGACTCTAAATTCCCAGCACAAGCAAAACCACAGCTGTTTGTTCCTGAAGTGCTGTTATAATTTGAATTTAAAGGTTTGTTTGTACATGTATTCTGTGTTGCTGAAGTAGATCCAGCAGTGCAGTAATAACCTACTGTGCATGCTCCATTACATGTAGCTGCTGTTTGGCTTGTTGAGCTTCCATAATATCCTGCTGAGCATTGCCCGGTGCATGCTGAAGTAGTCAATGTTGTAGTTGAGCCGTAAGTTCCTGCAGGACATGCTGTAGCACTTGAACTTCCTGTTGGGCAATACTTGCCAGTTCCACAAACATTCTGTGTTGCTGAAGTAGATCCAGCAGTGCAATAATAACCTGCTGTGCATTGTCCATTACATGTTGCTGCTGTCTGCCCTGTTGATGAACCATAATATCCTGCTGTACATTGCCCATTTCCTGTTGAAGCTGAGTTTGTTGTTGTACTACAATAATATCCTGCTGCACATGCATATCTTGAATTATCATTATCAGGACTGTAATATCCTGCACCTGCTACTGAACAAGTTCCTGACTGACAATTATAATAGCCAGCATTTCCTACACAATCTGATAATGCATCTGATGTTGTAGCTCCAGCTGTATCTGAATTTGAGGGACAAGCATATCTACTAGGATCATTAGTTGGAGAATAATATCCATCACCAACATTAGTACAACTATCACTAGATAAATACTGTCCAGCCCCACAAAGGGGATTCATTCCAGACCCGCTGTTATATAAAGAACTCACTTCAGCAGCAGTTAAAGCTTTATTCCAAACTGCAACTTCATCAACTGTCCCTTGAACCCAGAATGTGTTTGGGGGAGCCCATGTAGCCGAAACATAATTAGTATGGCTCAAATTTGAAACTGGAGCAGTTGCTGCCTGTGAGGCAGAAGCTACATTGTTTTTATACACAATCATATTAGTACCATCATAAGTCCAAACTACATGTTGCCATGAACCATAATCCACAATGAAGTCTGTAAAAACTTTCCAGTTACTATTAGTATTATAATAACCATAATTATCATTAGCACCCTGATCAGTTATTGCAAAAACATACGAGAGGCTATTTGCTAAATCACCTCTAAAGAAAAGCCCTTGATAATCGATTGTATCCGTCGGTTTAATCCAAAGGCTAACACTCATTGATCCAGTAATAGCCAAGCTTGAGGAAGACATTGAAATATAATCACCATCCCCCCCAAAACTATAGCAGCCTCCCCCCAATTGACAGTCTGTGGTTGTGTAGGTAGCCCCACTAGCTGACCCATGAATACTACCATAATTATCATTTGCATTGCTATCATACGACCAATATGAAAGCAAGTTAGTAGTCAAAGCACCTTCAACAGTTCCAGCAAAAAACAAAGATAATAAAATAACAAAAGTAAGTAAAATTAACAAATTACTCTTATTAATAAGATTTATTTTAATCATCCTCTTTTTTAAATAAAAATAAATATATTCAGTTCCTTATATAGTTTATTATAATGGGTTTTGTAACTTTCAAAGTTGATAAACATGAAAAGGTATAGGTGAATACTCTTCTCTTTACCCATATATGTTTTTTTCATCTTCTCCATTTAACAACACATTATTTTTCCAAAAGCAGCCATTTCCATAATGGGATGAATTTTACTGTTCCTTCTTCAACTTTGATTTCCTTTTCTTCGTTTTTTGTTATTAAAATGCCTTTTTTAACTTTAAATTTTTTCATGAATTCAGTTATGGATTTTAAATCCTCAAATCTTATTTTTTCCTGATATTTGACTTCAATAGGCATATTGTCATGCACAACATCAACTTCATTTCCATTTTTCCAAAAAGAAACAGCTTTAAGATTGTTTATAACAACAGTCTCTGCCATTTTTCCAAAAAAGTCTTCTTCAATTTTTGGTTTGTATAGGTAAGTTAAGGCATTATCAGTAGGATATGCTCTTTTTCTTTTTCTTAAAGTTGTGCTGCCTTTTCTATAGTTTCCTAATAAATTTATCAAGAAACTTTCTTTTAAGTAAAAAATATAATTTTTTATTACTCTTCTGTCTTTATTGAATTGCTTGCTTAATGACAAATAGTCTATATACATTCCAGGGTTTGAAGCAATTAATTCTAAAAGTGTACTTAAAAATTCAGGGTCATCCAATTTAAACATTCTTGGTATGTCTTTATACACAATTTTATCTACAACTAAAGCTCTTATGTACTCTTTAAATTCCTTATCGCTTTCAAAAGAAAATGTTTCAGGAAACCCTCCTTTTTCTATGTATTTTAATAAAAAGGGCTTGATTTTTGTTTCGTACTTAAATTCTTTTACTTTATTTATCTTTAGGTATTCTCTGAAAGTGAATGTGCTTAGATTAAATTCAAAAATTCTTCCAGCCAATGTTTCTTTTGTTTTTTTCCTTATAAATAAAGATTCAGAGCCAGATATTATAAATTTAAGTTTTGGGTATAAGTCATAGTATTTTTTTATTTCATTTTCCCAATTACCGCATTTTTGTATTTCATCGAGGAAGATGTAAACTTTTTCTTCCCTAAAATCTTTCTTGTGTATCTCTTTATAAATTTCTATTACTTCCCCTATTTTTATGATGTTTTCATCAAATGAAATGAATAATATATTTTCAGTATTTACTTTTTTATCTATTAAATTTTGAATAAGCTGGTATATAGTTGTGGTTTTTCCTACTCTTCTTAATCCCGTAATTGCTACTATAAATTTCTTATCTATATATTTTTCTATTTCTTTATAGCTATCTCTTTTAAATGGTAAGGCTAGTTCTGAATCAACCTTGCCTTTAATCCACCAATGATTGAATTCTTCCAGTTTGACTTTTTCCATTTTTATATAAATACATCAGAATGTACATATTTATAAACTTTGTGGTCATCAGAATGTACATATCTTAATCTCATATAAAGGGAAACTTTTACAAATTATTTCCCTTTATATAATACCTATTTTATATGTTTCAAAACGTACATATTTTCAATTAAAATAAATGGTATTTTCAAGATTTATCCACTTTCTATAGCTCTTTATACAAGAACAAAGCCCAGCCATTTCCCCCATTGCATTTATCTGGACAACCAGCAACCGCCCCTCTTAATTTATCTCCAGTATTCAACCCATTTAAAACAGAGCCATAAGTAGCATCATTCAGTTTAGTATCAACCTCCTTGCTTCCAAAAGGCAAGTATAATTCAACCGTATCTCCTTCTTTTATCTCATCATAATATGCATTCTCATCTCTTGAATAAGAAATAACTTTATCTACTTTTATTTTTACATACTCTTTATTATCTTTGTTTACAACATCTAAAACAGTAAATTCTATTTCTCCTGAATCAGAAGCAGAGGGTATTAAAACCTGTGTATTCTGATTAGTTACTTGTGTGTCTTGGTTGGTTATTTGCTCATTTCCTACTTCCTTTACCTCATATTGAGAACTATCACTTGAAATAGGGTTTTTAATATATTGACAACCTGAAATAAAGAAAACAAGAACTAGGATAACTAAAAAAACATTCCCTTTCCAAATTCCCCCTTTATCTTCCATTTCATGTTTTTCTTTCGTGAACGTTTCTTTTTTAAAGAAAGGTTCAGTCATGCCCTAAAACCAATGCATTTCCATTGTCATAAACATAACCCTTGCCAAAATAAATTCTTGTGTTGCTTCCAACACTTACATTTAACTGCCCATTAACATGTAATACACTGCTTGGTGTTGTAGTATTAATACCAACATAACCATTACTTCTCCCATCAACGTATAACCTGTTATTACCAACAGTTAAGTTATTAGCTATAGTAACATTGCCACTAAATACATTACTCTGGTTAGTTAAAGCTAAATTAGTATAACTCATTCCGCTTATGCCAGTCAAACCAGTCCCAGATCCAACAAATGAAGTAGCAGTAACAGTTCCTGTAACCCCAACATCACCTGTCACATTCAAGGCTGAACTTGGACTTACAGTTAATATGCCCACCCTATTATTCACACTATCAACATACAAAGTTCCGCCATCTACAGTTAAATTCTCTGTAATGGTAATATTGCCGCTAAATGAGTTACTCTGGTTGGTTAAAGCTAAGTTGGTATAAACCATACTACTCACCCCAGTTAATCCCGCCCCAGATCCTACAAAAGCATTAGCAGTAACAATTCCAGTAACTCCAACATCTCCAGTTACATTTAAAGCTGATGTGGGGTTAGTAGTTCCTATGCCAACCTTACTTAAAAAATATCCAGTAACTCCAAAAATATTATTCCACCACCCGTTAGAGCTCTGTCCTAAATTCAAAGTGCTATTTGTTGTAGGAACAAGAGAAGTTGAGACATTTACTTTATTTAATGTAACATTCCCAATTCCTGCCTGGAATCTTTGTCTCTCCTGACCTTGAAAGTCCAAATCTGTCCTGTTTAAATAAACTTCCATGTAATAATCACTTCCATAAGCTAAATTTAGTTGTTGAACGCCAGAACCAAGCATAATATCTATTTGTCCATTAGAAACATTTTTAAGAAAATCATTTGTTGAGTTATAAATTAAATTTCCGCCAGAAGCAGCATCATATATCTCAACAACAACATCACCTGCTCCAAAGTTATTGCCAGAGCCATCTTTCACATTAGCAGTAAAAGACATTAAATCAGCATAAACTGGAAGAGATAACACTATACCAAATAGTAGAACAACAAATAATTTTTTAATATCTATCACCATCTTTTTAATAAATTATTGTTTAACTCATATTTAAAGATTATTGTTTAGCTCCCTTTTTCAACTATCTCCTTAGCCTTATTAATAAATTTTATTGCTTTTAATCTTAAATCTTCAGCTTCTTTTTTTGTAAAATTAACTTTAGTAGAATAACTTGCTTTAGATCTTTGTTTTCTCGATTCCGCATAATATAAAATATGTTCTTTCTCAATGGTAGAATCATTAACCAGTTCAATTTCCTCTTTCGTTAATTCCTTATTATAAAATTCTTTAATTAGAATTAGTAAAGTAGCGCTATGGTCTTTTGTGGAAAACCCCCTTAAGGCGCATAAAGCCAAGGAAGCATGATAAATAGAATAATAAGCAGATACAATAGCCCAGTCATTAAACTCCTCCAATTCAAGGGCAGACTTGACAAATTTTAAGTTATGGTCTGCTTTCTCTAAGTGACCCTTGACTAATTCCTCTTTCTCAGTTTCTATTTTTAATTTTTTTAATTTTAAATATCTCTTAAACTCTGTTTCTAATTTTTCTTTATTAACCATCCACATTTCCCAAAATTCTTTCATTTCAAAACCTCTTTATAAAAATAATAACTGCCTATTATCACAAATCCGGTCTTTACTGCATGAATTATTACATTATCTTCCTTTTTAAGTAATTGCTCTTTAAAATAGTCATAATCTATAATAAATGTTTGAATGTTCATTCCAGTTAATGATTCTATATCCCTTTTTAATTTCTTATCTTCCTCTTCTTTTTTATTAAATACTAATAAAATGTCTATGTCTGATTCTTTCGTATAAGATTTCTTTGCTGTTGAGCCAAAAATTAAAGCAATTAACGGTTTTACTTTTAGATTACTTATAAACTCCAGAATGGCCCTTTTTCTCGTATCGTCTAATTCATTAAACCTTTTAAGGTCGAAATAAGAAAATATCGGAAATATTAGGGGGTTTTTATTGTTTATTCTATAGAAAGTATTTCCTTTAGTTTTCTTTGAAATTATTAAACTCTTTAAGTTGTTTAAATGCTTTAAAGTTGTGTTAGGGGTCAATTTAGTTTCTCTTAGCACTTCACTGAAATAGATCTCTTTCTTATTTTTATAGAAACATTCCAGAATTTTCTCTTTTCCTTTATTTAAAATCTTATCCATTTTTTGAATAAGATTATACATTTATTGTACTATTTAAACCTTTCTGTTAGTAGGACATCATATAGGTTATAGAAGAAATTCTACATTCTTCTTGTTTTTAAAATGTAAATCCCCTGTTAGGATTATTCCTTTTATTTCTTCTTGTTTTGCTAATATAATTGAGTCCATCAGGCCAAAATCCTTCATTTCCTTTCTGTTTCCATGTCTTATTTCTGCTGCTTTTAACCAATTGATTAAATTTATTGGTTCAATAACGGAGCCCATTTTAACTATGCCAAACAATTTCTTAAAATCTTCATTATTAGCAAGGCACCACAGTTTTATTTCAGAAATGCAATTTTCTGGAGTCGATAATGTATTTTTTTCATTTTCAATTATTTTCTTTACTTTAATGCCTTTTTTTGACCCTATGAGATATTCAACCCATGCATATGTGTCAAGTAAATAATGCAACACTACCACCTATCCATAATTTTTTCTTCTCTCTTGAATGGTTTTGCACTCTTGCATATACCAAAAGCTTTTATCCTTTCTTTTTTTATTATATCTATTTTAATAATTTGATTTTCTTTTAATTCCATTTCATCAACTGCCTTTTTTGGTAAAATCATACCTAAAGAATTCCCCCATTTTCTAATCTTAGATTCTACTAGTTTCATGTTATACTAAAATGTATAACTAATATTTAAACCTTTCTAGTTAGAGCGCTGGTGCATTCCTACTAGCGAATCGTCGATAAAGTAAAAGTTCGCATAATCTTTTGCCGTCGAGGCCCTTTAAGGGTTACACCAGCGCTCTAATTACTCACAGTAAGATTTAAATAATATAAATAATAAACTACAGTATGGAAAAAAGAAGTATAATTATTACAACTTTTGTTCTTGTCTGGTTATTAGCATTAACAGCAATAAACCTAAACGGAATAACTGGTGCTTCTGTTTTAAATAATAATGAACAGTGGGTTTGTAATAAACTTCAGTGTACTGAACAATATACAACACAAGAGCTTCAGCAGAAATTCTGTAAAATTGAAAATGACCAAATATTATGCAGTGTTTCAGTTGATGGACAGGTTTCAGATCATTTAATAGATCAAATAAACTGGGAAAGCCTGCAAATTTGCAAAAAAGCCATATGTACGGAAGAAGTAAAAATAAAACCAGTAAATTATGAAGTTGATTTAAACCAAATGCAGAACTAATTCTTTTTATTTAACAAATTCAACATTTGGAAAATTTTCAAATTCTTTATCCCCAGTTAAGAATTTCAACCCATACTTTTTAGCTAATAAATACCCTATAGAATCAGTCAAACTAATATCTTGTTTTTTATGTTCGTATCTGAATTTTACAGCAGAAAGAATAAGGTTATAATCAATTGTAATAATTTCAAATTTATATTTTTGAAGCCATTTGTCAGATTCTTCCATCCCAACATCTTTTATAAGGCCCCAGTATAACTCGGCAATATTTAATACACACACCTTTAGAGCGTATCCTTTATATTTATCATACTGCCTATTTCCTTTGATAAGTTCAAACAAAGCATATGTGTCAAAAAAATACATTATACCCCCAATTCTTCATCAATCTCTTTCATCAATTTACTGGTAGGCGTTTTTAACCTTAAAGTTCCAAATACATCCCCTGCCTTAGAAATTTTTTCTTCGCTGACTAAAATTCTTACTTTAGTATTTGGTTTAAAAGATTTCCCCAACAAAACACCTACAGAGTTTCCCCATTTTCTTGTTTTTGTAACGATTTCTATCATAAGTTTAAACAAGTTTAAACAAATATATAAACATTTCTATAAAACTTTGTTGTTATTTAACAAATTCAACATTTAGAAAATTTTCAAATTCTTTATCTCCAGTTAAAAACTTAATATTGAGCTTCTTTGCCATTATATAACCAATGCAATCTGTCATAGATAAATCTTTTTTTTTATATTTTAACCTCAATTTAGCAGCTTCTTTAATTTCCCAAGCACCATACTCAACCACAGAAGGATAATAGATCTTTATTAAGTTGGTAGCCTTTACCTCTCCAAGATCTCTCAAAGCATTATGAAAAAGCTCAAATATATTTAGTTTTGTTAAAATTACGGTCTTGCCAATATACTTTCTATAGGATTCATTCCCCCCTATAATTTCAAATAACGCATAAGTGTCAAAAAAGTATTGATCAGTCATTATATAATTCCTTCCTAAGTCTATCCTTCATTTTTTGTCCTTTGCCTTTCCATTCAGAAAATAACCCAAAAGTTTCCTTTAAAACACTAGACTTAGTTAAAACAATAACATGCACTTCTTTATCCTTGTTTAAACTATTTAAGTCTATCTTGTCTTTTGGAATAATTAAACCCAAAGAATTCCCCCATTTCTTTATTTTAGCATTAAATTCTAACATAAGTTATACACAAGTATAACTATTATTTAAACATTTCCATAATCATGTTTATAAGTTTTCTTTCTTTTTCTTTATTATGAAATTCGCCCATTTAGCAGACTGTCATATTGGAGGATGGAGGGAAGAAGAACTGAAAAAACTAGGTATTGAAAGCTTTAGCTACGCAATAAATAAATGTATAGAAGAAAATGTAGGTTTTGTTTTGATATCAGGGGATTTATTCAACACATCTCTGCCAGACATAGACCTAATCAAAAAAACAAGCAAAATCCTTTCAAAGTTAAAGAAACATAATATAAACTGCTATATTATCCCAGGGTCTCATGATTTCTCCCCATCAGGAAAAACAATGCTTGATGTTTTAGAAAGCTCAGGATTAGTAAAAAACGTTTTTAAATTTAAAGATGATAAACTAAGATTAACTAAAGATAAAACAAATGTAAAAATAACAGGAATTCTCGGGTTAAGGTCTGGTTTGGAAAAAGAGCATTTTCAAAATCTGCCAAAAGATCATTTAGAAAAAGAACCAGGATTCAAAATATTTATGTTTCATACAATGCTTGAAGAATACAAGCCAAAAGACATGGAAAATATTGAAGGGGAATCAATAAAAAACTTCCCAAAAAATTTCAATTACTATGCAGGCGGTCATGTTCATTACCTGTTAGAAAAGGAATTCGGTAAAGGCAAGATAGTTTATCCAGGCCCCTTATTCCCAAATAATTTCAAAGAATTAGAGGAATTAAAATTTGGCAGGTTCTGTATAGTAGATGATAATTTAAATGTAAAAAGAGAAGAAGTAAAGTTAAAAGAAGCAGTATGCTACAAAATAAATGCTGAAAATAAGACACCAGAAGAAGTTGAGCTTGAAATAATAAGCACAATAAAAGACTACAAAGATAAGATAATACTACTGAGAATTGAAGGAACACTCCGGTCTGGGAAGCCTTCTGAGGTAAATTTTAGAAGAATCCATGAGAAATTCAAAGAAGCTTATTCTCTGTTAAAAAATACAGGTAAACTAACTTCTAAAGAATTGAAAGATATCCAAGTTGAATCTACTGATGCAGAAGAGATAGAGAGAAAAGTAATTGAAGAATCAAAAGAAGACCTTAAGGAATTAGGGAATAAAGAAATGATAACAGCCTTAATTCATTCTTTAGATATGGAAAAAGGGGAAGGAGAGAAAAATTCTGATTTCGAAAAAAGAGTTATAGAATCAGGATTAAAATCCTTAAGGTTATGATAATAAAAAAATTAAGACTAAACAATATAAGAAGCTACTCAGATACAATAGTTTCAGTGCCTGAAGGAAGCGTTTTACTGAGTGGAAACATCGGCAGCGGAAAATCCAGCATACTCTTGGCAATAGATTTTGCTTTGTTCGGGCTAAGGCAAGGAGAATTATCCGGAAACGGGTTATTAAGAAACGGAGAAAACTCTGGGAGTGTTGAGTTAGAATTTGAAATAGGAGATAATAACATAGAAATAAAGAGAGCATTAAAAAGAGGAAATAAGAGTATCTCTCAAGATACAGGTTTCTTATCAATAAATGGAAATAAAGAACTCTTAAGTGCTATTGAACTAAAAGAAAGGATATTATCTATACTAGGGTATCCAAAGAGCTTATTAACAAAAAGCAAGAACCTAATTTTCAGATACACAGTATATACCCCTCAAGAGGAGATGAAGGAAATCTTAGTTGGTGATACCGATTTAAGGTTAGACACTCTAAGGAAAGTTTTTGGAATAGACAAATACAAAAGAGTAAAAGAAAACTCCAGAATTTTATTATCTTACTTGAGAGAGCAGAAAAGAGAAATAGAAGGAAGAATCAACAATCTAGACGAAATAATAGAAGAGAGAAATGAAAAAGAAAAAAACAAGATAGAAATCAATTCTAAAATAAGTATAATAACTCCAAGAATAGAAGAAATAAAAACCCAGATTATAAACAAAAAAGAAGAAATAATAAAGGTTGAAGAAAAGATAAAAGTTCTTAACAGCTTAAAAAAAGATTTTTCAGTAAACCAAAACTCAATAGAATCAAAAAAAACCAGGTTAAATGAGACAGAAGAAGAACTAAAAAGAACATTAAGGTTCATAACAGAACACAAAGAAGTTGACATACCAGACCAAGAAAGTTTAAAAAATAAAATAAATCAAAAAGAAAAAGAGCTAAAATTATTGGAAAATGAAAGCTTGAGTTTAAGTTTATTTCTAAAAGAAGCGGATATTAAAAAGAAAAGCTCGCAGGATTTAATAGATAAACTAAACCAATTGGATATTTGCCCAATATGTAAACAAGAAGTAAAGGAAAACCATAAGCATTCTATAAAAGAAAAGGAAGAGACTGTAATATCAGATTCTATAAACAAAATAATAGAGTTAAACAAAAAGAAAAATAACCTAAAAGAAAAATTATTAAGATTAAAAGAAGAAATTGAAGCTCTAAAAAAAGAAGATAACAGCATACAGCTTAAAATTTTTCAAAAAAACAGATTAAATGAAAAGATAGAATCAAAAACAAAGCTGGAAAGAGAAAAATCAATTTTAGAAAAAGAATTAACCGAGCTCGGTAAAAAAAATAAAGAGCTAACACTAAAAGCAGAAGAATTAAGCAGAATTGATTATTACTCTATAAGAAAAGAGTTTGATATTTTTTTAACAAAAGAGAAAGAGTTGGAAATGGAAAAATTCGGATATGAAAAAGATAAAAAAAATATTAATCAAAGCATAGAAAAATTGGAAGTTGAAATAAAAAGTAAGCTAAAAGATAAAGAAACCCTGACAAAGTTCAGTAACATAATATTCTTCATAGATGAGCACTTTTCAAGCCTAATGGAAGTTATGGAAAGAAAAGTTATGCTGAAAGTTCATTCAGATTTCAATGATTTTTTCCAAAAATGGTTTTCTATGCTTGTTGAAGATGAAATACTTATTGTTAAGTTAGATGAAACATTCACACCAGTGATAGAACAACAAGGACATGATATAGATTACAAATACTTAAGCGGAGGAGAAAGGACTGCCGCTGCATTATCTTATAGGTTAGCTCTAAATCAAACTATAAACAACATTGTAACTGAAATAAGAACAAAGGATTTAATTATTTTAGATGAACCAACAGATGGATTCAGTTCAGAGCAATTAGATAAGATGAAATATGTTATAGATGAACTTGAAGCAAAACAGATAATTCTAGTCAGTCATGATCAAAAAATAGAAAGCTTTGTAAATAAAGTCATAAGAATAGAGAAGAAAGGAGGAGCTTCAAAAATTATTTGATAAATAAAATGACAAAAAATACCATAAAATCAAGAAACAGGATAAAATCTAGAAAGGAAATAAAGCGATCAAGAGAAAAGGATTTTTGCAAATATTGTGGAGAGGAACTAAACTTAGGTTATGCTGCAACAATGGATAATCTCATAAACTACGTAAATAGGAAGTGTAGATACTTTAGAATACCTAAAGAGGATAAAAAGAATATATGCCCTCATTGTGGGGCTTTAAAAAAGTAAAAGAATAAAATTATAACTTCTTTATCTTAGCAACAAAAAATCCAGAAGTGTCATTATCCTGAGGCCATATTCTTAAGCACTTTTCAACTTCTTTTGATAACTTCTTGCCATTATTATCAATAACTGCTTTGCTTTTTTTAATATTAAGGTTTATCCTTTCAAGCCTTGCATCATTATAATTTTCTAATAAAAAATTAACAACCTCTTCATTTTCTTCCGGAGAAATAGAGCATGTAGAATAGACCATTATCCCTCCTCTTTTTAATAAATCAAAACAATGGCAGATTAACTTCTTCTGTACACCTGACAATTTCCTATACATATTTGGATTCCATATCTTAATAGTTTTCAATGACTTCCTTATTGTCCCAGTTCCGGAACATGGAGCATCCAGTAATATCTTATCAAAGTTTAATTGAATAGTCTCTGCCCAGGATTTAGTAAGAATCGCATTACTAACCCCGCATCTTTGTAAATTAGTGGACAAAGCTGTCAATCTATCTGGCTTAATATCATTAGCAATTATAACCCCCCTATTCTGCATTAAAGCAGCCATCTGAGTAGTCTTGCTCCCTGGAGCAGCGCACGCATCCAAGACTATTTCTCCAGGTTTAGGGTCCAAAACAATAGGAGGAATCATAGACGCAGCTTCCTGTATGTAAAAATATCCTAACTGATGTTCTTTTAAATTCCCCAGGTCAGTCCTAGGTCCCTCAACAAAGAAACCCTCTTTACACCATGGAATTTGAGTTAATTTATAGTCTTTCAGCCTTTTCTTTAGCTCATTTACAGAAATTTTTAAGGTATTAACCCTTATAGATTTCCTTATATTTTTCAATGAAAACTCCAAAAAGCTGTCTATATCTGTCAAAGAAGCATATTTCTTAACAAATTTCTCTTTAAATTCCATAATATTTATTAGAAAAATGTATTTTAAATACTTGCGAATAAAGATTTATATATAATCTAAAAGTAATGAGCATATGAAAATTGATATAAAAAGAGGTTTTACTGTATATAAAACAAAGGGGGACTATGTTGTAGCCTGCCCACATGCTGGTCCTGCTTTAGAAAGAACAACCTCTAGGGATGACAATAGTGAAACAGTAGGAAGCATATTATGGAAGCTGTTAGGTGGAAAATTAATTATAGGCAACCTGTCAAGAGACAGAGTTCTGGGAATAGACTTCAATAGGGACATTCCAACTGTCAAAACCGCAATAGCTATGTATAATAGATCAACAGAAGCAAATGAATTCTTCGAATACAGAAAAAGATATGCTTGGGTTGCTGAAGATGAAAATGACTATGAATCAAGGTTGAAAATATACCAAAGTTTTTGGGCTGAAGTAGAGTCAGAGCCAAAAATTATTTTGGTTCATAGACAGTTTAACAGATTAAAAAGCCTTCCGGGTATAATGGATTTTATAGAGCTGCAAGGAAAGAAAAAAGACATTATGGAGACGATTAATAAGGTAAATAGAAAACATTCAGATTTTTTCAAAAAATTAGACAGGCCTTATAAACAAGCCATCATGTTTGAAACTGAAAGAATGATTGCCAATGTAATAAAAAAACATGGAACATTTGACTTAAGAAAACTTGGTAATGAGCAAAAAAATGTATTTTCTCGCGATTTAAAGATAATCTCAAGATACTGCAGACCCTACATACTTGCAAGATTAAAAGATAATATAACCGCTCAAAATTACCTTAGAGCTACAAAAAGCACATTAGAGTATTCTCCAGCCCCATGCATCACCTTCCAAAATGTTTTCAATGGGGAACTAGCGCATGGTCCAAGAAGAAAGTTGTATGATATGAAAGATAAGTCAGTCATGGAAGTAGAGGGAAGCCATTTCATAAATTTATGGTATCCAGAAGTTGCAGCAGAAATAATAAAAAATGTTATAGAAGAATTATATTTGTAAATGCGATGGCGGGGATTTGAACCCCGGTCTCTGCCTTGGCAAGGCAAAATATTGGCCATATGGTAAAATTACATATATTCTAACCACTATACTACCATCGCATAAAAAGTAAGCAATCCTTCATATTTATAAAATTAGCCTTTGAGCCAAAGATTTTTATATAAACTCCTATTAACCACAATATGGAATATGATTTAGTTGTCATTGGCGGAGGCTCTGCAGGTTATAGCGCAGCAGTGACAGCTGCGGAAATGAATAAGAAAGTTTGTGTGATAGAAAAAGGCCCTTTTGGGGGGTTATGCATTTTGAAAGGTTGTATGCCTTCCAAAACATTAATTCATTCTGCAAGAATAGCTGAATTAATAAAAAAATCAGATACCTATGGGATAAGTGTAAATAAAAATTTCAAATTAAATCTTCCTTACATAATAAACAGGAAAAATAGAATAATAAAAGAATTTGCAGATTACAGAAAAGAGTCTATAAGCAAGAATAAGAATATAACTCTAATTGATGGTGAAGGAAGCTTTATCTCTAAAAATGAATTAAAAATAAAAAATCAAATAATAACAGGGAAAAATTTCTTAATCTCGACAGGAAGTATAGAGTTTATCCCAGAAATACAAGGGTTAAAAGAAACAGGCTATCTAACAAGTGATGATATTTTAGAATTAAAAAAATTTCCAAAAAACATAGCCATCCTAGGTGGAGGTCCGGTTGGAGTTGAATTCGCGTATTACATGAGCCAATTAGGTGTAAAAGTTACAATAATGCAAAGAAGTGAGCAAATCTTAAGCAATAATGATCATGATTGTGCGAAAGAGCTTGAAAAATCTTTGAAGAAAAAAGGAGTAACAATCTACACAAATATAACATTAAAAAAATTCTCCAAGTCAGGAAACAAAAAGAAGATATTCTTTGAAGCAGGAACAATAACAAAATCTATAACTGTAGATGAAATACTGGCTGCATTTGGAAGAAGACCAAACATTGATAAATTAAATCTGGAAAAAGTAGGGATAACTCCAGAAAAAGGAAGGATACAAAGTAACCAGTATTTACAAACCTCTGTAAAAAATATTTACATAGCAGGAGATGCATCTTCAAATCTACCTGTTGTAAATGTTGCCATAGAAGAAGGAAAAATAGCAACCCATAACATGTTTTCATCTAAAAAGAAATCAGTCAATTATCATATGTTTCCTATGGCAGTTTTCTCTCATCCTGAATTTGCCTGGATAGGAATTTCAGAAAAAGAAGCAAATGAAAAAAATATTGAAATAAAAATTGGGAAATATCTATTTAATGATTTGGGAAAGGCAATATGTTTAAATGAGACAGATGGTTTCATAAAATTCATTGTTAATAAAAAAAATAATCAGATACTTGGAGTAAGTATCGTTGGTAATGAAGCCTCTGACTTAATACATGAAGCAATCCCATTACTATATTTCAAAGCTACATTAAACGATTTGGCAAAAATGCCTCATCTACATCCAACATTTGGGGAAATATACAGTTATCTTGTTGATGAGATGGTATAAATGGGATACTTAAGGGAAATACATTTTACCATCGCAAGAATGATTGAAGCGACAAAAAGAAAAGATGAAAAAGAAGTGAAAAGGCTAAACAAAAATTATTCAAGGCTAGCCTTAAACTATCATAAACCAAGGCTTGAAATAGAAGGGTTATATGATAGATGTGCAAATGATTGCAGTCTTGCATTTGGTATGCTACCAAATAAATTAGAAGAATTAATATCAGATGCAGAAAAAATATTTTCTAAAATTCCAGAGCCAAGAGAAGAAGATTAAAAATATTTATAATCAAAAATAAATCTTTTTTCTATCAATTTTTTCATAAACCCGGGAATCAGTCCAGTTAATATAAATTTTTTAAAAAAAAAGATCCCACATTTAGGCCCCAGACTAATAACCATAGGGCTATTCCTTCCTTGGTATTTTAACAAGCTTTTCCCTTTAATCTCTTTTATTATGTTCTTACATATAACCTTAGCGTGCTCTCTTGCATTCTGTGCTGTTTTTTCCTCTTTTGTGTTTATTATATCCCCTCCAGCATAAACCCTATTTGAAACTTTTAAATTCTCATTCACAATTAAAAAGCCTTTTTTATTAGAAATAAACTTAGATCCAAAATTAAAATTGGGAGTTATACCTGTACATAAAAGAGCTAAATCTGCATTAATGCTATTTCCATCCTCTGTAATAAAAGAATTTTTTCTGTTCTTCTTTACATAATTATTTAAGATAACCCTGCATTTTCTTTTTTTTAAAAAGTTCATTGCATATTCACTCACTTTCTCAGGATATCTTTGCATTAACCTATCATGTGGATGGACTAAAGTAATTTTTTTATTAGTATTAATAGCCAACTCGGCTGCAACTTCAACACCTACAACACCACCACCAATAACAAGAATATCACCTGCCTTTTCAATTTTTTTATATATTTTCAGCAAATCCTCTGATCTTGAAACAGTTGAAACACTACTTGATTTGAAAGGAAGATTATAACTTGAACCAGTAGAAATAATAAGATAGTCATACGGTATTTCCCTTCCTTTAATCCTTACATACTCATCCCCAATATAATCTACCTTGGAAATAATTACCTTAGCGTATTTCAAATAATTTTTATGTAATACCTGAATTTTATCACCATAAGTAGAATCACATAATGCATTGGGTACAGAAGGGGTAAATTCAAAATATTCCGTTGTATCAATAAGAGTCACATTAAATTTTTTCTCAAGTTTCCTTGCGCACAAGCTGCCACAAAACCCACCCCCAATAATCACTATATTCATAACAAAATAGATTTGAACTTATTTATAAACTTAACATAGAAGTTTCAATAGAATCGCTTTCTGTATGTGCAGTCTGTTTTCCGCTTGATCAAAGACTATAGATTTATTAGAATCCATAACCTCAGAAGTTACTTCCTCTCCTCGTTTAGCAGGCAGACAGTGCATAAAGAGAGCTTTTGGAGACTTTTTCATTAAATTAACATTAACCTGGTATTTCCTTAGTTGTTTAACTCTTTTAGCATGTTTAGATTTTGAAATTTGATAAGACATCCATGAATCTACATAGACGATATCTGCATTTTTTATTGCCTTATTAACATCCTGTGTAACTTCAACTCCATTTATCCTAAACAAAGGTTGCATATTTCTTGGGCAAGCAACAGACATTTTAATCCCTAATTTAGAACATGCAAACATCAAAGAATGAGTGACATTATTTTTAGCATCGCCAAAATAAGCTATTTTAATATTAGATAACCTTCTTAGTTTTTCTTTTATCGTTAATAAATCCCCCAATATCTGGCAAGGATGCTCATAATCTGTTAGACCGTTAATAACCGGGATATTTCCATTTTCTGCTAAACTAATCAAATCTTCCTGAGAATATAATCTTGCCATGACAACATTTACATACTTAGAAATAACTCTGGCAGTGTCCTCTATTGATTCTTTTCCCTTTCCAAGAGGGGAATTTCCTAAATCATAAAATATAGTATGCCCCCCTAACTGGTACACAGCCACTTCAAAAGATAATCTTGTTCTCAAACTAGGTTTTTCAAATATATCAAGCAAAACTTTATTTTTTAATTTAGAGTTATAATTTTGTGGAGATTTTTTTATCTTTTCAGCTAAAAAGATTAGATCTAAAATCTCCTTCTTGCTTAAATCATTTATAGAAAGTATATTTTTCATTTCACAATTTTCTTTATTAACTTGAATAAAGGCTTTAAACTATTTAAATTAATATCATATCCTGCATAAACTACTGGTTTATTTGGATTTAGTAATCTCTTTATATCTGAAGGTGTTCCCTGTATGACTAAATCTGCTTTAGCTCTATTGATAGTTTTCCTGAGATCCTCTAACTGTTTTTTTCCATAGCCTTCAGCTGGTAAAACTTTGCCAAGATGAGGATATTGTTTATAAACCTTTTTTAATGAACCTACAGCATACTTCTGAGCATCCACAACTCTTTTAGCCCCATATATTTTCGCTGCAACAGTTGCAGTTCCATAAGTCATACCCCCATGAGTTAATGTAGGTCCATCTTCAACCACTAACACGGACTTTCCTCTGATAAATTCTCCACCATCAGATACAATTTCAGATTTTATTACCATAACTTTTGCTTTTGGATTTAATTTCTTAGCATTACTTTTTATTTCATTAATTTCTTTTGGACCAACACCCCACATTTTAACAATCAATATCACATCTGCCATTCTAAAATTAGCCTCTCCTGGATGATATTTAGTCTCATGCCCCACTCTTCTAGGATCAACAACAACTGTATGCAAGTCTGGTTTTATAAACGAAAAATCATTATTCCCCCCATCCCAAATTATAACATCAAATTCTTTCTCAGCTTCCTTAACAATCTGCACATAATCCACACCAGCAAAGACAGCGATTCCCATTCTAAGATGAGGCTCATATTCTTCTCTCTCTTCAACAGTACATTTATTTTTTTCTAAATCTTCATATTGATAGAATTTCTGAACAGCCTCTTTTTTTAGGTCTCCATAAGGCATAGGATGTCTAATAGCAACAACTTTATATCCCTGATCTCTTAAGAATAAAGCAATTCTTCTACTCACTTTGCTTTTTCCAGAACCAGTTCTGACAGCACAAACACTAATAACTGGAATTTTTGATTTAATGTATGTATCCTTTGTTCCTAATAAACTAAATGAAGCTCCATTCGCAATAACTAAAGAAGCCCTATGCATTACATATTCATGGGAAACATCACTATAGGAAAAACAAACTTCATCCACATCATATTTTTTAATTAATTTTGGTAATTGTTCTTCAGGGTAGATTGGAATTCCTTTTTTATATAATCTTCCAGCCAGAGACTTAGGAAATATTCTAGTATCTATGCCTGGAATCTGTTCTGCAGTAAAGCAAACTACTTTGTATGCTGGGTTGTCCTTGAAATGGACAATAAAATTTTGGAACTCGCGGAACTTTAAGCTCTATCGCGACCCCCAGCACCTAATACCACTATTCTTCTTGGGTTTTTACTCACAACTAGTTCACCTCTTTTAATATACCTAACAAAGTTTTACCTTTATGAGTTAGGTAATAACACTTATGTAAACGAGTACTATTATTTATATATTTGTATTCAGCGTTTACTAAACCCAAATCAATATCTTTATTTAATGCGTCTCTAACAGACCAGTGAGAGTTTCCCGAAAGTTTTGCTATTTTAAAAGAGTCCAATAACTCATTTTCAATTTTATTCCAGTATTTTATTCTTGCTCTAGTGTATTGTTTATTTTTATATCCCAATATCAGTTTAGTCCATTGCCTATCTAAATCTATAAAAATTTTATCAAGTATAATATTAGAAATAATATTGACATGACAATAACTAATTTCATAACATCCTTTAGTCATTCTAACATTTGGTTTTTTCTTATAAAGTAAATCACAAATTTTGATTAAGTAATTGAAATATTCTTTGTTTTTAACAGTTATCACCACGCCATGAATTTGTTTGTCTCTCAAGATTACGCCACCATCTCCTATAGAGTAACCGCTCAGAAAATAAGTACTTAGGCAAGAGTTAGACATAATTTGTTGCATAGACTTCTTAAAGTAATCACTCATAAATCTAGAAAGAACTCTGCTATTAATCCTAAAGTCAAGATTTTCTTTCGTTGCTAGTTTGGAGTAAGATAATTCAAATTGAACATTTGGAATTTCCTTATTGAGATTCTGTATAATATTAATATCTTTTTTACTAGTTTTTACATAACACCTCCAATCTTCAACAGGTATATCAAAGTTGTTACTAAATATCTTTAACATCTTTTTTACTAGAACTATTTCGGCATTGGCAAACCCAATTCCATCTCTAGTCTTAGAGCCTTCTGCAAAATAGAATCCAATTAACCAAGAAATGTCTTGATTTAATTTTATTTTTTTATTTAATAGATAGAGGTATTTTCTTTTCAAATTAACATCAAACAAAAAAGCAGATTGGCATTTATAAACTTCGTGCGCAAGGTTGTCCGATGGACTAGTGAGTTGAATATATATTTTGAAATAGTTCTATTTTAGTTTAATTAAAGCTTTTCCCAAGGTACTACAATCAACTCCAAAACAGCTAACACTTACATCCTTTCTTTTATATTTTCCAGCAACCACAGAAAATCCCAAAAATTGATCAGTTTTCTGCATTTCCTTGAACAATTCATATGTCTGGTTAGGAACAATATGAACAAAATAACTATTCATTCTATTACTTTCCACTATAATAAAATAATCCCCTTTTTCAATCGTTTTCACACCTAGAGAAAATTTATTTTTCTTAAGTTTATTAACAGTATCAGAGAAAATTTTCTCAAATTTTTCTTTGTTTCCTATACTTAAATTTAATAGTTTATCCGGGAGACCTCCTTATTAAAAAAGATTTTCAACAGAGCCAGTTTATCCCAATTATTCATCTTGTTATCAAAGTTCCTGCTTTCCCTTTCAAAGCTCTCTCAGCACTTTCAGTATCAGTAATAATAACTTTTTTCCCTTTCTTTAAAAAATCAATAGCAGCTTCAATTTTTGGCCCCATGCTTCCTGTAGGAAAATATCCTTCTTTTAAATACTTTTTAGCTTCATTTACATTTATTTTTTTAAGTTTAATCTCATTTTTCATCCCATAATTTAAACAAACATTCTTTACGCCAGTCAGAATCAATAATATATCCGCGTTTATAGCCTTCCCTAAACAAGCAGAAGCCCAGTCTTTATCAATTACACCCTCTACACCCATAATTTTTCCAAATTTTTTAATAACAGGAATACCTCCCCCGCCTCCGCAGATAACAACATTGCCTTTTTCAATTAAGGTTTTTATAGTTTTAAACTCTAAAATTTTAATAGGCCTTGGAGAAGGAACAATTCTTCTATACCCCCTATTTGAATCTTTTTTCATTCTATGCTTATTTCTTAGTTTCATGTATTGTGATTTATTATAAAATGGACCGATAAACTTAGTCGGATTTCTAAAAGCTGAATCATTTTTATTTACCAAAACCTGAGTCAAAATAGTTACTACATCTTTCTTTGTATTTCTCAACTCATTAACTATTTGCTCTTCTAAAGGGTAACCTATCAAACCTTGTGACTCGGCCCCCAAAATATCTAATGGCATTGGAGGAACCTTTTTTCTGGAGATTTCATTCTGTAGAAGGAGATTGCCAATTTCATAACCATTTCCATGAGTAATAACGACATTATTCTTTTTAATAATAGGGGCTATATTTTTAGACATCAATTTTATATTCTTAATCAATGTATGATGTGTCTCTTTTTCTCCCTTCTTTATAATTGCATTCCCGCCTAATGCTATAACAATTTTCATTTTCTCAAAAATTTCTCCAGTCTATTCATTCCTTCCTTTATTTTATTCATCTCTCTCTTAGAAATCTTTATCATTAACCAGATAAGAGTATTATTTTCTTATAAGCTTTACTAAAATTTTTCTCACTGCATCAGGATTAGCTGTTTTGTTTGACAACTGCATAACTTTTCCAACAACAAAATTCAAGGACTTTTCATTCCCATTTTTATAATCTTCCACAGCTTTTTTAGTTTCTTTAATCGCTTCTTTGCACCATTTTTCAATTTGGGAATCATCAGATTTCATAATTAAATTATTATCTTCTATATATTTCTTAGGCATAAAATTTTTCTTTGTGATCATATTTATCATAACTTGTTTTGCTGTATTATCTGTAATCTTTTTTTCTTCAAATAATTTTAATAGATCAATCATGCTTTCTGCTTTTATCTCAATCTCATTTAAACTCTTCTTGTGATAGTTTAATTGATTCATCAAATCTCTTATAATCCATTTAGCTGCAATATCTGGATTAACTTTCTCAGCTACTTTCTCGAATAGTTCAGCTAATTTTTTATTATTAGCAAGAACTTTCGCATCCTTTTCATTCAGTTTATAATCTGAAGTAAATCTTTCTGATTTTTCTTCTGATAATTCAGGAATAGACTCCTTAATTTGGTTTAACAGTTTATTGCCTATTTCAATTAAAGGTAAATCTGTCTCAGTGATATAACCGTAATCGTCTTCAGATTCTTTAGTTCTTTGTAGGAAAGTTATTCCTTTTTCAGAATTCCATCCTCTTGTTTCATTTTTTCTTGGTATTTCATCCTTTTGTCTTTCTTCTTCATAGACTAAAGCATCTTCTATATCTTTTAGCCCGGTAACATTTTTTATCTCAACCTTCGCACCTGTTGTAGAAATATTTAGATCAGCTTTTAATCCAAACTCAGACTTCTTGTCATAAACATCTAAATAGCTTAAGTCTGTAATTAACTTCCTCAGGAACTCCCTGGCTTCCTTAGCATTTTTGAAATCAGGCTCAGTTACTATTTCAACTAACGGAATTCCAGACCTATTATAATCTACTAAACAATAACTTCCTTTATGTATCAAAGCACCAGGATCTTCCTCTAAGTGGATTCTTCTTATTCTAATACTCATATACTTTCCATTTTCCCCTATAGGGGATTCATATTGTGTAATCTGGAAATTCTTAGGCAAATCAGGGTAAAAATAGCTTTTTCTTGAAAAAAATGTTTCTTTATTTATCCTACAGCCTAAAGCTAAAGCAATCTTCAATGCTTTTTCAAAAGCTTCCTTGTTTAGCACTGGTTTACTTCCTGGAAAGCCACAGCATATTTCACATACATTTGAATTAGGCTCATCTGATTGTTTAGTTGAACAGCTACAGAATACTTTAGACTTAGTATTAAGCTGGACATGTACTTCAATTCCAATTTTAGTCACGCGGCATCTTCTCCAAAATATCATCTAATAATTCTCCAGTATTATCCTGACAGTGTATTGGGATTAAATTTATTTCCATAACGTGCTTATATATATTTGATTGAAATTCATATTCATTTCCGTTTTTTTCCAGGACAATTTGCAAAAATACCGGTATATCTTTTTCTGACAATTCCGGAAAAGACTTGATTTTTATTTTGTTCTCACTAAATGAGTCTTTTAACTTCTTTTTCAATACTTCAAAATTTCTAAACTTAATTGTCTTGTAAGCCATTTCCGATATTGAACAGTTTTTTTTCATTCAAATAATCTCCCATGAACATTATCCCCACAGGCATTTTATTGTAAGTTCCAGCATTCAATGAAATATGTGGAATACCTGCTAAATTTGGTCCAACAGTCATTATATCCATCATATAATGATCCTTTGGTTTTAATTTATTGACTTCAGAAAATTTAGGTGCAATTATCGGCATCGTCGGAGAAACAAGTAAGTCATATTTCTTAAAAGTTTTTTTATATTCTTCTATAACTAGAGTTCTCACTTTCATAGCTTTCAAGTAAAATGCATCCCTATACCCAGCCATTCTTGTAAATGTTCCAAGGATTATCCTTCTTTTAATTTCCTTGTTAAAATTTTTTGTTCTTATATTTGAAAAATATTCATTGAAAGGAAGGTTCACTTTCTCTTCCTGCCCATATCTCATGCCGCAATATTTAGCCAAGTTTGTTGATGCCTCAGCCATTGCAATAATATAATATGAAGATAAAGAGGATTTTGTTATAGTAGGTAATGATACAATATCATATTTTATTCCTGTTTCATTTAATTTTTTTAAGACTAAGTCTTTTATTTTAGGATCAACATTTAAAGTTTCTTTGATCAATCCAATCTTTTTAACTTTGTTATCATTCTTTAAATCCTCATTTAATGAAGTTGAATCTTTTTTATCATTACCTTTAATAACATCTAAAACTAGTTCCAAATCTTCAACATTCTTGGCAATAGGCCCTATCTTATCAAGAGAATTTGCATAATCAATTAAACCATACCTTGAAACTAAACCATATGTCGGAGTCATTCCTGTAACCCCGCAAAATGAGCATGGAGCTGCAATACTCCCCCCTGTAGATTCTCCTATTGCAACATGAGGAAATTTAGTTAAAGCGGTAAACCCTGCAGCTCCTCCAGAACTACCCCCTGTAACTCTTGTTGTATCTAAGGGGTTTTTAGGAATTTTATAATCTGTATTTACATTAAAAGAACCAAAACCAAATGTATCTTGGTTTGTTTTTCCTATGATAACAGCACCTTCATTAATAAGTTTTTCAACAACACTAGCATTAAATGTTGGCTTATACCCTTTTAATATATTAGAACTGCACGTAGTCTCAACTCCTTTGATGCATAAATCATCTTTCAAAGAAACAGGCAGTCCCGCTAATCTCCCCTTTGGATTTTTATCTGCTCTCTCTGCTAATTCTAATGCCAAACTCTCACTTATAGTATTAAAATAATTGTAATCATTTAATTTTTTAATTTCTTTTATAACGGCTTTTGTAGTTTCTACTGCTGAAAGTTCTCCAGATTTTATTTTTTCAACATATTCTACAGCTTTCATATTGCCTTAGGCCCTCTAAAATATCTGTCTTCCTTATTTTTAGTATTGCTCAGCATATCTTCATTACACTTCTCAGTTTTATCTTCTCTGAAAACATTCTTAGCTTTTAATGGTTGAAAAGAAGGTTCAACTTTATCAGTTTTAACTTTATCAAGCTCTGAAAATATCTCAAGAATTTCATTTAATTGAGGCAGTAATTCATCCTCTTCTTTTTTAGATAATCTCAATCTTGCATTAGAAGCAACACCCTGAAGGATGTTTCTGTCAATTTTCATAAATAAAGGTACGCAGAAAGAATTTTTAAAGGTTTAGGCTGTCCTGTACAACCTTCTTATTTCTTCCATTATATCATGGGTCACTTTTTTAGTGATCTTTCTGTTTTCATCCTGTCCCTTATACTTATTGAAATACATTAGTTCGCCTATGTTAATCTTAACTCTCTGCATTTTCTTAAAAAACCTCTTTCCTTTAGGCATTATACCGAATGAGTTGGTTATGGCAACAGGGAGAACAGGATACCCAGATTTTATAGCAATTCTCGCAGCACCTGTATGTTCTCTTATTATTTTCCTCCCATCATCTATTGTTCCTTCTGGAAATATCGCAACTAACCTTCCTTCTTCCAGGAATTTAACAGAATTGTTAACAACAAGACTGCTTTTCCCATAAATAACACAAATCTGATCAAGATACTTCATTACAAATCTTGACCTTGTGGGAGACCTAAACAAACCCTCATGTGCTAAAAAATGAAGGCTTCTGTGGGTTAAAGAGCATAAAAAAAGCGGATCTGTATTATCTTCATGATTGCTGGCAAGAATAAAAGCGCCTTTCTTTGGGAAGTTTTCTTTGTTCTTTATCTCCGGATTATAAATAATTCTTAATATAAAAAAATTTATAGACCAGAGTAAGTTATATACTACAAATCTGATTGGAATATTTAAGACATGTAAAATCCTTTTCAAGAACATTTTCCTATTTTTTCTTTGTATCGAGCTTTATATTTGCTTCTCTTAATTGCTTCTCATCCACTTCAGCAGGACTTCCATCCATAGGGCACTGTGCACTCTTATTTTTAGGGAAAGCTATTACTTCTCTGATATCATTTCCTCCTAATAACAGAGCTACAAATCTATCAAACCCTAACCCCATTCCTCCATGAACAGGCCCTGCATATTCATATGCTTCCAATAAAAAGCCGAATTTTTTCCTAGCCTCTTCTTTTTTCATTCCTATAATTTTCATTACTCTCTCCTGAACATCTGGTCTGCTAATCCTTATTGAACCAGAGCCAACTTCAGTTCCGTTTAATACCAAATCAAAAAGATTTCCTAAAACTTTTCCGGGGTTAGATTCCAATATCTCAAGATGTTCTTCTTTTGGCATCGTAAACATATGGTGTTCTGGTTCCCACCTCTGCTCATCTTCATTATATGAAAATAGAGGAAAATCAGTTACCCAGCAAAACCTTAATTCATCCTTTATCAACGCTAAATCTCTTCCTAATTTTAACCTTAGTTCTGACAATACGCTATTTACAGTTTTTTCTTTGTCTGCTACAAAAAATAAATATCCTTTCTTTATCTTAGTTTTATTAATCAATTCTTTCTTATCTTTATCAGAAAAGAATTTTACAATATTTGATTCAAACTTCCCCTTTTCATATTTTAAATAAGCCATTCCCTTAGCCCCAGCAGAAACGCAGAAGTTTGAATATGCATCCAGTTCATTTCTTGTAAACTCTTTTTCCGGATTAATACATTTAACAATTCCCCCATTCTTTATAACATCATTAAAAACGGAAAAATTACCCTTCTTTACTATCTCAGTAACATCATGTAATTCCAATCCAAATCTTAAATCTGGTTTATCATTGCCGTATTTTTCCTTAGATTCTTTGTAAGATAAAATGGGGAAATCTCCAACATTTTTGTTTACAGCTTGTTTAATAACATATTTGAACATGCCTTCAACAAATCCCATAATGTCCTTTTCATTGACAAAAGACATTTCCAAATCCACCTGAGAATGCTCAGGTTGTCTATCCGCTCTTAAATCTTCATCTCTCAAACAGATAGCAGGCAGTTGAAAATACCTGTCAAATCCAGCAATCATCAAAATTTGTTTATACAGCTGAGGAGATTGAGGCAGTGCATAAAAACTCCCAGGGTTTACTCTTGATGGAACAATATAATCCCTTGCTCCTTCAGGTGTTGGTTTTACTAGCATAGGAGTTTGAATTTCTGCAAAACCGTTTTTATTAAAGTATTCCCTCACAACATTAATAACTTTTTGCCTGAATAATAAATTCCTCTGCATTATTGGTCTTCTTAAATCTAGATATCTATATTTTAATCTGATTTCTTCAGAAGCAACAATATTATCATCTATTTCTATAGGTGGAACTTCTGATTTTGAAAAAACATGAAGTTTATCAGAAAAAATTTCAATCTTTCCTGTAGCTAATCTCTTATTTTCCATTCCTTTTTTTCTTTTCTTTACTTTCCCCTCTACCTGTATACAATCCTCCCTTCTCAAGAATTCAGCACTTTTATGGGATTCTTTATTATGTTTTGGGTCAAAAACTATTTGTGTAATTCCATATCTATCCCTTAAATCTATGAAAATAATGCCCCCATGATCCCTTCTGGTAGCAACCCAGCCACATAAAGTAACCTTCTTATTGAACTCCTTAGTTGAAAGATCCCCGCAAGTGTGTGTTCTCAATGAAGTTGGAAACATAATGAAAGGATGAAATTCAATTTTATAAGCTTTTTTATTAATTATTATGAGGTGCTTAGATATAAATCCCACAGAAAAGAAGATGCAAAATCTCTAAAAGAAAGGTTAACTGGATTGAGGGGAGTTAATGGAAATGAATTCCATGATTTAGTAGGGAATGCACTTCTGGAATTTATGGGGTTTAAACAGGAAGAAAGTGATAGAGGAGAAAAGGTTGAGCATTTATTATTTTACGATTTTAAATTAAAAGTTAAGAGCCCCGTAAATGAACCAAGCTATATTGGAGAAAATGGATTTGTTCAAAGAAGAGTAAATTTCACAAACCCAACATTAAAAGCAAGAGCAAGAGTATGTACATTCTATATCGGAAAAATGAGTTTTAGAAATGGAAGAGGAATATTTGGCCTAATAAACATAAACCATGATTATGGCAAAGATGTAGGAATTTTAAGAGTAGAACATGTTATAGAAGAAATAACAACTAGACCAGAAATGAAAATAGGAACAAAAGAAAACAGGTTTAGAATTATGGGGGAAGCGTTGGAGGAAATTATAAGAAAAAAAACAATTGCATTAGGTTACAGAGAAGAAGGGGAAGAAGGTAAAAAAGTAGTAAAATTTAAATCCCTCTATGTAAGCCCTTCATATATAACTGGTTTAATCCCAAATGTTTAAAATAATCTCAACTTCAAAAAATGCACGCCTTGGAATATTAAAAACAAGGCATGGAGAAGTAGAAACACCTTTCTTTATGCCCGTAGCAACTAAATTAGCAGTTAAATTAATATCCCCAAATGATTTAGAAAAAATAGGGTTAAAATCCATAATATCAAATGCATTTATTCTTTACCTAGATCCTGGTTTAAACACAATAAAAAAAGCAAAAGGGGTCCATAAATTTATGAACTATAATAACGTGATATTTACTGATTCCGGTGGTTTCCAGATGGCTTCTAAAGCATTTCTTGAATCAATAGATGAAAAAGGAGTCCATTTTAGATCTCCAATAGATAACAGCAAGCATTTCATAACTCCAGAAAAAAATATGGAAATTCAGCAGCAGTTAAAATCTGATATTGCAATGGTTCTTGATTACATGCCTAAATTTGAAGACAAAAGAGAATGCATAGAAGAGAGTGTAAAGATAACTTATGAATGGGCGAAAAGATGTAAAAAATCTCACAAAGATAAAAATCAATTATTATTCGGAATTACACAAGGCGGTACTTTTACTGATCTAAGAAAGAAAAGTTCAGAATTGATATGCAGTCTGGACTTTGACGGTTATGCCATTGGTGGTTTAGGTATGGGAGAAGGTCCCGATTTATTAGATAAAGCTGTTAAGAATTCTGTTAAATTCATGCCAAAAAACAAACCCAGATACTTAATGGGTATTGGAAGTGTAAGAGATATAGTAAGAGCAATCGGGAATGGAGTTGATATATTTGACAGTTGTTATGTTACTAGACATTCAAGACATCATGTTGTTTTTACAAAAAAAGGAGAGATAAGAATTAACAAGCAAAAATTCAGAAATGATTTTACTCCTTTAGATAAAAATTGTAAATGTGACACATGTAAAAGATATACAAAAGCTTATATTTATCATTTAATTAAGATAAATGAATTAACATGGAAAAGATTGGTTACATGGCACAATTTGTATTTTGTGAAAAATCTAATAGATGAAGTAAAAAAAAGTATAAAAGAAGATAAATTTGAAAAGTTCAAAAAAGAATTTTTAAAAAATTACAAAGTAAAATGAAGACCAAAATAATATTTGTTTGTAAGGGAAATATGCATCGGTCGCCAATTGCAGAAAGAATTTTCAGAAAAGAATTAGAAAGGAGAGGTTACACTTCTATAGATGTGGATTCCTACGGATTACATGGATTTATACTTCCGCCCCCTAAAGGTAAATGTTTAAAGGATTACCCTACAGAATATAAACTGTCCAAACCACATTTAGACAGAAAAGGTATAAATATGGAAGACCATCTGTCCAAACCACTAACGGAAGAGGTTCTAAAAAGAGCAAATTTAATAATTACAATGCACCCAGATGTAAACAAATTATTGCTTGAAAAGTATCCTCAATTCGAAAATAAAACTTTCCTAATAACAAGTTTGTGTTCAAAAAACATAACTCTTAAAGATGTTGATGGCTCAAAAAATCCAAAAGTATACGAAGAAACTATAAACAACACAGAATTATGTGTATTAGAATCTTTTAACAAAATAATAAAATTGAGCAAAAAAAATGAAATTCCAAAAACAAGCTAAAATAATATTGAATAATTGTTTAAATATAAACAAAAAAGATAGGGTTCTCATTATAACAGATAAAAAAAGAAGAGAAATAGGTGAAGCAATAAAAAAAGAAGCAAAAAACATTGCAATTGTTGCTGATTTAGTTCTAATTCCAATACCAAAAGTTAGTGGAACAGAACCCCCTGAAGAAGTTGCTAAAAAAATGTTAAACTACACTGTTATTCTAGCTCCAACAACAGAAAGCATTACTCATACATATTCAGTTAAAAATGCAGTTAAAAATGGGGCAAGAGTAGCCACACTCCCAGGAATAAATGAAAAAATAATGAAGCAGAGTATGCTTGCAAATTATGATAAAGTAGAGGAATTAACAAATAAAGTTTTTAAAAAAGTAAACGGCTGCACTAATATATCAATAACCACACATTCAGGAACAGAATTGTCTTTTTCTGTAAAGGGAAGAAAATGGTTCTTAGATAGGGGGAAAATTTTCAAGTACTCAGGTAATCTTCCTGGTGGAGAGGTTTTCATTGCCCCACTAGAAGGGACTACAAATGGAGTAATAGTAATAGATAAATTCGAGCATGATGGAGAAGAATTTGCTCCCCCAGGAACTAAAATAATAATAAAAGGAGGAAACGTAATTGATATCTCCAACAAAAAATGCAAAATAGCTAAACTATTCAAGGAAATAAAGGATGGAACAAATATTGCAGAATTTGGCATTGGAACAAATTACAAAGCTAAGTTAATTGGAAACATTTTACAAGATGAGAAATGTCTAAAAACCTGCCATATTGCTTTTGGCTCTAATTTTAGCATGGGTGGAAAGATAAAAACAGATATGCACATAGACACAGTTTTAAAAAATCCAACAATAAAAATGGATAGAAAAACTATAATGAAAAGTGGAGAATTAGTTTAATCTAACTTACTCCATTCTATTGTCTCTTCTCCTTTTAACACCCTATCCAGCATCTCCAATTCTTCATAAATTCCTTCAATCAAATCATAATTCTTAGCTTCTTCTAAATTAACCCATTTATAATCAGATAATTCATCAGATAAAACAATTTCATCCCCATCATTATAAGCATATAAACTTACAATCAAAGTAGGTACCCCATCCTCTCTTTCAAAAGCTAAGCTTGTTAAATATCTTATATTTTTAATATCTAATCCCACCTCTTCTTTAACCTCTCTCTTAACTAAGTTTTCAAAAACATTGTACCAATGACCTTCTTTTGTGTCTTTAGGTCTTCTTTTATATTCTCCCTTCTCTAATTTGCCTCCAGGAACTGTCCATCTTCCAGACCATCTTTTTTCCTGTTCAGATCTTTTAGCAATTAAAAATTTACCATCTCTAACAACTATGCATGTTGCTACAATATAATGTGCTTTCTCTGAATCCATAAAACTATAAAATTAAAAAAAAATATAAATCTTTAGTTTCCAACAAACTGCTCTGCAAAGTATTTAGATGTCAAAGGCTCTTCTAAAGCATGCTCTATACATTCATCCCATTTGTAAACACAACCAAGAGAAAATAAATTCTTCTTCAAAAATTTTCCAATTTCCTTATTCCCAGAATAATCAAAATTTTTCAAAGAGATTTGTTTTAAAATATTCTTAACAATATATCCATGTATCTGTGATGCCAACATTTCTCCTAGCATATAATTATGATAATAAACAGGAGCTCCAACTAAATGAATTTTAGCAGCCCAATCTGGCTTATCTCTTGAAAAGTTAATCAATTGATATTTCTTGGTCAAATCCCACCACAACTTGTTCAAATCTTGGTCAGGGTTCTCATATAATTGTCTTTCAAAATTAACCATAACCTGTACCCATCTGGAAAATACAAGCTGTCCTAATACCATTTTTTTATATAAAACATCAGAAAGATTACTTAAGTCATTATTAGTATACTTCTTAATAAAATTAACATTATCAGCGAATCTGCCAAACAGCATAGCTATAGCCTCTGTTACAAAAGTATGTGCTTCATCTCTTAAAATATAAGGCAAATTCTTGTCCAAATTTTTAGAATAGACAGCATGACCCAGCTCATGTAAAGTAGTTCCCATCCAATAATCATTATTTTTTACATTCTGTAATATTCTTACATCTCCTTCCTTGTCCATATCTATGCAAAAAGCATGCTGGCACTTTCCTTTTTGCTCGTACAAAGAAGATCTTTCAAGAATATCTTCAACCTCAAGTCCAATATCATGGTAAAACTTCTTAGCTGTTTTTACCACATCTCCACTAAAGTATTTATCTAAGTCTACATCATAAATCTGAGGTCCTTGCTGAAAAAATAATTCCTGATAATGCCATGGCTTCAAATCTTTCTTGTTAATCTTATACCTCTTGGCAAGGTAAACATCCATTTCATTTTTAAGTTTAGAAAAAGGTTCTCTTGTTAAATTATCAAGCTCATTAAATAGTTTAATGATGTCTTTCTTGCTTTGCTCCTGCATTTCCAGGGCCATTTCATAATAATCACTAAAGCCCAGACTCTTTGCTAATTTGTTCCTTAATTTAATAATAACAATCAATTCCTCAACCACAATCTCTGCTTGTCTCTTACTTGCTTCCCAAGCTCCTTGTAATTTTTTTGAATCAGTTTCTTTTTTTAACAATTCTTTAATCTCATTGTCAGTCATCTCTTTATTTCCTACTTTAGCCCTAAACTTGTTAAACTTCTGCTCTATTTTGTTTTCTCTCTCTGTCAATTCATGCAACAATTTTATATCTCCCTGGCAACTTAAGAAATCATCATACAGCAGTTTTACCTGCCTCTTTAAAAAAACATCTTTAATCTTAGACTCATTAAATCCCTTTACTATTTCAAAATCTTTTTTATTATTGTAAATTTCCTGTAATTGTTTAGAAAGTTTCTCTGTTTCTTTGTAGTACTTATCTTCTCCAGTAACTTGAGCATTCCAGTAAGAAGCCCGTAATCTTTTAGATAACTTTTTTGTCTTATCAACATGATTTTCAATAAACTGCTTAATCTCTTCTGTCATAGCTCCTAAAAATCATAATAAACTATATAAATTTATTCAAGATTAAGAAGGTATGGCAGTAACAATAAAAGTACACTACTATGGAGAACTTTATGTCGTACAACAAGCCAGATGCTTGGGAGGAGGCGTGTGTTTAAGATTCCATGGAAAGATAACAAAACTAGAAGAATTAGGAATACTGTTAGCGGAAGATGTGGCGTTCTATTGGAGGCAAGTATTTAACAGAATTAATATGGACTACGTCAACGGCCATAGCACTTCATGGAACAATTTTCCTGAATCAAGTTATGTACAAGAACCTTTAACTACAAGAGAAGAAGCCATCGTACAAGAAGTAGTGCACGCTAGACTAAGAGAAATAGCAGATCTAACAAAGAGATATTAGTAACATATTTAAACAAATTAAACCTATTTCTCATTATGTCAATCAAAGATTCTATAAAAGAATTAAATAGACTCAGACAGATAATTGACATTCTCTTCAAAGAAGGTTTTGGTTTCTTAATTTATAAAACAGGATTAAGAAATCTTTTGGCTCTAAACCTAAGGCTAAACAAAAAAAAGTATGAAAATCCTAAAGATTCTGTTCCAATAAGACTAAGAAGAATAATGGAAGAACTGGATGGAACTTTCATAAAATTAGGGCAGTTATTAAGTCTAAGACCTGATTTAATTCCGAAAGAGTATGCAAAGGAATTTAGTAAACTGCAGGATCATGTCCCTCCTTTTTCATATGAAGAAGTAGAACAGACAATTGAATCAGAATTAAAATCTAAACTAAAAGATGTTTTCTTGAAATTTGAAAAAATACCAATAGCTTCTGCTTCTATAGGTCAAGTTCATAAAGCTTGGTTAAAAAACGGAAAAAAAGTAGCAGTAAAAGTAATGCGGCCTAATGTTGAAGAAACTTTTGTAATAGACATAAAATTGTTATATCACATTGCAGAATTATTAGAAAGTCATTATGCAGAGTTAAAAGAATATGAACTATCAAGGATAGTAAAAGAATTTGAAAGATACACAAAAAATGAATTAGATTACATAAAAGAAGCCAAAAATTTAGAGGTATTTTATAACAATTTCAAGAAAGATAAAAATATTGTAATACCAAAAGTATATCATGATTTTACAACAAAAAGGGTTCTTGTAATGGAGTTTATAGAAGGATATAAAATAAGCGAAGTAGAAAATTCTGCAGCAAAAAAGAGAGCAGTAAAATTAGCAATGGAATCTGTTCTAAAGCAGATATTTGAACTGCGTTATTTCCATGCAGACCCGCATCCTGGAAATATATTTATGATGAAAGAAGGGAAAATAGCATTCTTGGATTTAGGGATTGTAGGAAGGATAAATGAAGAAGAAATATATCATACTGAAAACCTTTTCGTTGCTTTATCATATGGAGACAGAAATTTAATGGCAGATTCTTTAATGAGTCTTGGAATGGTGGATAAAACCATTGATAAAGAGCAATTTAAGAGAGATCTAAGTGAACATTTAAGAGAATATTATGACATAAAGTTATATCAATTTAGTATTTCTGAATTCTTGTATGATCTATTGGCAATCACAAGAAAGTATAAAATAAAATTAATTCCTGATTTCGTTTTATTAGTAAAATCAGCAGCAACCCTAGAAGGGTTTGTAAAAGAGATGGACCCCGAATTCAACTTTGTAGAGGAATGGAAAAAATATGCAAAAAATATTATTAATACAAGAAAATCAATAAAGTATCAGAAAAAAGAATTAATAAAAACAGCATATGAATTTAAAAATCTAATAAAAGAACTTCCAAAAGAAATCAAAGGTTTCCTCTCAAGTCATGACAGGATAAATGTAGATATAGAAGAAAAGATGATCAACAAGCTTACTTTCAGGCTAGACTCAGCCATGAACAGAATAGCAATAGGCATTATAGCAGCTGCCTTGATTATAGCATCTACTCTAACAATAGGGAAAAGCGAAAGTATATTAAGCCCTTCAACAATCTTTTTAGTAATTGCATTAATATTATTTGTATATTTGATAAATTCAATTTCCAAAGAAAGGGAGGTGTAAATTGATGAGAAATCTATTTAGAAGGGGGCTTGCCAGGTTAAGTTTCAGAAGACAGGTAAGCAGAAGTAAAAGGATAACAAAGGCTTTGCTTAAAACAGGTAAGTCTGAAACCGGAAGAATAAAAGAAGCATTAAAAAGGGAAACAAAAAGAGAGGCCGGAAGAGCTATTTCTGCTGGAAAAAAAGAAGCAAAGAGAATGGAAAGGCAGGTTAAGGTAGAATTAAGAGAGTCTTCAAGAAAAGTTGTTAGAAAAAGAGCGAGAAGATAATCCTACTTTTGTTTTTTATTAATTCAGTTTTATAAAAAGAAAATGGAAGCTATTGTCCCAATAATCTATCATATAGTCTAGAATCTTCTTCAGTAGGTCTAGTTCTTCTGGTATTAAGGTTATAATCAATTAATATTTAAGTGACCAAGTCTAAACTTACAATAATTGCTTGTTCAACCTTCTTCATTATTATACCATTAATCTTACTAAGTTTTTTGACAATCCTTGATTTATCTATCGTTCTTATTTGATTTAAAAGAATTGTCGAATCTTTATCCAATTTACTCTCTTTGCTTGATACTTGAACATTTGTTGGAAACTCTTTGCTAAACACTACTGAAGTTATGGGGGCTATAATTGTTGTTGGACTATATTTATTGCCAATATCATTTTGGATAATCAGAGCTGGACGAATTTTTCCTTGCTCAGATCCCTTTACTGGTTCTAAATCAACAAGAACAATATCTCCTCTTTTTATCTCAATCCCATTCCTTGTCAATAGAAGACCACTCCTTTGTTACCTTCAACGATTCTTTACTCATCTCCTTATAACTTTCAATCAAAAAAGCAGTTTGAGTTCTTTTTTGTCTTTCCGTTTCTTTTATTAAGTTAAATATTACATCCTCATAACTCTCTCTTTCTTGTTTCAGACTTTCTAGTTGTTTCTTTAATTTCTCATGAACTTGAATTGTTGTTACCATAAGGCTATAGAAATTCTATAGTTTATAAACTTTACTACTTGTTTATTCATAAAAAGATATTGGGAACTATTGTCCCATTATTTGATCATACATTCTCTGGTCTGCTTCAGTAGGTTTAGTTCTTGTATTTCCACTAGCATAGTTTACTCCACCAGCATGGATGTTCCTATAATCCAATCTTCCATCACCGTCAGAATCTACCAAATAACTACCTCTTATTCCACCATAAGAAGGCCTATCATAAACTCTTATTTCCCCATTACTAAATATACCATCTCTAAGTCTATGAACCTCAACAGTAGCATTACAAATGTCTCTGTACTCTCTGCTTTCTATTTTTGAGTTTTCAAAAGCAGCAAGTGGTCCCCAACACCATAAAAGTGAGGTACTAACTAATACCCCATTTCCTAATTTTTTCATTGATTGTTTCATTTTTATTTTCCTCCATCAACCTCTTCTTTTTCGAAAAGGTTTGATTATTTCTTACTAGTAGTAACATAATTAGTATATATAAAATATCTTATACAAAATTTTATTAAAAATGAACTTTAAAACTAGAATAGTTAATTTTTGTAAAATTATTGTTTTTCAAAAATCATAAGAGTATTTTATTTTATTATAAGTACATTGGAGCATGGGATTATGATATTGGAATAATAGTTAAGAATTCTAATGAATTAAGGATCTTTATCAATGAATTAAGAAAAAATTTCTCGGAAGGAATTAAGATAAATGATGTATATTTAATCTTAGAAGAAGTTACAGGATATAAATTACCAGAAGGTGCATTTAAGATTTAAATTTATTTATTAATTCAAAAACTTTCTTTCCCTCAACTTTCCCCTTATACTTACTCATAATAATGCCCATAACAGCATTTGGACTTAAATCTTTTTTATTATTAATTATCTTCTTTATCTCATTCTCAATTTCTTTATCTGAAACTTTTCTATAATCATTAAAATTAACTTCCTTTCCATTACAATGATCAACCAATATTTCAATCACACTGTCTTTTGAAATATTTCCTTTATTCAAATTATCTAATACTTTATCCATAAACCCTTTTTTTATTTCAGAATCAATTTTAAATCTGGATTTGATTTCTTTAGGAATTTCAATTAAAATATCTGCAATAATCCTTGGCTCCATATTCTTATAGACATTGCTTAAGGAACCAAGATCAATTTCTCTCTCTACAACTTCCTGGGCTATTTCATGCCTTAAGCAGAATTTTTTCTCAACATTTAATATTTTTTCAGTTATTAATTCAGGTAAAACAATCTTGTTTAACATCCCCTTACTTATTTCAATAATAGGGTGATCAGTCTCAACATACATTCTGTTAGCACCAGGCATAGGTCTCAAAAAAGTAGTGCTTCCATTTTGCTCAACTTTCCTTACTTCTCCTCTTTTCGGTCTTTCCTTTAACTGCCTGTCAATTTCATTTTCAATAACTTTAGGAATATTTCTTAAATCCTGGAATCCTTTTAACTCAACCCTTGGAAGTTTATCTATTGACAAATTAATGTCCTGCCTTATTGTTCCAATGCCTCTCTTCACTCTTCCAGTTGATCTTAGTATCATTCCTAAAGTAGAAGCAACTTCTTTTGCATGCTCTCCATCTTTAATTTCAGGAGTTGTGGCAATTTCTAATAAAGGAACACCTAACCTATCTAACCTATAAGTAACTGTGTTCTCTGTTGATTTAATCTTCTTGGCTGCCTCTTCCTCTAAACATAAAGTAGCAATTCCAACTTTCCCTTTTGATGTTTCTATATATCCATCAATGGCGATTAACATCGTCCTTTGAAACCCTGAAACATTGCTTCCATCAACAACAACTTTCCTCATCACATGAACTTCCCCTATAACATCCATGCTAAGAAGTAAAGCCACTTCCAATGCAGCTTCCAAAGCTTCCTTGTTTATAGGTTTAATAGGCTCTTCATCATATTCAACTAAACAACTTGAGCTTGAACATGCCTCATAAATAAATTTCTTATTTTTAGACTGTTCAAATTTAGCAGCTTCATCTATTTCCCCTAATTCTCCCATAGAAGCTCTTAATCTCCTTTTTAAAATGACATCTGGCTCGTTTGGATCATTAACTAAACTAGGACAATCACAGAATAACTTTTTAGTCTCTAACTGCTGGTGTATTTCTAAGCCGCATTTAAATCCTAAACTTTTATAATCCATAACATTAAATTCTATTGCATACATTATAAACTTTTTGAAAATGATAACAATTCAGGGAGATACTCATGAAGGTGGGGGCTCTGTAATAAGGGTAGCTTGTGCTTTATCTGCTTTAACTAAAAAACCAGTTAAAATTAATAAAATAAGGGAAAACAGGGAGAAAAAGGGATTAATGGAGCAGCATTATCAAAGTATTAAATCTCTAGCCAAATTATGCAATGCAGAAACAAAAGGGGTTGAACTTGGAAGCAGAGAATTAGAATTCATCCCAAATGAAATAACCAAAAAGCAATTGAAAGTTGAAATAAGAACAGCCGGAAGTGCTTGTCTGGCATTGCAGTCTCTAATGCTTCCTTGTTTATTTCTAAAGCATAACATGCAGATAAGAATCAAGGGAGGAGCAACATTCAATGAAAAAGCCCCAAATATTTTCTATTTCACAGATGTTTTATTTTTTTATTTAAGAAATCTTGGATTTAATCTTGACATGGATTTAATCAAACATGGATTTTTTCCAAAAGGCGGAGCTGATTTAATTTTTAGGTCTAAGCCCCTTACTAAATTAAACAATCTTTATCTAGACATTCCAGGAGAATTAAATAAGATAACAGGAATTTCTCTTGCAACATCAGATTTAAAAAAAGCAAAAGTAGCAGAAAGGCAGGCATTAAGCGCTGAAAAAATACTTGGGAATAACTTTGACTGTCCAGTAAACATAGGAATAAGATACGTTGATTCCTTAAGTCCTGGTTCCGGAATTTTATTGAAAGCTCACTATCCTGATTATATTCTAGCTGGAGATGCTTTAGGCGCAAAAGGAAAATACAGTGAGAAAGTTGGAGAAGAGGCAGCAACAAATTTATTAAAACAAGTATTATCAGCAGCTACAGTAGATGAATACCTAGCAGACCAGTTAATTCCTTACTTAGCTTTGACAGAAGAGTCAATAATAAAAGTGCCAAAGATTACAGACCACTTAAAAACAAATATCCATATAGTTGAAAAATTCATAGATTGTAAAATTAAAATAAAGGGGAAAATTATTGAAATAAAAAATGACACTCCAAGAAATAGCTGAAGATATTAAAGGAAAAAGAAGTTTATCTGATTTAGATGAAGAATTCTTAAAATCAAGAATCTTAGAAAAGGTTGATAAATACAAAATAGATGTAAACAAGGATTTTAAAAAATTAAAAAGAAAAGATCGTTATAAAGAATTTTTCAAAGATATAAGAAAAACCTTAAGAAAAATTTATGGTGTTTATAGAGAAATAAAAGAAAAAAGAAGTAAAAAAACTTATTTGGAGATACAAGAAAAGATTGGAAGTTTTAGTTCTGTCTTAGATATTGGCTGTGGTTTATCTCCCTTAGAATATATTGAAATATTTGGAAAAGATAAAACCTATTACTTAACAGATATCAGCAAAGAAAGCATAAAAGAAATTAAAAATTATATGCAAGAAAATAAAATTAAAGGCAAAGCTTCAATTTTTAACGCCTTTGATAATTATAATGATAAACTGCCAAAAACAGATGTTATTTTTTTATTCAGAATGCTTGAATCTCTGGAATCGATAGAAAAAGGCTCTTCTGAAAGATTATTTAAAAAATTAAAGGCTAAAATAATCTTAGTTAGCTTCTCGAAAATAGCCCTAAACCAAGGAGAAGAAATAAAGAAAAAAGGCAGATCCTGGTTCAGAAGGATGTTAAGTAAAAACGGCTATTCCTTTGAAGACTTTGACTTGGAAGATGAAATATTCTTCCTGATTAAATAAAAACATTTAAAAGAACTCCCAATCACATCACATATGATGCCGCGATCGCATAACCTGGTATTGCGCAGAGCTTGAAAGCGTGCAAGATTGCTAAGGTTATAGCAACCACAGAAATCCTGTTTCCTAACGGATATCTGGGTTCAAAGCACTCTCACGATATATGCTGAAAAGCTGTGTGTGAGTTTGAGAGTCCCAGTCGCGGCGTCTTAATCTTAAAGTGACGCCCTGAAAATCAGAAAAAAGTTGGTTCAGCATCTGATTGTTCCTCTCGGGCGATTTGACTTTAGAGTTCTGCTCTGCATTACCTGCCTTTAAAAACAATATGGAGGTTGATGTTGATATGGTAGATAACGACATATACAACAATAAGCAGTACTGGGATAATTTTGTAGAAAGGGTAGACCAGTTAATTATCCCACCAGAGAGAAGAACAAAAAATTATAGAAGCAAATATTATATAAAAAATCCTAAAAACTTAGGGTATTTTAAAAAATTAATACAAAAGTTTGAGGCTCAGGATTTGAGTTATATTAGAAGAAGGCGCATGAGGGATATTTTTCTTTTTGTTTGCTATCATACAGAAAATGACCTTAAAAGTTTAGATGAGAATGATATTGAGAGGATAGCTATTGAGATGTTTAAGACCCATACAACAATAGCAAGCCAAAGCTCTTTTATTTCCATGGCAAGAAGAATATGGAAAATATTGTTTAAAAATTCTAAATATTGGGCAGAAATCAAAGCAAGACAGGATAGAAGCAAGCAAAGGCAGAGAAAAGACAAAATAAGTCCTGAAGAATATAAAGCAATTTTTAATTATTTTAATAGAGATATTGAAATGAAATTAATTGTTTCTTTAGTAGTTGAAAGTTTATGCAGGCCAGCAGAGCTAGTTAGCTGCAAAATTTCTGGAATAGAGGATTATAATGACTATGCCTTAATTAATACTGAAAGGGGCAAGGAAGGCATTAAGAAATTAATATGCATAGACAGTTATGCTTTTTTGAAGGAATATCTTAAAAACCACCCTCTAAAAGATAACAAAGATTCTTATTTGTTTACAAATTATTATAGGATGATTGATAGCAATATCCATCCTAAGTATATAAATCAAAGATTAAGAAGGGCTTGCAATGATTTAAAATTAGGAAAAACGATTACTCTCTATTCTTTGAAAAGATTTGGAGTAACATCTAAAAGACTGCAGGGATATACAGATAATGAGATAATTAAGACCGCTGGATGGACTTCTGGGAAACAATTAGCTACATATGACTTATCAACTCAACAGGAAGTAATAGACAGTTTATTGGCTAAAAAAGGCATTAGGAAAGATGACGAGAATTATAATATATTGCAGAAAAAGAGCTGCATGTACTGTGGAAAGGGGGATATTGATTTTAATGAAAATGACTGCCCTAATTGCAGAAGAAGTTTAGATATCGGTAAAATAAGGAAGCAAATGGAGATTATGGAGAAGATACAGAATCTGCCTGAAATTGAGAAAATATTGGAACAGTTGAATAGCTTTAAGAATAAAATGGATGGTGTTGGAAATGTTTGATATAGAAAATATGACAAATCAAAATAGAAACATTTATATACCACAGGTAAATGATTATATACTTGAGGTAAATATGGTATCTTTAACAGAAAATGAAGCAAGAGTAATGGATTTTTTAGTTAGAAACTTCCTTGAAAAATATAATA
>Ga0209541_10000398_pt1 | contig 84887 bp, 113 predicted proteins | sample RifCSPlowO2_01_FD_184027 | JGI IMG/M metagenome (GOLD analysis project Ga0209541, IMG submission 184027) | Groundwater microbial communities from Rifle, Colorado - Rifle CSP2_plank lowO2_0.1 (SPAdes) (version 2) | ecosystem: Environmental > Aquatic > Deep subsurface > Groundwater | place... | reverse complement strand
AATCCGATAGTTCCTTCTCTATTATCCAAAACAATTAATCCATAAATTTCTTTAGTTTCAAGTTGTTCTTGTAAAATATCCAAGACAAAAGTTTGGTCACATCTATACAATCTCGTTTGTATTGGCATTGGTGGTTCAATACTCCAAACTTTAATTTCTGCTTGAGATTCTCTCTCGGAAGCATTTCCTGCAAATACAGCCAATCCATTTTCAGGTGTTCTTTTATACAATCTTAAATGTCTAATTGCTTTTTCTAAACTGTCTATAACATGCAACCTTGTTGATTTATCTTTAATATTTTCAGCTGTCCCCTGCTCTTCTTGCAGATGTTGTATAATCTTAATGATGTCATAACCTGCTGGAACATAAACTGAAACTAGTTCTGTATGCCTTCCCCTAACGCCTTCCAGCTCTTTTAAAAATTTCCTTAATTTTTGTCTATTTTTGACATCCATGTTATTGTTTCTTAAAATGTATTAAAAAATCTTTTGTCGATAAAGGTGTTATATTAGCGATCATATTTTTGCTCCAATCTCTTGTTATTTCTACAGGAAATCTTATAAACCAGTTTCTTCCATCAAAGTTGGCTGCTCTTTCAAATTTAAATCTTATTTTTTCTTTAATTGCATCTATCATTAACATCATTTGATCTAATTTTATTGCTTGTTCTCCATTCAAACGCTCTCTTCCGCAATTTTCACATTTATAAGCTTCCAAATGTAACGTCATTTGAGATTCTGCCAAGTCTAAATCTGTAATGATTTTTTTCATTTCGATGTTGCATTTTGGACAATGAAGCGAACTTTTAAAAGCATCTTTACTTATTTTTATTTTAACCTTTTCATTAGTTAAATCTTGTAATCTAATATTTTCATAATTTTTTTCTAACATTTTCATTTTCCTCCTCTTCTAAAAAGTTTTATTTGCCATACTGGGCTTGGATAAGCTGTTATAATATCTGCGATTCCGTTTTCACAAGCAAAAATCACTGTTATAAATCTATTAAATTTTGTTATTGCCACGTATTTTCCATTTTTTGTTTTTCTAAAATAAGGTTTTGATAATAAACCATTTTTTACTTCATAAAATATTACTCCATGTTTTTTATATATTTTATATTCAACTTTTTTATCTATTTGTATCTCTTTTATTAACATTTAAATCACGTATGAATTTAGTACGAATATTGGTATTTAAATCTTTCGCTTTATATGTCTTAAATTTTTATTTCAAATTTATCTCCAAAATTAATGTTTTTGGCATTTGTAACAGATTTTAGATCTCCTAAAACATGTTTAAGTTTTTGATGTAAATCTTTTTCCAATGTTAATTCAATTTCTGCCTTCATTGATTTATTATTCTTTGTTTTAAAGGTTCTAACTTCTTTTATAATATTTATCATTTTATCTCCAACTTCCTCTGCCTTTCTATTGTTTAGAAATTTATTGTATTCTGGCCATGAGCTTAAATGTATACTTTTAAGTTTTTCTTTTTTACTAAAGTAATAATGATAAATTTCCTCTGTAACATGAGGCATTATTGGGGAGAATAATTTTAATATTGTTAATAAAGAATGGTTTAAAGTATATTGCGCAGATAATTTTGCATCTTTCCCCCTTAAATTTTCATTATATAGTCTATCTTTAACAATTTCCAGATAATAATCGCAAAAAGTGTTCCAGAAAAAGTTTTCAATTTCTGCCTTTGCCTTGGAATATTCATATTTATCAAAACTTTCTTTACAAATTTTAATTACATTGTTTAGTTTAGATAATAACCAAAAATCAATTAATTCTAGTTTTTCTGGTTTTTTATCTTTGTAATCTTTTAAGTTCATTAAAATTAATTTACTTGCGTTAAATAATTTTGTAACTGTTCTTTTTCCTGTAATAAAATCTTTTTCTTGATAATTCGTATCTTCTCCGAGCTTTGAACTTGAAGACCAGAATCTTAATACATCTGCGCCATATTTATCTAAGATCATTTGCGGCTCAATAACATTGCCTTTGCTCTTGCTCATTTTTTCGCCTTCTAATGTTACAAAACCTGCAATAAAAACGCCCTTCCAAGGGATCATATTATGATGGTACAATCCTTTAACAATCGTATAAAAATCCCAAGTACGAATTATCTCATGTGCATTTGCTCTAAGGCTCATAGGATAAAATTTACTAAAATTATTTCCTTTTTCAGCCCAGTTTAAAACTATTTGAGGCGTTAACGATGAAGTAGCCCACGTATCCATAACATCTTTTTCAGGAGTCGCATAAGTGTTACATTTTTTGCATTTAACTTTTTCGTTTAAAGGATCAATTGGAAGTTTGTTTTCATCTGCTAGAATAATTTCGTTACATTTTTCACATATCCATAATGGAAAAGGCACTCCAAAATGTCTTTGTCTAGAAATGCTCCAATCCCATTGTAACCCCCCAACCCAATTAAGATAACGGTTAAGCATAAAACTTGGATACCAATTTATTTTTTTACCTGCTTCAATAAAATTTTTTTTATTATCTAAAATTTTGATAAACCATTGTTTAGAACTCAAGAATTCAATTTCTGTTCCGCATTTATCATGAACATTAACAATATGCTTAATATTTTGTTTCTTAGCAATTAATTTACTCTTTTCTAAATCATTTAAAATTTCTTTTCTAGCGTCTTTTATACTTAAATTATTATATTTTCCAGCGAGTTCATTTAATTTTCCATCTTTGCTTAAAATAACTCTTGGTTGCAAATTTAATTTTTTAATAGCTTCAACATCAGATTTATCACCGTAAGAACAAATCATCATTGCTCCAGTTCCTTTTTCAGTATCTACAGAGTTATCTGCAAGAATTGTAACAAAATGGTTAGATAAAGGAACTTTTACTTTTTTATTAATAAAAGATTTGTATTTTTTATCATTTGGATGAACAAAAATAGCAACACATGCTGAAATTAGTTCTGGTCTTGTTGTTGAGATTGTTATTTTTCTACTATCTTCTAAATGAAAATCAACATCAACAAAGTTGGATTCAAGTTCTTTATCTTCCAACTCTGCTTGTGCGATTGCTGTTTGACAATTGACACAGAACATTGTCGGAGATTCTTTTTGATAAACTAAGCTTTTTTTATAAAGTTCTATAAATGATTTTTGAGATGTTTTAATTGAATGTTTGTCTATTGTTGAATAACTATTTGAGAAATCGCAACTCATTCCAATCTTTTTCCAATCGTTGATAAAATCTGGTTTAATTTCATTTAAGGTTTTATTGCATAAATCAATGAATTCTTGTCTGTTCATCTTAGTTGATTTAACTTTTTTTAATTTTTCAATTAACCTTTCTGTTGGCAATCCATTGTCATCTGTTCCAAACGGATAAAAGATGTTATAGTTATTCATTCTTTTATATCGTACAATAAAATCTTGTTGTGAATAAGAAAAAGCATGACCGATGTGCATTTTACCAGAAACAGTTGGTGGGGGGGTATCTACTGAAAAAATTTGTTTCTTTGATTTCTCATCAAACGTGTAAATTTTTTCTTTTTCCCAGTAGTTCTGCCATTTTTCTTCTATTTGAGAAATGTTGTATTCTTTTGGTAAATCCATATGATTAAGTTTTTAAGATAGTATTTAAAGATTTTTAATAAAGTTTAAAAATGATGGTTATTAGGAAAACTGTATGGGTCGGTAACTCAGCCTGGGAGAGTACACGACTGAAGCTCGTGATGTCGAGGGTTCAAATCCCTCTCGACCCATTTAAATTTTTAGATAACATTCAACCCTTCAATCCTTTCAAAATGCTTTATATTATTTGTCTTAATAGAATTATTATTGACTAAAGCAATTGTTCCGATTAAAAGATCTCTAAAGTCAATTTGCTCGCCTTTTTTTTCTAAATTTACTAAAATTTCAGCTGCTTTTTTTATTGATTCATGAGAAAGATTTAGGATTTCTATTCTATTTAAAAGAGATGTTATAGACTTAATATTTTCCTCTTTTTTAGCAGATTTAAAAGCACCATAATAAAGTTCAAAGATATTGACATAGGTTGTAGATAAATCTTTACTTTCTTCATTTTTATTAATAAAATCAGCCTCTTCTTTTTTATTTCTAAGAAAGTTAACTAAAAAATCAGTGTCTAAACAGATTTTATCTTCCATTTTTCCCAACCTTTTTTTAAATTAGTCATCATTTCATTTGCTTCTTTATCACTCATATTCCAAGAGCCCGCCAAGTCACTAATTTTTCTTTTTTTGTACAAGAAGCTGATTGCTTCATTTATAGAAATGGGCTTATGCAATCTATGCCTTAACTTTCCGGATAAAGAACATAATCTCCTGTAATTTTCTTCGCTTATTTTGATTGAAACTTTTCTTTCTACCATTACTACTAAGTAGAATAAGTGGTATATAAATCTTTTTGTTTTTAAAACAAGTAAACTAATCGTTAGATTTAAATAAAGATTAAAATTAATAAAAATATGATAAAAAGCAAAAAAGGGGCATTAGAGCTTTCTGTCAATACGATTGTCATTATTGTTATTGGTGTTACTTTACTTACATTGGGATTGGTTTTTGTTAGAGGGATATTAACTCAAACTACAGACTTAAGTGATAAAGCTTTTGAAGATGCAAACAGGTTACTAGATTCTTTAGGTGGAAGTGTTAATGAAATGGTTACTGTTGCTCCTGAAACTGTAAGGGTAAAGGCAGGAGATACATCTGGATTTAGTGTTTTAATAAAGAATATTGAAGAAAATAGTTTTTCTGGTATAACAGCTAATGTTAAAACTTCTGATAATGCCTTAAGTAAAGGAGTTAAATGTGAGTTTTTAGATGGAAGTGCATCCAAACAAGTTAGAAGTCCTCTTGGACCTGGTGCAGAAGAAAGATATAATATTAGAATAAAGACTGAAAAATCTTCTATTGGGTCTTTTGGTTGTGAGTTTAGTTTAAGTGGCGGGGGAATAGAGCAAAGTACTTATTCTATAAGAAGGGATATTGAGGTTATAGTCAGTTAAATTTTTAAAGTAAATTAGTTCTTTATTTATATGAAATTTTTATTATGTGGCTGTTTTCATGGAAGAGTTCCTAACAATTTCTTTACTGTTATAAAAAAAGAAAATCCAGATTTGATTATTTGTACTGGAGATTATGGTGATGGTGCTTATATGAGAAAATGGGAGTTTAAACATAAAGATGAAATTCGGAAATTATTACTAAATGCAAAGTATGAAGAAGCTAATAAGTTATATGAAAGTGAAGAAAATTTGAGATATATGAAAAAAGACTTAGAAAAGGCCAAGAAGGTTTTGTATAAATTAAAGAAAATAAAAAATAAGTTTTATTATACTTATGGGAACCATGATGGTGAATCTTTTAAAATTTTAAGAAATCTTTTTAAGAATAACTTTAAGTTTATACCAAAAGGAAAAGTCAAATTTAAAAATTATGTCTTAATTTTTCATGGAGGTTATCGTGGAACTACAGGCAAGCCTTATATGGTTGATTGGAAAAAAGCAAGTAAAAAACATAAAAGTTTAGTTAAGAAAAGGATTTTACAAATTAATAAGGAGTTAAGTAAAATGTTTAACAAAAAAGATAAAAATATAATTTTTGTAACTCACGATCCGCCTTATAAAACTAAGTTGGATATCTTAAGGAAAAAACTTGATAAAGATAATTTCAAGAAGCATATCGGGGATAATATTTATACTAAATTCGATAAGAAGTTTCAACCTTTAATTCATATTTGTAGTCATATACATGAAAACCAAGGTTACGATAAAATTAGAAAAACTCTGATTATAAACTCTGGTGCATTGCTCGAAAATAAGTTCGCTTTATTAGAATTAGAAAAGGATAAAATTAAAAAGTTAAAGTTTTATAAATAATAAGATGGCATTCAAAAGAAAATATGCTTGGGGAGAAATTAAGAGATTTTTAATTAAAGAACTTAAAAAAACCAAAGATATTATGACATATGGCACAATTGGTAGCCTAGATTTAGATCATGATATAGATACGATTATAACTAAAAAGCCGGATTCTCCGAGTAATAAGTTCTATGAAGAAGTCCACACACTATTTGATTCTTTAAATTCTTACCTTAAGAGAAGATATAATAAAAAACTAATTCGTTTTTCTGCATTTATTCATGAAGAAGAAGTTTTAAAGATTGGGGGTTATAAAAAAGGTGATCTTGTTTTCCATGTAATGACTTATATCTCTTTGCCTCAAATGGAAACACATTGGAATCCAAATTTAATAAAAGGCGATTCAATTAAAAAAATAATTTTAAAATATTATAAACCATTGATAGGAAAAACTAAATTAATTTTTAATAAAAGATTTTCTAAGTCTAATAAATATGAAGGTTTATTTTTGTATCTTAATGATGTAGATAGGATCAATTCCAATTATCCGAAAGAATTCCTTGTAAAAGTTATGAACCATTTATTTAGATATATTTTAAAAAGAGTTAAGATAAATAAAACCTTGATTGCTAAAAATGAAGTGGAAGTAAGAAAATATTTTTATGAATTATGCAAAATCTTGAATCGACTAAAATGATTAAACTATATAATACATTAAAAGGAAACACTAAGACGGCTCTGTCCTAAGTCTCTAAAATAAGGTGAAGACCCATAATTATATCTACCGATTTTATTAGTAAGCTCGACTAGAACCAGCAATTTATTTCAATTAATATTTAATAATTTAGTATACTTAAAAAAGATTTAGGACAGAGCCCACTAAGACCATTGTATGAAAAAAATATAAAATTCTTTGAGAACCGAAATGTTTAAATACTACTTCTTACTTTTCTTACAAATAAGGAGAAATCAAAATGACATTAATTGAAATGAGAACTGTGAAAATAACTGAGAAGGGGCAAATTGCAATTCCAAAAGACATTAGGAAATTAGGCGGGTTTAAGCAAGGCAGTAAGGTGGCAATTTTAGCATATAAAGATAAAATTGAGATTAGGCCTCTAAAAGAATTAGATGAAAACATGTTTAACCTAGTTGTTAGTGAAAAAAATTTAGCGAAAGATTGGCTCAGTAAAGAGGAAGACGAAGCATGGAAAAATTTATGAAAGGGGATGTTGTTGTCATCCCGTTTCCATTCTCTGACTTAAGTTCTTCTAAAAAAAGACCTGCATTAGTTCTAGCGACTCTAAAGGGAAATGATATAGTTCTATGTCAAATAACAAGTGAAGCAAGATTTGACGAATATTCTATAGAATTAAAAGAAAATGACTTTAAAAAAGGTAAATTAAACATTAATAGTATGATTAGACCAAATAAATTATTTACTGCAGACTCGTCTTTGATTCAATATAAGGTTGGGTTGTTAAAAGAGAGTAAGTTGAACAATATTATAGAGAAACTAATTAAAATATTTAAAGATTAAGATGATTAAACTTTATAATACACTAAAAAGAAAAAAGGAAACATTAAAACCGTTATTTGAGAAAAACATAAAATTCTTCGTTTGCGGTCCAACGGTATATAATCATTCACATATTGGGCATGCAAAAACATATATACAATTTGATGTTATTGTAAAATATTTAAGATACAGAAAATTTAATGTATTCTATTTACAAAATATTACAGATATAGATGATAAAATAATTAAGAGAGCTAAGGAAGTTAAAAAGTTACCAATAGAATTAGCGCATGAATATGAAAAATCTTTTTATGAAGATATGAAATCATTAAAAGTTAATTCTGTTAACAAATACGCTCGTGCTACCGATCATATTAATGAAATTGTTTCTCAGGTTCTCAGACTAATTAAATTTAGTTATGCTTACAAAATAAAAGACGGGTATTACTTTGATTTAAGTAAATTTAAGGGGTATGGTAAATTATCTGGAAGAACAACTTTAGAAGCTGAAGATTCTGTTTCAAGAATAGATGAAAGTAAAGAAAAAAGGAATAAAGGTGATTTTTGTTTATTGAAGTTTTCTAAAGAAGGAGAACCGTATTGGGCAGTTGAAACAGAAATTGAAGTCTCGGAAGAGGAATACAAAAATATTATTAAAAATGCAATAAAAGATAACGATGAAGAATTTTTAAAATTAAATAAAATTGATAAGGTAAAATGGCTAATATAATATTATGTAAAGGTGGGTGTGGTAATAAAGCTTTATATGGTGGGTGGTGTGGATTAAGATGGAAAAGAGGAAATAAAATAAGCGTAACATGCCCAACGATTGAACAAAGAAGAGCGAAAGCGGTTTCAAGATATAGAATAAGAGAAGCTAAACTTGGGCTTAATCCTATGCAAAATCCAATAATATGCAAAAAGAATCATTCTATCGAAAGAAATAAAAAAGCCTCTGAAACTTTAAAAAAACTTGGTGAACTTAAACTTTTACCACAGCAAACTGAAAGTAAATATAAAAACAAATTAAGATTATCAAGGATTAGAAAGGTCTTACAGCAACTTGCAGCTGAAGGAAAGTTAAATCATCAACTTGAATCTCAAGAAAAGAAAAAGTTGCGACATATAAAAATATCTATAACTGTCAAAACTCTGCATGCACAAGGTTATTACATAAATAAGGGAATTAAAAGAATATGGTATAACTCTAAGTTTAACGGAAAAATATATTTTCGTTCCGGATGGGAATCTGAGGTTGCAAAATTTTTAGACTTAAATAATATCAGTTGGTCATATGAACCATTTCCAATACCCTACATAGATAATAGTGGTAACGCCCACGTTACAATTCCTGATTTCTATTTGCCAAAATATAACCTTATAATAGAAGTTAAATCAAGTAGAAAAGATTTTTTGAGGAGAAGTAACATAAAAAATAAAGCAGAAGGAATAAAGAGGAAAGGTTTTAACTTTTATTTATGGATGGACAAAGAAATAGATATGATTAGAAAAGGGAATACTGAAATGCTTCTAGAGAATATCAAAAATGGGGGGGGACTATGCCTAAAATAAAATTTAAATTGAAATTTAGACCAGGTTGGCATATTGAAGATACCGCAATAACTGAAAAATATTTAGGACAACAATATGATATTCATGGTGGATCAAGAGACTTGATATTTCCACATCATGAAGCAGAGATAGCACAAATGGAATCTTTAACAAAGATCCCCTTAGTAAAATATTGGATGCACACTGGATTTTTAAATGTTCAATCTCAGAAAATGAGCAAGAGTTTAGGAAATTTTATAACGATTAAAGACGCGTTAAAAGAAAATTCTCCCGAGACTTTAAGATTATTTTACATAAGTACACATTACAGAAGTCCAATAGACTTTAGCAAAGGAAGTTTAATTCAGGCTAAATCTAATTTAGACAGAATAAATAATTTTTTAATAAGTTTAAAACAAAAAAATGGAAAAAAAGATGTGACTTTGCTATTAAAACAATTAAAAAAAGAATTCTTAAAAGAAATGGATGATGATTTTAATACACCAAAAGCATTAGCTTTAATCTTTGTATTTATGAATAAGGTAAATAAGTCAAACATTAATAAAAAAAGTGCTAAAAACATAAAAGAGTTTTTCTTAGAGATAGACAAAGTATTTGGAATCTTAAGTTTAGAAGAAGATATCCCAAAAGAGATAATAAACTTAGCTAAAGAAAGAGAAAAAGCAAGAAAAAATAAAAATTGGAAGTTATCTGATGAATTAAGAAACAAAATTAAAAATAAAGGCTATTTAATAGAAGATTCTAGTTCTGGCTATGTTCTAAAGAAAGTTTAACGTAGAAAAGTTTATATATTATTACAAAATAAGTATAATTTACTTAGAATATATTAAAAATTAGCTGATATAAGTGAAAAAATCTTACAAATTAAGTAAAAAAAACTTAAATAGTAATAACTTTAATAGTGAGGCGTATGAAAAAAATAAGGAATTATTCAAAAAGATATCTGGGGTTAAGATAAATTATAATTTAGATAATAACCAATTGTTAGATTTAATAAATAAACAAACTTTAATTCCTATTTCAATATTCTGTAATTATAGCCCGTTAGAATCATTAGTCAAATATCTAAAAGAAAATTCTAAATTAAGTTTTAAGGCAATTTCTGATTTGCTTAACAGAGATCAAAGAACAATTTGGGTAACTTATGATAATGTTTTAAGGAAGAAAATTAACTTAGATTGTTCTTCCGAGGTTGTAGTTCCATTAGAAATATTTTCAGATAGAAAGCTTAGTGTCTTGGAAAATTTAGTTTCTCACTTGATAAAATTCCATTCCCTAAAAGAAATCTCAAAATTGTTGAAGAAGAATTATCAAACAATCTGGACATGTCATAATAGAGCTAAAAAGAAAAATGAAAAGTAATGTAAAAGAATTAAAAAATAGAAGAGAGGATTTACTTAACAAGTTAAATGAGGCTAAGCATTATAGAAATAAGTTATTTAGTTTCGTTGAAATACTTAAACAACAACTGAATAATAAGGAGATTAGCTTAGAAGAATTTAACTCGAAGGTAGGAAAATCATTAAAGGGAAGAACAGTTGAAGAATGGTTAAGTTATTATGACGATATAATCTCTAACTATAATGAGGAATTGCATAAACTTAAATCTCAGATTCAGAACTCAGAATCTGATAAACTATCTGTAATAACTTATATTGTGTTGTTCATATTGATGGCGAGCACTATTACAACTTTAATATTAAATAATTCAGAGCAGTTAAGATTAGTTTACGAACCAATTGGAAGAAGAGTTGGATTAGGGGCTCAAGAAGTAACTGAACCAATTATAAAGGAACCAGCGCCAATAGAAAGTAATATAAGTAATCTTTCGGATGCAGGTGAAGAAATATTAGAACCAATTCCTCCGATCGTAATTAATATCAGCAATGAGTCAGTTAAAATTGAGGAACCTTTGGAAATAGAGGAAATAAGTAAAGTTAAAAATTCAGAATTCGGAAGTCCTTCAATAATTATTACAGCCTCTGGAGAAAGATATGCTCCTACAATAAATATTTATAATTTCACATTCCCTAACGGGCAAGAAAATACAATTTATAATAGAAGTGCAGATACTGCATTAGCACAACCGCCCGCTGCAAGTGCTGCTCACAATGGTAAAAACGTTACAGTGAATAATTGCTATGATAATTTAAGAATGAGTGATAATAAAGTTTGTACTGTTGTTTCTGGATTGTATAATGGAGATCCATGGTTAAGATTTAATTTCACAATAACAGAACCAATAAGTTGGATAACATCCATTAGAATAAGGATGGAAGCTAATGCAAGCTCAAGTGCCCGTGGAGAAGACGTCGCATTTATTCTCTATAATAATACAGCAAGAGCATGGCAAAGATTTGGTACAGACACAAAAGCAGAAGTAACAAGACAAATTACACTAACCAATTCTAGGGCTATTAGTGCTGTAATAGGTCCAAACAATCAATTAAGATTACTAGCTGAAGGTATTAATTTGGATGTTGGTGAATCATTTGGGGTCGATTATGTTGAAGTTATTATTAATGCTACAGAACCACCACCCTTGACTTACAATGATGTACAACGTGGAACGTTACAATTATCCTCTGGAGAAATTAGCAAATCTGTAAATGTGGCTTCTGTTTCAAATAACTCAGCTATATTATTTTATTCTTCAACTGGAAGTTCAGTTAATCCTCAAAGCGGACACGTTACAGGAATCTTAGATAAAGAAGATACAATAACATTTTCAAGAGTTGGTACAGGGGAAGTAATGGACATTTCGTGGTACCTTGCTAATCTTTCTGGGATTAATGTTCAAAGAGGAAAGGTAAGCTCAACAGGAACAATGCAAATTAACGTAAATATAAATAAAATTAATACAACGGGTGCATATTTGATATTTACGCAATCAGAGCCCGGAACTATATTTAATGCAGACGATTGGATTACTGGAAAGATTGTAAATGAAACGCGAATAAGTTTCCAGATGAGTTCTGTAGCTTCAAGTTTAAACGGACCAATATCATGGCAGATTGTCAACGCAACTAATGGCAACTTTAGAGTTCAAAGAGGAGATATAACAATGGGTTTAGGAATTACAAATTTTAGTATTGGTCTACCAACAAATATTAATATATCAAAATCATTTTTATTATTCTCGCTTAGAGAAGAAACAGCAGATTCGTACTTGGGTGGTGCGGTAAGTGTTGCGGGATATATTTCAAATTACACTTCATTGCAATTCAATAGAAGTCAAGATTCAACAAGTTTGGTTTTAAGCTGGCAAGTAATAGAATTTGCAGATTCAACAAATGTTCAGCAAGGAGTTGCAACTTTATTGCCTAATATTTTACAACAAGATATTCCAATAAATAAAATCAATCAAAATTCAACTGCTGCATTATTAACAGGATGGATGAAAGCAGGATCATCAAATTTAACAAGCACAGGTGGGAATGATGATAACGTTGGTGTGTCTTGGTATACTGCAATATTAAATGAAACAGGGTTGCAATTAAATAAAAAAGCATATGGTTTAAGTTCAGTTGGTTATAGTGTAATATCATTTAATACTACCTTCCCATTATTTGCAACTTTTTCGAATAATGTTCCACCAGTATTTACAAATGCTTTCATAAACACAACAGATGTAAATAAAAATGACACTGACGTAAATTTGACAATAGATTGGATTAATGGAAATGGTAGCATTATTGCTAATGTAACAAGTAATTGGTATGAAGATAATAATAGTATAATAAGAGCAGCTTTAACATTTGATTTAAATCACGAAGATAACGACGGATATATTTATGATTACTCAGGATACCATAATCCAACCAATGGTGGAATAACTCCAGGTTCTAGTTTTAAATGGATAAATAATGATTGTAAAATCGGGGGGTGTTATAATAGGACAAATGATTTCAGTGCAGCTTATATTAACTCCACAAATACAAAAGGGTTGCCTACTGGAAATGTCCCTAAATCAATTACATCTTGGTTTAAACACAACAATAAAAGTGGTGTTTGCAGAGTAGCAGGACAGTCTGGCGCTGTTCTTGGTGGTTTTGGTAATTTCGCGACTGGACAAAACTTCCAAATTGAATTATGTGAAACAAGCACGAACCCAATTAAAATTTTAGGTTGGGGTGCTAGCTTTGATTGGAACACTGGGGTTAATGGAGCAAGTTATGCAGATGGTAAATGGCACCATGCTGCAGTTACTTACAATGCATCAACAACAAAACTCTACATTGATGGAAAAGAAAAAGCTTCAACCACTGCATACACATTTAACACAGAGACAAATAGAATCATGATTGGACAAGAAATTGATGGAAGTGGTAGAGCATTTGATGGACAAATAGATGAATTCTTAATATGGAATAGAAGCTTAAGTAAAAATCAAATTTTACAATTATATGAAGATGGGATAGCAAATGTTTCTACTAAAGTATTAGTCGGAGATGAAACTTCTATTGGAAAAACATATAAGGCACAATTAGTTGTAACTGATGGAATAAATAATTCTGCATTTATAAACACAAGTGAAGTTTTAATATTAAGTACAACAGTAAATAACAATCCGACAATCGATAGTGTTACATTAGATACGGCAGATGATGTGAATATTTTAGAGGGTGGAAATAGAACACTTTGGTTTAGTTTTATATCAACGGATTTAGATGGTGCAAGTAATTTAGATAATACAAAGGCATCTGCTAATATTTCAAGAACAGGAGAAACAACAAGAATAGCGAGCTGTACTTTTGCGAATGATATTGGAGTTAATTCGAGAAATTATTCTTGTAATACCAACATTGTATTTTATGATGGTGCTGGAGCATGGAATATTAATACATACATAGAAGATGTAAATGGAGCAAGTGTACAAAGTAACTTGGATACATTTGTTATAACGGAAACAACTGCAATTGTTTTGGACAGTGGAGTTATAAGTTTCCCACAAGTTAGTTCTAACCAATATAACATAAGTTCTCTAAGTTTAATTGGAATAAATAATACTGGAAATAAAGATATTTCTAATTTGAGAGTTTCAGCTAAAACCTTGGTTTCAAGTTCAGGAACAACATTTATACCAGCAAGCAACTTCAGCATTGGAACAGATTACAGCGGAACAAATGCTTGTAATGTTGCATTGACAACTACAACAAGATTAGCTAATCTCACAATACCAGCAGGATATGCTAATTTCACAGGAAGCATAAACGGAGCTAGTGTACCGGCTCAAGCAATTGGTAATAAAGAGACACTAGGATTGTGCTTGATACATGCCCCTAGCAATCTTATTTCAACAACATATTCAGCAGCTGGAGGATCAGCCTGGATATTTATAGCTTAAAAACTATGAAAACAAATAAACAAACTTTAATATTTGGATTGTTTTTCCTATTTATATTGTTATTAAGTTTAAATGTAAATTCTGTTGGTGTAAGCTCTCCTTATTGGAATGATTATCCACTATATGCTCAACCAGGAACTGTAAAAGAAATAATGTTTGTGTTGCAAAATTATGTTGGAAGTGAGGATATCTCAATGAAAGCTGAGATAGAAGGAGATTCAAGCATAATACAATTGTTAGATACTAATTCAATTTATGATGTCCCATTAGGAAGCGAAACACCTATTAAAGCAAAGATTACGATTCCTTCAGATGCTAAAGAAGGAGACTCCTGGGACGTTGGAGTAAAGTTTACAGTAACTTCAAAGTCGATAGATAACCAGCCCCTTTCAATAGGAACAGCATATGTTAAGAGCTTTAAGGTTATTGTTGGACAAGGGACTACACAAGAAAACACCCAGGCAAGTAGTCAAAATGCCCAGCAAGAAGAAACCAGTCAAAAAAACAGCTCTAATTTAACTTGGTTGATAATAGCAATTATATTGGTTATAATTATTCTAATTTTAATGTTCTTGAAAATGAAAAAATCCTCTAAAATAAAAGGAGAGGCTGAAAAAGAAAATCTAGAATGATAAATGAAAGGTTTAAAAATATTATCTTTGTTACTAATTCTTACTAGTTTTTATCTTGTTTTAATGAATAATGTTTATGGTGCAGAAGACAAAGCTAATTTATTTGTAAAAGTAAACACAAGCAAGGAATATGTAATTGATTTTTCTGAATTTGAAGGTGGAGGAACTACAAATTTTGGTTTATTAAGCAAAGATAACCTTAGCAGCCTGAGTAATGTTGTTTTAGAAAGATTTGGCTGTGATAAAATTGAGTATTTAGAACCAATAAAGATAGGCAGAAATTTGAATCTTTCAAAATATGTTGAAATAGATTTTAATTGGATAGAAGTTCAAGGAGAATATATCCCCGAGTTTAATAAAAGTGCTAGATTAACTATTTGTAATTTGACACTTCTTAGCCCTAGAATATTAAGAGATGGAGAATTATGTCAAAGTTCAATTTGTAAATTTAATAGTTATTTAAATGGAGTTTTATCTTTTAATGTAACTCATTTTACAGCATACTCTGCAGAAGAAACGCCTTCATCTGGTTCACCAGGTGGGAGTTCAGGCGGTGGATCTGGCGGTGGAAGTTCTGGAGGAAGAATAACTTCAGAGGTTATAGACTTTAATATTATTAATCCTGCTTCAATCACAATAAGTTCAGATGATAAATTAATTGTGCCGATATTACTTATTAATAATGGAAATATCATATTAAATGAAATTAGTTTAGAATTAAAAACAGAAAATAAAAATTTAAATTTAGGATTAGATAAAAATTATGTACTTAAAATTTTACCCGGCGGTGTTGAGAAAGTAAATTTAATCATAGAAGAGAAAAATGAAGAAGCGAATGGAGTTTATCAAGTAGAAATAACAGCAAGGGTTAATAATCCAAACATCTCAGATTCAAGTATTTTATTCATAAGTTTATTAGATAAAGATGATGGGGAGAGAAAAATTGCTTTAAAGAACCTTGATTTTTTAAAAGAGACAATTCAAGCAAATTCTAAATGTCTAGAATTAAGAGAGACTGTTAGTCAAGTTGAAAGTTTAATTAATCAAAAAAGTTATCAAAGTGCGATTAATCTAGCTAATTCTGCCATTCAAGTTTGCAAAGACTTAATTAGTTATAGGGGAGAGGAAGTTAAGGTATTAAAGAAGTTAAGTATGGGTGATCTCATAATATTATTAATTGAAATAGGATTTTTCTTTTTAATATTCTTCGCAGTTTATAATTACTATGAAAAAAAGAAGTTAATCAGAAAATGGCAAGATAAAAAAATGTCTAAATAAGAAAGGTTTTTAAATGGTTTATTTTTTAGGATGTTATGACGGTTTATAATGTAGATCCAAATGTACTTGTAGAGAAAGCCGCAATAGAATTAAAGAAGTTAATTAAGGCTCCAGAGTTTAGCATATATGTTAAAACAGGAGCTGGAAGGGAAAGGCCTCCGACAGATAAAGACTGGTATTATAAGAGGGTGGCGGCTGTGTTAAGAAGTGTTTATTTAAAGGGACCTTTAGGAACAAATAAGCTAAGGGTAAAATATGGAAATAGAAAGAATGTTGGCACTGCTGGAGAAAGAGTTTTTAGAGCTTCTGGAAAAATAATAAGATTAATACTACAACAACTTGAAAAAATAGAGTTTGTTAAACAAGTTGAAAAAAAAGGTCATAAAGGAAGAATGGTAACTGGAAAAGGCAAGAGTTTTCTAGATAAATTAGCTAAATAAAATGGCACGTTATAAAAGTAAACCAAAGAAATTAAGATTAGCCAAGAGAGGAAGGCAAACTAAATGGGCTCCCTTTTGGACAGTTCCAAAAATTTATGGCAAAACAAGAAGGATACATCCAGGAAGACATACTCATGTTAAAAGACATTGGAGAAGATCAAGAACAGAGGCATAAAGATGGCTGAAGAAAGAATCTACACAATTCCATTAAGAAGAGAATTTAGGAAAGCTCCAATTTATAGAAGAACGAAGAGAGCGTTAAAAGAAGTAAAAGAATTTCTTGCTAGACATATGAAAGCAGAAGAAGTTAAGATTGGAAAATATTTAAATTTGGAATTGTGGAAACACGGAAGAAAAAACCCACCTGCAAAAATAAAGATTAAAGCTGTAAGAGAGACTATAAAAATAAAAGAAAAAGATGTTATAGTTGTCAGAGCAGAATTAATTAATGCTCCTGTTGAACTTGTTAAAGAAGAAAAGAAAGACAATAAAAAAACTGAAAAGAAAGAAGAAGTTCCAAAAATTAAAGAAACTGAGCTAGAAGATAAAATAGAGAAATTAGAAGAAGAGAAGAAGGAAGTTTTAGAATCTAAAAAAGTTGATCACAAGGAAAAAAGATTCAAGGAAGTTAAAGCTGTCCAAGTTAAAGGCCAAAGAGAAAAAAGAGCCGGTATCATTGGGGATACTGGTAAGAAATAAGCTTAAATATTATTTTAATTCTTAAATGCTATGAAAGATTTATTACCATTCGAAAGGATACAGAGAAAAGTTTTTGTGAGAAGAGAATCTGAAACAAGTTGGAATCATGGGCAAAATCCTGAAAAAAGAACAGTCGAGGAATTAATAAATTATGGAATCATTAATTTAAACAAACCATCTGGTCCAACGAGTCATCAAATTTCAGATTATGTACAAAAAATTCTTAAAATTGATAAAGCTGGCCATTCTGGAACACTTGATCCAGGAGTTACTGGAGTTTTACCAATTGCGTTAGGAAGAGCAACAAGGATAGTGCAAACTTTATTAAAATCAGGCAAGGAATATATTACATTAATGCATTTGCATAAAAATGTTGATGAAGAATTAATTAGAAAAACATTTAATGAGTTCATAGGAAAAATAGAACAAATGCCTCCAATAAGAAGTGCTGTTAAACGTCAATTAAGAACAAGGGAAATTTATTATTTAAATATTTTAGAGATAGATAACCAAGATGTGCTATTTAAAGTTGGATGCGAAGCAGGAACATACATAAGAAAATTGGCCCACGACATTGGAAAAAAACTTAATACAGGTGCACATATGGCATCTTTAATTAGAACAAGGGTTTCTAGTTTTACAGATAAAACATGGCATTCATTGCATGATTTAAAAGATGCTTATGTTTTGTATAAAGAAAATGGAGATGAAAAAGAAATTAGAAAAGTAATTCTACCTATAGAAATAGCAGTTGAGCATCTGCCAAAAATATGGGTAAATGATAATGCAATAAGCACATTATGCCATGGTGCAGATCTATCTATTCCTGGAATAAGTAAATATAATAATTTTGATGAAGATAATATTGTCGCAATAATGAGCTTAAAAGATGAGTTAATATGTTTAGGAACTTCTTTAGTTAATCATGAATACATTAAAAACAATGAAAAAGGCAAGGTAATTAAGACAAATAAGGTATTTATGGATATTAATTTATACCCTAAAATAAAGTAGATTTAATTAAATTAGGGAAATCTTTATATATAAAAAAACACTTGTAATTTATATAATAATCAAAGGAGGTGCTAGATAAATGGCCAAAGGAAAAGGTGGATTAGGTGGTTGGGCATTTATTATAGGCGTAATTATAGCAGTTCTAATTGGATTATTCGGCACTTTAAACTCATTATGGCTAGGAATCCTAGTTGTACTCGGGTTATTAGTTGGTTTCTTAAATGTCAATAGTGCTGAATCAACAGACTATTTGCTAGCTGCAGTAGCCCTAGTAATCGTCGCTGCATTTGGTAGAGATGTTATGTCAGCCATACCGTTGCTATCGGGTGTTTTAGAAGCTATAATGGCTTTAGTTGTTCCAGCTACAGTAATTGTTTCATTAAAAGCAATTTACTCGTTCGCAAGAAACTAAGGTTATTTTTTTCTTTTTTTTAATTAGATTTATAAGATAGTTCTTTATTAATTTTTATATGAAAATAAGCACAACTTTATTTGGATTAGAGGATATATTGAAAGAAGATGTTAAAGGAAAGATAATTTATCCTGGAAGAGTTTTGTTTAACAAAGGAAATTCTAGAGCTTCTTTAATTGTTTATGATTACTTAACAAGTTTTAAGTTTAATAACGAGAAAGAAATTTATAATAAAGTTAAAAAAATAAGCTTTAAAATTAAAAAGACATTTAGGGTAGATTGTTTGAGACAAGGAAAGCATGAATTTAGTTCTCAGGATATTCGAGGAAATATTGGAGAGACAATTAATAAGAAAGTTAATTTAAATAATCCCGAGACAATAGTTTATGTTGATATAATAGATAATTTTTGTATTATTGGATTAAATCCTGAAAATATTGGCAAGAGAAATTATAAAGTTAGAGTAAATAACGATACATTAAATGCCTGTGTAGCTTATTCTTTATTAAGATTGAGTAAATTTAGTAAAAATAAAACATTATTAGATCCTTTTTGTTCAGATGGCACAATATTAATTGAAGCTGGTTTACTCGGTGGAAAGAAATTATATGGATTAAGTCAAGATATTAAAAATGCCAGCATAAATTCTAAGATTGCTAAAGTTAAATTAAATTTATATAAAGAAAATTTAAATTGGCTAGATACTTTATTCAAACAAAATTCAGTTGATTTAATTATTTCTAAATCGATTTATCCAAGTAAGAGAAGAAAATTAGAAGAGGTTGATAAAATTATTAAAGAATTATTTCATCAAGCTTCTTATATATTAAAGAAAAATGGTTCAATGTTATTAATCTCCCCTAAAATCGAGTTATTTGAGAAATATTCTAAGATTTACAAGTTTAAGATGAAACATGAATTGAATGTTTTAACTGGGAATGAAGAATATAAAGTTTTGAGTTTTAAGAAAGCTATTTAATAAGGCTATTTATTTTTTCGCACGACTGGCTTCGCCAGTATTACGTACCCCAAGAGCACAACCGAGCCAGTTGTAACCCCGGCCGAGGCCAATGACGTCCAACCCACGACCTAAGTCCCTATTGGAATCCAACGCAGTGTACCTTTTTGTTTCGCTATCAACGTTTTGAAGAGCAGTTACATAAGGTATCTTTTTAAATTTTTCAGCAACTCTAGCAACCAAATCCATTTGTTCTTCTCCAAATTGAGCAATTACGTAAGGATTTTTTACAAAATCTGAAATACTTTGTGATCCTGTTTTAAACCCATAAGGAACAAGCCTTACTTCTGGAACTTTTGCTTCATACATCTCTAATAATTCTTTGCTAGTTGATGGCATTTTACCATTAATATTATCATAAACAATTATACCTTGTTTTGGAACAGATAAGTTTTCAGTAGAAGTCCAAAGATATCTATTTTTAAATTTAGTTAAAACATCCTTAAATTCCGGTTCGTTTTCATCTTGGAAGGCTGAGTCTACCAAAGAAATTGTTTGAGCTGAAGTCGGTCTAAGTAAACCATCCAAGCTAACTTGATCCATAACACCTTGATAAATACCAGGACCTTTTGCCGGATAAACAAATGTTATAGTTCTATCTTGATAAGGAACATCTATTTCAGTTCTTCCTCTCCTTATATTTGCTTTTGTTAAAGTTTCCATATTATATCCAAAAATAGCTAAACTAACTAGTATATAAAACTTTCTATATTAAACCACTTAAAAGTAGTTATTTATACAAGAAAAGTTTTATATAACAAGACCTTAGAATTAGAAAAGTTTATAAGTAAGAAAATTCTTACATTTGCATGGAACAAATAATTAAGACCATAAGAGTAAGCGAGAAGGGACAAATAGCATTGCCCGTAGAAGTTAGAGAATCTGCCGATATAAAGATAGGAGATAATTTAATTCTAATCCAAAAAGGTAAAAGAATTATGCTCGAAAAAGCAGATGTTATAGCAAACAAAGTAAAAGACGATTTCAAAGACTTATTAAAACTGTCAGAAATTTCTCTAAGAAAGTTATGGGATAATGAACATGATGAAATTTGGAATACATATAAAAAAAAGAAGTGATGTTAAATGAAACAAGGTGAAGTTATATTAACACCATTTCCATTTAGCAATTTAGAAAAAGAAAAATTAAGGCCTTCTATTATAATATCAAACGATAATTATAATAAGAAGTTTGAAGACATTCTTGTGGTGCCAATGACCTCTAATTTAAATGTTAGAGAATACACTATATCTTTAACCAATAAAGATTTAGAAAAAGGTAAGTTGTTAAAGGATAGTTTAATAAAAGTTGATAGAATATTTAGTATAAACAAAAATCTCGTAAGATTAAAGATAGGGAGAATAAACCAAGCTAAATTAAAAGAAATTAAAAATATTATCTTAGGTTTATTATAGACTAAAATGCAACCGGAAGAACAGTTAGTAAAACAAAGAATGGAAAAACTAGAGAAAATAAAGAGTTTAGGAATAAATCCATATCCTTACAAATTTGAAGCTAAAAACTTTTCTAAAGATTTACTTGAAAAATATTCCAAATTAAAAAATGAAAAGAAGGCTAAGGAAAAAGTTTCTTTAGCAGGAAGGGTAATGACATTAAGACCGATGGGTAAAATAGCCTTTGGACATCTACAAGATCAAAAAGGGAAAATTCAGTTTTTCATAAGTGAAAAAGAATTAGATAAAAAAGAACTTGAATTATTTAACTTACTGGATTTAGGAGACATTATCGGAATTAATGGGGTAATCTTTAGAACAAAAGCTGGTGAAATAACTGTTTTAGTAAAAAATTTAGAATTATTAACTAAATCATTAAGACCCTTACCGGATAAATGGCATGGATTAAAAGATATTGAAGAAAGATACAGAAAAAGATATGTTGATTTAATAGTAAATCCAGAGGTTAAAGAAGTTTTTATAAAAAAATTTAAAATAGTTAATTCAATTAGAGAAACTCTAAACAAAGAAGATTATGTTGAGGTTGATACTCCAATAATACAACCAATTTATGGTGGGGCGGCTGCTAAACCATTTAAAACACATGTAAATGATTTAAAGAGAGAAGCTTTCTTAAGAATTTCAGATGAACTTTATTTAAAAAGATTAATTGTAGGTGGGTTTGATAGGGTTTATGAGATGAGTAAAGATTTTAGGAATGAAAGTATAGATAGCTCCCATAATCCAGAATTCACAATGATTGAGTATTATCAAGCTTATGCAGATTATAATGACATGATGAAATTAACTGAAAAAATTATTGTTAATGCAAATAAATTAATTGGAAATAAAAATGAGATTGAATTTCAAGGAAAGAAAATTAATTTTAAATCTCCATGGAAAGTTATGAAGATGAAAGATGCAATTAAGCAGTATGGAAAAATAGACGTAGATAAGTTAAGCGATAAAGAATTATTTAGATTAAAAGATAAATATAAATTAGAGCCAAAGGGATCTTTAACAAGAGGATGGATGATTCAATTGCTATTTGAACATTTTGTTGAGCCAAATTTAATACAGCCTATTTTTATTATAGAACATCCAATGGAAACTACCCCATTATGTAAAAGAAGCAGAAATAATAAAGATTTAATTGAAAGATTTGAGTTATTTATAGCAGGAATGGAGATAAGTAATGGCTACTCTGAATTAAATGATCCTGTAAGACAGAGAAAATTGTTAGAAGAACAAGCTAAGGAATTAAGATCTGGAATTGAAGAAGCTAACCCGATGGATGAAGATTTTGTAAGAGCAATAGAACAAGGAATGCCTCCAACAGGCGGGGTCGGAATAGGGATAGATAGATTAACTATGATATTAACCCAAAGTAAATCTATAAAAGATATTATACTATTTCCTATGATGAAAAATTAGGTAAGATTTATATACAACTAAAGCTGTTTAAGATTATGGTTGAGTCATTAGTTGTTAGAAGTAGGTTGAAAGATGTTGTTCTTAAGTATGGAAAAGATAAAGTAAATAATGTTTCCATGGATTTTGCTAATGAGCTAAGCAAGAAAGTTGAAGAGTTAATTGAGAAAGCTGTTAAAAGGGCAGAACAAAACAATAGAAGAACTGTTCAATCTCGTGATTTATAATTCTTAAAATGGGAACTAAAGCAAAGGGAAGTAGAGCAGAAAGAGAATTATTGGCTATGTTCTGGGAAAATAATTTTGCTGGCTATAGAAGTGCCGGATCTGGATCAACACCCCTACCTTCACCAGATTTATTAGTTGGAAATGGAAAGAGATATCTAGCAATTGAGTGTAAATCATTAAAAACAAAGTCTAAATATCTTGAGCCAGAGCAAATACAAGAATTAATAGAATTTAGCAAAAGATTTGGTGCAGAACCTTGGGTTGGTTTAAGATTCAATAATTTAGGGTGGTTTTTTATTCAACCACATGAGCTAGAGAAAAGCGAGAAAAAAGGAACTTTAATTGCCTCTTTAGATGTTTTACAAAAAAAGGGTTTGACTTTTGAAAAATTAATAAATAAATAGCTTTAAATTTTTATTCATGTCTTATCTTACTTAATGAAGGGGTTAATTATGTTATTGATTTTTGTATTAATGGTTACACAGGCTAGTGCTTTGACGGTTATTAATGAATTTATGTATAATCCTTCGGGTGAAGACAATAACAAAGAATTTATTGAAATATTTTCTGACGATAATGTTACGTTTGAAAATTATACCATTCAAGATTTATCAGGGGGTAAAGATAATTTAAAATTAGTTAAGAATGTTGATTCTCAATACTCTTTAATCGTTGAAGATGGTTTTGATTATTCTAGTATAAATGCTTCTGTATATGCTGTTGGAAATACAATTGGAAATGGGTTAAATAACGACAAAGATGTTATAATTATTTTTGATGATGAGGGAAAGATAATAGATTTAGTGTATTATTCTTCTGATTGGGGCGGTGATAATAATGGAAAGTCTCTGGAAAAAATCGATTTTAATTTAATCTCAAGTAATTCGGAAAATTGGGTTGAAAGCAATTTAGATGGTGGAAGTCCTGGAAAAGAAAACAAATTACAGTTTGTAAATTATAATGCAATAAAAATAAATGAGTTCTTACCAGATCCTTTAGGACAAGATGATGCTTCAATGCCAAATGGTGAGTTTATAGAAATATTAAACAATGGAGAAGAAGATTTTGAGTTAAATGGATTTTATTTAGAAGATAAATTAGGGCATAGGCTAAATATAGATAACACACATGCATTCTCAAATAAAATAAATTCTAAAGATTATTTAGTAATTTATGCAAATGGTTTTAGTGGTTTTTTGAATAATGATGAAGATGAAATAAAATTATTCTATAATAATATTTTACTGGATAAAGTTGTTTATAGTTCAACAAAAGAAGATTTTTCTTATTCAAATGTAAATAACGCTTGGATTTTAACACACCCAACCCCCAATGAAGCAAACGAATTTGGAAAGATTATAAATAAATCTTATTTAAAAATTTTAAAGAATGAAGGTAATTTTAATTTTGGAGACATAATTGAAGTTAAATTAGAGGTTTACAAAGGAAATACCAGAAAGAATTCTGTTAATCTTGTTGTTGAAAATGAGAATAATAAAATAAGTGAGGAAGTTAATTTTAATATTTATGGAAAATATGTAAATTACACGATTAATGTGCCTATTCAACTATATCCAAATTGCAATTTAAAATATTTAGATGGTGATTATAAAATAAAAGTCTCTGGATTGGAGGAAGATGATGAAAAAGAAATTGAGGTTTTTGGTTTAAATGATAAATTATGTAATATTCAGGGTGAGAAAAAGATTAAAAGTGATGACCTCTATTTTGAATTATTAGAATTTCCTAAAGAAACGAGGATAAGTGATGAAGTTATTACTAAAGTGAAATTAGTAAATAATTCAACTGCACAAGAAAATTTAGAAATGTGGAGTTATATCTATAAAGGAAGTGAGAGCGTTACTGGAGATTTCCAAGGCAACCTAAAGAAAGTATCGATTAATCCTAATAATGAGATAATCATAGAATTAAAGAATAACCTAGATTATCATGTTGATCCTGGAGAATACAAACTGAGGGTTAGGATAAAAAAAGAGGAAAGAAAAACTCCTGACGATTTTACAACGAACATTATGGTTATAGAAAATGAAAAAAATTTAACAAACATACTAACAAGTAATACAGTTTATGAATCAAGTGATATAAAAGCTAAGAATTCTGTTTTTATGATTACCTTAATTGTTCTTGTTTTAATGATAATATTCTTAATTTTTAGAAAAGGTTTATAAATATAACTAAGATTTAAAAATTATGATACGGGTAAAAGCCATAATAGAAATAGCTGGGTTTCCTAAAGAGCATGTGGAACAAACTGTAGATAAAGTTGTTAGTACATTAAAGGAATCTTTTAATTTAAAAAACTTCAAAGTATATGAAGCAGTTGCCCTTAAAGAAAAGCTAGAAGGTTTTTGGAGCAGTTTTTGTGATGTTGAAGTAGAGCTTAAGAATATTGACGAATTGGTTGTTTTTTGTTTTGATTTTATGCCGAGCTCTATCGAAATAATCTCCCCAGAGAGCTTGAGTTTAAAACAAAATGAAATGGGAAATATCTTTAATGATTTATTATCAAGGTTGCATAATTATGATATGCTTGTTAAAAACCTAAATGCCTCAAATCAGGTGTTAAAGAAAAAGCTAGATGAATCTGTTAAGGCTTCTTAAACCTATAGAAATGTTCTTCAAAGCTTTCCTCTTTTTTAATCTTCTTTCTAAAAATAAAATAAACCGCTACAATTAAAACCGCTACAATTAAAAATATTTTAATGAATGAGGATGGTGAATTTGAATCTTGCGGCAATGGTGTGTTTGTATAATTTGTAAAGTTTATTACTCGAACTTCGTCTTTTATTGTTAAGTTAGTTAAATTTAATTTGTTGAATAAGTTTATGTTGAAAGTTAAAGACGATAAAATATCTTGATTGGAATATATGGTAAGATCTCCAGTATAAGTCTCTTTTTTGTATTTGCTTGTATTGATTAAAACAAAATACATTGTTGTTTCATTTGGATCTAAAGAACTAACTTTATTTTCTTCTAAGTTAAGGATATCTTTTAAGTCTCCTGTGATTTTAATAGTTAAATTATATATTGGCAAGTTCCATACATTCTTAGCATAAAGAGGATTTCTCAGACTTTGATTTTTATTTAGATTTATAACTTTTGGGAACGTTTTCCCTAGAGACGAGTTTAGGAAAATAACAGAGTTTTTAGGTGGTGTTAAAATTAATACATTTTCTTGAGGTTTTTGATTTGTTAGAACAGGGATTATATATTTTTTATTGCCGTATAAAATTTCAATGTTATAATTGCTTTCTAATAATTTAACGTCTAAAAGAACCTTATCCATCAAGAATAATACTTTTGAAAGATTTGCATTAGGGGGTGCATTAATTGTAATGTTAATTGGATTTAGGTTATTTTTAAGCTCAAGTTTTCCGTTGCTTAAGATTATTCCTGGACTAATAGATATTGAAGAAGTGTCTGAAGTTTGATTTAAAATAACAAATGTTTTTTTAATTGAATATTGTTTTAATAGTCCATCTGCGTTATCAATGTATCTTATATCTTTTGCCTCAAAGTTATAAGCTCCTGGTTGTAGATTAGGGATATTAAAATAAGCAAAATAATAGCTTTTTGAAATGTCTTCTAAAAATAAAGCTATCGGTATAACATTATTATTCTCATCAGATAAAAAAAAATTAGATTCTGTAACCTTATTAACTAAGTTAACACTTAATCTAAGCTCTGCTTGCAAAGTTTCTTGTATGTTATAAGAATCTCTTAGTATAGAAAATGAAACTGAATCTTCTGCATTTACAAAATTAATTAATAAAATAAAAAGAACGAATATTAAGAATTTTTTCATAATATAATGAGATTAAGTTGGTTTATTAATTTTATTATTTCTTTAAAAGTCTTTCAGTCTCTTTAATCGACTTGTCTAGCTCGTGTTCAAGGCCCGAATCAACTTTATCTTGGGACGAAGGTCTAAAAGAGGATCTTTGGAATGAAGATCTTGGTTTATTTCCTTGGTCTTTTCTGTCTAGAAAGCTTGGTTGAGTTGGTTTTTTTGGTTTTTTAAAGAACTTAGTATAGGCAAAAGAGCCACCCCCAATTAAAACAATAACTAAAATAATTAATCCGATCCAAGCCTTAAAACTTTGTTTTTCTTCACATATTCCGGTATCAACATTACATTCTTTTGAATCACTGCACTCATCATCAGAAGTGCATTTAAATGGTTCAGCTTCACATTCTCCGCTTGAGCTACATACTTCCCCAGAATTACAACCAAAATCACTTTCACATTCTGGTTTATTTGAACAATCACTTTGGCATGTTGATGCAGTTTCACCAACATCGCAAATTCCATCATTATCGCAAATCTCCCTTAATTCACATTTTCCAGTGCTTAAATTACATTGTTCTGTATTTGAGTTTGTACAATCATCATCTGATTTACATTTTAAAACACAACTTCCATCATCACAAATTTCTTCTAATTCACAATCTAAATTAGAAACACATTCCAAGGTTGATTCATCTTTACAAGTTGAAGAACATCTATCCCCATTTACTAAATTTCCATCATCACATTGTTCTCCAGATTCAATTATATTATTACCGCATATCGAAGTTGTTGTTGAAGAACCTTGCTCTAAATAAACAAGATATGTAGCAGTCGCTGTGCTCAATAAATCACCAAAAGAACCTTTGTCATCTCCTTCTTCACTTATTTGCTGAGAATCTAGCCAAGATTTAGCTTTACTTAATTCCTCAGAATATTTTGTTTTTGTTTTTAATGCATTAATTGCAAATGATGTAGCAATAATATCTTTATCGCCCCACCAACCAAGAGTATGTTGTTTATCTATCAATAATTGAGCATGCCTTTCCTCACCTGTAATCGATAGAAGCATTGCATAATCCAAATCTGTTTCTGCTGATTTTTCTAAATATGGAAGAACAATTATCTTATCCATGGGTGTATTTATTTTTTTAAGAGCCCATGCAGCATAAAATGAAGCTTCTTTATCACAAGAGCCTCCAAGAGTATTAGAATAACAAGCATTATTTATTTCTAAAGTATTTATTCTTCCTTGTAGTTCTTGATAAATATAAAATTCATTATTATTAACAATTCTTAATAAAGACATTAACATAGAAATATCATTAACTTTGCTATCTGTTGGTTTTGTGCAATCAACTATTATTTTTTCTATTGGTTCATCTAAATCAACTCCAAGATTAATTTTTAGGTTAATCCAATCATATTCTCCTGCTTCGCCTTCTATTTTTAACTTATTTGGACCATTAACAACAATTATCTTTTCTTGATCTTCGTCATAAATTACTGTGCATTTTCCAGACCCGGTTGTCTGAATTTGCAAATACCAATCTTCAACATCTGATTTTCCAAGGTTGTTATTTAGCCAATCTAAAGATTTTTTGTAATCTGCTCCAAGATTATATTTAGTTAATATAGCCAAGGAAGTGTCTTTCGTATTACAGTTTCCTTGTGGAAAACACCCTTCTTCCTCATCTCCCCTTTGTTCAAAAATGGTATAGGAAGGGTCAGTTTTGCTTATTTTTTTATCTGTATTTAAAGAAAGTATGGTAAAGGAGGATTCTTCAATATTTGAATTTTGATAATTAATGTTATTCTCCAACCAGTTTATACTGTCTTCTTTAGAAAAAGCATTAACTGAAAACGAAAGCAAGATAACTATAAATAGCAAATACCACCACTTTTTCATAATCTGAATATATCGTAGAGGGTATATAAAACTTTTTATACCCTTGGATAAAATAAGAGGATATGGAGTATTTTAACAAGGGTAAACGAGGAAAGATTTTTTTAGAAGGAAGTATTGCGATTAAAAAAGGAGAGTCTAAGCATATTTTAAATGAGATTAAATGGCTTAAAGAATTAAATAAACACAAGATTGGACCTAAGTTAATTTCCTCTGGTAAAACTTATTTTAAATATAAATTTGTTAAAGGCATTTTTATTACAAAGTATATTGAGGATGGTAATAAAAATAAGGTAAAGAAAGTTTTAATTGATATTTTGAAACAATGCAAGGTTTTGGATAAATTAAAAGTGAATAAGTTAGAAATGCATAACCCGTATAAGCATATCATAATTGGCAAAAAAATAGTAATGATTGATTTTGAAAGATGTTATAAAACTTTAAAACCAAAAAATGTATCCCAGTTTTGTCAATTTTTAATCTCAAGAAATATAAAAAAAGTACTAGACAAGAAAAAAATTAAAATTGATAAAAGAAAATTAATTAAGCTGGTTAAGAAGTATAAAGAGAGTTATAACGAGAAGGATTTTAGAAATATTTTAAGAACTTTCTTTCTTTCCAAATAACCTTTGTTTTTTAATGGCATAATTTATAGGATTTTTAATTAATTTACAAAAATCATCTGGCTTGCAGAATTGTAAATCTGTATAATAGTTTTGCTGGCTCGCTAAAGGAATATTATCTTGACGCTCTGGACAATTCGGTGGCAAAATAATTTTACCTTGTCTTTTATGCCATGTTAATTGAGCTTTAATATAACCTTCTTTTAATGGTTCATAATTTCTTTTATTCCAGTTTAAAACATATTTTTCCATATCTTCATTATTATAGCCAACACTTTTTAAAAAGTTCAATAATATGAATAAAGCTCTTTTTCTTCCATCAGACTTAACCCCAGAACTTAAAATTTTTATGCAGGGTGGGAAAAACTCCTCCGGTATTAAAAAGCTGAGAACATCATAAGTTTTAATTTTTACAGTTTTAGTTTCCTCTTTTTTAAAATTCTTTAAGTTCCAATAAATAGATTTATCAAATAATTCTGTAGACTCTTCTTTTTCAATTTTAGTTGAGTCTAAAAACCTTAACCCAGTTTCAACGTTTCCAATTTTAGCTTGATTCTTATCAAAGCTCATTAGATTATTTATTTTAATTGGAATTGAGATTAATCCAGATTTTTCATTGTAGGAGTATGGAGACCTAAATAAATGTCTGCTTGATATTAAGATAGTATCAATATCAACAATTGTAAAGGGGTCAAACATATTATTTTTAATTAAACTTTGTTTTGGTTTTTTTAGTTTTTCACTAATCTCGTTAACAGATTCTTTTTCTAAGATAGCAGAGCTTAAATGTTCGTGAACAAGACTTTTTAAATAACCAGCAATTATCCTCGGTCCATCTGGAAAAAAGTCCTTAATCTCAATTTTATTTAATGTTTTAGGAAATGTTTCAAAAGGTATTCCGATATGAAGTCCTTTATTCCCAGAAAATTTTAATGAAATGTTTTTAATATCATAAAATTTTAATGCTTCTACAATATAGTATGTAGCCAGTCTTGAGTATTCTAAATTAGCTCCATCAATATCTAAGATAAGATCCCAAGCGAACCTTAATTCATTAAGTTGTTTAAGACTCATTCCTGTCTGAACTCTTAACGGATCTGTCCATCTCTCCTCGGAGATATGAAATGAGGTAGCTCCTTTTCTTACAAATTCATACACATCATTTTCAAATTGCAATATATCTGGGCGTTTACCATAACCTTTATCACCAAATTTAACAGCAACTTCTCTATTTTTTGAAGAATTAACAATCTCTTTTTGAATGTCCTTTCTTGCATAATATTTAATTAAATTATCCATTTTTTACAAAAAAGATGTTAAGATTTATAAAGGTTCTCAAGCTTGTTTCTTCTTTTTAATAAGAAATAAAACTAGGGCAAATGCAACAAGAGTTGAGAATAAAATGAGAGAGATTAACAGAGAATTATTTTCAGTTTTACAGTCTGGATCATCTGAACAATCTGGATCGCACATTCCTTCTGCTTCGGGGTTACATATATTATCCTGAGCTTCGGCATTACAATCATTAGGACAAGTTAAAGAATTTTCATTTTCTTCACATATACCATTTGTGTCACAATAAATAGTAAATTCTATAGAATTACTCAAGTAAACTTGGCTATCTGTTTTATCAAAGATTATTGTTGGTTTTATACCGTAACTTCCTAAATCTTCTGGTATTATCTTGTATGAAATGGAAGCAATTTCTCCAGGATTTAAGGTAATTTGCCATCTAAAGATCTTGGTTGTTATTCCATCGTGATATTCAATATCGTCTGCATTTTTTGGATTAATTAAGATAAAACCTTGCGGTAAACTCTCTTTAACCTCAAATATTCTTGTGCTTGTGTAAGGATTATTAAAGTTTATTTTAACTTCAACTTCTTCCCCATATATAAAATTAGTTTTTGCTTCTTTAATAGCCTCTAGATCTTGTGCGCTAGCTAAGGGCAATATTAAAATTAATATTAAAATAGTAAAGATTTTCATTCTTGCACACCTTCTATGAATGTTTTGAGTATATTCTGAATCTTCTGTTTTATTTCCAAACTTACTAGTCTAGATTCTTTCCAAAAACTTAACCTTATTTTCTCGCATCCATTTATTTCAGAAACCTTTGGACAGGAAACTTTTCCGTTATCATTGTAACAATTTTTGATTTCCTCGCAATATTTATAACCATAAGGAACCTTTCCGAGTATAATTGGAGGTTCATTATTTCCAGTAGTATCAAAGATGGTATATTTTTTATCTAAAGGAAGTTTAATTAAATTATAAGCGTGATTTGAAGATTCAACACTAATTATCTCGTTTTTTAGATATCCTGCCTTTCTTAATAAGGTTGTTAAACTAAAAGAATAATCAACACATGTGCCTGTAGAAATTTCATTTAGGGAGGCATGGCTAGGAAGATCTGATAAGGCAATATTATTTTCACCCAAATTAATATCAGAAACCCACTCTCCAGGCGGATTATTATAAGGAGAGTTATAACATTTTAAAGAATCCAAGTTCTCTTCTGTATTCGGAATTGGATTTGAGGTGTATAAATAATCTTTATTTGAGCAAATTCCATCAACACCTCGGCAACACATCTCTGCTTCAAAATAATCCTGCATATAAATTTGAGAAGCTCCTAAGGATTTTATTAAATAAAGAGCTTGGCATTTTTTTGCATTTTCATTAGAATATTTATTTGCAAAATTGCAAGCCCCAATTGCTTTTGAATTTACCAAAACATTCCCAGAACAGCAATTTATCGAGTCTTCAATTATATAGTCTATACTCTCATCACAAACTTCTACTAAATTACATGAATAATCCTTGCTATTTATTGTAATCGTATTTCCGTCACTTGAAGGCCATTTTGAATTGCAAATTGTATCTTGTGGATAATATTTTGTATTTGTATTTTTACATTTGTCCTTGTTAATAACATTGACTAACATTTCATCTTCTGAGATTAATCCTATGGGGTCTATTACTTTTAATTTTATTTTATGAGATCCAATAGAATCGTATTTTAATCTTAGATTCTTTCCGGATCCAATTTCTTCTTCATTTTCATACCACTTAAACGAATCTTTTAGTAGATCTCCGTCTGGATCGTAAGAGCCAGAACCATCTAATATAAAGTAAGATCCGGTTAAAGAGGTTATATCTAAACCTGCATTTGCTTTTGGAGAATGATCAATTTCTTCTTCTTGAGAAATAGTTTGTCTTTTGAGAATTTTAATATCTAGAGGAAATTCTATTTTTTTAATGCCGTTACTTGCAATTACATTAACAATTTCAGACCCATTCTTAATTGTTTTGCATTCAACAACATTGTTAATTAAATTGCAGTCTAAAGAATTAGATATATAACTTGCGGTTGCATCTTCAAAGCTTGTTACCAAAACCATATTTTGTGGATCAACAACATATTCATTTAAGTTAATAATTAATGATTCTCCTTGTATGACTATAAATTCTGGGTTTTTAATTAAAGATGGAGATTTTTTTAATAAAGAAATATCATTTAATTTTTTATATTCTATCTGAGAAATACAAGAGCCATCTTTTAAACAAACACCATTATTATTACAACCACATTGTTTACAGTCATTTAGCAAAACTCCATTTTGGCAAAACTTTGGTTTGTCTTCAGAACAGTTATTGTACAAAGTTCCATCAATACAATAGCCTATGGTCTGCGAGGAGCAAAATCCATTAGAGCAAGTTTGGGATTGAGTGCATATTTTATTTTCTCCCCATTCATAACATCCATCATTATTATTATCTTGGCATATTTGATAACCACCATCCTTGCATCTTCTATCATTGAGATTGCATTCTGAATTACAATTTTTCCTAGGAACACAGTTTCCATCGCTACAAAATTCATTTTGAGAGCAAAAAGAAGTGGCACTCCATTTATAACATGCAATTTGAGAAACTTGATTTGATTTTAAATCTACAACATTATTTTGTTGCGTGATCTCGCAAGTTTGATAACCATTGCCATAACACCTATTATCACCAATATCACATTCTGAAATACATTGTGTGAAGCATGTTCCATCAACATTGCAGGAAAAACCAGGGTTGCATTTTGTTTCATCTTGAATATAATTATTGCCTTGTGAATCACATGTCAAACATTGTGTTCCATCTTTTAGACTTCCTGGAGAACAAGATTGAGATTGTAATGTAAAGGTGGGGGATCTTCCGTTTATATAACCCCAGTTATGATTATTGTTTAAATCAAAAAACTTACAATTCCAAGAATAAATTCCTCCCTGGGAAAATGACTTGGTAAAGGTAACTATATCTCCCAGCCCATTAATAAATTTTGTTTCTGTCGCAGATGTAAATCCACCTGAAGGGGAAGATACCCATAATTCAACTTTACTTAACCCAGTATTATCTGTGGCGGAACAAACAAAGTTAACATTTGTATTTATATTATAATTTTGTTGATTGCTTGGAGATATCAAGTTTACGATTGGCGAAAGAGTATCTTTTTTTATTATAAATCCAGGGCTTAAACTGTTTATGTTTCCAAATTTTGTTTTTCCGCTAAGATCAAAGAACTTACAATTCCAGGCGTAGTTTCCTTCTTGTGAGAATGACTTGGTAAAAGTTGCAATATCATTTTGCCCATTTATTATTTTAGTTTCAACAGCACCAAATGGTTGTGACGGTGTGGTTAACCACAAATCAACTTTGCTTAAATATAAGTCATCAGAAGCAGAGCATGTAAATGTTATTGGGTAGTCCGCGGAAAGTTCTACAACATTATCATTCAAATCAACTGGCGAGATTAGATTTACAGTTGGTGATAAGATATCTTGCTTAATCTTAAAACCTGGAGATTGTCCATTCACATTTCCAAATTGTGAATTGCCGCTGGCATCGAAAAATTTACAGTTCCAGGAATAAGCTCCTTCTTGTGAGAATGATTTGGTAAAAACAACAGTTGCATTTGGTCCAGTTATAAATTTAGTTTCTTTTGGAGAAAATCCTCCAAGCGAGGTATCCCAAAATTCAACCTTATTTAACTCTAGATTATCTGTGGCAGAGCAAGTAAAATACAATTGTGAGTTTAAAGGAAGTTCTACAAAATTATCACCTAAGTCAATTGGATTATTAAGGGTTATAATTGGAGGTGTTAAGTCTTGGATAACTGGATTCCCCCCTGGACCACTAGCAGCATTTGAAGGATTATTAAGATAGAATACTTGAATAGCTAACAAGATTATTATAAGAGAAACCATCCCTTTTTTCATATTTTATGAATATAAAATCTAATTTAAATATCTATTGATTACTTGATTCAGAAATATCTTTTTGAAGCTCTTGAGCTTTTAAATCAAAAACATTAATCTGGTTTTCTAATTCTACTGTAATTTGATGCATTTCATCTATTTGAAAGTCTATTAATTTAAGAGTTTCTTCAATTGTTTTTGGTATTAAAATATCCGAGCCGATGCTTATTAAAAATTCCTTTGGCTCAATTAGTTTAGCTTTTGTGAAAACATTTAACCCTAAAGAAACATAAGATTCACTTCCTTCTTTAATCTTACTAAAATTTCCAATGTTTTCCTTTAGAGAATTAAGCTCATTGATTTTATTTTGAACCAAAACAAATTGTTGTTGAATCTGGTTTATTTGATTTATGAATAATTGAAGTTCGAGATATTTTTTTTGAACATCATTTTCATTTTTTGCTTTTGCCATTGTTTTTTTCTTTAGAAGTAACTTTTTCCTTTGTTTTTGTTCTTCTTGATGTGAGTTTCATTTTAGCTTTTTTCATAGCTTCTCTCACCTCTTCTGTAGATGCTCCTTTTTTAAGATCTAATACTTTCTCTGTAAGCTCTAAATGTTGTAAATTGCATTTTCTTCTTTTAACATTACCATCAATAATAACAAAACTATCATTAACTTGTTCTACAATAACGCATTCTTTTCCTGCTTCTCTTCCAACTAATTTTACCGCAATTCTTCCTATCATCTTCTTGACTCCTGTATTAATCTGCGTTTTGTGCAATTGAAACATAAATTTCCACCAAATTTCCTTTTTGGATGTTTTTTTGATTTGGAGACATTCCTAAGAACGCTAGTAATTGCTCTTATGGTTCCATGAAGAGGCTTTCCGCAATTAGCGCAATGTGGTGATCTTGGTTTTCTTTTCTTGTAAAGAATTTTATTTGTTCCACCAGGAGTTCTAAAAAATACTCTTCTTAATGTTCTTGATCTTTTATTTGGTCTTGGCATCTTAATACACCTTGAAAACTTTTCTTATTATTATGCTGAATACAATTGATGTTATGAAATAAATCCAAAACCATGTCAATCCAAAAACTATCTCTCCACGAGGCTGGTAAGCTTCTTTTAATAAAAAGAATATTATCAAAAATGGAATAAACGTATACAACAATGGCTTATATGCACTTTTCATTACAAAAAGATTCTTATGCATCATTTCTTTTTGTTTTTCCATCATCTCCTTAGGATCACTTTTCAAGTCTTTCATTTCTTTTTGCATAGCCTTCATTTCATCTTTAATTTCTTTAATTTTTTTTTGATCAGTGGTATATTTATAAACTAAAGTTGAGATTAATGTTAAAAGGAAAGAAGCAATTATTAAAGTCCATAAAGCTGACCAACTAACTAAGCCTTCTACAAAAGTTATTGCTGAAGCTGTTATGTTCTCAAATGCCATTTTTATGATCCCCCCATCATCTTTCTTAAAGCCGGATGCATGTCCATCATGTGCTGCTGTGCAATTGTTTCATATAAATTGTATATGATCATTACTGCTAATAATATACCTGTACCACGAGACAAAGCTCCTAATAAGTCTGCTGTTGATGCTAAAAATCCTACAGCAATTGCACCCATTACTGTTAAAGGCATAATATAACGATTTAAAATAGTTTCTAAAACACGCTCATCTCTTCTAAAACCTGGAATCTGCAAACCAGAAGCCATTATTTGTCTGGCTTGTGACTTTGCATCCATTCCAGATGTTTGAACCCAGAAAATTGAAAATACTATTGCTCCAAGAATCATAAATGCACCATATGAAAAGGCATGTGCAAATTGTGAAAATGAAAAAGTTCCTGTGATGATGTTCTCTAATAAGTTGGGCGGAAAGATCCATAAAACAAATCCAGAAGCAGGTTGATTGCCAACAAATGTTCCTAAAAAAGGCTTGCCCCATCTTTCTAATAAACTTGCCCATAGCTGTACATTAGCAAGCAAAGCTGCGACTAATATTACGGGGATATTGCTTGTATAAATAAATTTCAAAGGCCATCTCATCCCATAACCCCTTACTTTTCCAAAAGACAGGGGAATCTCAACTTTCATAGCTTGGGCATATACTGATATTAAAAATACCACCACTGTTGCGAGTATAGCTGAAATTGCTAATATGGCTTCTGTTGGTCTTCCTTGGAATAAAGAAGAAAAGAATACAAAGACCCTTCCTACAGCCCCCTCACCAGAACCAAAAGCTAAGCTGCCTGCTGATGTTAGGGGTGAAAAAGCACTTATAAAAATCTGGCTTGCAACACCAGCTGCAATGAATAAACTAATACCAGATCCAATACCCCATTTACTGATGACCTCATCCATATATAAGATTAAGATTCCTCCAAAAATTAATTGTACAATAAGTAGCCATGGAGAGAATCCTGCTTCAGGTGAAAGTCCACCCATAAAAACATAAATTATAGCTTCAAATAATATGAAGAATAATGAAAGTAGTTTTTGTAAACCTTGGAAAAGAACTCTTCCTTCATGAGATGTTGTATTTAGTTTTAATATTCCAGATCCATTTAATAATTGCAAGACGATAGATGAGGTTACCATTGGCCCAATTCCTAATGAAATTAAAGATCCAAACTGAGCACCTAAAATTATAGAAAGGAAATCAAATTGTTGTAAGGCATTTTCCCCTAAACCAAAAAGAGGGATAACCCCAAGAACAAAATATGCTAAAAGCATTATCAAAACCCATTTAATCTTTTCTTTAAATTGACGATGTTTTTGTTCAGGTCCCTTTACTTCAGGCAATAATTCTAATAATTTGTTTACGAATGTCATTTAAATTTCCTCTACTATTCCACCTGATTCTTCTATTTTTGATTTTGTTTTTTTGGAAACGTTTCCAGTTATCTTATATTTATTACTTGTATTCCCAGACCCAAGTAACTTATCATAACCAATTGTGTTTAAATTTACAATATAAAATTCTTTATCTTTTTGTATTAATTTTTTTTCTAAGTAAAGATTTAAGTTTCTGTCGAGGTCTTCAATATTAAGTATGCGCAAATGAACAACTTTATTTAAAGGTCTTTTAAAACCATGTTTTCCAAAATAATCTTTCCCGTATAGCTTAAAGAACATTTGTTTTTTATGATCTGCTCTCTTACCACCACCTGCCATTCCAAAACCTCCACGATGACCAGAGCCACGTCTCTTTTTCTTAGCCCCCCCACCATGAGTATGGCTACCACGATATCTTGAAAGTTTTTTTCTTTTATTTATCATTTTATCTATTATCCCCTGAACCGTGCACTTTATTTCTTTCTTTTCTTAACAATATTTTTGCGATATTCTTTTCGGCTATTTCATTTAAATTTACTTTTAACTCAGTCGATAAAGCTGCAATATACCACAAGACATCTCCAATCTCTCTGATTAATTCTTCTTTCTTTTCTTCTTCAATGATTGATTTATCATCTCTTAAAATTTTTTTAATCTTTTTTAAAACCTCTCCCGTTTCACCACCAATTCCCAAAGCCGGATAAACTATATTATCCCCTTTATTTGGGTAGATTGCAGTCTCAAACGCCTTTTTTTGATATTCGTTAAATTCCATATTAAATCATCCTCATAAGCAAATTATTTATTTTGTCTTTCCTATAACCCAAAACTCCACCTAAACTAAATGGTTTTTTAACTCCGCCTCTTTCAAATCCATGTACGGGTGGTTTCAATCTGAAAAATTGTTTTAATCCAGGAATATCTTTTAACGATTTTTTGTTTTCAAAAAATTCTTTTCCAAAATCAATTATTGTTTGTTTCTTCAATGAATCCTCGGTAAATTTCTTATTAGCTGCGAATCTTCCCCTTTCCTTTAATAGATTGCAAAAAGTTTCTTGGTTAAGTTCTCCCCAAGTAACATAATCTTTAACCTTAGTTAACATCCCAACATAACTTGAATTGTTATCAACAATAGTACAATAATTTTTGTTATAAAGTTTAAGCAGGGTTAATGTATCTCTTTTATCCTGGCTCAATCCTATATTTCCCCTAATCCTTATAACAGCTAATTTTATCATTTTATTTACTCTCTAACCTAGTTGTTTTAATTTTTGATAAATTTTTAAGAGCATTAAAGCAAGCCTTAACTAAGTTTAATTTTGTTTTTGGATCTGATACTTTTGAATAAACATCCTTAATGCCAGCAAGAGATAATATCTTTTGGCATTCTTTTTCAGCGCATAACTTAGTTCCTTGTGGAGCAGGCATTAATTTCATTGCACTTGCTCCTTCTTTTCCTTTTACTGTAAATGGAATTGAATGAGGTTTATTACAGCCGCAAGCCCAAGAGCCACATCCACGTTTAACATAAATCATATTTAGTTTCGCATTTCTTATTGCTTTTTCTCTTGCAGGCATGGTCTCTTTTGATTTTCCCAAACCAATTCCGACATAACCATCTTTATTTCCAACTAAAGCTAATATTCCAAATTTTGGCTTATTTCCCTCACTAGTTTTCTTCTGTGTCTGACGCCAAATTGTTCTTTTTCCACCACCAAACTTTCCACGAGATTGCCCGATAAGTAATAAATCTGTTTGTAAATCCGGTATTAAGAAATCTATAATCTCTGTTTCTAATAATTTTTTCCCAGATCTTAAAACTTCCTCAAGAGTTTTTAGTTCTCCATTTTTAACCCTTATTCCTAATTCAGTTTTAGGACGCCATGATTCAACATCAATTGTTTTTGTTTTTTCAGGTATAGTGAGTAAAACTTCTTCTGTTGGAACTTCAATTTTCTCTATAATTTCTGGTTCAATTTTAGGAATTTGTTCCTTTTCAATAATTTCTTTATTAATTTTTTCTTTAACCATTCTTATATGTTCCTAGTATTTTTTCCTTCACGCTATCAAAACTTTTTACGATATCCTCTGGCGCAACATTGTTTTTTAAATAACTTGCGAATTGTTTTTCATAAGCTTCCGGATGTTTTTTTAATAAGGTTGCATAATCTGCAATGTGTTTTCCTTTTATCCTATCCTCGCTTGGTAATATTTTTTCATCAAAGTTTATTTTAATGCCCGCATCAACAACACCTTTTAAAGCTGAGTAAATTGCAGATCCCTTAATAGATCTTCTTAAACCAATATCTAAATTTAACTCGGTAATTTTTTGCTTCTTTGATTCAAGGCCAAGTAAAAATCCTGTTAAATAACAAGATGGTAGATTATTTAGTTTGTACTTCCAGCCATATTTTCTTAATTTGTTTGAGCACACATCAACTAAAACATTATCCCCGTCTTTAACATAACTTATAACTTGCATGTAAACCTGATTTATTGTTTTACGAACAACTAAACGATTTCTTCTTGATGTAAGCAGCCTTAATCTAGATTTATAATCTGTTTTCCCGATTCTATATCTGCGAAATTTTACAGTATATCTCTTATTTGTTGCCATTTTGTATAAGTCCGTGCTCCTCTATGAATAGTTTGATGTGCCTTAAACTTCTGAAAAACCCACCTTTGGCTTTTCTGTAAAGCACCCTATAATCTTTTTTTGTAATTTGTAAATTGTCTCTTAATTGCTTTAATAATACTTTTTGATTTCTTATTTTGATCATCCATTCACGTTTCTTATTTAATCTTGCCCCGAATGAACCTTTTCTAGACCCAATATTTTTTTGTCTTCCTTTTCTTTTTTGCGATTTAATCTTGTTGGAGCTGAAACTTGAAATTCCTCTTTTTGGAAGTATTTTAATTGCCCCTTTCTTGAGCAATCCACGAATGTCTCTTTTGGTAATAGCTTCTTTTACTTCAGAGTTTCTTTCTGGATCTATCCAAACTCTTTTCCCACCTACATTATACAAAGATGCAATTATCCTATGTTGTGCCTTTAAATTCATAATCCTTTCTCCAAGATTTTTCTCTTTTCTTCTTTATCTTTTTCAGTTTTTTCTTCTTCTGTTATCTCTTTTGTTTTTTTAGATGCTTCTTCAACTTTCTTTTTAACTTCTTGTTTCTTATGTTCCTTTAATTTTTTCTTCTGTTTATTTATTTTTATTTTCTCTTCGGCATCTTTAATAAATTTTTCAATATCTTTAACATTTAAAACATTAACATTCAATACTTTAACTTTATTTAACAATAAAATTTTACTTCTTAAACCTAAATTTCCTGAAATCATAATATATTTTTCTTTTAAGTTTTCTAAGTCATTTTCTGAGTTTATTAATTTATAATGGAATTGTGATTTATACATTCCTTTAGATTGTTTTTGGTTTCCATATCCAATTGATACTAGTAATGGATGACCTTTTTTGCTTAATCTTGTTTTATTATGCATCCCTTTTGGTTTTCTCCAATTAGATCCAAGCTTATTAAGATACTCAGAGTTGTATCTAACAAAGTTATGCCTTTTCTTTTTAGCAAGCTTGTTTTCCATTTTATTCTTCCTCACCCTTAGAGATGATATATATTCCATCCATGAAGACTCTTCTGTCTTTGTTTGTAATTCTGCATGCTTGTTCTAAATTAGCTGCTGTTTGTCCGACATTTTCCTTGTTTGCTCCGCTAACTGTTATTAAATCATGGTCTATCTTTACATTAACCTTAGAAAGGATATTAGCTTGCCTTGGTATCTTTTCTGCAAAGAAGTTTTTAATTATAACTTTATTATTTAAAACAGAAACTGTCATTGGAAAATGGCCAGAACATATTTTTAATTTGTAAGTATAATTTTTAATAACACCATCGACCATATTTTTAAGATGAGATTTAAGAGACATTATTATTTTTTTCTGATTTCTTTTTTTACCATTGCTTCTTAACACAATTTTACCATCTTCTTTTTTAATGCTTACTCTAGGATGTTTAAATGGGAATTCATTTTCTCCGACTGGACCAGATATTTTCATCATTGATCCAATTATTTCAAAGTTGACATTTTCTGGAATTTTTATTTCTTCAATTATACTTTGTTTTTCTTTAGTAGACATATGCTATTAATCTCCCACCAATATTATTTTTACGAGCATCTTCGTGGACCATTAAGCCCTTTGAAGTTGAGACAATTAAGAATCCAAAATCCTTTGATGGAAGAAATCTTTTCTCAAATTTATCTAGCTCATTAACTTCAAAAGAAAGTCTTGGTTTGATAACCCCACACCTATTAATATTTCCAAGCAGGTTTATCTTAATTATATTTCCCTTACTTTCTTTTACGACATTAAAATCCCCAATATAACCTTTATCTTTTATGATCTGAAGTACAGTTGTGATTAGTTTAGACGAATTCTTAATGAAGATTTCTGGTTTTCCAATCTTGTCGCAATTATACAAATGAGATAATACATTTCCTAAAGGATCATTGAGTGCCATTTTATGAGTATTTTTTAAAGTTTAGGTTCTTTGCATTTAACCTAAAGCATTGTCTGCATAAATTTATTTCATACAGCCTTATATGTCCTCCAATCCTGCCGCATAAACTGCAACGTCTTGCGGCTCTTCCGAATGTTCTTGACTTGTTAGCGTTATGTTTAATGTACTTGCTTAGTTTAGCCGGTTTTACCTTTAACTGCTTAAAAGCCTTATCATAACTGCTGTAAGTCATTGTTCCTCCTCTGATGATTCAACTAATTCGACGTTAAATTTATTTTTGATAAATTCTTGCGCATCTTCTTTAGTTATAAGATGTTTTTTTCCAATTTTTGATTTTTGTAATTTTCTTCTTTTAATTCTAAATCCTGGACGCTCTAAAGTTATTGCAACTTCTAATCCGATTACACCTATACTTGGATCATATTCTACTTCTGGAATATCTAAATATTCTTTTATTCCAAATGAAAAGTTTCCACTCTTATCAAATTTCCTTATACTCAATTTATTTTCATTTGCCTTAAACAATCTTCGTAATATCTCTTCTGCTTTTTTTCCACGTAAAGTTAATTTTACTCCAATAGGTAATTTAGGACGAACACCCCATGCAGGAATTCTTTCCATGGTTATTGTCTTTACAGATTTTCTTCCTGTAAGCTTCTCTAGTAAAGTTGCAGCTTTGTTCAATTTATCTCCTGCATCTCCTGCACCTATATTCAAGGTTATTTTCTCAATCCTAATTTGTTGCATTAAATTCATTTTATTAAGTCCTCTGGGATAACGAATGCGTAATCCCTTAAGGTTTCTATTCTATCTTTCCCCTTTGTAAAAACAATTTTATTTCTTTGAAGTCCTTTTTGAACAGAAACGTCATCTAATGTTCCATGGGACCCTGTATATTGTCCGTCTAAAATGTATACGATTGCTCCCTTAGATAATTTAAGATGATTTACAATCTTGTTATCTTTTATGTTGATGATTAATGTGTCTCCAACCTTGTAATCATTTTTGTCTACAAGCAAATTCTTTCCGTCGAACAAGTTAATTTGTATTTTTCCTTTTTTTAATATTTTTTTATTAATTATTTTATATGGTTTTAAATCTGAATTATCTTTGTTTAATTTAATTAAAGAATATTTATTATTTTCATCTAAGATTAATCTGAAAAATTCATTTGTTTTTTTAACTTCGATAACGTCCATTAATCCAACTGGGAATTTGTAATCTTTTCTTATTTTTGAATCTATTAAAATTCCACCTTCATTAAGTATTGTCTTTACTTCCCTCATTGTTCTTGCATATTTCAAAACATTTCTAAGAAGAATGCTTAAAGGGAGGCATCTATTAAGTGGATGTGGTCCTGGGTTTGGTCTAGTTAACCAAATTTGTTTCTTACGTTCTATTGGCCAGTTCTTAGGTGCATTTAGTGAGAATAAATGTTTCTTCGCCATTTTATTTTTTTGATCTCCTTTCGATAACTTTAACTCTTTCTTTATCCTTCAAGTTAAGCTCTGTAATTATAACATTAGATGGGTGAATTGGATAAAATACTTTATTTCCATCTCTTTTAGAAATTTGTGCTCCCGCAATATGAACTCTTGTTCTTCTTAATAAAACTTTTTCAATTTTTCCCTTAACACCTTTAAAACTTCCCCTTTTAATTATTACTTCATCCTCTTTCCTTAAAGGAAGTGATCTTATTTTGTATTTGGTCATTAACTCTTTAGACAGATGTGCTCCTAAGAATTTATGTTTAATATGTAATGGTGCATTAACTACATACTTTCTTTGTTTTCTTGGATTTTGACTTGATTTCCACTTAGTTGAAAATAATTTTTTCATTTTTACACCACGATTGAAGCCAGTTTTGAAATATTTGGCCATCTTTGCGTAGCTTCTTTCGCAATTGGACCTTTTAAAATTGTTCCACGTAAGCTTCCTTTATCATCCTTTAAGATTACAGCTGCATTACTCTCGAATTTTATCCTCTCACCTGTTTCTCTTCTGTATTCTTTTCTTTGTCTTACAATTACTGCAAGAACTGTTTCTTTTTTCATTCCTGGTTTACCTTTAACAATTGACGCCATAATTAAATCTCCAACACCAGCAGCTGGATATTGTCCTTTTTTTGTTTTATGACCTTTTACACCAAAAAGCCTTATCCTTTTAGCTCCAGAATTATCACAAACTTCTAATCTTGCCCCGAATGGAAGTGCTCTTGTAATTCTTGATGTAAATGCTTTCATTTTTTAATAACCTCAAATATGACAAAGTTTTTTGTTTTTGAAATTTTTCTAGTCTCAGCAATCTTGACTAAATTTTCTGGTTTTGCATTTATGCAAGGGGGGTTGTGAGCTTTAATTCTTGTTAATCTTTTTTCATATCTTTCGTATTTTGGAATATAGTAAAACTTTGAAAACTCTACTGTTGCTGATTTGTTTAAATCAACTTTGCTTACATTACCAGTAAATATCCTTCCGTGTATTTTCAAATTACCATGAAAAGGACATTTCTTATCAGTACATTCCTGACTAGGTTGATTCACTTCAATTCCGATATTTTTAGTTTTCATTTTTGAATTTTTACCTGATTTTTAATTAGTGTTTTTATCTTATCTTTATCTTTGATTTTTATTATGTATTTTGTTTCGTCTATAACTTCCCCTTTTAATCCAACCAGGGATTTGTTTTTCGACTCTTTTACCTCTACTAAAGAGCCAATTAGTGATCCTATGATTTCTTTTTTCATTATGTTATTTTAACACTTTCTGGAGCAAATCCTAACTTAATGAGCTCTTGTTTTGCTTGTGTTGTGTGACTTCCTTGCAGTTCAATTATTCCATCTTTAACAGTTCCGCCGCAAGCAAGTTTTTCTTTGAGCTTCTTTGCGAGTTCTTTTAAGTTAACAGATTTATCCTCGATGCCTTTTATCAGTGTTGTGAGCTTTCCAAATCTTCTCTTGACTGTTGTTACAGTAACGATTTGTGTTTCCTTTGCAATTGATTCGCAAACGCAAAGCTCCATCTTAAGACCACATTTCGGACAAATTGTGTTCATTTCTTATCGTTTTACCTCCGGTTGTTTATTGTTTAATATTGTATTTATTCTTGCAATAGTTCTACGGAATTTTTTTATATTTCCAGGATTTTCCGGGGTTGTTCCTGTAGATCTTTGAGCATTCAATTTCATTAAATCTCTTCTAAGTTCATTCAGATTTTTTTTCAAATCTTCATTGCTTTTTTGTTTTAGTTCTAGTTTTTTCATCTTCTGTTTTCTTTACTCTCTTTTTCTTTGGTTTTCCTTCTTCAATATTTTCTTTAACTTCCTCTTTAATTTCTTCAACTATAACTGCTGTTGGTATATCTTTTATTTTAATATGATCTGGTAAAACAACGTCTGAGTCTAATACACTAACTTTTATTCCAATTGTTCCTGATTTTAAGTTTGCAGTAGCATGAACTCTTTTGACAAAACTTTCTGAGATATCCCCCGATTTTTTCATGTGCCCAGCTAAGAAACGCCATGTCTTTGCTCTGCTGCTTGGCAAGCCTCTTCCAGATAAAACAACTTCTGCGCCTAAAGCCCCTGCATCCATTATACTTTGTAATGCCCTATATCCTACTGGTTTGAAACGTTTAGGTCCAAATCTTTCTAAAGATGATGCAATTCTTTCTGCAACTGATTTTGGATCTAAGTTTGCATTTTGGATTTCAGCAACTTCAATTTGAGGATTTTCCATTCCATATTTAGTTTTTAAAACATGAGTTAACTCGAATAAATTACTTCCTTTTCTTCCAACAACTAAACCTGGACGAGAAGTGTGAATTATTATTTTTTCTCCCAAAGGTGTTTTCTTTAAATCAATTTTACTATAACTTCCACTAGGCAAATATTTTTTAATATATTCTTGCATTAAATATTCTCTGACATATTTTTTTACGATTTGTTTTTCTATCATTTTTTAATTTCCTTTTTGCCTTTTGATATTTCTTTTAAGATTAATGTTATGTGTGTATTTTTCATCCTTGTTCTAGCTTGTCTTCCATGGTGTTGCTGCTTTGGTCCTTTATTTGCAGAAATATGAGATATAATTAAATTTGTTTCCATTCCTTTATTTCTCGCATTTGCTTCTCCGCTTTCAACTACACTTAAAATTTCCTTACAAGTTTTTATTGGAAATCTTCCTGCTGCAATATCTCCCCTCCTATGAGGCGTATCTGCTAAAAATCTTTTATATGGAACTGGTTTTTTCATTTGTATTACTTCATTTAAGATTGTTTTAGCTTTCTCAACGTTCTTGTTTCTAATAAAATTACAAACTTCTATTGATTTCTTCGTTGAGATTCTCAAATTTTTTGCGTTTACTATTGCTTCCATTTTTATTTGACAGATATTGCTGAACTTGATTTTGTTGCCCCGATACCTGGTGCAGAATGTTGTACTTTTGATCTTGTCAAAGCTAGCTGTCCTAAGATCATACCAACTGCTTCAGGTTGTATTAATATAGGAACAAATCCATTTCCTTTATGAATATGAATTGTTAAATTAACCATCTTAGGAAGGATTATCATGTCCCTACAATGGGTTCTTATTGGTTTTTTGTATTCTCCTTTAATTGTTTTATCAATTTTTAATAATAATTTCTTTTGTTGTTCTGTAAATCCTCTTTCAAATGATCTCCTTTGCCTTGATGGTAATAACTGGATGAAATCTTTTACATCCATTTGTTTTAACTCCTCAATACTTTTTCCAATAAATGAAAATATACGTGCCATTTTATCTCTTCCTTCCTGTTCTTTTTGCGTGTATTAATCCTACATTTCTTCCTGGAGGTGCGTTCTTCTTTGGAATCTTTGATTTTCCTACATGTCTACCACGACCAGAACCAAATGGATGGTCTACAGCATTCATTGCGACCCCAGATGTCTTTGGATACAGTTTATTACGTGCTCTCATAATATGGTGTCTTTTTCCTGCTTTCATTAGTGGTTTCTCATATTTTCCTCCAGATGAAATGCTTCCTATGATTGCTTTGCATTCTGGATTAAATTTACGTTCTTTTTTAGAAGGTAATTTAACTAAAATATAATCTTTTGTTTTTGAAATAAGATGTGCTGCTGTTCCACCTGCTCTGCAAAATTTACCTCCATCACCAGGATCTCCTTCAACATTGTAAATCATTGTACCGTCTGGAATTTCTTTTAGTTTTAAAATAGATAAATTTGAATATTCATTTGAATTATAAACAACCTTGTCTCCTTCACGTAAGTTTAAAGGAGCTGGTATTGGTGAAATCACATTATTATTAAATTTGATTACTGCCGTTGGGGCTGTTCTTGCAGGATCTCTCATTAATTCAATTACTGTTCCAACTAATTTTTCGTCGCTTGTTGGATATCCAGATTTATGATGATATCTATGACTGGGAGACCTGTAGGTAAGTGAGCCTTTTCCACGTCTTTGTGTTATAATTCTTTTTCCCATTTTACATTAATCCTAATTTTGTTGCAACGTCAATTGCAGGAGTCTCTTTTGATAATTTAACATAAGCTTTTTTCTTTCCTGTACTCATTAATGTTGTATTTACTTTAATAACCTTAACGCTAAATAATTCCTCAACTGCTTTTTTAATTTCAGCTTTATTCGAGCTTATATTAACGATTAAAGTTAATTTATTATCAGATTCCATTAAACGAACTGCTTTTTCAGTTTGTATTGGATGTTTAATTATTTCCATTTTAAATAAATAAATTCTCCTTCTGTAATTTTTCAATTGCGCCTTCCGTGAATATGGTTAATCTTCCTGCAACAGCGCCTGGTGCAAGTAATTCTGCATTTAGTTTATTTACCTGAACAACATTAATCCCAAGAATATTTTCTGCTGATTTCATTAGTTTGCATTTATCTGAAACAACAATTAAAGGACCGAGATTATGTCTATACCTTCTTCCACGTGATTTTCCTCTTCCTGCTCTTATTTTTTTAGTTAATCTTGCTAATTCTTCTTTTAATCCAATGTTATTTAAAACGTTTATAATTTCTTTTGTTTTGCTTAGATCTTGGAATTTGTTTTCTATCGCAATTGGATAAATACTTGGAAGTTTATGATTTCGTTTAATGACTAAATCTTTATTCAAAACTGCAGACAATGCACTTCTTATTGCCTTTCTATTTTCTTTTTTATTTATTTTTCTAGTTAACATCTTAGCTGCTTTTGGAGGATGTGCTTTTCTTCCACCAACGGTTCCAGGAACATTTGCTCCAACCCAACCAAATTGAGATCCACGTTTCCATAAAATTTTTCTCGGAACTCTTGAAATTCCATGACCGTAAGCTGTTTTGTAATTTCTTCTTCTACGAGATAATTTTGCAGAGGCACCTTTTCCTGCTTCTGTAAATGCCCCATAAGCTTGTCTTTTATTATTTTGAATAGTTAATACAGCTCTCCAAATTAAATTTTCATGATATTCCTCATTAAATTGACTAGGAAGATTTATTTCTTTTACTTTTTTTCCTTCTAAGTCAACTAAGTTCATTTTTTGATAAATTTAATCTCTGTTTGAAATAATTTTTTGGTTCTTGCCGGCTCTGTCATAACAACTAAACGTTTTTTAGCACCAGGAACACTTCCCTTAACTAAAACATATTCTGAGTTTACAAAACCATATTGATGAAATCCCTGTTTTGGATTTATCTCTTCAACATTATTACTTATTTTTAAAAGAAGCTTGTTATACTCTGTTCTAGTATTCAAACCTTTTTGACCAGGCATTGGCATTCCCCAACGAATTTTTCCTGGTGTTTGAGATCCATAAATATTTGCACGTCTTTTTTTCTCAGACTTATGGCTTCTTAAAGCGACACCATGTCTCTTAACAGCCCCCTGAAAACCATGTCCTTTTGTTACGGCATGCACATCAATATATTGATTATTCTTAAATATTTCAGAAATTCTAATATCCTTATTTAATAATGATTTAGCATAACTTAATTTTTCTTCCTTACTTCCTGAAATTCCAAGTTCTAAGACTTCTGGTTTCTTTTTTATAAAAGAAAGATGAGGTTGAGTATAAACCAAAATTTTAATATCATCATATTCTTGTGGTTCTGTTGCCTTAATACTTTTAGGCATCTTTATTTTTCTTTTTAATTCTTTATTTAAATTTGAAGATAAAAGTTCTGTTATAATTTTATTGCCATGTAATGTATGTTTATAGAACCTTATTGAAAATAATTTTAAAGGCGGGCATTCAATTATCGTTATAGGGAAGTTTTTAAGTGAAGCTGCTTTTAAGCTTGGATTTGTTTCTTGAGCTTGAAGATGAGTCATACCAACTTTGTATCCTAAAAATCCAAGTAATTTTGTAGTATCAACTTTATTCCAAGACCTTATCCTTGGATACATTCTCTTAGCTCTCTTTCTAGGCCAAAATTGTAAGCTTCCTGCTCTTGGTTTATTTCCTCTTGCCATTATTTCAACTCTAGATGTTTATACTAATCTCTCTAGAATCAGCGACTAATCTATTCAGTAGGGTAATTTTTTCTTTTTCTGTATGTTTATAAAGGTTTTGGTAAAGTTTATATAGATTAAACTCAGCTTATTTTTCATGCCTAGAGCAATACTACCATTAGCTGCAATGGAGAAATTATTGAAAAAAATGGGTGCAGAACGTGTTTCTGATCCTGCTAAGATTGCTATGCGTGAAGAACTTGAAAAAATAGCAGATGGTATTGGTGAAAAAGCTGTGAGATTTGCAAGACATTCTAAAAGAAAAACAATTAAACCAGAAGATATAAGATTGGCTGTTAGATAATTACAATGAATTCATACTAACAAGATTATAACCTCCATCTTTAAAGTAAACAACATCAAAAACAACGTTAAAATGTTTATCCAAAGTTTCAGAGATATACTTACAAAAGTTTTTATCGTTAATCCTCCAAATTCTATAATTCTCTTGGTGAGAGTACCCCCCCATAACGCCTAAAACAGTTGGAGCTTTTCTTTTGCTCTGGGAATGTGTTCTTGTTGCCAACACCAAAGGAATTGTTTCGTCTAAGTTTGGGTGTCTTATGGGATAAACAGAAATCATATGGTCCAAGCTATCGAGATTTTGCATAAACTCATCATATGCCACTTCTTCTAAGCCTATCATTGGTAAATTAAAATGTTTTTTACCTGAAATTAATTTTCTTTTCTTTAATTCTTGGTAAGGGGTTAAGTGTTTTGGAGACTCCGAGGAGATTGAATCTGCCCCAACTTTACCATACCAATTATAAGCAAAAATATCATAACGACCTTTAGATGAAAGCCATACGAACATTCCAGGCACAATTTCTTGGATTTTATTATGAATAGAAATCGCTGCTTCATCAGAGATTATTGGGTTCCAAAAAATAGTATCATTCCTTTCCCCCCTTAACAAACCCCTTACATGAGGTATAAAATGGTATAAAAATATAGCAAACTCATTTTCTATAAACTCCTCTTTCAATTTTTCTAAAGGCCAAGTTAATCCTTTGGCTTCTTTTTCAATATAAGGTCGTGCCGTAATAAAGAGATCTAGATCTTCTCCGTTTAGATTTATTTTGTGCAATATAATCGGAACCTTTTCTCCGTAATAGAGCGGGAAGCTTATTTTTCTTTTTGAATGATTTGTTTCAACAGAAAGGATTTCAATCCTGCTAACAAAATCTTCTAAGCTTATTAATTCCCTTGGATCGGGGGCATAATTAATGTTCCACCAAAAAGGTTTATGTCTATCTATCCAACCACGATCATGTAGATCTTTTAAGTTCATAATAAAAAATAAGTAGAAAAAGCTTAAAAGCTTAGTTATATTCTAGCACCACATTCTGTGCAAAACTTTTCCATGCCTTTTAATTGTTTATTGCAAGAAGGACAATTCTTTTTAACTTCTAATTCAACCTTAGTTCCGCATTCTTGGCAAAATTTCTCAGTACTCTTAACTGGTTTCTTACAATTTCTGCAAGGTTTTATAATTGGTTCTTCTTTTACAATATAACCTTTTTTTCCAGAAAATAGTTCTCCCAGTGTGCTTTTTATAGCCGGATTGTTTGCTTGATCTCTTAAATCTAGATTGCTCCCCATTTTATTTCATCTTTTTAGTTACATCTAAATTTTTATTACACTTTTGACACTGAAATCTCAAACTTTCAATTAATTTTCCTTTCATGTTTTCTTCATCTAAAACTTTAACTTTTTTTCTTTTGAACGGAACTTGCAATTCTCCTTTATTTGCACAATATTGACATATATATTGTATGCTTGCGGTTAAACTATCTTCGTAAGCTTGCTCAGCAACAGTATAACCGCATTCAAGACATTTATATTCTTTTGCTCTTATCTGTGCTCTGCCTGTTTTAGGATTTTTTGGTTTTCCCATTAAACATTTTCCGCATTTAGAGCATTTTTCACGAAGAACCCAGCATCTGATCTTACCCTTATCACCAATTATACGATTAGTAAAATACACACATTCGTCCATTGATTTTGGTTCTTGTAATGCCATGTGTTTAGAAATTTAATTAAGGTATTTAAAGTTTATGGGAACAGTTTACTAAGAACTTCTTGCCATTCATTAAAATTCATTTGATATATTTTTTTATCTTTAAAACTTAAATCCGATTCAAATACGTTTTTTAGTTTCTTGTCGCTTTGAAGATAAATGTTTCTTAGTACGACTTCTTTTTCGTTTAATCTTCTTGGGATTATTTCTAAAATTTTTGAATCTACTCTCGGAACTGGATAAAACGAATTTTTATTAATTTTAAGTAATTCATTGACGTTAAAAAAATGATTCATTATTAAATTTAATACTCCTTTCTCCATGAAAGTTTCAGGAAACATTAAAATTGCTTTTTTAAAGTTCATTTTAACTAGTTTATTCATTAATGGCTCGCAAATTGAATAAGGAACATTTGAAATTATTTTATCAAAGTTTCCATTATATTTTAATATACTATTATTTATAACTTTAAATCCTGGAAATCTTATTCTTAATTCTTCAAATAAGTCTTTGTCTATTTCAATTAAGGTTACATTCCCTTTTAAAAACTGGGTTAAAACACCTTGCCCAGGGCCAATTTCCAGGATTTTTTCATTTTTTCTTGCATCTAAGAAGGAAACTATCTTTTTAGCTACTTTTTCATCTTCTAGGAAGTGTTGGTCATATTTCATAATATATTTAAATAAGTTAATCTTTATAATTTTAATGAAAAGAGGTTATAAATTTTTTAAGCACATTTTTGATAAAGAAGTAAAAATTAGAACGTATGAGATTAAGGATTTTAAAAAATACTTGAAGAAAAAAGAGAGATATGAATTACCAATAAATCCTAGAAAAAAAAGATTAAAAAGTTATAAAGGATGTAAGGTATTTATTGTAAATGGGGAATTAATAAGGGATAATATTGATATAGATTACGTGATGGGTGGCAATGGTTTTAGATATTTATACATTCCGATAGATGAAATTTGGGTTGAGGATAAATATTACAAAACAAAAGAGTTTAATTATATTGTTTATCACGAACATTCTGAATTAAAACTAATGAGAAAAGGTTTAAATTACTCTGATGCCCATGACCTTGCATCTATAAAAGAACTAGTAAAAAGAGGGAAATAATCTTATTAAATTAAAAAGATTTATATTCTAATTTTGCTTGTTTTATATCGAAGCAAAATGGTTAAAAAAGCTCAAATGGTCATAGAGTTTTTGTTGACATATGGGTGGTCCATCATAATTTTATTAGGTATAATAATAACCTTCTCTTCATTATATGTGTTTAAAATTCCCCCTTGCCCGACAGAATTTCAGATTGCTGGAGATGGATTTACTTTATTAGGTCAAAAATTTATGGGCTCGGATTCAGAAGTTAATGAATCTCAAAATCTTTTTTACATAATCTTAAAGAACACCCCCTTAAGTATGGTTACAATTAAAAATATAACGATACTTAAAAACGGTGTTGAATGTGGAAATTTTAAGTTTCCAAACGGTTACACATTGGGAAGTGGTCAAGTAACTAATGTTTTACAGGAGAAATTAGATAACTCCAATCCAGATTGCGTTGGAAAAGTTAATTCGTGTTATGAATTTGATGTAAAAATAAAGTACAGTGGGGGGATTGCGGGTTTGTTAGATAAAGTTTCAGACGGCACACTTTCCGGGAAGTTTCAGAACTTAGGGGATAAATGGATTCTTGGAGAGTTTGTTTTTGATAATAGTACAGGAAACGAGATTATGAAGAATAGGGGTGGTGAAAAATTAAATGTTTGTGCTCCTGAGGCACCCCAGATTTCACCAATATGGCAAGGCGGAACCCCCGCAGGAATAATTACATGGGATTTACCAAACGGGTGCAGTTCTGGCCAAGTTGGTCAAAAAGGTTTCGCTAATGTCTGCGGGTCAGAATTTAATGTAACAAATCTTGCAAAGGGTTGGTTGCACGCAACGCTGTATGTAGATTCAATTTTTTCAAATAGCGAGGTATATTTAGGCGGAAATGCAGTATATTATGATGTTAATGCTTCTGAGCCTAAAACAAACGGGATATGCATGAATGATAATTTATATTTCTATGTAAATGGTTTGTTAAAGTATTATGGCGGGACAACAGGAAAAATGATAGGAAATGCCAGTACCTATCAAACAGGGGATGAGGTTTTAAAAAATTGTGGAAATTGTGAATCGGTGGATAGCTCAAAGTGGTGTATTCCTGCATTTGAACTAACAACAGCTGGCTTCAATTTCGGCCAGCAGAACAATATTGATATTCTGGTCGAAGATTTTTGTAAAGGTGGGGGACAAGCACATGCAGGAGGAATGTCAGAATTGTCAATAAGGTTAGTTTAAGTTTTAAAAAGAATTTAATTATGTTTTCTAAAATTTCTTTTACGATACCTTCCTTGATCTCTAAAAGGTTTTGGAGAACGATAATGCCTATTTTCTTCTCTTGATCTTTCACCTTTGATTAAAGGAATTTTTTGAAAATCTGGAGTTTCTAGTTTTTGTACAACTAATGAACGATCTTCTAAAACTTTTCTGAAGTTATCATAATCGTGATCTGAAAGCAGAGAAATAACTTTTCCATTTTTTCCTGCTCTTGCAGTTCTGCCAATTCTATGAATGTATTCGTTTGAGGTTTTTGGGATATCATAATTGATAATATGAGAAACATTTCTTATATCTAAGCCACGAGCTGCAACATCACTTGCTAATAAAATATTAAACTTATGATTATGGAACATATCGATTGCCTCTGTTCTTCTATTTTGTGATAAGCCACCATGTATTTTTCCTGTTTTAATTCCAACATGCCCTAGATTTCTATGTAAAATGTCCACCATTCTTCTTGTTGAACAAAAGATTATTGTTAATTCTTTATCTCCTTGTTTTAATAAATGAGCTAATAATGAAAATTTGTCTTTACTCGGAATGTCATAATAATTCTGAAGTAGTTTTCCTTCATCAACATATGATTTAATTTTAACTAAAACAGGGTTTCTCATGTAGTTTTTTACGATGTGATGTACTTTAGAAGAGATTGTAGCGCTAAAAAGCAATGTCTGTCTTTCTTTCTTTAAATAAGAGATTATTTTTTTAATATCATCTATAAAGCCCATTTCAAACATTTTATCTGCTTCATCTAAAACTAAAGAATTAATTTTGTTTAATTGAATTGTTTTTCTTTTAATATGATCCAAAATTCTTCCTGGAGTTCCTACAACAATTTCAGCATATCTTAATTTATCCATTTGCGGGTTAATTGCAACACCGCCGTAAACTGGAATTATATTTAGTTTTTTGTACTTAGAAAATTTATGCATCTCCTTATTAACTTGCTCGCATAATTCTCTCGTTGGAACAAGAATTAAAAGCTGCAATCCTTGGTTAGACAGGATTTTTTCTATTAATGGCAAGCCGAAAGCTGCTGTTTTTCCAGAACCAGTATAAGACTGAGCAATTACATCTTTTCCTTCTTGAACAAGAGGAATTGTTTTTATTTGGATCTCTGTAAATTCTGTAAATCCTAAATCATTTACGGCTTGAATTAATTCTTGTTGTAAATGTATTCCGTGTATCATTTTATAAATATAGTTCTAAAAATGGGTTTATAAAAGAGTAGTATTTTGAGAAATGCTCCCGCCGGGATTTGAACCCGGGTTATCGGCTCGAGAAGCCAATACCAAAGCTTAGGTTCTAGAACTTTCGTTTGCATCCCAAAGAAATTAATTTTATATTTATACTCCTGCCGGGATTTGAACCCGGGTTATCGGCTCGAGAAGCCGATGTCCTTGCCGCTAGACTACGGGAGCATAATTTAATCTCTTTAACTTGTTTTTATATAATTTACTATAATAACATAGCCCCGGGAAGATTCGAACTTCCATCCACAGATCCAGAGTCTGCGATCCTGAGCCATTAGACGACAGGGCTGTTTGCAGTAACCGGGAATCGAACCCGGATCCGAAGCTGTTTCCTTAATTATTGGGAAGCTCCAGTACGGACCATTGTACTATTACTGCTTATACAAATATTTAAATAAACGTGTTTTTTAAATGTTATTATGAAAAAAGAAAAAAGGTTGATAACAGCTGCCTTACCCTACGTCAATAATATTCCGCATCTTGGAAATATCGTGGGAAGTCATCTACCTGCAGATATATTTGTAAGATATTGCAGATTAATAGGCCATAATGCCATTTTTATAGGTGGAACAGATGAGCATGGGACTCCAATAGAGGTTGCGGCATTAAAAAATAAAACAACACCTAAAGAACTGGTCGATTTTTATTATAAAAAACATAAAGAGATATACGATTGGTTTAATTTCAGTTATGATAATTTTTCAAGAACAAGCAAAGAAATACACCACAAAACAGCCCAAGAATTTTTAAAAAAAGTTTATGAGAATGGTTACATTAAGGAAGATTACTTAGAAACACCTTTTTGCAATAATGATAAAATTTATTTAGCAGATAGATATATAGAAGGTACCTGTCCAATTTGTGGGTATGAAAACGCCCGTGGAGATCAATGTGAAAAATGTGGGAATATCCTAGATCCAATACAACTAAAAAATCCTTATTGTGTTGTTTGTAAAAAGCATGATATAGAATTTAAAAAAGTTAAACATTTATTTCTAGATTTAACAAAATTATCTAGCAAACTAGAAGTTTGGATTAAAAAAAATAAAGTTTGGAGGCCTCAAGTAAGGAGTATTGCTCTTGCTTGGATTAAAGGAGGATTAAAACCAAGATGTATATCAAGAAATTTAAAATGGGGAATCAAAATACCGTTCAAGGGTTTTGAAAATCTTGTTTACTATGTTTGGGCTGAAGCGGCTATTGGATATATAAGCTCAACAAAAGAATGGAATGAAGGTAAATGGGGAGATTATTGGAAAAGGAAGGGTTCTAAAATTTATAATTTTATAGGAAAAGATAACATTCCTTTTCATACTTTGCTTTTTCCTGGAGAGTTAATAGCACATAAAGGTTATAACCTACCTTATAATGTTGTTGGATTGCAATATCTAAATTATGAACGAGGAAAATTTTCTAAAAGTAAAAGTTATGGAGTATTTTGCGAAAATTTGCCTAAAATTGATTTAGATACAGATTACTGGAGATTTTATTTATCTTTAATAATACCGGAGACTAGCGACACGGAATTCATTTGGAAAGATTTTCAAGAAAGGATTAACAAAGAATTAGTTGGAAATTTTGGAAATTTTATTAATAGAAATTTAAGTTTTATTTATAACAAATTTAGCGGTGAAATTCCTAAGGTGAACATTAAGAATAAAAATTTTATTAATGAGGTAAAAAAACAAATTAATGAGATAATTAAATTATACGAAAAAGTTGAATTAAGACGAGCATTAAATAAAATTTTAAAATTGAGTGATTTAGGTAATCAATATTTCCAGAAAAAGGAACCTTGGAAGAAGAATGATAAAGAAACTTTATTTATTTGTGTTAATTTATGTAAAGATTTAGCATTATTAGTACAACCTTTTATTCCTAGTTCATCATTAAAAATGTTAAAAATGTTAAATTCTAATGAAAAAGATTTTAGTAAATTAGGTAAATTTAATCTAAATGGAAAGATAAATAAACCTTATATACTATTTAATAAATTAGAGGACAAACAAGTAGAAAAACTAAAGATTAAGACTTCGAAAGTTAGTAAATTTTTTGAGGAATAAAATGTTCATACTAGACGAAAATAAATTGAGGATGTTGCATAATTTAATGAGAGAAAGAGGAATAATAAATGTAGATGTTAGTATGTTCTCTGATAAACAAAAAAAACAAATTTATGAGGGATATGGTGAGAAATTTTTAATGTATAATGGGATGGCATTTATGGTTAACTGTGTTTTATCTTATGCCTTTGCCAAAAATAAAGAGATGGTTGATAAAAAATTACGCGAGGAATTAGATTATGCATTTAAGGCTCAAGATTATGATTATGCTTTATTGTGTGCTAAATTATTGAATGATCCTGGAATGATTTCTTTTGTTAAAAATTATACAACCAAAGATAAATATGAAAAAGTTTTTGAACAAGTAAATAAATACCTTGTTGAGGTTAAAGATGATACCGTTCAATGATTTCAAAAAGTTAGATATTAGAGTAGGAAGGATATTAGATGTAAATGTCCATCAAAAGGCAGATAAATTATTAGTTCTAAAAATTGATATTGGAGACGAAGTAAGAACAATTGTGGCTGGGATTAAAGGATATTATGAAAGAGAAGAGTTAATGGATAAAAAAGTTGTTGTAATAACAAACTTAGAACAGAGAGAATTAAGAGGAATAAAAAGTGAGGGAATGATATTGGCTGCTGTTAAAAATGACAAAGTTGTTTTGTTGACCCCAGACGAGGATATTAAAGAAGGTGCTATTGTTCAATAAAAGAATTCTTTGTTTTTATTTAAAAAAAGAAAAAAAGGAATTAGAAGCACATTCCTTTATCACAACATTTGCACATTGCTCCCAATCCAATTAATATAAACAAGACGCTCCACCATTGGACGCCCCAAAATGTCCACCATCCAAAATTTTCGAATAGGAATAAAATACCTACAATAAGTATTACCAATCCAAAAGTTTTGTGGTGTGAACAACCGCACATTTTACTGCCCATCATACCTGTATCTCTTTTTGCTGGCATTATTAAAACACCTCCGTTTTTTAACTAAAATTATGATGCTTTAGGAGTATAAAAAGATTGTGAATGGGGCTGCACAGATTTGAACTGTGGACCTCTACCTTATCAGAGTAGTGCTATACCAGGCTAAGCTACAGCCCCCCAAGAATTAAAGTTCAATATAGAATTTATAAAGGTTTTGAGTAAAAAGAGTTTACATCTAATTCTCCGTTTAAAATAGCTCTTCTTTCTAATAAAGTAGTATGGGGAGGGCAAAAACCAAACTTCTTCCATATTTTATATTTTGTTAGATGTTTTGGTGATGTAAAACCTACTTTCTTCATCCACAACTCCAAGTTTCTTGATCCGTTAAGAGTTATATAATTAGCGATATGTGGGATATTATATCTATATGCTATAAAATTAAATCTGGCATGGGTATCAAATCCAAAATGATTAAGCATAGAATTAATATCCTTGGCTAAAGGAATACTAGAAGTTCCATAAGCAATAGTTGGATATTCATGTCTACCATTTTTTCCTTTAATTTTAAAACTTAGTGAAAATTCAGTATCCCCCATCCCTTTTAAAAAGTTTATTTTAATTTTTTGGGGTGCTTTAATGATAGTTTTTGGAAAAGTGTGCCCGGCTTTATTTCCTAAAGGCAAACCAATTGTTTTGTTTAGAAAAGTCAAAATTGATTTTGATCTAAAATATATTCTAATCATAGATCTTTTTATTCTTCTATCTTCCTGAATTTTACAATCAATATTGAAGAGCTTTTTTATTATGGGTATTAAATAGTTCATATACCAATCATATTCTTCAGTAAGATTACCGGAATAGCTAACCCAGTAGTCATAATTTTCTTTATTATGTACCATACTACCATCACCTAAATGTACTCCTACAAGATGTGCTAATTGCGACGTCAAAATTTTTGGAATCCTAATTTTTCTAAGTAAATCTTTTTTGCTAGACTCGACTTCAGACAAATTCAATTTCATAAAATAATAAATCAAAACTTATTTATATAGTTTTCTGTTCCGCACTGTATGTAATTATCAAAACTAATTTAATTGTCTTATAAAAACGTCCCCCGCAGGATTTGAACCTGCAACCCCGTGGTTTCAGCAATCTATAACAGCCACGTGCTCCACCAGGTTAAGCTAGGGGGACATCTTATTTAGAATTATTAGAAATTCTTTAAAAAGGTTTCTAATCAATAAAATCTTTATTTTAAGAAGTTATAAATCATTCTAAAAATTCTTTATTTTTTATTTTATTAGGCAAATAAACTTCACTAATAAAACTAATTCCTCTAGTTGATAATGACTGAATTTCAACTTTACCATTAAATTCTTTCATCATTTTAAATTGTCTTTGCCAGCTTTTGTTATCTTTGAACCAATCATATTGTGATACTTGCTTTATTCTTGCTAAATCTTTTTCATCTAATTTGATCAATTGTTTTTTTAGATCGTATTTAATAACATCATCCATAGTAATTCCGATATATTTACAATTAGGGATTGTTAACCTTTCAGAGGCATGAGCAAGAGCTATAGATCCGTATTTAACTACAGAATAGATGTATGCCCCATAAATATCTCCGTCACATAGAACATAGATTGGTAGCTTTTCTTCTTCAGATAATCTCTGTAATAATCTTCTTATTCCACGTGTAGTTTGACCTTGTGATGTTACTAAAATACAATTATTTTTTTGCCAAAATTTGTCTTCGTTCAATCTTTCAAAAACCGCTGCTTTTTCCATGTATAAAACATATTTTGCGTTCACTTTTTTAAAATCCAATTCATCCGTTATAGAAGGAACAGAATAACCACCTTTTCCTAGTTTGGAGCAATCTATAGTGTCGCCAGAATCAAGTAAAATAATATTCCCAACTAAACTCCCCATCTTATTTGCAGAAACATGTAGCTCTTCTCTTGACAGTCCAGTTATAACCTCTAAATCCTCAATTATACTATCAGATTCTGTTTGTTCATCAACTATGTTAACGTTTGTTCCAGGTATTGTCCTTTTAGTTATATAGAATACCCCCCTAAGATGTTCGTGCTTATTTGTATCAATTAATTCTTTTTTTAATATGGAAGCAATTTCAATAGTCTGCAAAAACTTTTTAGCATGGGCAACATTAAAGAAATATCGATTGGAGGTCTTATCACCTAATTCCAAGGTTTTAGTTTTTTCATTAAAAATTACATTACTCAAAGCTCTTATGGGAACAATAATGCTGGGATTTTTATTTTTAGAAACATCCTTAATTACATTGTCTCCTAATTCTTTTAATGTTTCTGCGACTTTATTCTTTTTTGCCATTTTCCCCATTCCCTGCTCCTAAAGAAGGAAGTTCTTTTTTTAATAATTTTTGTAATTTTTCTTCCAGCTCTAATTTTTTACTTCCAGTTAAATTACTTAAAGAAGTTGCTAGTTCTGGAATATATTTTTCAAATAAATCAATTTTATCACGTTGCTCTGCTGCCCTAATATGTTTATGAATATAAATGCTTAATTTTCTCCCGCATTCTTGTAATGCGAGCTTAATTTCTTTAATAATTTCTTCGTAATGGGCTATTGCTTCTTTTGCCTCATTTGTAAAAGGGACCCAAACACTTGCCATATGAACCAAAATTATTGCGGGTCCTGTCGGCATATTACTTCCACTTTGATTTAAACCATAAGATTTCCAGCTGGTTTCTGAAACAGATTCTGTTATCGCACAGGCACCTTGCTGATATAGTAATGGAACCCTATTAGCAAATCTCATTAATCTAACTTGGGCTTCTTTCTCTAATTCCCCCCCATAAGCAATTCCAACTTCTATAATAAAAGGCATTCCCCTATAAACAGATGGTGAACGTGTTGATGTAACATAAAAATCAGCGTTAATTTCTTTTCTTAATCCTTTTTCAAGTAATTCTGCTTTTATTGGGCTCAAGCAATCACTTGGTGGAGCAGAAATTTTAGTTTCTTGTAATGATTTAAATAAAGACTCAACTTCTTTTTCTTCTAAACTTTTTGGTTTTCTCTCTGTTTTTAGTTTTGCATTATCACATATTTCTTTTGTTGTCCCTGGTCCAATTCTTGAAAAATCATTTTGTAAAAAACCAGCAAGAGTATTTGCGCGGGTGTCTTGCAGCATCTTAATTAATTGTCCTAATTCAATTCCATAAGGATGTGGTTTAATCTCTTTTGGTTCAATTGGAAGTTCATCTGTTACTCTTTTGTATTCAAATTTTTCTTTTTCCGGGGTTATATAAATAAAAGTCGAATGTGGATTCACAATTGCAGTTTCTTTTACGTACTCGTCTACACTTTGCTTTCCTTTTAGATATCTTCCTTCAATTTCAATTTCAATTTTAGTTCCATTATCCTTATCCCATTTTATTTCCTTATCTATTAAGATATTTGGTTCATTCTTTTTTGTATCAATCTGCAATTCAAAATAATGAGCTTCTTTTTTTGGGTTAATTCTGGAATAAATTTTAGTTGATTTTCCTGTTGTTAATTGAGAATAAAGAACAGCTGCGCTTATTCCAATTCCTTGTTGCCCCCTGCTTTGTCTCATAGAATGGAACTTGCTTCCGTATAACAATTTACCAAAAATATTTGGAATTTGCTGCTTTATAATTCCAGGACCATTATCCTCAACAATAACAATAAATCTATTTTCATTTATTTGTTTAAGTTCGATTTTTATTTCTGGAAGAACTTTCATTTCTGTACATGCATCTAAAGAATTATCAACAGCTTCCTTAACAACCATCATTAATGCTCTGGTTGGGTTATCAAAACCAAGTAAATGTCTATTTTTTAAAAAGAATTCGGAAATTGAAATCTCCCTTTGATTTTTTGCTAATTCATATGCTTTTATGTTTTCTGCCATTCTGCACCTGCTTTTTTAAGTTTTCTTTGTCTTTGTAAGTAAGCATAAACTTTTCCGTGTCTGCTTCCAGCCAATAAATTATTTAAAGCATGTCTAGCAATATCAACATCCTCAACTTTTCCAATCATTGCTATTGTTTTGCCATAAATGGATAAATCAACGTTTGTTAAATATTCAATCATTTCCTTAGCTTTTCCTTCTCTGCCAATTACCCTTGCTTTGATTCTTTTTAAATCATTCCTTGTATTTCTTGCATAATCTCCAATATTAATAATTTCAAAAATACTTTCATCATCTAGTAAAGAAAGAGCCTTATCTGGATTAAATCCACGGGCTATTGCCTGAACGATTTGTTTTGCAGTATAAACACCAAGTCCATCTTCGCCTGTAATTATGACATCACCTTCTTTTGAATCAACTTTTATTTTTGTATTGGTTAGCCTTGCTATTCTTCTTTTGATTTCTCCTTTTTTACCAATTAAAATTGCGATTCTTTCTTTTGCAATCTTAATCTCGTCCATTTTAGAATTCTTCTAGATTTTCCAAGTCCTTTATATATCCTTTCTTTTTTAGCCAAACAACTTGATTTGGTTGATATTTAAAAATTACATCTCCTTTCTCATTATCATATTCCCAAGGTTCTATTAATAAAACATCTCCTTCCCTTATCCATAATTTTCTTTTTAATCTTCCAGGAATCCTGCAAATTCTAGTTTTTCCATCTAAACACTTTACTCTCATTCTGCTGCCGCCTAATCTTTGCTCAATAATTCCAATTACTTCTTTATCTCTTGGGATTTTTATTCTAAATTCTTCTTGAGGTGGTTGTTGTTCCATTATAACACAAGAAATTAGTCTTTTTATAAACCTTTTGCAAGTTATAATTCATTTATCTCTTCTTCATTTAACCTAAAACAAACAGTTGTTCTATAAACTAATCTGCTTGTAATACGATTTCTTCCGTACAAACTTCTGGATTGCGTTACTTTCCCTGGAAATCTTTTTTTTAGTTTCTTTCCGAGTTGTATCAAGAAAAATTTATTAGTTAGATATATATCAAATCCGAATTTCTTTAGAACTTCTTTTGTAATAAAGACTTTTCCTGCTTTTTCTATTTCTTTGTAAACATAATCGAGGACTTTTTCATTACCTGGCCTGATCTGTAAGATTCCTTCATAAGATTGCGATTTTGTATATATCATCATTCAAAAACCAAAGCGTGTGGAATATTCTTTATTATAATCACGTTTCCCTTTTTAATAATATTTGCTTTTATTGCAATTTCAATAGAATGTTTTCCAACAATGTTGACATTTCTGGAGTTTTTCATTATTCTGGCAGCATCTTCATCTTCCATTAATTCACCTTTGTAAAATCTTTCTGTAATTTCCAGCTTAAGATTTTTTTCCTTAAATGTTTTTCCAATTAAATTTTTATCACAAAAAGCAACAACTTCGGAATTCTGGCTTACGTTTCTTTTTACATAAATCATATTTTCGTTCTTAATGGATGTTTAGCACCACATGCTGTGCATTTTATTGTTGTAACCCTTTCTTCCTTAATTAAATTTGTGTCTGGTTTTTTGCAAACAGGACATAAAACAAATTCTTCTGCATATTGTTTTATCTTTTCATTCACCAAAGATGCTGGAATTTTTCTTCCTAAAATTAATCTAGGACCATCAACATTTCCAGGAGTAGCTAATTCTCTTAACAAGTATTTTAAAAACTGAGCTTGGTCACGATGAAATTCTTTTACAATCGCAGTAAAGTTTGAGATAATTGTTTTATTTCCTTGTAAATGTCCCAAGGCTTTTGGTATTTCAAACCTTTCAGTACTTATATTAACTTCTGGCAAACTTGATTTTGCCTTCTTTAATAATGCTTCATATTCATTTTTCATGAGAATATTCAATAAATGGGATTTTTAAAGGTTTTTATAACAATAATCTAAACTTATTTCCAATGGTATAAACTTGTCCTTCTTTAATTAATTCTTCAATAACAGAATTTATACCATGAATGTCAGCATGTAATTTTTCTTTAACTTCTTCTAAACTAATTCCTTCTTTTTCTTCATAAGCCTCAATTAAACTAAGAATTTCATTTCTTAAATTAGAGGTTGTAAACTTAATTTCTTCAACTTCAATTTTTTCTTCTTTATTGCTAATGGGATAAGCATTTAGGTTTTGAGTTTCATTCGGTTTACCATAAGTTTCAATTAGTTCTAGTTTTCTTGCAGTTTCCCAATCAACATTCATCTTCTTAACCACATTTGGAATTAAATAAACTTCTTCATTATACTTTTTAACCTTTCCCACAACTAAAATAATTTCTCCAACGTTGATATCTCGTAACAATCTTGTATCTTCTCTCCAGGTTTTAAGTCTTATTTCTTCACTTCCGTCATCCAATGTTATAGAAGCATAATTTTTATCATCAGATTCCATTTTATTTACAACGGTCGCAACAATGTTCACCTTAGAAATTTGAGTATTATATAACTCAACATAATTACTCTCAAATTCACCATGAGTTTCGACATAATTGCTATTTAACAAATCCGAGATCCAAGTCTTATAAGCAGTTAAACGATTAATAGCCATTTTATAGTAAACTTATTTGTCCTTTTTTTGGTTCAAAAATATATCCTTCTCTTTTTAGCTGTTCAATAATCTCTTCAACTTGTGCTTGATTTATATCACGAACTTGAGCTTCATCAATAACATCTTGCAAAGAAATAACTTTTCCAACTTTTTCTTCTAATCTTCTAACCATCTCTCTTATTATTATAATCTTAGATCTTTGAGATGTTGTAACTCCTGTTGTAATCCTATCAATATCAATTTGACCTGTTTCGTAATCAAATCCTACTTGCATTAGGCAATGTCTTAATAAGTTTATAGATCGAATTGCATCTTCTTTGGTTACTTTATCAGATAACCTTAGTCTAGCAGAACCTTCTGCCAATCTTACTAAAGCTTCTAACTGCCTAGCACTTATTGGAATAGGCCTTAATTCGCCTTCTCCTTTTTGTGCTGAATTACGCAATGTAACATAAAAATTTTTAATTTCTTCTATTGCTTCATCTGTTAATTTAGGAAATATTTTTTGTTTTGCATAAGAAATATATTTTTTAAGTAATTCTGTTGGTATTTTGGGTTTTACATCTTCCGGTTTTTTTTGCAGATTTAAAACATGGGTTGCAATTTTTGTATCTAATTCTGAATTAGGAAGATCTCTTATTGGAAATATTAAATCAAATCTGTTAATTAAAGTTGGAGGGAGATCTATTTGAGAGGCTATTGGTGTGTAAGGATCAAACCTTCCTAGCTTCGGGTTTGCTGCAGCCAAAACAGTTGTTTCTGCCCTTAATGTTGCTTGTATGTTTGCTTTAGCAACAGAAACTCTTTGCTGTTCTAAGGCTTCATGCAAAGCATCTCTATCTTCGCTAGACATCTTATCTAATTCGTCTATAAATAATTGTCCGCCATTTGCTAAGACCATTGCTCCACCTTCCAAAGCCCATCCTCTTAAGAACTCATCTTTAACAACACTTGCCGTAAGTCCAACACCCGAGACTGATTTTCCAGCTACTAATCTTCCTTTTGGGGCAATTTTTGAAACAGAAGAAAGCATTGTACTTTTTGCTGAATTATGACAAACAATACCATTTGCAATAAACGAATGGGTTATTGGAACTTCAAAATCATAAACGTCAATAATGCCATTAGGAATAATTTCTTTTATTTTTTCATACCTTTGTAAAGGTTTCGCTCTCCAAGACCTAGTTCTTATTAATGCTAAAACTTCATTTTGTCTGTTTATTTTTTTAAATGATTTAAAACCAATATGCTTAGCAAATAATTTCATATCATAAGATCTTCTTATACATAAATTTTCGTCAATTATTCTGGAATGGATTCCAAAATAAAGAAGAAGCAATTGAACATCTTTTAATAGATCTGGAGATCGAGATTTTAGTTGTATGGCTGTTCTACCCCTTCCTTTAGCAAATGCACACCCATCTGCTTCAAATAACCAACTTAAAAATTCTGCAATAACTTCATTAGGACTTTTAAAAATCTTATCTGGAACCCGTTTGTCAGATAAAAATGAAAGATTTTGCGCTATTTGTTTGCTATTAATTTCCAAGAGGTGCATTCTTTTTTTTGAATTAATTCTTCTTAAAACTCCGCCTTCATTAATTGATTTTTGATTTTCTTTAGGTACTACTGTAAAATATCTTGCTGTAACGTTAAAAGTTTCTTTCCACAAATCGACAAGTTTGGGTATAAGATCTGTTTCTTCATCATTGATATAACAAGTAATTCTATAAGGATTTGGTGGCACATGCCCGTCTCCTAAAACATATCCGTATAAAGCACCAAGACTTTTATTAAGTTTAGTAGGCAAAACTACTTCTTTTAAAGGTGCAGATTTAGATTTAAGTTTTATAAAGTTAGTTTCTGTTAAATTTTTAATATTATTTGGGATTTTTGGCATAACCCTTATTTTAGTATTTACAATAAGTTCATCGGTTCTTACCCATCCCTCTTTTGTTAAAAAAGGCTGATTATAAGTGCAAATTACTTCTTTGCCTGTTTCTGTAATTATTTTTAAAGTTGGTTGTTTTTTATAATGATGAAAAACTGTAGCAACATCATAAGGAGAATCATTTTGGTTTTTTCTAATTTTACTAACATACTCTTTTATTTTTTGTAAATGTTTATTGCCAAGATTTTCTATCTTATTCATCCCTTTATAATAAAGCGCAATTTTTGAATCTCCAGCAATGCACCCAGGATCACCAACTAACAAAATATGAATATCTCCCCTTATTGTTGTTCCATCTTCTTTTTTCTTTTTAACTCCACCCATTAATTGTAAAGCTAAAGCTTCTTTGACTTTATCGTGACCATATACACTTGAGGCAATAGAACTTGTGAAGTCCTCATAAATTTTTGGATTTTGACTTAAGTTTTTAATTTCTTGTTCATCTTTATCATTGATTTCAACGTCCCAATATGTTTTTTCTATTGGATCAATATAATTTGTTTCCATCATTATATCATATCTTATTGACTGTGCTCCAGATTTTAATGTAATTGGAACTTCTTTTACAACTCCATTAACAACAACTTTACTTCCAGGTGTTGTGTGACGTTCCATTTTTGGTTCAACTAAATCTTCTTTTAAGAAAATGCTTAACCTCTTTGGCTGATCTCCGCTGTCCAAAGATTCAGGAACTTCTTCAAGAACAAGTCTTTGAGCATCTACTAAATCTTTGCTAACTAATCTGAATTTTCCCCTTCTACCACATGAGCATCTAGTTGGCTCACGGAATTTTGTGTCTAGTTGTAATAACGTAATTGTTGTGCCACAAGAAGGACATTCGAATTTTGCAGAAGTTACTTGAGGACGAACTTCAGAACCTTGTCTTACAATTCCTTCTATACAAATGAACTTGTCTAGGTGACTGCTTCTTAAATCTCGAATTAAAATTAATTGGTCTTTTGGAAGATTGAAAAAACGTGCATGAAAGTTTTTAATGTTTAAATCTAAACTTTCAATTGAAAGTTCTGCAGCCCTTATAGTATCTTCAGGATTTTCCAAAAGGCTGTCTGCCAGCTCGTGATCAAATTTAGCAAGTTCATTGAAATTAAGTTTTATAACATTGATTCCTCGTGCTGCTAAATTATGTAGTTCATCATGATAAGCAGACTCCATGAACTCTTTAAATCTTTCAATTTGTTCATTTGCATCCATCAACATTTTATTTTACTTTTTTCAAGGTTATAATTAATTTTTTAACAGCTTCTCTTAATTTAACTTCTGACCTTGTCCCAGTACAAACGATTTTTCCATTGCTGAATAACAAGAATGTTGCCCTTGTTCCTGGTAACTTATAGACTAATCCTGGGAATTGCTCTGGTTCATATTCTGTATTCTCAAGCTTCATTGCTAACGAATTTAGATTTAAATCCATATTAATTGTTCCAGAAGCAACCATATTTTGTACAATAATTTTTGGCTTGACTGTAATTTTTATCCTTATTTTTCTTAAGTTTTCAATAATTTTATTTATTGATTCCTTAACCTTGCCTAAAGATTTTGCCCCGGTACAAACGACTTTTCCAGAACTAAAAATCAACGCAGAGGTTTTAGGATTTTTAATCCTCATAACCAGACCAGGAAATTGTTCTGGGTTGTATTCCGTGTGAGGAAGAACCTCAGCGAGTTTTATTAATGGTATGTCATGTTCTAAACTTGTAGAAATAACAATATTTTGTATTTTAATCTTAGACTTATTTTTCATTAGTTAACCCCCCTCTTTTAAATGTTTGTTTATAAATGAATAGAAAAGTATATAAATCTTGTTTATAAATGAAGTGTAATTACTTAAAAAACGTAAAAAATCTTTTAAATCTTTTTTGGGAAAGTTTTGAAACTAATTCCTCTATTTCTTTATCAATGGCGGAAATAAGTCCTTCGGCATGAGCTACGTCTGATTTAGTTAAGATATAACAATTCTTATACTTTCGATATTTTTGATAATTTTTATTAATAAAAGAATTTAAATACGTTGATAACTCTAAATATCTTTCGAATGCCGGCCCATCATCATAACCAATATCAAAAAGAATGCTACCGATGCGACTTCCATAAATCACCAAGCCTCTGTAATAATCTTCAGCTCTGTGATAATCATTAAGACCATCGATATTTAACCCAAGATTAAGAGAAGAAATTAATGTTTTAGTTATCTCCCTTATCTCCTTAAAGTTTTTTATTGCAATTTGATTAGAAGATTTTTTTTTATGAATTGTCCCAACCATAGGAAAAGGTTAGCTTAACAAATATAAAAGGCTTTCTAAACGAAGGGCTCAGTTGAAAGTCTCTAATTTAATAGCTTAAGATTGTAGGCTATTGCCTTACAATATAATTCTGCCTTAGCAGAATTAATATTTCTTGTTAATGTATAACCCCCATATCTTCTTTTTAATCCGCCTTGCCCAGATTCAATCAAACTTCTTTTATGATATTCTTTCTCTGAATAAATTTTCATCTGTTTTTTTCTGTAGAATCCCCTCCGGACATTCTTTCTCGGCTTAATTAAAGTCTGAATATTGTTGTCGTAACAATATTCATGTAGAAACTCTGCATCGTATGCAGAATCTCCAAATAATTTTTTCATGGAAGAATATTTCTTAAGCAAATAATTCTTCATCTTTAATATCATGCCTTGGTTTAGCTCTAATCCTTAGAGCTAAAAATTTCTTTTTATCAATATCAAAGAAAGATGATAATTTAATGTACCTCTTTACCGGCTCTTGTCTGTCTATTCTATGAATGTAGTGATAGCTGGGATTGTTTCTGCTGATTCCAGTGCTATCAACCGCAACATTATTGTGTTTTATACCAGCCGTTAACTTTAGCACGGAATTCCATAACATTAATGGAATTCTTTTTCTGCTTTTGCATAAAGCAGAGTAACTAGGAACTTTGAACCCCAACAATTCAAGAAAGTAAACCGCTCTTCGAAATGAAAACTTGCAGACTTCCATCACTATAAAAGCAAACAAATGATGTTTTAATTGATATTTCTTCGGACCATAATGATGCAAGAATCTTGGACAGCCAATCTGCTTTAACAAACGGTTAATTTTATTTAGTAGTTTAACTTCTCTTTTCTTATTCATTTGGGTTCTCCTCTTTAACCCCAATTCATGTTAAGGAGGAGTTCCTCCTTATAAGAATTTAGATTTTCAACTGAGCCTAAACGAAGAACACTTGTAGGAAATTTTTAAATTTTCTTAAACCAAACCTCGAATTCTTTCTCGCGTATTTTAAATTTATCTGTAAAGTTAGATTTAAGTTCTTTCACAAGTTTGGCATTTGCAACTTTCTTAATTAGCTCGTTGTCTAAATCAACTTTAGAATTAATGTGAAGTTCTATTTTATCATTTTTATTAAGTTTAGCTTGTTTTCTTAAGTCTTGTATTCTTCTTAGAACTTCTCTCGTAAATCCTTCTTTCTCAAGTTCTGGAGTTAAGTTTGTATTTAATTTTACATTTGTTTCTTCTTTGGTTATTCCAAAAATAATTTTTCTGCAATTAACTTGTTTTTTTATTAAAGATTCAAGTTTTTTAACAGAATTTAGAATATTTTTATTTTTACTTTCAACAATTATCTCTTTCAAAGGCCATCTTACTCCGATTTGTTGCTTATTTCTTTCTGCTAATATTTGCTGTATAATTAATTTTGAATTATCAAAGTCATGCTCTAATCCATTATTAATATATTTTTTATCTGAATCTGGCCACGAACTTAAATGAACGCTTTTGTTCTCAATACTTTGATACAAGTAATCAGAGATGTAAGGTGCAAATGGTGATAATAACTTGCTTATTCTTTCAAAAATGTAATCAAAGATAAATCCAACAGTTGTATCATTGTTATCTACCCTATCACGAACTAATTTTATATAAGTTCTGGATAAATCTTCATTAACAAAATTTATTATTAAAGAAATGCATTTATGATAATTGTGTTTTTCTAATTCCTTTGTAAATTCATTAATTAAATTATTTGCTCTGCTCAATATCCATTTATCTTCCATTTGTAATTTTGGCTTATTTGTTGATTTAATATTTTTTGAATATTGATATGAATTCCATAAGATTGTTAGGAAAGGCATTACTTGTTGATTAATTAAATTTAAACTAAATCTTTTTTGATCTCCTGGCTCGTTAACACAAAATTGCAACCTTGTTGCATCGACACCAACTTTATCAAAGACGTCAAAAGGATTAAGGACATTTCCCTTGCTCTTGCTCATTTTTTCCCCATCTTCATCTACGACATGACCCGCACAAACAACATTTTCATAAGCATTTTTTCCAAATAATAAAGTTCCAAGAACATGTAATGTGTAAAACCACCCTCTTGTTTGATCAATTGCTTCTGCTATAAAGTTATATGGAAAATTTTTCTCAAAAAGCTCTTTGTTTCCAAATGGATAATGAAACTGGGCGAACGATGCAGAACCAGAATCATACCAGCAATCAATAACATCTGGAACTCTCGTCATTAACTTTCCGCATTTATCACATTTTATTTTTATTTCATCTATTGATGGCTTATGCAAATCTATTTCTTTTTTAATTCCAGATTTTTCTTTTAGCTCTTTTATACTTCCGATAATTATCTCATTTTTACAACTACATCTCCAAATTGGCAATGGAGTTCCCCAGAATTTTTTTCTTGATAATGCCCAGTCTTTTGCTCCTTCCAACCAGTTTCCAAACCTCCCTTCTTTAATATGACTAGGAACCCAGTTTATCTTTTCATTATTTTTTAATAATTCTTTTCGCATGCTGCTTACTTTAATAAACCATGAAATCATGGCATAATAAATTAAAGGCGTATTACATCTCCAGCAAAATGGATAAGTGTGGGTATAATTTTCTTTCTTAAACAATATTTTATGTCTATCAAGATATTCTATAATTTTTTCATCTGCTTTTTTAACAAATAATCCTTTAAAATCTGTAACCTCAGAAGTAAAATGACCTTGATCATCTATTGGCTTAACAAAATCTATTTTATTTTGTTTACAAGCTTCAAAATCATCTTCACCAAAAGCCGGAGCTAAATGTATTAAACCAGTTCCTTCTTCAGCAGATACAAAATTAACTAAAATAATTTTAAAAGAGTTTTTCAAATCTTTGAAATACGGAAAAAGAGGTTCATATTTTATATCTTTTAATTTTTCTCCTTTAAATTCTTCAATTATCTTATGGTTTTTAAAGAATTTATCTGCTAAGCTTTTTAATAAAACATATTCTTCATTTCCTTCTTTCACAACTGCATAAACTAAATTTTTATCTGTTCCGATAGCTAAATTACTTGGCAGGGTCCATGGTGTTGTTGTAAACGCTAATAGGTATCTATTTTTATGATTTTTAAGTTTAAATTTAACATAAATTGCTGGTTCTGTAATATCTTTATAACCTTGGGCAACTTCGTGAGAACTTAGGGGAGTTTCGCATCTTGGACAAAATGGAACAACTTTATTTCCTTCATATAATAATTTTTTATTATATAGCTCTTTTAAGGACCACCATATGCTTTCAATATAATTATTCTCTAAAGTAATGTAAGGATGCTCTAAATCTATCCAAAAAGCCATTCTCTTTGTTAGTTCATCCCATTCTTTTATGTGAGAAAATACAGAATCTCTGCATTGTTTATTAAATTTTTCTATACCGTAATGTAAGATATCTTTTTTAGAGTTTAATTTAAGCTGTTTTTCAACTTGAACTTCCACAGGCAACCCATGGCAATCCCATCCTCCTTTTCTAGGAACAGTATAACCTTGCATGTTCTTAAATCTACAGAATAAATCCTTAAAGACACGAACTTCAACATGATGCAGTCCAGGGGGTGCGTTAGCTGTTGGGGGGCCTTCTAAGAAAGAATAAAGCTTCTTTTTGGGATTATATTTTAAAGTGGCTTTAATTTCCTTGTCTTGTTTTTGCCATAATCTACTTATTTCCTGCTCAACGTGTTTAAAATCATACATACCTTAAAGCCTTATTATGTAATTTAAATAGTTTTCTAGGAGGAAATAAAAACATTTATATATCTGTTTTGATAATAGGGATTAACAGTTATTATCCTACTTCTAAGGTAGATGGTAACTGTGATAAATAAAGTATATAGGGGGAAAATAAATATGTACAATAAGAATAGAAGATTCGGTGAAAGAAGAAGTGACGGCGGCGGAAGCTTTGCTCCTGTTAATGTGGGAGATGAAGTAGAAGTAAATATAGAAGCTGTAGGTGAAAAAGGGGATGGTATAGCAAAGATAAAAGGTTTCGTAATCTTTATACCTGGTGCAAAACAAGGTGAAAATGTTAAAGTAAGAATAACTAAGGTATTAAGAAAAGTTGGATTTGGTGAAATCGTTGGTGCTGGTAGTGGAAGTTCAAGCAGCGAAGAAACTAGCGAAGAAACAAGCCAAGACGAAGAAACTTCAAGCGAAGAAGATAATCAAGAAGTTAGTGAAGATTCTGAATCATTTGGTGAAGACGAGTAATCACAAATTATCAGTTTATCTATTTCTTTTTTTTATTTTTTACACAACTTTTATAAAGATTTATTATTTGCTTAGATCATGAGTAACTTGTTTATTGAAAAGTATAGGCCAAGTAAATTTGAGGATGTTGTCGGGCAGGAAGTAATTGTTGAAAGGATTAAAGCAATGACAGAACAACAAAACATTCCCCATATGCTCTTTAGTGGACCGCCAGGAACTGGCAAAACAACAACTGCTTTGATAATAGCCAAAACTTTATTCAAGGATAATTGGAAGGAAAATTTTTTGGAGATGAATGCATCAAGCGATAGGGGTATAGATGTTATTAGGGAACAAGTTAAAAATTTTGCCAAGACAAGATCAATCGGGGTTAATATCCCTAAAATTATATTTTTAGATGAGGCAGATGCTTTAACAAGAGATGCTCAAAATGCTTTAAGAAGAACAATGGAGCAGTTTGCAGATAATTGCAGATTTATTTTATCATGCAATTACTCGAGCAAGATAATAGAACCGATACAAAGCAGATGCGCAGTTTTCAGATTTAAACCATTAAATAAAGAAGATATTAAAAAGATAATATATAAAATAGCAAAAAATGAGAATTTAAGAATAGATGATAAAACAATTGAAGTTTTATATGATTTGAGTGAAGGTGATGTTAGAAGAGCTGAGAACATTTTACAAAGTTGTGCCGCTGTTTCAAATAAAATTGATGAAAAATCAATATATGGGGTTGTTTCGAGTGCAAATCCAAACGAGATTAAAGAAGTTTTAGAATTTTGTGTTAAAAATAATTTTATCAAAGCAAGAGATAAATTACTTAGTATAATGTTAAAACAAGGTTTATCTGGATTGGATATTATTAAACAAATTCAAAAAGAAGTTTTAAGTTTAAGTATAAGTGAAGATAAGAAATTAAGTTTTATTGAAAAATGTGGGGAAGTTGAATTTAGGATAGTTGAGGGAAGTGATGAGTTTATACAACTTGAGTCGTTATTAGCATTTATGAGCAAAAGATGAAAAAAGATGATTATGGATTTAAAAAAAGACAATTGTTATATAAGATTCTCAAAAATCTTGGAAAAGTAACTGAGAACGATGATTTAAATAAATTTGGCAAATTAAATGAAACCTATACATCCTTGTGCAAAGATTTATTTGGAAGCCATACACCATCTGGAACAGAGGGTTGGGATTGGGATATTGCAAGGAATTATTTAACATATGTTTCGCAGTATAAAAACTTTTATATGCACGATAGAATTAAGAAAGAAGAATACGATTCAAAAGTTGAAGAGTATTGGGGGAAATATTTAAAAATGTTGGAGAAACTTAAAAAAGTGTATTTAAGATGAAACTAAAATTCCAATACTCACAAGTGTATGATGAATTATTTAGTTATATGTCAAGAAATAAGTTTGATAATTCTCAAATATTGGATTTAGAAACATTCACAATAAGGTTAAGTAACCATTGGAAAGAAAAAGGAGATAAAGTAATAAAAGAGATTGAGAAAGTTTCTGGATTAAGATTTCAAAATAATGTTAACTGTTTTATTGTTAAACATTTAGGTTATAGGGCAATATCAGATCCATTTACAATTAAAGCCAGTAAAGATTTTGATTACCTTACGGCCGTTATAATACATGAATTGGTGCATGTTTTATTGAGGGATAATCAAACCATACTAAATTTGATTAATAAGAAATTTGCACATGAAGAAAGTGATTTTAAAGTACATTTTCCAGTTTTATTAATAGAAAGAAAAGTCGTAGAAAACTTATTTGGAGAAAAGTTTTTTACTAAAATCAAGAAAAAAGACGATCACAACCCTGATTTAGCTTATGAATGGAATGAGGTAAATAATATTTATGGTGAATTTAACGGAAATATCATAAAGTTTTTAGAAAAATGTTAATTAAAAATTGAATTTAATATTTCTAAAACATTCTTAAAGGTTTTTTCATTTAAGACATCGATTTCTTTAATAATTAAATCTTTTTTTATTCTTGTAATTGTATCTATTCTTATTTGGCTTTTATCATGTAAATTTTTATTTATTGTATCATTTGCATCAATTATAATAGAATAAGGTCTATCTTTTATGCTAGAAGTTATGGCACATAAAATAATATCATCATTTTTGTTAAATTTTAAATTCGAAAGAATTAATGCGGGCCTTACTTTAGTGCCTGTTTGATCTGAATAAGGAAATGGCACTAAAACAATAGATTTTTGATGCATTTTTACAAGTATTTTCTCCATACTTTCTCATCTTTTTCGTTATCCCAAACTTCTTTTAAGCTTTCTTCTGCCAAGGCATTCCAACCTTTTTCTTCTAGTTCTTTTTCTTTAAGTAATATCTTATTTATCTTTTCTTCTTTTTCTAAAATAAGTTTATCTCCTTGTTCAATTAGAATAAATCTCGTTCCATCTTTTATATTATGTTTTATTCTAATATTTTCCGGAATAACTAATTGTCCTTTTGATGATGTTTTTACGATTTCCATTTTAAGTAAGAATAGTAAGATTAAGCTTATTTATATACTTTTCGGTTTAAAGTTTTTAGAAAAATGTTAAGTTTAGTTATAACCAAATTCTTTTAATAGTTCAGATACCCTAACTTTAAATGATTTTAGGGCTTCTATCTCTGCTTCAGAATGTAAGTTACGTTCAAATTCAGAATCAGTTATACCGTCTGGTTTACCAAACCTACGTCTATTTTCTACAAGAACGGTCATTAATCTTTTCTCATCTTTTATTATTTTTTTGACATCACTTAAGAATAAATCAAATGCTGTAGCCATGATTTTTACTAACAGCAGTAAGTATATATACTTTTCTAAGTTATACTAAAAAATGTTAATTAACAAATATAAACCTGGCTCTTTAAAGGAAATTTTTGGACACAATTCACAAATTCAAGAACTAAAAAAAAATATTTTACTTAAAAAACCAGTTTTAATTTATGGTGGAACTGGGATTGGAAAAACTGCAACAGTTTATGCCTTATGTAATGATTTGGATTACGAGATTCTTGAGGTTAATTCTAGTGATCTTAGAAATAAAGAACAAATTGATACTATAGTTAAAAATAATTTACAACAAAAAAGCTTATTTCAAAAAGAAAAATTAGTTTTAATTGATGAGGTTGATGGAATAAATGCAAAAGATAGAGGAGGATTGCAAGAATTAATTAAATTGTTTGAAGATGCGAAATATCCAATTGTATTAATTGCGAATAATCCTTGGGATAGCAAATTTAAAACCTTAAGAAAGAACTGTAAATTAATTGAGTTCAAAAAATTAGACAAAGAGCTAGTCTTTAATATAATAAATGGGATAAATAAAAAAGAAAAATTAAATATTTCTCAAGAATTCCTAAAGGAAATATCAAAAAATTCAGATGGTGATTTGAGAAGTGCAATTCTAGATTTGGAACCTGCAAGATTCGGTAAAGAAGGTTTAGATTTAAGAGAGAGAAAAGAAAGTATCTTTAATATTTTAAAAGAAGTTTTTAATAAAAGAAAAGTTAATTTTAATTTATTTAATAATTTGGATGAAGATCTAAATGAAATAATGTTATGGCTAGAGGAAAATATTCCAAAAGAGTATTACGATGAAGAATTAAATAAAGCATTTGATTTCTTAAGTAAAGCGGATGTTTACAAGGGAAGAATCTTAAGAAGACAGTACTACAGATTCTTAGTATATCAAAATTTATTGATGCAAGCTGGAACATCATTAGCAAAGAATAAAGAGAATAATAATTTTACAAGTTATCAAAGAACTTCTAGAATATTAAAAATATGGATATATAACATTAAAAATGCTAAAAGAAAAGAATTTGTTAAAAATTTAGCACCAGAATTACACTTATCCTCTAAAAAATTAAATCAAGAACTAAGATATATGAATTTTTTAAAATATTAGTTTTACATTGCATTTAATTTTCTGATTCTGTCATTAATATCTGGATGTGTGGAGAATAATTTAGCCATAAATCCTTTTTTCTCCCTTAATGGATTTTCAATATACAAATGAGCAGTAGCTTTATTTGCTGTATCAACTGTTACATCATGATCATTTTTTATTTTTGTTAAAGCATCTGCTAATCCTTTTGGATAATGCGTTAACCTAGCTCCTGTAGCATCTGCTAAATATTCTCTTCTTCTTGATACAGCTAACCTCATTAATTGAGCTACAATTGGTGCTAGAATAGCAAGAACAATTGCTATTGCAATGAAGATCAAAGCTCCACTTCCTCCACCTTCTCTCCTATTGCTTCTTGGTGCCCAGATAAACGAACGAAAGATAATATCGCTTAACAGAACAACAACTCCAAGTAAAACAGTCACCAACATCATAACTCGAATATCATAATTTTTGATATGCGACATTTCATGTGAAATAACGCCTTCTAATTCTAATCTATTCATTTTTTTTCTTAAACCAGAGGTAACTGCAATAGATGCACTTTTAGGATCTTTTCCGGTAGCAAAGGCATTCATTGATTCTTCATTTATCAAGTAAATTTTTGGTTTTGGGATCTGAGCAGAAATTGCTAATCCTTCAACCAAATTAAATAAATAAGGATCATCCTGTTTTTTAAGTTCTTTAGCATTTGACGCTTTCAATATCATTGAATCTCCCGATTTATAAGCAATAAGAGAATATACTATTGCAATAATAAAAGCAAATATCATCCCGAAAATATAATTTGCGAGAAAAACATAACCAAAGATTCCTCCTAAAATAATAACAATAAGCGAGAAGAAGACTAATAAAAAGTAAGTTTTCCTTTTATTACCTTGAATCTCCTGATAAAAATTCATAATATTCTTTAAAATTCTACTTTAACATTCCTTCTATCAACTTCAGTTATTTTAAAGTATTCTTTTTCTTTAAAACCAAAGATATTAGCTATGACATTAGATGGGAATGTTTGTAGTTTATTTTGAAGAGACAATATAGAATCATTGTAAGCTTGCCTGGCATATGCTATTTTAGATTCTGTGCCAGATAATTCTTCTTGTAACATCATAAAGTTCTGGTTGGCTTTTAAATCAGGATAGTTTTCAGATACTGCAAAAAGTGTTTTCAATGCTGCACTTAATTGGTTGGAAGCTGCTAATTTCTTATTCACATCCTTACCCTTCATAATATCTGTTCTAGCTTTTGTAATCTCTTCTAAAGTTTTCTTTTCGTGCTTTACATAACCTTTTACTGTGTTAATTAAATTTGGGATTAAATCTGCTCTTCTTTTTAATTGAACATCGATTTGTGCCCAAGAAGTATTTGCTGTATTTCTTAATCTGATTAAACTGTTATATATAACAATAACCGATAAAACAATTACACCTAAAATAATTAAAATCCATAAAAGCATTGCCATAATATTTTAATGATTTTTTTGTTTAAAAATCTTTCTAATCGATATCTTTAAATGTTTTTTGTAGTTATTTATATAATGGAGATTTCAGATATTATAAAAAGTAGTTTAAAAATAGCTGGTTTAGGTTTATTAGCTTTTAATCTTAATTCTTGTTCTCCACAAAGAGGTGTTGTTGAGGGTTATATGAATGCTTTAATGGATGAGGATGTAGAAGAGGTTAGAGAATATTGTACTAAAAAAAGAGCGGGGCATGTTAATCCATTAGTGATACGTATGTTAAAGAATGTATATGACGGTTATGAATTACATAGTTACATTCCTCGTGAGGGTAAAATAGATAGGGGTGATATCTGGTGGATAGAACGCAAAGACGGTATGTATAACCAAATTGTTTTAGCTGTTGAAGGTGGCGAGTGGAAAATAAGTGACATTAGTTCTCCGATAGACCCATAAATAAGTTTAAATAATAACAAATTATTTCTTTGTTATGCCCTATCCAGTAATAATTGGAAGAACAGAAAAAGAGAAGAAAGATCTTGGTGATAAAGGTTTAGCTTACATTGGAAAAAGCTATGTACAAATGGGTAATACAAGTTCTTTAAGCAATTATATCTTACTTGATATTGCTAAACCACATACAATTTTAGTTTCGGGAAAAAAAGGATCTGGAAAATCTTATTGTTTGGGGGTTATAGCAGAAGAGGTGATTAATGCTCCTGAAGAACTTAGAAAAAATCTTTCTATATTAATGTTTGATACGATGGGGATATTTTTTAGCATGAAGTATCAAAATGAAAGGCAAAGAGATGAATTATTAAAATGGGGTTTAGAGCCCAAAGGAATGGATGTTAAAGTTTATATTCCAAAAGGTAAATTTGAAGAGTATAAAGAAAAAGGAATTCCTGTAGATTCTAGTTTTTCAATTCGCCCTAGTGAATTAAATGCAGAAGATTGGTGTAATGTTTTTAATGTCGAATTAACAAGCAACATTGGAATTTTAGTTGAGCAAGTTTTAAATAAATTAATTGGAGATTATAGTATAGAAGATATTGTCTCTGAGATTAAAGGGAATCGTAATTCAGACGAAACAACTAAACTTGCGGCTGAAAATAGGTTTAATGCTGTAAAGACATGGGGTTTGTTTGATATTGAAGGAACAGACATCAAAGATATAATTAAACCAGGAGAAGTAAGCATCTTGGACACAAGTGTTTATGAGGATTTTAATATTAAAGCCATTGCCATAAGTATAATTTGCAAAAAATTATTTTTAGAGAGGGTAACTGCAAGAAAAGTTGAGGAAGTTAAAGAAATTGAAAAACACCAAAGTATCTTTGCAGAAGATGAGAAAGGTTTAGAATATCCTTTAGTGTGGATATTCATCGATGAAGCACATGAAATATTAAGAAGAGAAGGAAAAACACCCGCTTCTGATATTTTAACTCAGATCATAAGAGAAGGGAGACAACCTGGAATAGGAATGGTTATGGCAACACAGCAACCAGGAGAGATTCATAAAGATGTCATAACTCAAAGCGATATTGTAATAAGTTTTAAGGTAACTGCGAAGCCAGATATAGATGCTTTAAATTTAATTAATCAAACTTATTTAACAGAACAAATCCTGGATCATATGAATAATCTTCCAAAAGAAAAAGGCTCTGCTATAGTTTTAGATGATAACTCAGAAAGAATTTATAGCATTAAATTAAGACCAAAACTAAGTTGGCATTCTGGGGATACTCCTTCAGCTATTTTATTTAAGAGAGAGTTAATTAAAATATGAAAGATAAGTTTACATTAAAGGCCTTTGATGAAGGTTATCGTGCAAGAAGTGTTTACAAATTACTTTTTATAAATAAAAAATATCATCTAATCAAAAAAAATAATAACGTTCTTGATTTGGGTGCATTTCCAGGATCATGGATGCAAGTTTGTTTGGATCTTGGTGCAAAGGTTATTGGTGTTGATGAAAAACAAATAATAAGCATGAAAGGTGGGAGATTTATTTTAGGTGATGTTTATGAAGAGAAAACTTTAGAGAAAATTTATTCTCATGGAAAGTATGATGTTGTTTTGAGTGATTTAGCTCCAAAAACAACCGGAATAAATAATCAAATTTTAAGTTTAGACTTAAGCATACAAGCTTTTGAAATCGCTAAAAAAGTTTTGTCTAGAAATGGAAATTTTCTTTGCAAAGTTTTTCAAGGACCTGGATTTAATGAGTTTTTACAAGATTTAAGAAAAAACTTTAGTTTTGTTAAATCAGTTAAACCAGAGGCTTCTAAAAAAAAGAGCAACGAGATGTATATTCTATGCATGGGTTATAAGAAATCAAGTTAATTTAGAAGTTAAATCTTCATCTGAGATTTCATTAAAAATAACTTGTTTAACTTTTGGATGATATTTTTCAATTATCCTTCTCATTCCATAATAAAAACTTTCTTTATCTATATTCCTTATTCCTTCTGCATAAAAAACTTCTCCTTTATGATGAAGCCTAGCGTCTTTATCGAGCGATATTATTGTTTTTGGAAGAATATGCTGCAATGTTCGGAATACAAATTTATCAGAAGGTATAAAATAAATTTCTATGTTGTATCTGTTCATTTTAATTTAAAGTCAATGCATATTCTGTAATTATATGGAGAAACATTTCCGCATTTTACATTGTTTAGAATTTTAATATTCTTAAAATGTTTTTTAATTTTATTTATACTTTCTTGAGGAAAGTCTTTTTCATTGCAGAAATCATAAAAATGAATTACTGTGTTTTTTTTAATTTTAGTTTTAATTAGATTTAAGTAATTTTCAGCATTTTTAGGAGCCGGCATTACAATTCTATCGAATTTTAGTTTAATTTTAGGAAGAACTGTTTTAACATCGCCTTTAAACAATTTGATGTTAAAAGCTTTATTCAACATTATATTTTCTTGTGCATATTTGTAAGCAACTGGGTTAATTTCTATTGCATAAATCTCTTTAGCTTTTGAGTTTTTGCTTATTAGTATAGGATATACTCCAACACCAGAGAACATAACTAAGACTAATTCATTTTTCTTAACTTGCTTAACTATTCTCAACCTTTCACTGCCTAGCCTTGGAGTAAAGTAGCACTTTGCAACATCTAGCTTAAAAGAACATTTGTTCTCTTTATGCAAAGTTTCTGTATTTTTAATTCCAGCTAAATACTTATACTTGGGAAGCCTGTATCTTCCAGAAATTTTATTAGTTTTTAGTAATATAGTTTTAAGATTTTTATTTAAGTTGAATAAAGATTTAGCAATTTTTATCTGTTTACTTTTATTTTCATTAATTTTATTAAAGATAACTATACTCCCGATAACATCAAAACCCCCTTGTTTTAGTTTATCCATAGTAAGGTTTATATACATTCTAGGGTTAATAAATCTTAATGATAAGGCCCAAAGTTAAGGTAATAAATAAAAAAGAGAGTAAGTTTAAGAGAGAGCATTTATACTTAATGTTATTTGTTTTTTTGGGAATATTTTTCCTAAGTTTAATAGGCTATTCTGGTAACAATTTAACTAGTTTAGCACCCTTAAATATCGGAAATAGTATCGGGGATGCTTTAAATATTTTCTCAGATGTTCTTGGGCCATTCTTCCAAGCAATTGGTGAAGATCAAAATGCCATCTTCTTAAGGTTATTTTATTGGTTATTTCTATTTTTTATAATCTCAGGAATAGAAGGTTTAAGGAAAAAGTTTGGTAGTGAAGAAACTGGAGCTAAAAGAGCTAACATCATTGCAGGAATTATTGCTTTAATGGCAGTTGTATTCACGCCAGTAGAATTTTTAATTTTAGTTGGAAGTTCCATATTCCTCATTGTTGTAATGGGTCTAATTATTGGAGGTTTATATTGGATTTATAATTTCCAAAGAAATCAAGAAAATAGGTTTACTTATTTCGTAAAAGCCTTTGCATCTTTGATTTTATTTCTTTTAATAAGTGCTGCTAGCAGTTATGCTTCGGGCAAATTTAGCGATACATTTGGAGCGGGTGCTGTATTAAACACTGCTTTAGGAATTGGTTTATTTGTATGTATTCTTTTCTTTGTTTGGTATTTATTTATTAAAACATTAATGGGGGGGCAGACTGAAGTTAATGAAACAACTCCGCCAAGCAGGCAATTAAGAGAAGCAGGTGGATTTTATGGGGGTTTGGCTGGTGGTGCTGCTCGTGCTACTGGAAGAGGATTTTTAGGTTTAGGAAGATTGTTTGGAAGAGGAGCAAGAGCTGCGACAGATATGACGAAGGACAAGTGGCAAAACAGAACTGGATTTAGATCTGGGGGGGATAAAAAATTATTTCAAATGCTAACATCATACTCTAGAAGATTGCAAGTTGGCAATGATGCTGTTTTAAATGAGTTTAACAGCAGTAATCCAAATAAAAAAAGGATTTCAAGTGGATTAAATGTAATGAGAGGAACTGCCCAAGATTTAGAGAAACAGTTAAGGTATATCTCGAGAAAAATAACAGGCCAAGACCTAAAAAGAAAGTTAGACACAATAAGAAGTTTTGCAGATGACTTAAGTAATAAGGTACAACAGCAAGCAGTTAAAATAATTCAAGCGATGAATATGGTAGATGTCTCTAATGAAGATTTGAGGTCTGTTTTATCAGTCGTTGCTTCAGGGTATAAAGAACAGATCGTATCCGAAATAAGAAATATTGTAAATTTAATTAATTCATTATAAAATGTTCCCATTTAATCTGTTTAAAAAAAAGAAGGTTGAAATACCAGAAGAGGATAATTTTGATTTAAACCAATCTAATACTCGGGACCTTAACACATTTCCTTCTAAAAATTTTCAAGATTATTCTGGAAATGGAAAAGAAGAATTAATTCTAAGCAAATTAGAAACAATTAATGTTAAGTTAGACAATATGACCGAAAGATTAAAGAAGATAGAAGAGCTAGCTAAATAAATTTATTTTTTAGGATTATTAAAATAAGATTCTACTGCTGGTGCTATAAATGGCCAGATATAAGGTGCTATAACAACTAAGACACCAATGACAAGACTATGTGCCCATGTTTGTTTTAATCCTCTGCTACTTCCAATAGTTGTCTTTACAACAGCTGATGCAGCATGAACCTTTATTATGGTTAACAAACCAATTGCTATTCTAAAAAAAAGCACGTTTCCTATTAAAGGAATGCCTTGTAAAAAAGTTAAATTATCATAAACATACTCTGCATTCATTGTAATAAAGATGGCTAACATTGCCCAAAAAACAGAGTGTAGTCCGTGAGAGAGCCAATGACTTCCCCTAAAATTTTCATCTCTATGAACCAAGATTAATTCATACAGTCCGATTATTAAACCAAGAACCAATGGGCCAATAATTTGTATCTGCACCTCTTCTACCATAAAGATTTCTATTTTTAGTTATATTTAAATATTATCTTTTTCTAATATTCTTTGATGAAGCCTTGGCTGCATAAAATAGAGGTAATAGTGGATAAAATAATCCCTTATTTAGTCTTAATATTATTAATTTTAATAATTGGAGAGTTTACCAATTATGCGTTAATTGTAGAAAATGAGGACATAGTATTATTAATAGATTATATTGTTGTTATTTTTTTCGTAATTGATTTATGTTTTAAATATTATAGGGTTAAGGATTTTAAGATTTTTTTAAAGAAGTATTGGCTAGAAATCATCGCTGTATTTCCTTTTTTCCTAGTATTTAGAATAGTCGAAGAAATTGTTATTATTTTTAGATTTGGGCAAGAGCTAGGAGAATCTCAGACTATCGTTCATACAATAATTGAAATAAATAGGATATCTCGTGAAGCTAGCGAGGAAGCAAAAATATTAAGAGAAATACAAGAAGCTACAAGATTAGAAAGAACAAGTTTGTTAGTCAGATTAATAAGACCAATAGAAAGAATTCCGAGAATTATAACCAGTTTTCATTTTTATGAAAAACCATATAAAAGGGATTAAATAAATTTTTAGATACGCTTAAAAATTTGCGCGACGCACCCCGAGACCCGTATTCGAGTTAGACGGATTCCTGTCGCAGTAGAGGACGGCCCCGTCCGAAATAGCCCTGAACCTCGAGACAGTATCTAAACTTTCGTTCGGAGTTTCATTTAAACGAATTAAAGAAGCATCGGTTCCAGTTAACCATCCATATATATTGTTTATTTCTTCTAAACTTTGTCTAGTTTCTAAGAGAGCTTGTAAAGGTTTTACTATATTTTTAGTATTTTTATCAAGAATATAACCATCTGGTCCAACAATGGAATCTAGTTTTATGATTTTTTGTTGCGGTTGCTTGTAATCGTGTATTATTAAGTCTTTTTTACCTTCTGGGTTGTATCTTGGTCTTGTCAAAGTTGTTAGCCCGTATTTAAACATACTCTCTTTTATAAAATG